>Ga0169931_10000542_pt1 | contig 62131 bp, 77 predicted proteins | sample Kivu_15m_20L_FD_129675 | JGI IMG/M metagenome (GOLD analysis project Ga0169931, IMG submission 129675) | Freshwater microbial communities from Lake Kivu, Western Province, Rwanda to study Microbial Dark Matter (Phase II) - Kivu_15m_20L... | ecosystem: Environmental > Aquatic > Freshwater > Lake... | reverse complement strand
TCATACAATTGCTGTTGGTACTCAAATCAAAACTGATATTCCAGGCAAGGGAGCAACAGTAGCTTTTGTTGATTCTATTGACACTCCAATAATCCGACTCAAAAATGGTAATGTTATAAAAATTAAAGATGTTAAGCATGGAATTGAAATTAAAGGAGAGATCGAAAAAATTCTCCATTTGGGTGATATTTTAATTTCATTTGGTGATTTTCTAGAAAACAATGCACAACTCATACCTTCAGGATATGTTGAAGAATTTTGGATTGAGGAGTTAAAAGAAAAATTAACAAAATATGCACCCGATGATGAATTTTTAATTCAGTTTCTAACTAAAATTCCTACTTTGGATGAAGCATTAAAACTATCAATAGATTTTCAAATACCATTACACCCACAATACTTGTATTATTGGGATCAAATATCGTCAGAAGAATTTTTACAAATATTACATCCAGTAAAGATTAATGAAAACTCTATTGAATATTCTATAGAAACAAAAAATATTCTTGAAAAACTTGGAGTTCCTCATAAAATGAATAATACCCAAATAATTCTTGAAAAAGAAGAAGCTAGAATTTTTTATAATCTTCTTTTTAGACATGAACCAGAAATAAACGATTTATCTATCCCACAAATTATTTCAAAATCATCTGGAATTATAATTAAAAATAAATTTTCTACTTCAATTGGAGTTAGAATAGGAAGGCCTGAAAAAGCAGCACCAAGACAAATGAAACCACCAACTCATGTTTTATTTCCCATCAATGATAAAGGAGGTCCAACTAGAGATCTCTTAAAAGCATCAAGACAAGACAATTTTTTCACAAATATTTTCAATAGATCTTGTCAGGGATGTAATGAACCATCAATTGGCATTAAATGCTCTAAATGTGGCATCAAAACAACAATAGTTTATCGATGTGGGAATTGTCGAGACATACTTGATAATCCATTTTGTGAAAAATGTAAACGAAAGGCATCATCTCATTCTCATCAGGCATTTCCATTAAAATCAAAACTATTGTTAGCACAAGAAAAAATGGGCTTACGTACACAAGAGCCATTTAAAGGAGTTAAAGAACTAATCAATCAAGATAGAATAGCTGAACCATTAGAAAAAGGACTAGTTCGTCAAAATTTTGGTCTTACAGTATTCAAAGATGGAACTGTTCGTTTTGATGCAACAAATTCTCCTCTTACTCAATTTCAACCATCATGGATAGGTACATCTATTGAAAAACTAAACGAATTAGGATATACTCATGATATTGATGGAAAACCACTAACTGATCCAAATCAAACAGTTGAACTTCGGATGCAAGATGTAATTATTCCAAACGAAAGCGGAAAATATCTAGTATCTATATGTAAATACATTGATACTATTTTAGAAAAATTTTATGAAAAATCAATCTTCTATAATGTTAAAAACACAGACGATTTAATTGGTCATCTAATAATTGGATTAGCGCCACACACATCTGTCGGTATTGTTGGAAGAATAATTGGTTATACTGAAACACATGTTTGTTTTGCAACTCCTAATTGGCATTCCGCAAAAAGAAGAGATGCTGATGGTGATGCTGATTCTATTATGTTATTGATGGATAGTCTTCTAAATTTTTCAAGACAATTTCTTTCTGATAGAATTGGGGGTTTAATGGATGCACCATTATTGATTCAACCACTTGTATTGCCACATGAATCTCAACCACAAGCACACAATCTTGAAGTTGTTAAATTTTTGCCACTTGAATTCTTTAAATCCACAATTCAACAAAATAAAGCTCCAGATATTGCTTGTGTAGAAATAATCAAATCACGTCTTGAAACAGAGAGACAGTTTTTTGGATATTATTTTACACATTCTACAACTTCACTTACAACATCAAAATCACGTAGCGCTTATTCTACACTTGGTTCAATGCTTGATAAATTTGATATGCAAATTAAAAATGCTGAACTTATAGATGCTGTAAATACATCTGAAATTGTTTCAAATGTAATTTCTACTCACCTAGTTCCAGATATTATGGGAAACCTACGTGCTTATGCCAGACAAAATTTTAGATGTACGGGATGTGGAAAATCATATCGTAGAATCCCTTTGATTCAAACTTGCATTTGTGGTCATAATTTAATTCCCACAATTACAAGAGGCTCTGTAGAAAAATATCTCAAACTTGCAAAGAGGTTAGTCGATAAATATGATGTTGGATCTTATCAAAGAGGACGAATTCATGCATTATCTGATGAAATTGATCTAGTTTTTGGAAAGAACAAAGGAGATCAATCACTCTTAAGTGATTATACTTAGAATTTTATCTTAATTTTACGTATTCATAAGCCCCAAGCTTTTTATCAAAACAATAATGAACTTTTTGATAATTCTTTCTAAAAGATTTTACTTTTGTAAGAATTTTCTTGGGATCTTTTTTATCAATTATTACCTCTTTGATATATGATGCAATCTCTTTCATCTCGTTTTGTTTCATACCTAGTCTAGTAATTTCAGAAACTCCTAGTCTAATTCCTCCAGGATGAAAATAATTACGACCAGCTTTGATGTCACCTGGAATAAGTTGTCTATTTACAATGATGTTCGCTTTTTCTAAATCTGCTTCAACTTTTCCTCCATCAGAATAATCTAAAACATTAACAGCAATTTGATGTGATTCAGTAAATCCTCTCTTTTCACCTAGCACTTTAAAACCTGCATCATTAAGTGATTCTGCAAACACTTTGGCATTTTTAATAACTTGGTTAGCGTAATCTTTTCCAAATTCTAATGCTTCTGCAAACGCTACTGCTTTACCTGCCATATGATGAATGTGATGACTACTAGTTAATCCTGGGAATGTTGCTTTCTTGATTGGATCTTCGTGTTTCTCAGAACCTAAAACAAGTCCTCCTTGTGGACCAAACAAAGTTTTATGAGTACTCATTGTCATAGTGTCTGCACCTTCTCGTAATGGATCCTGAAATCTTCCACCAGCAATTAATCCAGCAACATGTGCAGCATCATAATTGATATGCATATCAAAACTCTTTAGAAAATCTGCTAATTCTTTAACAGGATGTGGAAACAAAAACAACGATCCACCAAACATTGCCATTTTTGGCAGGTTTCCTGCATTTTTTAATTCCTCAACTTTCTGTTTTGTCTTTTCAACATCAATTGTCATCTCTTCTGCATCAAATGGATAGAATTCAATTTCCAAACCATGAACTAATCCGGCAGTTCCTGAATGTTCTTTCTTACCATGAGAAATATGACCTCCCGCAGGAATTGAAGGTGCTAGCATTACATCGCCTGGGTTTGTAAAAGCAGAATATACCGCAAGATTAGCAACCACACCAGAGATGGGTCTTACATCTGCAAATTTTGCCTTATACAACTTCTTTGCAAGCTTCATACATTCAAACTCAACTTCATCAATGTACACACATCCTGCATAGACTCTCTCACCTGGCCAACCTTCAGCATATCTATTTCCAAAATCTGATGTTATTGCCTCTCTAACAGCAGGACTTGGTACGTTTTCACTTGCAATTAATGGAATAGAATTTTCAAACCATTTATGATGTTCTTTTAAATTTGAGAAAATTTTATTGTAAGATTCTTTATTTGACGATTTTGCCATGTTTTGCAAATTAAATTTCCCAATTTAAAAACACCGATTTTTGACTATTTTATTTACGATTTTTTGATCTGCAACGTATAAAAGGGGAATTGGGCGTTTTTCTTTCTATGGGTATGCAAGCAACTTCTAAAGGCACTATGCCGGTTGTATTACTAAAAGAAGGAGGCTCTGAAACCAAAGGACGAGACGCACAAAAAAACAATATAGCAGCAGCCAAGATTATTGCTGAAATTGTACATTCCAGTCTTGGTCCAAGAGGTATGGATAAGATGCTTGTTGACTCACTTGGAGACGTTACAATTACAAATGATGGTGCAACAATTCTCAAAGAAATTGATGTACAACATCCAGCAGCAAAAATGCTCGTTGAAATTTCAAAAACAACAGATAATGAAGTTGGTGACGGTACAACATCTGCTGTTATTTTAGCAGGTGCACTTTTGGAAAACGCTGAATCACTTTTAGATCAGAATGTTCACCCAACAATTATTGTAGATGGATATAGAAAAGCTGCAAAAAAGGCAAAACAATTCCTTCAAGAAATATCTGAGACAGTATCTGCAAATGACAAAACAATTCTAAATAAAATTGCAAAAACATCCATGCAAACAAAATTGGTAAGAAAAGACTCTGATCAATTAGCCGATATTATTGTAAAAGCAGTTCTAGCAGTTGTTGAAAAAGAAGGGGAAAAATATAATGTTGATATTGATGATATTAAAGTAGAAAAGAAAGCCGGTGGCTCGATTAAAGATTCTGTTATTATCCAAGGTATTGTACTTGATAAAGAAATTGTTCATGGGGGAATGCCAAGAAAAATTTCTGATGCAAAAATAGCTTTAATTAACAAAGCCTTAGAAATCAGTAAAACCGAAACTGATGCTAAAATTAACATTTCAAATCCACAACAATTGAAATCGTTTCTTGATGAGGAAAATAGAATGTTAAAGAATATGGTTGATAAAGTAATTGGCTCTGGAGCAAATGTAGTATTATGTCAAAAAGGAATTGATGACATGGCTCAACACTATCTAGCAAAAGCAGGAATCATTGCAGTTAGAAGAATCAAAGAAAGTGATCTTACAAAACTTGCAAAAGCAACTGGTGCTAGAATAGTAAACAATCTTGATGATATATTTGAAAAAGATCTAGGAGATGCTCAACTTGTAGAGGAAAGAAAAATTGAAGAAGATAAATGGGTATTCATTGAAGGCTGCAAACATCCAAAGTCTGTTACTTTACTTCTTCGTGGCGGCTCTCAAAGAGTTGTTGATGAGGTTGAACGTTCAGTTCATGATTCACTAATGGTAGTAAAAGATGTAATTGAAAAACCAGAAATTGTTGCAGGAGGCGGTGCCCCTGAAACTTATGCTGCAACTAAAATAAGAAGTTGGGCAAAATCACTTGAAGGTAGAGAACAACTCGCCGCTGAAAAATTTGCTGATTCTTTAGAATCAATCCCATTAACACTGTCAGAAAATGCTGGAATGGATCCAATTGATACACTAACAGTTCTTCGTTCCAGACAAATGAAAGGAGAAAAATGGACTGGAATTGATGTTATGAAAGGCAAAATTGGAAATATGAAATCAAGTGATATAATTGAACCTTTAGCAGTTAAACTTCAAATTGTTTCAGCAGCAGCAGAAGCCGCATGTATGATTCTTAGAATTGATGATGTCATTGCCACACAAAAATCTGCAGGACCACCACCAGGAGCAGAAGGTGGAATGCCTGGAATGGGCGGTATGGGTGGAATGCCTGGAATGGGCGGTATGGGTGGAATGCCTGATATGGGCGGAATGATGTAACTTTTTTAATAAAAATTATTTTTCAAAAGTTTATTTGATTATCATATTTACAAACCATATTGAATAAGACTACATCAAAAATGCTCACAGGATTCAAGTATGTTTATTTGATAGCATTTTTTGCATTACTGTCAGGATTTTTCCATCCATTAGTTACTCATACAAGTTTTGATAGTGTAGTAATAGGAGTTATTGTGTTATTCATTGGCTTAGCAGGTAGTATTTTGCTTTACAAAGCAGCTGTTTCAGAGAAAAAAAGAATAATATTTCTTGGTATAGGTTTTACTTTGATATTTATTTCATTATTTTATATTTTTCAAATTACTGGAAGAACTTAGATATCAAAATACAGATAAAATTCATGAGGATGTGGCCTTATTGCAATCTCCCGTTGATCTCTTTTTCCTAACTCAATTATTTTATCAATGACATCATTTGTATAAATTGGAAGAAGGAATTTTCTATCACTTTCTAATTCATCTATTGCTTCGCCTAAACTTTTTGGTAAAACCCCTATTCCTCTTTTAGCTCTATCTGATTTTGTCATTTTAAAAATATCATCACGAACTTGATCACCTGGATCCATTTTCTTTTTTACTCCATCCATTCCAGCTGCAGTAACTGCCGCAAATACCAGATATGGATTCGATGAAGGATCAGGAGCTCTAAATTCAAGCCTCTTAAGACTAGCATAATTTTTACCTTTAAGATGTTGTGGTACTCTAACTATGGCAGATCTATTACCTGCACTCCATGCGATATAAGCTGGTGCTTCATAACCTGGGACAAGTCTGTGATATGAATTAGTAGTAGGATTACAAATTGCAGATAATGCTTTTGCATGATTAATAATTCCACCACAAAAATATTTTGCAGTTTGACTTAATTCATCAGTATCATCAGGATCATAAAACACATTCTCTTTTCCTTTCCATAAACTAACATTAACGTGCATTCCAGAACCCGCATCCATTGCAATAGGTTTTGGCATCATAGTTGCAACTTTACCATATTTCTGTGCTACATTTTTTATTACATACTTGTAAGACTGGGCTGCATCAGCAGCATTTGTCATGTAATCATATTTGATATCAATTTCACATTGCCCAGCAGTAGCTACCTCGTGGTGATGATTATCACATAATATGCCAAAATCATTATTCAAAATATTTACACATTCATTTCTATATGGAGTCAAAGTATCTGAAGGAGTACTTGGATAGTATCCTTCTTGAAGACCCATAGGATATCCACTTCCTTCATTATTCCATGGTGCCTCTTTTGATTCAATTGAATAGGATTGACCCTTGTATGGAGTCAGAACATCCCAATGTACCCTATCAAACACAAAAAATTCTACTTCTGGACCCCAAGCACTATAATCAAAACCCTGAGTTTTCACATATTCTTCTGCTTTTTGTGATATCCCTCGAGGATCCCTAGACAATCTTCCCCTATTACCGCCCCAATAGATATCACATAGCAGCCTTGCCGTTTTATTTTCAGTCATCCATGGAATTATGGCAAAAGTATTAGGATCTGGTTTTAAAATAAGATCTGAATCATCAACATTAGTAAAACCAATAATCGATGACCCATCTAATTTTGGTAATCCATCCCTCATTTGTTCAGGGGTAAATGTTATGGCTGAAATAGTAGTATGATGAAAACGTCCAGTAAGACCAGTAAATTGAAGATCTATAAACTGAATTCCTTCGTGCTGAATTCTGGCAAAAACTTCATCTGGTGAATATGTTACTTGTAGTGCTTTTCCATGACTAACTTTATAGGGCAATTTTGTGCTTCAATCAAACACAAATACATCCGAGATTTAAGGATTAGGTAAGAAATGTCAGAAACAAACGAAATAGATCTAAACAAATTACACCATATAGTCTTACGAGAAACTGAAAATGATTCTATCCAAGAAATCAACCCTGATTTCTATAGGAAGCTTTCAGATTTTATTGGTGACTTGAAAAAACAAGAATTTGATGGAGTAGAAAATAACATTAAAAAAGTAATAATTGATACTGCTACAGAACTAACATCACTTTTCATCAATATTAGACTAGAAAAAATTTCTAAATCAGGTAATATTTCTTTTCAAAATCTTTTAGATGAAGAAAAATTTATCCTTGATGCAGAAGAAGAACGTAGAGAAAGAGCTGAAATGATTCTTTCAGCAACAATAAATGGAAAATCAAAATTTCTTGAATCTATCTCTCAAAATCATAAAACTAAAACTGTTGTTGTAAGATTTCTTCAGGAGGTAGATGAACTCATAGGTGCTGATCTAGAGAAATATGGACCTTTCAAAATTGAAGATATTGCAACAATACCATATGAAAACGCTCAGGCATTAATTACTAAAAATATTGCCACCAAAGTTCGTTGGGAAGATTAGATAGAAATTATACCTTAATTACTTTCATTTATGACACACACAGGAGTCGATGTAATTGATTTTCTTCTTTATACTATTTATCCAGTAATTGGTATCTTTATTGTTGAAGCCATTTGTAGAGTGACTAAAACTCCAAAATGGATTAAACTATGGACCCAAGCCACCGTATCCATTGGATTTGGAATATACTATCTGTTTGTGTTACCAGCACCACAAAATTTTCCTTTAACAGCACTGGTAATGTTTGCTCTTGCTTTAGCATTAATTTATCAAGGAAGACGAGCAAAAATATCTCCTGACAAAAGTCCATATTAGTTCTCTCTAATCTTTGAATTTTCTAAATATTCTTTTGAAAACATTTTGTTTGTTTGGACCTCCATCTCTGATCACTTTTTTCTCACCAAATCTACGAGCTCTGATCTGAGTTAATTTTACACATCTATGTTCTTCTGGAAGTCTATGTTCAGCGCAAAATGGATCTTTACAATAATTACACTGAAATGGCATATCTACCATATCACCACAATAAGCGCATTTTTCAGGCTTCATAAGCATCTTGTAGTTTTTCTTCTAATAAACTTGTTATGATTTATTAGAAAATTAATTATTTTTAAAAAATTCAGGTAAACGTTTTTACGATGTTGAAATTAAAAATAATTACGTGAATATTGATGATTGAAAATAAAGTAGCGATAATTACCGGTGCAAGTAGTGGAATTGGATTTGCTACTGCATTAGCACTTTCAAAAGCAGGAGCAAAAGTTGCAATAGGTGCACGACGAACAAATATGCTTTTAGAATTAGAAAAAAAGATTAAAGAAAATGGCGGAGAAGTTTATTCTCAAAAACTAGATGTTACTAAGAGAAATGAATGCAGTTCTTTTGTCGAAAACGTTTTGAAAAAGTGGGGGACTGTTGACATACTAGTAAATAACGCAGGACTTATGCCTCTGAGTTTTTTCAAAAATTTGAAGATTAATGAATGGGAACAAATGATTGATGTCAATATCAAAGGCGTATTATATTGTACAGGAGCTGTTGTTACACACATGCTTGAAAAAAAATCAGGTCATATTATTAACATCTCTTCAGTTGCTGGAAGAATAGTTTTTCCTGCTGGTAGCGTTTATTGTGCCACAAAACATGCGATCACTGCTTTTAGTGAAGGGTTAAGACAAGAACTTAGCGTAAGAAAGAATATCCGCGTTACATGTATTGAACCAGGAGTTGTTGCAACTGAACTAACAAACACAATTACTGATGAATCTTTACAAGCATTTGTTGAAAGTGCTAAAAAAATGGAAGCATTACAAGCTGAAGATATTGCAAATGCAATTGTTTATGCTGTAGAATCACCAAATCATGTAAATGTCAATGAAATTTTAATCAGACCTACTACACAAGATCGTTAAATTGACTTCTATTCCCCATATCTTAATTCTTGGTGGAGGATTTGGAGGATTAGCTGCAGCAAATGAAATTAGAAACAACCTTACATCGTCTCAAGTTAAGATAACAGTTATTGACAAAAAAGATTGGTTCATGGTAGGCTTTGCCAAACTTTGGATTATCAAAGGTATACGAACATTTGAAAATTCAATAGGATCACTAAATCAACTAATTAAAAAAGAAATAAATTTTTTAAAAGAAGAAATTATACAAATTGATCTTCAAAATAAACAAATTAAAACAACTACCAAAGCTTTATCGTATGATTTTTTAATTATTGCAATGGGTGCAGTTTTAGCACCTGAAAAAATTCCAGGCCTTTCAGAAAATGGAATGAACCTTTATGATCATAATCAATTAACTGAAATTCATAAAAAAATAAAAAATATGAGATCTGGTAACATTGCAATTTCCATTATGGGAATGCCATACAAATGTCCTCCAGCACCATTTGAGGCTAGTTTATTGATTGATTCAATGCTAAGGGATGCAGGAGTTAGAGAATCAATACAAATTCATTTCTATAGTCCGGCTCCAATAACATTACCTGCAGCTGGTCCAGAAATCAGCAAAAAAATTCTCAGTTTAATAAATTCGGAGAACATTATTTTTCATGATTCATGCAAAATAAAATCTGTTGAAAAAAACAAACTGATTTTTCAAAATGGAGAAGAAGCTAATTTTGATTTACTTCTTGCTGTACCTCCACATGTTGCACCTAAAGTAATTTATGAATCCGGATTAGCCAAAGAAGGTGGATTTATACCAATTAACAGAGACTGTAAAACTCCATTTGAAAATGTGTATGCAGTAGGTGATGTAACAACTTTAACAGTAATTGATGCCATGACTGTTCCTAAAGCAGGTGTGTTTGCAGAAGGAGAAGCAATTACAGTTGCACAAAATATCATATCTAATATACAAAGTAAAAATGGGCTATTGTTATTTGATGGAAAGGGAGGATGCTTCCTTGAATCTGGAAGAGATACTGCATCTATAATTGAAGTTGATATGTTTACAGAATCTAAACCAACAACAAAGTTAACAGAATCTACAGCTAAACATCTTGATGAAAAGTTGCAATTTGAGAAAGAACGACTTTCAAAATGGTTATGATTAATCAGTTTTTTTATTTTCTTTTGTAAGATGCTCTAAAATAGCTTTTACTTCAACACCTAAACCTAGAGTATCTCTTGCTAAATCTAATTTTTCAGGAATACTCTGTTTAAAATTTTCATCTTCATTTTCTATTCTTATTTTTTGAATACAATCAAGATGATCCTGATCATTTCCAGAAATTCTATTACAAATACTGCAAATTTTCATTAATAATCAGTAATAACCCGACGATTTAATAATTTCATTTTGCGCCTCACTCATGAGGGGTCGTAGTCTAGCTTGGTATGATACTAGTCTGGGGGACTAGTGGTCGCAGGTTCAATTCCTGCCGGCCCCATCATAATTTTAATATCTTTAAAATATCCTCAAAACTTTTTCGTGTTGGTTCTTGCTTATATTTTCTTAAAACATCAATAATTTTTCCCTTTTCGGGAATTTTATAGATTCTTTGAACTTTTTTAGCAATTCCTGATCCAATAAAAATAGCTTGAGTAATCGAAGTTACATTTGACGCTCGTCTATTAACACTCGAGCTTTCAAAATCAATTAAAGTTGTTCTTAACTTTCCAACAATAACATGCTTTGAAATACTGCTTAATTCACCATGATCAAAACCGATTTTATCTAATCTATAACAATCCTCTAAGATTATTCTGATTATTGACTTTAATTTCTTAGAACTTCCATTACCTTTCAGAGATTGTATCCAATCACCAATTTTATCGCCATCAAGATACTCCATTACCAAAAAATTCTTACTTACATCGTATAACTTGGGTCCAACGTTTACCATATTTACCAATTTCATTAATTTTGCTTCACTTTTCATTTCACTTCTTTGAGAATCTAATCTTCTAATCTTTAATGCAACAATGGTGTTTCCTTTTTTTGCTAATACTACCACTCCAACATATCCCTTACCCAAAATTTGTAAACTACCGATAGTTGTTTGTCCAGTAAATGATATTGATTTTATTTTTAATTTTTCTAATTCGATAATTCTTGATTGAAGTTGACGTGAGCTAGCTTTTGGATAGCCAAGAATTTTTGAATACGGTTCTTTTACTAATTTTTTAATTGGTATGAAAAATAGAGTCATCAGTTGAAATAAGATCTAAAACTGCCTCTTTAATTGATTTGCTTAAATTTTTATTTCCAATAGTAATTTCAACTCCTTTCCTAAAATCACTCTGTAATCCTTTTGGTATGCCTGTTTGGAGATTGTTTTTTAATAATTCTGTCATAAATTTTACAACTTCATTATGTCTTCTTTTCTCAAGTGCAATAATTTTTCCATCATCATTAATCCACATTAAATCAGTTTTTGTAATGTTTTTTGAAATAAAACTAGTACAATCACTTACTCTAAAGAAATCAGGACCGCTTTTAGAATAATTTATTGGAATTTTAGTTGATTCTAAAAGGAAAAAAAGACAAGCTTCACCCGTATTATCTGAATGTGCTTTACTTCGTAAAACATTGAAACCTCCTAATTCTAATTGAGTTGTAAGCGAAGAAGTTGCTCTCTTAATTTGCCCCCAAATTATATCTGGGCTTCGATTTTTAAAACTAAATTTTATTACAAGTACATTTTCCAAACCCTTTTTTGATATTTTCAATTTTTTTTGAGTAAAAAATTCTAATTTAGGTTTGTTTTCAAATGCTCTACATAAAAGAATTAATTTTCCTATATTTTCATTTGAAATTGCTGCAGCCAAATTTCTATTACTGTCAATAGGATCTATAATTGAAATTAATGTCTCAAATACTTTTGATGTCTTTCCAATAATATGACCTTGTTGAATTTTTCCAATTGATCTAATTGTATTTTCAAAATTACCAAAATTTAAAATTAAAACCTCCGATACATATCCACTAAAGCCTTGTTTTGCAATTTCCGAACCATAAATTTTATTTGCTTTTAGAAATATTTTGAGTATTCTTACTTCGTTTCTCATTTCATGAGTAAGTGACTTTTCCATGTATTTTGTATGAAAAGGCGATCTATCTGCAGAACTTTTCCATTCTCCAGAATTTACATCGTAACATGGAACAACATTTATCTTTGTTTTTTTAATTTTAGCCTCAACATACGGATGTTCAGAATATCTTACATATGGATTATATTTTTTCATTGATTGAAATCCAATCTTTTTTGAAATCTCTGTAAATTTTTCTTCAGAAATAGTTTTTTTAAATTTAATAAAAATATCAATATCTGCTTCTTCTGAAAGCCAGGTATCTTTTGCATAAGATCCTCCAAATTCCAATCCTGTAATTTCTGGATAATTTTTTATTTGATTTTCAACTAATAGATAAGCTTCATCAGCGATTTGTTTTTTTAATTTTTTTACATTTTCTGATATTATTACAGATTTTCTAATTTTAGATAGTACTTGTTTCATTATTCTGCTTTAACCTCTATTAAATCAGAATAAACAGGGCCCTTTGAACTAAGAACACTTTGTTTAAGCTTAAATCCTGTAATTTCTTGAGTTCCAAAATCAACTAATTTGAATTTATTCAACTCTTTTTCAATATCTCCAATCTTATTTTTAATTCTAAATACTGTGATATGAGGTTTAAACGGTTTATCTACAGTAAAACCTAATGGAAGGAGTACATTTTCAACATTTTTTGCTAGTTCTGTCAATAATTTACCTCCCTTTTCATCAGTTCCAATCCATACAATTCTTGGAAATTTTAATTTAGGAAACACACCGATACCTTTGAAATCTACCATAAATTTAGAAAATTTAACTGATTTTAAAGCAACTATTATTTTCTCTACAACATCTTGTGATATCTCCCCTAAAAATTGTAATGTAAAATGAAGATTATGTAATTCTACAGGTTTAGCATTAATGTTAATTTCAGATTGAAATTTAGAGATTGAGTTAATTATTTTATCAGAAGTAATTTCAATTGCTACAAAAACCCGCATGATAATTTTCTTTAATGATGTTTTATAATAATTTCCGGTAACTTCATAGACCAGACTGTTTTTTCATTCTGATATTGGAAAAACTAATTGTTTGTTTAACAGGTATGCCTGGAGCAGGTAAATCAACCATAGCTGATGGTCTCAAATCAAAAGGTTATGATGTTATAAACATGGGTAATGTAGTAAGAGCTGAAGCTAAAAACAGAAATCTTGAACCAACAGGACCAAATCTCGGCAAATTAATGATTGAACTTCGAGAAAAAAATGGTCAAGGAGCAATTGCAGAATTAGTTGTACCTCAAATTGAAAATACAAAATCCAAAGTTGTAATAATTGATGGTATAAGATCTAATGCTGAAATAGAAGTTTTACGTAAACATGGAACCGTTAAACTTCTTGCTATACATGCATCAACTAATACAAGATTTGGATTTTTAAAAAATCGAGGAAGATCTGATGATCCACAAACAAAAGAAAATTTTGAAGAAAGAGATAATCGAGAAATTGGGGTTGGTATTAGTAATTCAATTGCATTATCTGATGAAACAATTTCTAATAATAATTTAACAAAAGATGAATTGATTGACTATTCCTTCAAAATTATTGAAAGTTGGATAAAATGAGAGTTCCTAGTATTAGTTGTAAAATTGAAATTACTTCTTCAATAAATCCATCTGAAGATCCAAAAAAAATTGAAACTGCAATTTTAAATATTTTTCCTAATGCAAAATTAAAAATTGAAAAATTTTCTATTGTATCAAACTCAAAGGATCTTAATTTACTTGAAAAGATCTATGATGTTATTCATTCAAATCAATCACAAAAAATCTATCAACGACAACTTGAAAAAAATTTAGAAGGTGATATAACATGGTTTTATCTCAATAAACAGGCTGCATTAGTGGGAACAGTTGCTCTTTGTGAAGAACCAGATGAATCACCATTAGGCCCAATCAAAGTAACATTGACTTCATCTAATATTGATAGTATTTTGGATTGGTTAATTCTTTAAAACTAATTTAATTATTACTAAAAATTTTATTTATTTAAAAATTGATAGTAATTGGGGTAGTGCAATAACACTAGTACTTCTTACTGATAAATCCATATCAGATGACATCATTGTTTCTTCAGGATTTAATTCTATGAGAAACGCATTATTTTGTTTGGCATAAAGTGGTAATGTATTTGCAGGTGATACAACTAATGATGTACCTGCAATTATCATAATATCACAATTACTTGAATGAATCATAGCTTCTTGCCATGTATCTTGCGGAAGCGGTTCCCCAAACCATACTACATTTGGTCTTAAAATATTTCCACATTTACATAAAGGTGGAATATTTGTAAACTCGGTTAAAATTTTATTTTTAAATTTACAAGCAGTACATTTTATTTCTATAATACTTCCATGCAATTCTAACACTTTAGTACTTCCTGCCCTTTGATGCAACCCATCAATATTTTGAGTTAATATGATAACTTTTACAAACTTCTCTAATTCTGCTATTGCTTTATGTCCTAAATTTGGTTTTGCAGAAAAAATATTCTTCCTTCTTTCATTATACCATTCCCAAACTAATTTTGGATTTTCATAAAATGCATCAATTGTAGCTAATTTCATTGCATCATAATTTCTCCATAATCCATCTTTTCCTCTAAATGTAGGAATTCCACTCTCTTGAGAAATTCCTGCTCCTGTAACAAATACGATTTTTTGAGCCTCTTTTAGCTTTTTTATGGCTAGCTCAAACATTTTTTAATTATTTTATCTCAATTTCTAAGAAATCTTTTGCTGCAATAACTGACTGATGAATTTGTTTTGCTTCTTCTAGATGTCTAGTTTCATCTTTATATCTTGCAGAAAAATGTGTTAAGATCAGATTTTTTACTTTAGCATTTTTTCCTAACATTGCTGCTTGTTTTGCAGTTGAATGACATGTTTCTTCAGCTTTATCTGCAGTTTCATCTAAAAATGTAGAATCAAATACGAGATAATCACAATTCTCAAAGAATTTTTCTAATTCTTTTGTTGGCATTGTATCTCCTGAAATTCCAATTTTTTTACCTGGTCTTTTTTCTCCTAATACCTGTTCTGGAAGAATAATTCTTCCTTCAATTTTAATTTCCATTCCGTTTTGTAATTGATTCCACAACTTTCCTTCCGGAATTGCTAATGCCTTAGCTTTTTCTATATCGAATCTACCGGGCTTATCTTTTTCTACAAAAAGATATGAGTAAGTAGTAACTGAATGATTAGCTTTACAAGCATATATCGAATAAATTTTTGAATCAAATACTATTCCATCTTCTACTATTGTAATAATAACAGAAAACGATAATCCGAAATTTAGAACTTTGATATTTGCAGATATAAATTCCTCAATTCCACTAGGTCCGTAAATTTCTAAGGCCTCTGTTCTATGTTGCATAGTCATTGTCTGAAGTAATCCTAACAATCCTATACAATGATCTCCGTGAAGATGTGTAACAAAAATTTTCATTTTTTTATTCCATCCTAAACCTGATTTTAAATAAGAAATTTGTGCAGCTTCTCCTGCATCAAACATTATAATTTCACCTTCTCTTTCTAAGCAAATACATGACAATCCTCTATTTTCAGTAGGCTGAGCGGCTGAAGTTCCTAAAAACACTAGTTTCATTTTATCAAAATTATTCTTGTCAAGCTTTTATGCCTATAGATCTCATATTTTTTAATTGGGTTTATCTTCAATTTTTTTTCAAATCCCTTCTTGCACATAATACCAATTTTCTTACGCTTGGGCAAAATTGATACAAATTTCTTCAATAATTCCTCAGGATTTTCTGATGATTTTGAAGCGGTTCCATAAGGCAAATCTGTAACAATTCCATCAAATTCATTTATCATTTTAGTTAATTGACTGAAATCAGACTTGATTATTTTTGAATTGTATTGATTTGCATCTAAATTTTCTTTGGAAATTTTACACATTTTTTCATCAAAATCTAATCCAATTGCATGAATTCCCATCGATTCAGCTTCTAATAATGTAGTTCCAGTACCACAAAATGGATCACAAACAGTCTCTCCCTCTTTTAATCCAGCTAAATTTATCATAGCTCTCGTAAGCTTCCAGTCTAATTCATGTGGGTGTTTTTTAATTTTCTTTGGTCTGCTTTTAATTTCATATCTTTTTGAAAACCCAAAAAAATTTTCCTGATCGGTAAAAATTAGATATATACTGATATCTGGATTTTCAAGAGAAACTTGAGCTTTTGAAAATTTAGTTATCATATCTCCCATTGCCTTTTCTAATTCTGGAATGTTGAAATTATTTGATGATAAATTAATAATTCTACATACAAAAGTTTTGGCATTTTTTAACACTTCAAAATTTTCTTCATCTAAAAATAAACCAGACATTTTACGAAGTATTTGACCCGAAATTTTTACAAAAGTGGCACGATTTGCAATTTCCTTCCAATTTGTCTTTGATTGAATTATTACTAAATTTGATATAATTTGTGCTTTGGCAAATCTATCATATGTTTTTGCTATTGAAATTATTTCGTCAATTGCAATTTCTAGATAATCTTTAGATAAAATAAAAAAACTCTCAGGCATTATATTATTGCCTTTGCAATTGTATCTGAAACATCAACCAATGATGTTTTTCCAGGAATTGTATTTGTACTAATTATTTTAGTTACTCCTGCATTTTTAATTTTCTTTTCAGCACCATTTCTAAGTAATGCATGCGTACATGCTACAAATACTCGTGCACATTTTTGCTTTTTAAGAAACTCGGTAGCTTTGATAATGCTTCCTCCGGTACTAATCATATCATCAACTAAAATCAAATCTCTACCTATAATCTCATCAAAATTTGTAGATTTAATTTCTACTTTTCCAGTTTTCCGATCTCTTTGTTTCTCAAGAGTTATGTACTCTGTCTTTAACAATTTTGCAAATTCTTTTGCTCTTTCTTTTCCACCATGATCTGGGGACACTACCAATGGATTTTTTAATTTTAGTTTTGCAAAATATTTTGCTAGATCTGGAATTGCTGTTACATTTTTTGATTTTATATTAAAATATTTCAAACCTATCATACTGTGAATATCTACAACAATTATTCTAGATGTTCCTACACTTTTGAATAACTTTGCAATTACTTTCATTGTTATCACTTCTCCTGATAAAAATTCTCTATCTTGTCGGGCATAACCCATGTAAGGTATAACTGCAATTACTTCTGTTGCATATTCATTTGCTTTTGAAATTATTGAAAGTGTTTGAATTAAATTTTCATCAACGGGTGGATATGTTGATTGTATGACAATAATTTTATTTTTTTGAGGTTTTTTTTGAAAAGTAATTTTACTTTCACCATCTGGAAAAATCCTTAATTGTGATTTTATGAAATTTGCATCTAATTTTTTTGCTAATTTTTTTGCTAATTCTTCGGATGAACTTCCAGATATAACAGTAAATTTTGTCAATAGTTCAACGAGAAAGAAGGGGTTCTTAAATTTTGAGGGTTTTAGAAATATTTCTTTATCAGTAATTTATAGAACCTTTTTAAAACAGAAATGAATTTTTTTGTCATTGAATTTTAAAATTATACTATTTTTGTTATTACTAATTTCTGGTACTTTTGGTACTGCTCTTGCTCATACAGTTGATTCTGTAGGTGAATATAGATTGGAAATTGGATGGATGAATGAGCCTGTAGTCTCAGGAGAAACAAATGGTATTGAATTGCTAGTTAGTCATCTTGAGCCTGGTCTAGAATTAAAGCAACAAAAATTTGAAAACGGTGTATCTGGACTTGAAAAATCTTTAAAAATAGAATTATTATTCAAAGAAGAAAAAATAAGACTTTCTCTATCCCCTGATCATAATATTTCTGGAAAATATTATGCATTTGTTAATCCAACAGTGTCTGGGTTTTATCAAGTAAATGTTTTAGGTAATATTGAAGAAACTCCAATCAGCTTATCGATGCATCCTCCAAAAGTTGATGAACGTTCTTACATTGAATTTCCAAAACCATCTGATCTTACATTAACTCAACTAATTGATGGACATACAACACTTCTTGGAGAAGTAAATAATTTAAAAAAATCATTCACTGAATTAGAACAATCTAATCAACAAATGAACGTTAGTTATCTCGCTATTGGTATTAGTGTATTGGGAATTATTATAGCCTCAATTACGCTTTTTAAAATTAGAAAATAATTATTTTATTGAATTAACTCTTGATTTTAATATCTTTTTATGAATATTATTTTTGATTTGAAAAACATCTATGAGTTTATTTACTATGATAATGAATGTATGATATGTATAATGCAATTCTTGTTCCTCATGCAGGAACAACTGAAGGCGATAAAGCATTAAAACATGCTATTTTTATAGCAAAATCATCATCAGCTAAAATCATATTATTACATATTGTAGAAGAGATGCCACTTCCATCAATGTTTGCATTATCCTCATCTGAATCAATTAAATTAGCAAAAAGTATTCGTAATGCCAATGAAGATCTGAGAAAAGGAATGATATCTGAGATGGAAAAGAGAGCAAAAATATGTAATGAAAACAATATCAAAACAAGTATTACGGTTACTATAGGCTTAGCACCAGATGAGATTCTCAAAATAATAAAAAAAGAAAAGGTGGATCTAGTAATTATGGCAAAACGAAGAAAATTAAAAGGATTAAAAAGTCTATTAACTCTTGGCAGTGTTTCAAGAAAGATTGTTGAAAATACTGCCTGTCCTATTCTGCTTGTAGATATAGAAAAGAATGAATAAAATATTCAAAAGTAATCAAAGTAGATTTTAATGAATTAACAAAGATGATTAATTAACTATGGATGTTTTACTATTCAACTTAGTTTTATTAGCAATTTTTTTGGTTATTCTAGTTAAAAGTGCTATTTTTGCCATAAATTCTATTGAAAAAGTTACTAAAAGGTCTGGCATTAGTCAGCTTGCTGCTGGCTTTGTTATAGTTGCAGTATCTACATCAATACCGGAAATTAGTTTAGCTATTTTTTCAACACAGACAGATAATGTTGGTCTTACATTGGGAAATATTTTTGGTTCAAATGTTACAAATATTGGATTTGTTGCAGCATTGTTTCTATTTTTATCCCCAATCAGAAAAATGCAAGTAAAAACAACAAAAAGTCTTTTTCCATTATTAGTAACTGCATCATCAATCCCAATTATCTTGTTGTTAGTACAACAAGGAAGTAAATTTATTGGGATTATTTTACTTGCTATTTTTGCTTTTTTTATTTATTATGTATTTAAAACTAATAAACTACAAAATTCTGAACAAAGAGAACATGGTTCTGTTTACAAACCTCTTTTACTTTTTCTTGTTGGAATTGCCATAGTAATATTCAGCGCAAAGATGATTGTAGATAGTGCTTCTTCGATAGCTGAATTTACAGGGATTAGACAATCTGTGATAGGTGCAACCTTAATTGCTTTAGGAACTACTTTACCTGAATTGACAATATCTATTGTAGCAGTAAGAAAAAAATCACTTGACTTGGCAATAGGGAATATAATCGGTTCATGTGTAACAAATATAACATTAATTCTTGGGTTGGTTCTTGTTTTATCTCCCGTTGAGATTAATTTTGGTATATTATCTACACTAATCTCCTTTACAATAGGTTTGCCAATTGTATTGTTTGTTTTAATAAGAAATGGTCATATCCACAAATGGCAAAGTATGATATTATTTACAATGTATTTGTTTTTTCTAATTATGATTTATGAAATTCAATTAAGTATTATATAGTTTAATACAAAAAATTGAAAACTAAATAATAAAATAAATCAATGGTTCTAAATTAATTTTAGTTTTAAATTTTAATTATAATATTAATGTCTGTGAGTGATGTCAAAATATTTCTTTTTTCTTACTATAGACTGTGCAACTGGAATCATTTTATCTGCCAACTTTCTGACTTCGCTTTCATGCATTTTAGGATATTTTATGTGTAAACATTCATGATAAAGTGTATTTACTGTTTCTACTTTGGGTTCGGTTGAAAGATGTGGATTGAGCCAAATTGTCCCACACTCTTTAATACATTCAGCCCATACAGTGTTTGGATTTGTTTTTCCTTTGTAAATATAATTTGAAAAATGTCTACGATCATAAACTAGAACTGGTTTTATTCTCATCTTTAATATATTCTCAAACATATTAAGTAATGTCTGATGCCATTCTTTGTCATTAGCAGAAAATTTAAACTTCATCTATTACCCCTATTGATTTTCTATTAAAAATAACATAAAATAATGCACCTATAGATACAATTGCCAATCCCACCAACATAATTTCCATTTCAAACTGAATTGCCATATACACAGTAACACCAAGACCCACTAATGGAAGAACCGGAAACTGTCCAACATTACATGGAACTCTAAATGGTCTTTCCAATTTAGATTCTGTATATCTTAGTACAATTACAGACAAATTTATCATGGCAAATGTTATCACTACTGCAAAAACTGTGATGTTTGCTACAGTAACAATATCTCCACTAAAAGCAAATACTATAGATGTAATTGAAATTACAATTACTGCAATCCAAGGCGTTTTTGTTTTTGAATGAATTTTACCTAAGAATAAAGGAATAGATTTATGACTTGCCATTCCATAAAGCATTCTAGAGCCAGCTACTAGTGTGATTAGAACTGTACTGGCTGTTGCAAAAAGTGCAATTGCTGATAATATGATATTGCCTTGAATTCCTAACGATCTCTCAGCCACTTCTGCAAGAGGAGCTGCTGACCGTCCTAATTCTTCCCAGTTTATGACACGAACCACAGATAAAGAAACTAGAATATAGATAACTCCTGAAATTACAGTAGCGAGGATTATTGCTCTAGGGAGTGTTTTCTGGGGTCTTTTTACCTCCTCTGCCATATTTGCCAAATCCTCAAAACCAATAAATGCAAAAAATATTAAAATAAATGCCAAAATTATTCCAGTCATTCCGTTTGGATTCTCAAAATAATCAACTGGCTCGGTAGTTTCAAACGACATTCCTAAAAATATTATCAATGCCAGACCTCCGATTGTAATAATTGCAAAAATAGTATTTGCCCAAGCTGATTCTTTTATTCCAATAAAATTCACAACTGACAAACCTACGATCAACAAAACAGCTGACACTGTTATTGGTAAATCAATGAACTGTATAAAATAGCCACCAAAACCCAAGGATACAGTTGCTGCAGTAATAATAGAAGTTATTGCTGTCAGCCATCCAATGATAAACGCAAGAAAATTATTCTTGAATGCATGTTTTACAAAAGTATATTCTGCTGCTGCCTTTGGAAACAATGCAGTTAACTCAGAATAGCTCAATCCTGCAAATACAGCAGCTATCATTCCAAGCAAAAAAGAAATCCATACAGCATTTCCTGCAAATGCTGTAGCTTCTCCAATCAATACATAAATTCCAGCACCAATAATTATCCCTACACCGTACATGGTAAGATGAAAAAGTCCCATGTGCCGCTTTAGTTCAGACATTTTAATGCAAGTATAGTTTCTAAATCAAGTCAATACAATTCCTTGTACTGTAATCTTAATTTCTCATGCGGTTTTACAATAGAAAGAGCCCTTACAACATCAGTTTTACTAACTATCCCTACTAAATTATTATTAGAATCTACAACAGGAATTCCGCTAATTTTGTTTTTTATCATTTTGTTAGCTGCTACTACTAAATCTTCTTCTTCATTTATTGTTAAAAGTTCATCAGTTAGTAAATCGTTAACAGTTAATTTTTCTGTATTTATTGGAATTAAATAATCTCTAGACCGTGTACTACCTTTAGTAAAATAATCACTGTGTGTTAATAATGTATTAGTGCTAATAAGACCAATAGGGCAACCATCATCATTAGTTACAATCAATCTTGAAACTTGATTTTTATTCATTATACTTATTGCAAATTTAATTGAGTCAGTTTTTCTACAAGTAACAATATTTCTACTCATAAAATTTTTCACTAAATACTTTCCACCAAATACAACAGCAAATGATTTCACTAAATCTGTTCTTGAAATAATTCCTGTCAACTCTCCTTTATCATTTACAATAACTATAGAGCCAATTTTGAAAGTTTCCATTCTTGCTGCACATTGTTCAAAATAATCTTCTATTCCTTCAGATATGGTAATTACGTTTTTTTTCATTACATGTTTAATTGGAATTTCATTTATTGCGTGGGCAGTTTTATCTTCCTCTAAAAATTTACTGATGTCTCGTTCAGTTACAATTCCAACAGGTATGTTTTTAATAGAAATTACTATATGTTTTACAAAATTAGTTTGCATTTGTAATAATGCATCAAAAATTGATGACTCTGGATTAATAGTAATTACAGGAGATGAATAAATTTTTTTCATATTAACTGTGTTTATAATTTTCATTTAAAACTAAACTTAGATTATCAGATTTGATTTCAACAAAAATAAAAATATCTAGTACCTAACAAGTATTAGGTACAATTTCAACTTCGATATTATTTCCAATATATGATGCAGATATGGCCTTAACTTTGCTTTTGTATAGAAAGTATTTTTTGCCATCATCACTAATTGAACCAGAAATCCCCAACAATTTGTTATCATGTAATGTTTGCAGTCTTCTGTAAACAGTACTTATTGGGATTTTGGTTTCACTACTTATCTCCATTGCTGATTTTGGTTTTTCAATGGTGTTTTCTAAAATAGATCGACAATATTTATCTGATATGACCTCAAGAATTGCATCTTTTCTTGAATCATCGTCTATTTTTTTTCCTGAAATTAATTGTTGCATGGTTATTTACTGTATCAATTTAATATAACAAGTAGGACTGCACTGCACTACAATGCAATCATTTTTAGTACAAATTTGCTTTGGAATTATGATATGCGATTTAAATTATATATTTTTAATTAAATTAAACAATCTGTTTTATCCTAATTATAAAATGGAGAAGATTAGTCTACAATGATTACTATAATAGGAAGCGGTAAAGTTGGAACAGCAATTGCTTTTCTTTGCATATCTACCTCATTAGATGATGTATTATTAGTAAATCGTACAAAGGATAAAGCCATAGGCGAGGCATTAGATATATCAAATGCTATACCTGAAAATTCTAATGTTTCAATTCATGGAACTGATGATTTTTCTAAAATAACTGATTCTGATATCATTGTAATTACAGCTAGTACGGGAACTTATCTAAAATCTAGAACTGAAATGATGGGTACTCAAGTTAAAATGATTAAAGATATCGCAAAAGAAATCAAAAAACATTGTCCTTCAGCAATAATTCTAATCGTTTCTAATCCATTAGATGTTTTAACATATGTTTTTCAAAAAGAAACTAAAATCTCAAGAAATAAAGTAATTGGTATTGCATCAAGCTTAGATTCAAGTAGATTTAGGTATTTACTTTCAGAGAAATTTAAGCTCAAACAATCTCAAATTAACAATGTAATGGTATTGGGCGAACATGGAGATTCAATGGTACCAATATTTTCTGGAGTAAAAATCAATAAAATGAATCTACTTGAGATGATTGATGAAGCAGAACAAAATCTGATTACAACTGAAATTAGAAATTATTGGAAATCTTTGAGAAATTTCAAAAGTAGATCCCAATTTGGTATTGCTAAGAATACCTTTGATGTCTTAAATTCTATTATTAAAAATAATGAATTAATCATACCTGCATCAATTGTATTAAATGGTGAATATGATGAAAAAGATGTTTCAATGGGAGTTCCCGTAAAAATAAATAAAGATGGAATTAAAGAAATTATAGAAATAAAACTAAACCAATCTGAACATAGTTTATTAAAAATCTCAGCACAAACTATACGCGACTGTATAAATTCACTTTAATTAACACACAATTAATTATTGAATTAAAATCTTTAAGCCATATCCTACATAATACGCAACTAATGATGCAATTCCACCAATTATCAATGTGTAAAAACCTGATCGTATTTTTGGTTTTTTAACAATTTTTCCTTTAATCATACCTACAAGAAAAAATGATACCATTACTGAGATTGTAGAATAAACAAATGCTTCTGAATTTGCATCAATTTTCATTAATATAAAAATCATAAATGGAATTAATGGAATTAACCCTATCAAGTTAAATCCGATAAAAGTACTCACTGAGCTCTCAAGTGGGTTTTTTTCATCCTCAATTAATCCCAGCTCTTCTTTCATCATTGTATCCACCCAAACTTTTCGTCTTGATGTAATTATTCTAACAACCTCTTCTAACAATTCATCTTTGAATCCTTTTTTCTTGTAAATCTCTCTAATCTCCTCTTTTTCTTGTTCTTCCAAGTTGTCAATTTCCCATTCTTCTTGTTTTCTTTTCATCTCGATGAATTGATTTCTAGCTTTTGCTGCTTGATAATTTGCTGTAGCCATTGAGAATCCATCTGCAAATAAATTGGCAAATCCAAGAATTAAAATAATTCCAGGAGATAATGAAGCACCAACAACTCCTGCAATTATTGCAAAAGTTGTAACTGCGCCATCAATGGAACCATAAATAAAATCATCAAAATGTAGTTTCATAATTTTTAATAAACACGTTCATTATTTAACAAATATTCCTACTTTGGTCATAAAATAGCTGTTTTTACTTTAATTTACAATTATGAAATTCTACATCTAGTAAAAATACTATGAACTGTTATGTTATTATAAAAATGAAAGACAAACTCTTTGTTATTATTATATTGATGATAGGAATTATGGGATTTGCAGCAATTATTGGCGTAATAGGTCAAGGAAATGTAAGACACGTTCAAATTTTTTGGCCAGAAAAAATTGAACAAACTGTTGCCTTTATTGATATTGATGATGAAGTAAAACTAATTGGCATTTCTGGTACATCTGAAGATAACAATCCAACATTAATTATGAGAATTAGTTTTGCTTATGTTCTTACTGTCGAAAATAGAGGGAATCAACATCATAGATTATACATTGATGGTTTCAACATACAAACTGATCTATTAGAACCTGGACAGAAAGACACTATTGTAATCTATCCTGATAAAGAAGGAACTTTCAACTATTATGATAAAAGACAATATCTTTCAAAGCTTGGTCAACTAAAAGCTGTTCAAGTAACTCCCTCTGATAGTTTTACTGGATTTTTAAAAGACATGATATAGATTTCATTTAATGAAAATTCTCAACATTTTATATCGTAATAAACTAAAAGTATAGGAAATATGAAAAGAATAACCAAAAACTGAAAGAAAATGGTGGAGAGTAACTATGACATATTGGGAATTCTTGAAGGCTCAACTGAGCACGAAATTCGTAATGCATTCCGAAGATTAGCATTGCTTTATCATTCTGATAAAGGAGGAGAAAATGATCAATTCATAAAAATCAAACAAGCATATGAAGATCTCAAAATTGGTAAAAAATATCCTGAAACTGATCTTGAAAAAATTAGAAATTCTAGAGTTTATTCTGGTGATTCAGAAGAGGACATACGAAGAAAAAACCAAATTTTAGGCCAAGAGTTATTCAAAGAAATGAAATTAGCAGAAGAATGGACAGCAGAACTTAATAGAACAAATTCAACCGGCATTAAATTATTTGGTTCAAAATCTCTTGGGGAAATTGAACTTGAAAGAAAAGCTAATGGTATACTTTCAATCAAAGGAAATTTTATGGCAGGCAATCTAACTTATGATGGCCCTATTATTATGCAGGGAAATATAACAAGTCCATCTTGGACTGAAGAATTTAGAACAAATATTCATTTGACAAAAGGAGATTTTAAATTTATTAATCCACTTGAAAATAAATACAAAATTGAAAATGGTGCTAGAGTAATTGCAGATAATGGTGATATTGTGGTTGGAAATATTTTTGGTCGGAAATATAAAATTCTAGATTCAGATGGGAGAGTTGGAATTTTTAAAACTCAAGAACAACGGACTTTTGTATCTGCACCAAACGGAAAAATAATTGCAGAAAATATAATTAATACAGTTTCTCTTGAGGCTGATGTTATTATGGTTCTTAATTTGGAAGATGATGTTGAAATTAGTGCACGAGAAATTTTATTTTATGGAAGTAAAATTACTTATGATTCTAAAATTAAATTAAAAAAAGGTGGAATGATAAGATTTTTTGAAAATTTCTCAATTCAAAGTCTTAGTAATGATGCACTTATCAAACTTGAAAATGGTAAGGAAATTAGGTTATTTGATATTAAAACTAAAAAAATCAAGGATTTACCGGATGAATTTGTGCCTAACAAAAATGAGTTTGATAAGGACACCACAATGGTAGGCAATGGATTTACAATTACATATGAAATGTTAGATAATTTATCAAAAAAGCCAACAAAAAATCAAAAGAGTAAATGGGGTTCTAAATTTAAAATTTCTAAAAATTAAATAAATTTCTAAATTATCTATATTAAAAAACTAACTTAAATCATGAATAATTCCTTTATGAAAACTAATTATGTCCTAGTAAAGCTATTCTTATCATAGAAAATACACGAAGAATTGATATTGTATAAAAATAACAAAAATTGATTGCAAATTTCCTTTAGTATAGATAAAAAATTGATATTTTTAGTAATTATAGTATCTATAATTACACTTTTGGTTACAGCTTATTTGAGCTTTAACTATGCTGAACAAATTCTAATAGAAAGAGCTAGCGATCTATTATTAGGCGAATCAGTTACACGTGGTAATGCTATTAGACTTCTTTTTGAATCACGAATTGACCAAAATCAAATTTTAGCAAATGATCCAATGATAAAAATTCTTGTTAATGATTTAAACCAAGTTTCAGAAGATGATTTGAATAAAGAAAGAGAAATCAAACGTAGAGACTTCCTTACTCAAATCCAAGCATTTCAAACATTAGTTGGGTTTTCGATAGGTTTTGAGGATGCAAAAATTATTGGTGCAAATGGTAATGTTTACTTTTCACTTGGTAAACTAACTGATAATAATTTTCTTCAAGATCCACTATTTCAAAAAGGATTAAAAAAACCAATAGTGGATTTTGAGCCAACTGCAACTGGTAAAAAGATGATTATAGTTTCTCCAATTTTTGCTCTAGATGATAAAAAAAATGATGAACCAATTGGAGTAGTTATCTCTAGAATGAGAACTGAATCATTAGATAATATTTTGACTGATTCAAGTGGTTTAGGAAAAACAGGCGAAGTTTATATCGTAAGTGACGGGTTCTTGATGTTATCTGAATCTAGATTCATAGAAAACGCTATCTTTAAACAAAAAGTTGATACCGTTCCTGTCCAAAAATGTTTTAGGGAATCAGAAGATTTTTCAGGAATTTACTTGGATTATAGAAAAATCAATATTTATGGATCATCATACTGTGCTAATGATTTAGGATTTGTTTTACTTGCGGAAATTGACGAATCAGAAACAATTCAGCCTGTTATAATACTTCAAAATAGAATTTTTCAAACTGGTTTAGTGATCACTATAATAATGACAATTGTAGCATTTCTAATTTCAAAATCTATGTCACGACCTCTAATTAAATTAAAAAATGCTGCAAACAAAGTTGCAAGTGGTGACTTTAATGTTCGAACAAATATCACAACTAAAGATGAAATCGGTGAGCTATCTCAGGCATTTGATTTAATGACTGAAAAGCTTCAGAAATCATTAATTGAAATTAAAGAAAAAGAAGATGTTATAAAACAACAAGAAGATATTTTATTGCAATTTTCTGATCATAGTGAGCAATATTGTGTATGTATGGTTGATATTATGAATTCAACAAAAATCACTCTTAATTTATCCGAATCACAAACTAGTGAATTTTATAAAATTTTTCTTAACTCTATTGCTTCTACTGTGAGAAATTTTGGTGGAATTGTAATAAAAAATATTGGGGATGCATTATTGTTCTATTTTCCGGTTATACATTCAGAAGAAGAATCTATATTAAAAAAATGCCTAGATTGTTGTCTTGCATTAGGAGAGTTACATGATGATATTGTAAAAAAACTTGAAAATCACAAATTACCTATTTTTGATTACAGAACTAGTTCAACCTATGGAATAGTTAGAATTGCAAAAACATCTACATCCTCTATCAATGATATATTTGGAAATACTGTAAATCGATGTGCAAAAATAAATAGACTCGCTCCTGCAAATGGCTTAGTAATCGGCGAAGAATTCTATAAAAGTGCTAAAAATTTTGACGACTATATATTTAAAAAAATAGAAAACACGTTTTCCTCATCCGAATCTGATTATCCAGTATATCGTGTTTCTAGAAAAAATAGATAATACTTTTTACAATTAAATTAATTTAGTTGATTTTTCTTTCGTACTAATATCATATGATTCTTCTACATTTGTAACAAAAATTTTTCCATCACCTTTTTGTCCTGTGTGAGCAACATTAATGATAGCTGAAACTACTGATTTTACCTCTGAATCATGAACAACTGTAAGTATTACATCTACTGAGTTAAACTCTATTTGACGTCCTCCTATTTCTGGTCGTTCTCCCATTCCCTGTCCTAACGATTGAATTAGTGTAACACCGCCGACACCAGATTTTCTTATCTCATTGATTACTTGTTTAGAAACATCACTTTGTACAATCGCTTCTATTCGTTTCATTATCAAATAATTTCTATAATACTTTAAAAACATACTTTAGATTATCACTAATTTTTGATAATATCAAAACTGAATATCATTATTGAAAATTAAGGTAATCTTTTATGCAATTTAAATTTTAAATTCTTATTATGTATTTTTTATTACTTATTACTATTATTTCGATATTGGGTTCTTCATCTCTAATTTTTGCAGAAGAATATGAAATCAGTATCCCTTTTGGTGCGTATAATCCAGAATTAAACACTCCTGCAGAAGTATGGTATGATCCTCCTCAAATATTTGTAAAAATTGATGACACCATTACATGGTATAATGATGATCGAGAAGGTCATACAGTTACTAGTGGTAAAGGATCAGGAAGATTCGGTTGGATGAGTGATGATTTTGGAACGCCAAATGGATATTTTAATAGTGATAGATTCATGCCAGGCGAATCATGGTCATATGATTTTAAAGAATCTGGTACTTTTTCATATTATTGTACCATTCATCCTTGGATGGAAGGAGTTGTAATTGTTGAAAAATTAATTCCAGATTATCCGCATGATGCAACTGGAAAAGAATTAAAATTTCCACTTTTACAATACACTCCAGATCAAAACATAGAAGTAAATCTTACATGGGATCCACCAATTATCAAAACTCATGAAAAAATCCAATTTGTATATCAGTTCTATGATCCTCAAACAAATTCGAACCTTGCCAAAATGAAATATACAATCATAATATTCCAAAATGGAAAAGAAATTCTTCGTGATGATGGTATAAACCAAATTGGTGGTGATTATAGAAATTTTGTTTTCAGTGATTCAGGTTCAATAATAATTCGTATTGAAGGAATTCAATCTTCTTCAATCTTAGCTGAAGAAAGTGTAACTGTATCTGGAAATGTTGAAAATAAAGCATTAAGAGCAGTAGACTTTACAACTGTAGTTTATGACAATCCAGAAAAAACTACTCATGAAATTTATCATTTAAAACCAGCTCAAAGACTAAACACTTACTATGAATTAATGATAATTATTATTTTAATTCCGGCTATTCTATTCATAGGTATTTTATTCTGGCTGAAGAAAAAACCAGAATCTACAATAAAAAAAGCTGGTGCTGTTAACCTCTAAAATAATAAAAAGAAATTAAAAATGATGACCTAATCTAATCGATTAATTCGGTCCAACCTTTAACGAAGACTGAGTTCTTGTAGAGTGGAACTGGTTGTCCAACAGTAAAGTCCATTGGTCTCATCCAAAAGATTGCCTTTGTTGGGCAAACACCGATACATGCTCCATCGGAGATGCATCTTTCTGGGTAAAAGACAAATGCTTTTCCTCTCTTCCAGCCTTCGACTGGTTTTACTCTAAGTACATCTGGTCCTAATGTTGTACAGATTTCTACACATAGTGCGCATCCGATACACATTTGTTCGCTGATGTCTGGAATAATTCCTACTGGCATAACAAAATTTCTTTTGATTTTGCTCTTAATATAATTTGCCCAAAAAATCTGTTCTATAACGGCGTTTCAAATTTTATAACACCGTTTAAAATTCTGATCGCTCTCAATGTGTATTAAACATTAAATAATTCAATTTTGAATGTTTTTTCAGTATTTCCGATTTGATTTAACAACCTAATTCTTATACTCTTATCAATTCTTTTGAGATGAAACATTCCAGATTTTTTTGAATCAATAATGTGTCTACCTCCTGGAGAAAGAATCCATTCCCCCCCATCATTTTTTCGTGTTATTGCTGTAATTATTACTGAGGAGCCATTTTCCCTTGAAATTGATGAAAGTAGCATTAATGACGCATTAATGAATCTCCCAGATTCTTTTTCATCAAATATGTTGTAGAATCCATTAAGTGAATCAATTATGACCAAGAATTTTTCACTTGATATTTTATTTGCTATTTCAGATATGATTTTTTTCAAATCAATCTTACTTGGACGATAAATTTCCACTCTCTCATTTTTTTTAATTAATTCTGAAACTACGTAACCACTATAGAGTAAATCAAAATCTAAGAAAATTATAGGATAAGTGATAGAATCTATTAATTCATTTAAAATTTCTGCTTTCAGAAAAGGCTCAGAGCATAAAATAATATTTGGATTTTTGATTGAAAATTCCTTTTTTACATATGTTAAATCATTATCTAAAATCTCTTGAGGATTTTTATCCAACACCAATTTAGTATATTACAGATATAATAATGAATTTGGCTTCAAAAGATGTATCAGAAGATTTTCATAATTCTGACAAAATTTATCTAAATAATGCTTCTGTTTCTTTAATGCCTTTACAAAGCATAGAAGCCATGAAAGATTTTCAAATTTCATACAATTCTATGGGACCTGATTCAATAGACTCTCAACCATTTATTGCTGAAAAATTACAAAATGTTAGAAAAATTATTGCAAAAATTATCAATAGCCAACCAGAAGAAATTGTCTTGACTCAAAGTACCACAGATGGAATAAACATAGTTGCCAATGGACTCTCATTTGAAAAAAATTCTAATATTATAATTCGTGGATTTTCACATGAACATCATGCAAATTTCTATCCTTGGCTTAGATTACAGAAAAAAACTAAAATTAAAAATTTATCCATAGATAAAAATGGTTTTTTTAATTTTGATGAATTTCAAACTCTTCTTGATAGAGATACGACATTGGTAGCTATTAGTCATGCATTATACAATACAGGATCAATATTGCCTGTAGAAAAAATTGGAAATATGCTTCAAAGTAATACCTCGTTTTTCATTGATAGTGCACAAACTATTGGCTGCATAGGTAATTTTGATGTAAAAAAAACTAAATGTGATTTTATGTCATTTAATGGTTCAAAGTGGTTATGTGGGCCTATGGGAACTGGATTATTTTATTGTAACAAAAAATCACATGAATTACTAGAACCAATGACTATTGGAGGGGAATCAGCAATGATTTATGATAAAATAAATCTTGCATTCAAAGACATGCCAGATAAATTTCAAACAGGATTTCGTAATTATGTTGGAATTGTTGGTTTAGAGTCATCTGCAAACTATCTTCTTAAATTTGGAATGGAAAACATTCGTAAAAAGAATCTTTACCTTTCAAATCTTTTAAGAGAAGAATTATCTAAAGTAAAAAATATTATTCTATATGGGCCAGAAAATCCTGAAGAAAGAACAAGTATTGTTTCTTTTAATATTGATGGACAAAATCCACAAACAATTGTAGAAAAACTAGAAAAGCAAAATATTGTATTGGCTGTTAGAGAAATTTTAGAACAAAAAATCGTACGAGCATCACCTCATTTTTTTAATACTGAATCTGAAATACTTGAAGTTGTTGATGCAATAAAAAATCTATGATTTTTCTTGCTCTTCTATTACCATCATTGTTAGTGTTGATTGTATTTTTCCAATTTTTCTAACTTTATTTGTAATAATTCCCCGTAATTTTTCGGCATCTTTAGATGATAATTTTAAGACTATATCGTATACTCCATAAACTCCTTGAACTTCATACTCGATGTCTTCAGTAGCAAGAATACGCTTGATGTCTTCTATAATTGATTCATCAGATCCTAGGTCAGAATTCAATAAAACATACGCAGTAGGCACATTGCAGTTTTTCATAAAACACTATTTAACCTTTCATAGATCTCAAAAACTGATTAATCCCCATCGTAATTTACTGATGTGAAACCACTAGATCTTACATTGACAATATCTACATCCATTCCTACTTTTCCAGATTCACCAAAACCACAATTCATTCTTTGGTCTACACTAAAAGATGACAAATATAATCTTGAATTGTTATTTCTCAGCTCTCATACTGGAACTCATCTTGATGCACCATACCATTTTGTAAAAAATGGAATAAAAATACATCAAATTCCACTTGATAGATTAGTAGGAAATGGTATCTTGATTAAAATACGAAAAGGAAAAAATCAATCCATTACTAAAAACGATTTAATTTTATTTGAAAGAAAACATGGTAATATTCCAAAAAATTCATCCATATTTTTTTATACTGAATGGCAAAAAAACTTGAATAGTAATTATTATTTTATTAATAATCCTGGTTTATCTGAATCAGCTGCTACATATCTTGTTTCAAAAAAGATCAATTTAGTTGGAATTGATTCACCTAGTATAGATTTAGGTCAAGATAAAATTTTTAAAGTTCATAAAATACTTGCAAAAAATAATATTTTAATTGTTGAGAATCTATCCAATTTGAATAAAATTTCTTCAAAACAATTTGATTTTGTAATTTTACCATTAAAACTAAAGGATGCAACTGGTTCTCCAGTTAGAGCAATAGCTATTCAATGAACAAAATGAAATCTATTTTTCTTATAATTTTTAGATAAATTACCAATAATTGGAACTTGATTTCCACAAAACTGGCATTTATTTTTCTCATCTAGATTCCAACCTTCAATATCAAAACCATATCTCTTAACCACAATGTTGTTACATTTTGAACAATAAGTATGCTCAAAAGGATGACCTAGTACATTTCCGATATAAGCATACTCCAATCCAACTTTTTTTGCAATTTCATAATGTTTTTCTAAAGTTTTAACAGGAGTAGAATCAAATTCCATCATTTTATAATCTGGATGAAAACGTAAAAAATGAATTGGCATCTCTGGACCAAATTGATCATAAATAAATTTACATAATTTTTCTGCATATTCTAAACTATCTCCTACTTTTGGAATAATAAGATCTGTAATCTCTACATGAATCTTCGTCTTGTCACGTATTTCTAATAATGTATCAAAAATAGGTTGAGGATCAGGAACCCCGATAAATTTTTTTGTAAAATTAGGTTCTGCATTACCTTTGAAATCAATTGTTATAGAATCTAAAAATTCTCCCATCATATTTACTGATTCTGGAGTATCATATCCATTTGAGACAAATACATTGTAAAGATTTTTTTGATGTGCTATTACTCCACAATCTCTAGCAAATTCAATGAATATAGATGGTTCATTGTATGTATACGCAATTCCATCTGCACCATTATCTAATGCTGCTTGTACTACTTGTTCAGGAGTCATATCTACACCCTCCACTTTTCTTCTCTGACTAATGTCAAAATTCTGACAATATCTACAAAGCCAATTACATCCAGTGGTGGCAATTGAAAACACTTTAGATCCAGGATTGTAATGTATGACTGGCTTTTTTTCTATTGGATCAACATGTCCTGCTATTACTTTACCGTATACAAATAAGTCTAATTTTCCATTTTCATTACCACGTATTCCACATAATCCTATTTGGCCTTCACTCATCTCACAGTATCTTGCACAAGCAGTACAACGTACTTTCTTGTTAGGTAATTTTTCATAAAGAATTGCCTCTTTGTTCATTTTAGTTAATTATAGATGATTTTCCCATATAAGGTGCATCACTTTTCGCAATCCTAAAAATATAGAAAATAACACATTACCTATGAGTAAACCAGGAAATATTTGGAGAAAAGTTCATGGTAAAATTACTAAAAAACCAACCAATTTCTCATGGTTAATTGAAAATAAACTTGCAGGTTCAGGAATACCAACAAGTTTTGATGAGTTTGATTGGATTCTAAAACAAGGTGTTACATCAATTGTAACTATGACTGAAAATGCTTTACCTGAAGAATGGGTAAGTAATATTGGTTATTTACATGTCCCCACCCCAGATCTTACAGCTCCTGACATGGATAGAATTGATACCGCAGTTGATTTTATCCATAAAAAAATTTCAAAGGATCAAGCTGTAATGGTTCATTGTGCAGCTGGAATGGGAAGAGCTGGAACAATTCTAGCTTGTTATCTGATAAAGTATCAAAGTTATCCTGCAAAAGATGCAATTAAAAAAATTAGAACTGAACGACCAGGATCTATACAATCCGAAATACAGGAATTAGCTATTACCTTCTATGAAAAACATGTAGGAAGTAAATAAATCACATAAACTGTGATACTAGTTTTCCATCTACAATCTTTATCTTTAATATTTTATTTTCTTGAAATACAAGAGTAATTCCACCATCCGAATCAGGATCTTCAACCTTTACCAATTCAATCATTTTAATTTGTTCGAATTTATCCATTCATTTTCACCTATTCTGGAATTGATACAGCATCTATTTTTCCGTCCACGACTTTAATGAACAAAAATCTGTTATCTTTAAAGATAAATGTAATCCCTCCTTCTTTATCTGGTTCTTCAACTTCAAGTATTGGTTGTCCTAACAGACCATCGTATTTTGCCATAATAATTAACTCAAAAAGTTCCTTATATCCCTAATTGATTGTGATCTCAATTTCCTTAGAATTGCTTTTAACATTTCCCGGTTCTGTATAGTCATGTTTTTGCCATGAGGCAAATACCTCAGCACCGATCTTATGCTTGCCTTTTCCTAACTCAGAAGCTTTAATGATAATTTTTTCATTAAAATCAAACAACTCTTGTCTTACCTCTTCTTCCGATAATCGAATAAATGGCTCAAAATTTTTGGCTACTTGAACCCATATTCTTCTATCTTTATGGGGATTAACCAATTTGGGATTTCGTGTCCAAAAAATTGCTGCCTTTCTATAAGTGTCAATAGTTTTACCGACCTCCTTTTTCCTAAATCCTCCAGAAGTCAGCTTTATGCCGTATTTCATCTTAAATGACACATCATTGTTGTTATATGCTTTAGTCCAATTTGTCTCATTGAAGGCCTCTCTTATCCCCCCATCTACTTTAAAACTGACATTTACTTCAATACTGTCGTTTAATGCGTATTCATCCTTAGTTTTCACTATGCCGATATCTGAAATCTTACTTTCTGTCATTCTATCCGCTCATAATGATTTATATCCACAATAAGTGCTTTTTCCGAATACATGAATGCTCAAGTAATCAGTTCAGAACCTAAGGAAATTAGCCTTTCTATTACGGAAACTGATATAGGAATTTTATACATAATTCAACATGAGCTTTTAAAGGAATCAAATATTGATTTTGCAGGCGTTATTGTAAAACATCCTCTCACCAATGAGTGCTGGATGAGAATAAACTCAAACACAAAACCTTTGCAAGAAATCAAAAAAGCAACAGATTCTGCAATAAAAATGGCTAATGAATTTAAACAATTATTTAATTCTAAAATTAAGGTAAATTAGATGAAATTTTGCCCCAAATGTGAGGTCAAATTAAAAAAAGGTGATTCTGGTCTCCAATGTCCAAAATGCAATTATGTTGAAGGAAATGAAACTATGCAAACAAAAACTATAGTTGAGGAAGAGGAATCACAATTTAACGTATTATCAGAAAATGAAGGAACTGAAACATTACCTACGATAAAAATTGAATGTGAAAAATGTGGTAACGATGAAGCAGTTTGGTGGATGTTACAAACTAGAAGTGCTGATGAACCTACAACTCAATTCTATAGATGTTCTAAATGTAGATACACTTGGCGTAATTACACATAACGTTTAACTGGAACATAAAACCCAAAAGATTTAGTTTGACTTTCGAAGCAAAAACAAGTGGTTCAGATGATCTAAAAGCAATCATCTCAGCAATATCTACACTTGTAGAAGAAGCTACTTTTGTTGCAACAGCTGAAGGAATTACTTTTAGGGGAATGGATCCATCTCATGTAGCTTTAATAGATATTTCTTGGCCTAATTCTGCATTTGAAAAATATGAATGTGATAGTGATATAAAATTTGGAGTTAGAATAGATGAATTTTCTAAATTAATTAAAAGAGCCGATAAAAAAGATAGTATTGAAATTAGTATTTCTGAACAAAACATGTTACTTGTAACAGTCGGTAAAAATAAAAAATACAAAATGCGTTTAATTGAAAGCTCTGCAACTGATACTCCTTTACCAAAAATTCCATATGATTCTAAAATTACTTTATCATCTTCTAGATTTGATAAGATTTTAGGAGATGTTCAAGTTGTATCTGATTATTTGACTATTCATACATCTGATTCAAAAGCAGATTTTTCTGGAAAAGGTGATTCAGGTGAAGTTGTAATTGATCTAGAGAAAGATACAGATGAAATTGGTGAAATCTCTTCAAAAGAGGACAGTGTTGGTACCTATAGCCTCGAATATCTCAATCCTGTAGTTAAAGCAGTAGGTACTACCGCAGGTCAAATTACATGTGAATTTTCTAGTGCAAAACCTCTAAGAATTGAATTCAAAGTAGCAAACATAGGCAGAATCCACTTTTATCTGGCTCCACGAGTAGAAAGTTAAAGCATTTAAAGATTAACTGATTCAGGTACTTTGAATTGAGACTTGTAATAAAATACGGTGGAACATCAATTTCATCGGCAAAAGATATTCAAACTGTAGCAAATTATGTTAATACATTATCCAAACATAATGAAATAGTAATAGTTTGCTCGGCAACTAGTGGTACCACTGATGATTTAATTGAAATATCTCAATCTATAAAAAATGAGAATAAAGATAAAGCCATACAACTAGCATCAAAAATTATCAATAGACATAAACAACTTGCAAAGCAGACAATAAAAAAATCTACAATCAGAAAAAAATTATTAGAAAAATTAGATGTAGATTTTAGAGAACTTGTTGCATTAATTGAAGGAATGGTATTGTTGGGAGAAGTAACTGCCAGATCTATGGATTATTTGATCTCATTTGGAGAACGTCTTTCAATAAAATTAATCTCTTTTGCAATTAACGATTTGAATAAAAAATCAATATACCTAACAGGTAAAGAAGTTGGAATTGTCACAGATTCTAATTTTGGAGAATCTATACCGTTAATGGATACTACAAGATTAAGAGTTTCTAAAACAATCGATCAGCAATTTACCAAGAAAACAATCCCAGTAATAGGAGGTTTTACAGGAGCCGATCAACATGGACACATAACTACATTTGGTAGAGGTGGTTCAGATTATACAGCTACAATTATCGGTACATGCATCAAAGCTGATGAAATATGGTTAATGAGTGATATAGATGGATTAATGACTGCAGATCCAAAAATAGTAAAAAATGCAAAATTACTCAAAGAGGTTTCTTATGTCGAAGCAATTGAGATGGCTTTGTTTGGAGCTAAACAAATTCATCCACGCACATTTGAGCCACTATTAACAAAAAAAATTCCTATGAAGATTCGAAATTCCTTTAATGTAAAAAACGAAGGAACTCTTGTCACTGACTCTCCTTCAATTTCTACAAAAAACACTGTAAAATGTGTTAGCAGTATTCGTCATAATGGATTAATCGATATACGTGGGGGTAGTATGGTTGGTAATCCTGGAACTGCTGCAAAAATCTTTGCAACACTAGCTAAAGCTGGTATCAATGTAATGATGATATCTCAAAATCCCTCAGAATCTAGTATCACTATAGTAGTCAAGAATACTGATTTAGATAAAGCAGTTAATGCATTAGAAATGGAACTTTTAGGAAAAATAATTAAAAAACTAGAAGTAACTACCGATGTTGCAATTATTGCCCTGATTGGTTTAGGAATGCGAGGAACTGTAGGCGTTGCATCTAAAGTCTTTGGAGCAATCCAAAAAAATAATGTAAACGTAGCAATGATTACTCAAGGTTCGTCAGAACTAAATCTTGCATTTGTTGTTAAAAATTCTGATACTAATGTGGCAGTTCAGGCTTTACATGATGCATTTGAACTGGATAAAATTAACTAGAGATAAAATCATTTAAGGGGAGCAACTTCACATGATTTCATTGAATAGATTTGTAATTATCTTAATTGTAGGAATTTTTGTTTCAGGAATTCTTACAATTTCCTTTATCTCTAACAGCTATGTTGATGCAAATTCTACTAAAAAAATTCATTTTACCAAAACTATTATTTCATCACAAGATCCAGGTCAAGGGCACGAAAATCATCAACTATCATTAATTTTATCGCCAAATGAGGGCACTCTTTATGATGGTTCTATGACATTTACATCAAATGAGCCTGTAGATGTTGTTGTTTTACACGAAATTACTGGTAATGATGTCAAAGGCCAACCGACTTGGACTATTGATGGAAAAACTATCTACGCAATGTCATTAATCGATCTTAAATCAAAATCAGATTCATTTGAATTTACTGGAGCTGCTTTGGCATTACACTCTTCTAATTCAAAAGAGTTTACTGCAACTGTAAGTGTTGATGGTTGGATTAGAGGTCAACCAACCGAAGTAATTATGCAAAAAATACAAGTTGACAAAGATCCATCACTAATGTTATCTAGAGCAAATGTAGAAGCAATTATCCCAATGCATGAAGGACTATACAAAGGAAATTCTATTTTTTATATTATAACAGATACTAGTAGAGAAGATTATTCTAAAAAAATTAGTGAAAAACAAGATTGGAAAGTACAGACTTCCCACTTAATTGAAAAAATGCCTGAAGAGGTTCTACAAAAAATATTCATTTTTAATAACGGTGTTAGAGGAAATGGAATTTATGGACATCAAAAAGAAATTTTTTCAAGTACTCCAGTTCAAGAATCAAAGTACAGTGCACTAAATTCTGTAATTGAAGTTTCATGGAAAAAAGGTCAAAATGCAAAAGTTCTAGAATCTTTTGAAGATGTAATTGATGCTGAAAAAGATGGGAGAATCGAATTTACTAAAACTGGAGTAGTAATTAATTCTCCTCAAATAATTTGGCCTAATGGACAAATGTTAGTAAGAAATGATACCCAAATTACTGATGATTTAACGTTTAGTGGAGGTCAAATTACTAAAATTAACAAAGATGAGATGACAGTAACTTTTCTTGCTCATCGTATGTGGGGCCCAGATGGTAAAACAATCTATTCTATTGTAACTGATGCAACTCCTTTTAGTCCATCAGAAATAATGGGAATTCCGTTTTCTCCTGTATATGACAATCTAATTGCAAATTCTTCTGCAGCTGATCTTTTTCAATTTCAAAATGGCATTAAAGGCTCAGGTTCTTTAGGGTATCAACCAGGAATATCAAGTGTAAATTCTGATCAGGAAAATTATAGTCCTATATGGCGTATCTATAACGTCGAGTGGCACAATCCTGAAGATGCAAAAATACTCCAAACCATATCTGATATTGATTCTTTCAAAGCAAAAGACCTTATTTCAGTAAGTTTAGCTCGTCCCATGAATAGCCATCATATCATAAATGGTCCCCTCATAGATCCATTCCAATAAAAATAAAATCACTAAACGGATAAATTACTTGAAAGAAAATTTAATGTTAAATTGACTGGTAAACTCTACATTGTCGGCGTTGGTCCTGGACATCATGATCATATGACATTTCGTGCTAAAGAAGTGATTGAAGAAAGTGATACAATTGTTGGATATGAAACATATGTTAACCTAGTACAAGATCTTATTGAAGGAAAAACAGTTCATCGTTATGCCATGACTCAAGAAGTTGAACGTGCTCATCAATGCATTGATCTAGCAAAATCTGGAAAAATAGTTTCACTTGTTTCTAGTGGTGACCCAGGAATTTATGGAATGGCTGGATTAATTTATGAAACACTTGCAGCAACAAATTGGAATCCTAAAGATGGTCTGCAAGTTGAAATAGTTCCTGGCGTTTCTGCATTGAACTCATGCGCATCAATTATTGGTTCACCACTTATGACTGATTTTGCAGTTGTAAGTATGAGTGATTTATTGGTACCATGGGAAATAATAACAAAAAGAGTTGAAGCTGCTGCACAAGGTGATTTTGTAATTGTAATTTATAATCCAGCAAGTAAAAAAAGAATACATCAACTGGTAGATACTAGAAAAATTCTATTAAAATATAGAAAACCAACTACACCTGTCGCAATAATTAAAGGTGCATTTAGAGAGTCGCAAACTATTGTAATGACAGACTTGGAAAATCTTCCAAATCACTCTGATCAATTGGGAATGATAAGTACAGTAATCATCGGAAACTCATCTACTTACACTTACAAGGATTTAATGATTAATCCAAGAGGATACAAATCAAAATATAATCTAGAAGAACAAACAAACCCCAATCTTAAAATTCAATAATTTTTCTTAATTGCGTTAAACAACTCTTCACTAAGGTTTAATTTTTCTCGGATTGGCGAAATCACTTTAACTAGATATTCTCCTACTGTTTGTTTTAGATCAGTTGGATGTAATTTTTTTTCTGCAAAATCAGATTCTAATTGATTATAATTTGCATATGTCATGTTTCCACCAAATTTTTCTGGTCTTTCTACATTAATTTCATTAAACTCATGGAAAATTACATTTTTTGAAATTTCTAATAATGGATTATTCTGAATATTTGCTTCTTCACACCATGCTTTTTTGATCTTTGTTCTAATTTCATCATCAGAATTATGAATAAAAACTCCTGAATTTGGATCTGACTTACTCATTTTTGTTGATTCCCCATTTGCATTTGCTGGTTTTGTTAAACCTGGTAATAGTTTATGATGAACAGCTACTGGAACTTTCCATCCCATTTTAGGAAAAATCTCTCTTACAAGCATGTGTATTTTTCTTTGATCCATTCCAGCATGAGCGATATCTACACCTAAAGAATGAATATCAACAGCTTGCATTGCCGGATAAAGTAACTTAGCTACATCTATCTTTGTATCGTCTTCTGAGCGCCCCATGATTGTAAGGGTTCTCATAGTTCTAGCTATTGACATGTGTTTTGTAAATTTAACAAGATTAGCCCAATACTCTGTTTTTTCTTCATACAATTTTGATCCTAAAACAATTTCTACATTTGGACAAACTAACTTGAAAGCATCTTGGTAATATTTTGAAACTTTTTCAATGGTTTCCCAACTTCCACCTAACTTATCATTAATTATAGTGTGCCAATCTGCAAGAAAAACTGTACATTTAACACCTGCTTTAATAAAATCATTAATTTTGAAACCGGTACTAATTAAGCTACCAAGATGTAAAAATCCGGAAATCTCTAAACCAATGTAATGCTTTGGGGATGAATTTGATTTGAACAATTCTAATAATTCTTCATGCGTAACAATCTCTTCAGTTGGGGGTCTTTCAATTAATTCAATTTTTTCAGTGATATCCAAATCAAAACAACTTCTGAGATGTAGGTCTATAAAGTTATTTGAAATATGATTTAGTTCATATTTGCAATATTTGAATTATTAAATGAATTATCAATAATATGACACTCGAAGAAGGATTAGAACTAATTGAAAACTACAAAAAAGGATTACAAAAATTTTTAGATGTACTACCTGAACAAGCAGTTCAGTTAGGCTCTGAAATGATCAAAACACTAACAATAAATTCAAAAAATGAAATTGCAAATTTGGAAGCAATAGAAAAAGCATTAAAACGTACATCTAAATCAGGACTATCTAAATAATTGAGTTTTTTATTATTTAGAAGTATGAAAAATATAGGAATTGAATTATAATTATGACTGAAGATAAATGGAGTAGAAGCGAACAAAGAATTGTTTCAATTATAGAAAAATTTACAACTTATAAAAATTGGATTTCTTTTATGCATTTATCAATAGAAGCAAAAATTGATCATCAAACGTTAACTAATCACATTGATTTGTTAATTAAAAGAGGTACAATAGTAGAATATAGAGGAAAAAATAAATCAAGATTATTTTGTATTTCTGGACATAGTGATGATATAGAATATAATGAACAATTTCGAGATTTTACTCAAAGAGATCTACTAACTAAAGAAGAAGCAAATGAAAAACTTTCTAAATTATACAAATTAGGAACTGATAATCTTTACCATAAATTTTAATCATTAATTAATTTTTAAAAATAATATTTTACTTGCAATTTTTTTTATGTTTTCTTAGATCTTCTGAAGAATCAAATTCTGAACCACATGCTCTGCATTTTTCCTTTTTTTTGTTGTGTGCAACTTCTTGATGTTTTTTTAGCCTTTCAGGATCTGTTAGTACCGTTCCACATTTTTTACATTTTGTTTCATTAGAACTACCAAACAATCCCATGTTTAGTATAGTATCATCTAGTAGAAAAACTAATTTCCTCTTCCCAAGCCATTTAATTCTTAAAAATTCTTACAAAGGTAACAATTGTCAATTTACAAGATTATCTTTTGGGAATGCTTTCATAGGCGAAACTGTGAATAGAATTATGGTATCTAAACACTTTGAGGAACAATTTTATCAATTTTGTACTGAGAACAATATCAAATGGGATGAAAAAAAGAGACGATGGAATAAACCATTTCATCCTAAAATTAAAAATATTTGGATTAAATCTGAGAAGGGTGATTTTCTAAATTCCATACGTCCAAAAGAAAAAGGATACTATGATTCTAAATTTTTAGGATGGGAATTGGGAGTCATTAAGAAAGAATATTGTTTTTGGTGTGGTAGAATTATTGAGGAAACAAGAAAAAATGATCCACGTTCAGAAACTGTAAAATTTTGTAATCAAACCCACAGAAAAGCATTTGGTAAAGTTAAAGCTGATCAAGAAAAGCTAGGAAAACTATTTGCATCTAAATAAAAATTATAATTCACTATTCTAAGACTTTTCTTGGTTTAGTACTAAGATAAAATGCGTGAGCACTAATTATGAATGCAGCAAGGAAAACCTTTGTTGCAAAAACCAAATTCCACGGTCTATTTTGATCTGGATATGCAATTGATAACATGTCAATATTGGGAGCATTACCTTTAATCATACCTGCTGTGATCTCTGCGTTTAAAACTGTAAAATTGTATAATACTTCATACAATGTAATAATTGCAAATCCTAACAACATAAGCTGAAGTAATGCCATTCTCCATCCAATGATTTTATTTCCAGCAGTTCTTCTCCATCCTATTCTTGAAACGCAATACCATCCAATAATTGTAGAAAAGAATATCCAAGTTGAAACCCTGGCAAAATTTTCAAATGGTATGAAAGTATTCTGAATTGCTTCTCCCATAACATATTTTCCATTTTCCATCCATTCTATCATAGTGATGTATACTCCAAAAACAAGACTTGAGACCATGATAAAACCACAAACATAGAAAATGTACAGAAACACTTTGTACCCTGCATCTGATTTTTCAAGATGATGTTGACTCATTATGCGAATTTCCTAATTTTGAAATATAAAAATTCATGCCTATTTCATGAGATTTATAGACTAGTTTTATAGAGATTCCTTGTTGAAAATTGCAATTAATGTTCCATTTGTAGGTAAAGATGAAATTTCTGCAGTTACTTCAATTCTTAAAAATGGTTCACTTACATCAGCAGCAAGTCATGGAGGAAAGCATGTACAAGCATTTGAAAAATCAGCATCTTTATTCATAAAATCAAAATATGTAGTTGCTGTAAATTCTGGTACTGCTGCTTTACAGGCTGCACTTTATGCTTTAGATATCAAAAAAGGTGATGAAGTACTTGTTCCTTCATTTACATTTGTTGCAACTGCCAATTCTGTTGTCTCTACTGGAGCAAAACCAATTTTTGTTGACATATTGAAAGAAAATTATACTATGGATCCTGATGATCTACAAAAAAAGATTACAAAAAAGACTAGAGCAATTATGCCTGTACATCTTTATGGCAATGTAGCATATATTGATAGAATCTTAGAAATTGCAAAAAAACATAATTTGCCTGTAATAGAGGACTCTGCTCAATCTTTAGGTTCTACTTATAAAGGAAAACATGCTGGAACTTTTTCTGATTTAGGTTGTTGGAGTATGTATCCTGCTAAAGTAATGACATCTGGTGAAGGAGGATTTATTGGAACTAACAATAAAAAATTACATGATAAATTATTGATGATCAGAAACCATGGAATGGTTCATGGATATGATACCAGAATATTTGGATTAAATCTTAGATTACCAGAGATAAGTGCTGCCATTGCAACAATACAAATGAAAAAACTTCCGGGATTTCTAAAAACTAGACAAAAAAACGCAAATCTATTATCAAAACTTATTTCTGATTTGAATATTATTTTACCACATCAAAGAAAAAATGAAAATGTGAACTGGTATCTTTATACAATAGCAACTTCAAAACGAGATAAAATTTTGAAAAAACTTAATGAAAAAGGAATAGGTGCAGCTTCTTACTATCCTACCCCAGTTCACAAAACACCATTTTACCAACAAAAAATCAAACTTCCTATAACTGAATGGGCCTCATCTCATACTTTATCTCTGCCAATACATCCTAAAGTTACTAGTAAAAATATTGAATTTATCGCACAATCTCTTCGTGATATAGTCAATGAATAGTATTGGAAATGCAATTGGAGAATTATGCAAGATTATACTGCCAATTCCAGAAGAATCATACCTAGGAAATCCTCATTCTTCTATAGCAATTTGTACACTTTCAAGCATGAATTTACTTAAAAAAATCTCAAATTCTGAACTTTTGAATCATATTTCTATTGCTGGAAGATTACTTTCTGAAAACAAAGGAATTGATTCTATAATTAAATATCTTAACCAAAATAAAAAAGTAAAAACGCTTATAGTTTGTGGCAAAGAAGTTTGGGGTCATAAAGCTGGTCATTCATTGATTAAATTACATGAAAATGGAATCAATGAATATGGAAGAATAATACACTCGATAAGTCCTGATCCTTTTCTTCAACAAAATCTGAGATAAATTATTTTCAGAATGAAATCAATCTAGTAAATATAATCAATGAAACTAATCTTGAAACAATTAAAAAATATGTAAACTAGTATCCGTTTCTTTGTCTTTCTCGATTAATCTCATTTTTCTTTTTATATTCTTCAAGGATATCATCTGGAGTCAAATTTAGTTCTAAGGATGCTTGTACCACAAAATGCCAAATATCAATTAATTCTTCTCTTGCTTCTGATACATTAAATGGAACTGGAGTTTTCCACCATTTCCAATTTGTAGTTCTTTGTAGTTCTACTGCTTCATGTATTATTGCTGTAGATAATGCAGAAATTCTTCCTTCAGAATCTTTTGGATATCGATCTAATTTCATCATTTCTGATAACCCCTTTTGTAATTTGAATATAGTATCTAAACGATCTTCATTTTTTTCAGACATATCTTAGAATATACAACTCAATTGCGGAAATAATCAAACTTAAATCTTTTTAGAAACGAATCATTTTTTCATATAATTTGACTCGTTTCATGATATCTGTTTTTTTAATTTGAAGTAATCCATCTAATCCATATCTTTCAACAGCAAATGAACCCAAAACATTTCCATAAACAACAGCTTTTTTGATCTCTGATAACCTGACTGAATTTTTACTAGCTAAATACCCTATCATGGCTCCAGCAAACGAATCTCCTGCACCTGTTGGATCCACCACATCTTCTAATGAAAATCCTGCTGATGGAAATACCACATCATCAAAAAACATCATTGACCCATGCTCTCCTTTTTTAATTATTACGTATTTTGCACCCCATTCCATCATTTTTTTTGCACATTTTATTAGATTGAATTCTTTTGTTAGTAATTTAGCTTCTTCATCATTTATGACTACTGCATCTACAGCTTTAATCATCTTAATTACAGATTCACGTTTTGTAGAAATCCAAAATTCTATAGTATCACACATTGAAAACTTTACTTTATCAAATTCTTTAATTAACATTAAATTTTGATCAGGATCATTATTGGCTAGATACACAAATTGAGATTTTTTATATTCTTGTGGAACAGTTGGTTTAAAATCTGCTAATACATTTAGCTCAGTCTTCAAAGTTTCTCTTGTACTAAGTGTTTTATCATAACTTCCATCATAACGAAATGTCTTACCATCTTTTATGGTCAAGCCTCGTAAATCAAGATATTTTGCTAAAATTTGATGATATCTTTCAGGAAAATCTTTTCCAACTACAGCTATTAGTCCAGTATCGACAAAATTACTTGCTGATATTGCTGCAAATGTAGCAGCACCACCTAAAACATCTTTTAAAATTTTTTTTGGTGTTCTAATTGTATCTAAGGCAGTAGAACCAAAAACAGTTAACATTCTTTAAAAAACTAATTTTCACGTATAAATTCTCTTGCTTGATCAGGTGATGGGTAATATACAAAAGGTACATCAATCGAAGTAAAAATCACATCATATTTTATGACACCACTTATTTTTACTGTTGAATCTTCTTGTGTATTTACATTAGAATCTCTCATATACGTACCGCTTACAGAACTACTTCCTAATGCTGGCAGTACAAATGATTCCAAATCTCCCCTTCCTATCATTTCCTCATTTGCTACTACAAAAAACTCTGTTTTACCAGCAGTCAAATACAATAATGATGGATTACTAAACTCTAGTACAACGTCATGAATTACTCCACTTTCATTCTCTTCAAGAAGATCACTTTGAGTAATTTTCACGCCTATTTGTGAGGCTAATACATATTGTGAATATGCAAATAGACTTAACGCTATAACAATAATTATGATTACTTTCTTGGCTTTGGAAACCATACATCACGTTATCTCAAGATCGCTTTTTAACTCAATAGGAAAAAAATCCCATTTCTATGTGTAAAAGTTTTGATCTAATCTTGAAGCTGATTAGAGCTAGCAGAATAAATCAAAACCTTACGATTTATGGGTGATGGCTAGAATAAAACTTAAACTTGGTGAGAGTGAAATTGAGGTTGAATCTAGAGATTTCTATGTTGATAATCAAACTTTAGGTGAAATTATTGAAAACATATCAAGTCACATACATGCAAATCAGGCAAAAATTATCTATGAAAATTCAAATGAAGTTTCTACAAAGCCAAATGAATCAATCCAGTCTAACCGATTTGGTCTTGAATATTTAGATGATGCAGAAGCATTTGAGCCAGAGTTTAATGAACCAAAACCAATTACACCTCATGAAATCAAAGCAAAATTAAGAATATTAGAAACTAGTAAATTCTTTGATTCTCCTAGAACCGTAACAGAAACCGTCCAACAACTTCGAGAATATGGTTGGAGTGCTAGTCCCTTAGATGTATCAAAAGCTTTAGCAAAAATGGCATCTAATAGAGAAATTCTAAAAAATTCAAAAGAGAATAGAGCCCATTATTTTGTTGAAAACGCATTAGTATCTAACTAATTTTATACTCACACTTTTCACAACTCTCAAAAATCTCTCCATCTAAATGATCAAAATGTGTGTTACACTGATTACATGTGTGATGCATATCGAAATATCCATCTTTCTCAATTTGTCCGATTCTGTTTGATTCGAGATTAGTACTTTTACATTTGATACAGTGACATCCACATTCAATTTTCATTTATTTATTCTCCGATAATCTATGTATAGTTGTTTTACATATACAAATCATTGGGAAAGAAACGGGAAATCCCACTTGAGATAGATGATCATTTTAAGTTATATGGAAAAGAACCCTGGGAAGTAGATTATGGCGAAAAATGTGTAATCTGTAATGTTCGGATTGATGAATATGGTTTTTGTTCTTGTGGTTCAGGTGGAGAATAGTTTTACATTATTTAAAAAATATATTCATAGTCTATTGAGATATTAAATTTCATCTGCATTTTGAGTATGCTCATCTTTAACATCTTTTGAAGTTACTGATGATTTTTTCTTCATGATAAATATGGTAATAATAACTCCAACTATGATTATTATGCCAAGTAAAACTATGATGTTCTGATTAATATCTGATACTAGTGGTAAATCTCGCATATTGGGATTTACTTGATCAGTATTTTTTGAATCTACGATTGATACCATGCCTGTAGTATCGGATCTTACGTTAATCCATACATGTGTTCCATTATTGATGTATCCATGAAAGTATATTCTTTCATTATCTACTAATACATCATATGATTCTGGTAATAGTTGAAGAGGAACTACCAATGTTAAAAATTGATTTTCTCCATTAACATGAAAATTAATTCTTTTGGTTAATTGTTCAAAATTAAATTCATCTATTTCTGCAAACGTTCTAATTTCAATTAAAAAATCTTTATTATTATATTTTATATTTTTTAATATTTTTGGTTCATTGATAGAATACTCTAGAATCATTTGACAACCATGACATGCAATTCCCTTTTTCTCACCCAAATACACTGGTTTATCATTTACAAAAACTAGATCTACTTCATTTGGAAATATAAAATTAGTTGTTTGAAGATATCTAAAATCTAAAGTCCATACATTATTTTTTAGAACTAAAACATCCTCAAGATCATATTGTACAACTATGTTTTTTTGTGATGGAAAAATAATAATACCATCGTTATCTCCAATAGAGCCAAACTGCTTCTCATCTCCTTCAACATCAGTAACACTAAGATTACTTACCAATCCATCGATCAATTGTAATTGTTTAGGCGAATTTGCTGCAATGACTTCATGTACAACGTGAATTTGATTCAATTCATTAATTATTACATTAACTGTTTTTTGCTTTGCTTCTTCGCCAATAGATACTTGGGCATAAACTGTAGGAATTGTTATAATAAATAACAGTATTATGAAAAAACCAATCTGCTTTATTTTCATTTATTCCACTTTAACGTGAATCATTTTTGCTTCTTGAAGAGGACAATCATTTCCATCTCTTTGTAACTTTACAATTTTATCTGCAACATCCATCCCTTCTGTCACTTCTCCAAAAACCGTATATTGTCTATCGAGGAAAGTACTGTCAGTAGTAACAATGAAGAATTGTGAGCCTGCACTGTTTGGATCTTGTGCCCTAGCCATAGAAACAATCCCACGATGATGTGATCTGGAACTAAATTCAGCTTTAATTGTATAACCTGGGCCACCTGTTCCCCAAGTACTCTTATTTCCACTTTTTGTGTTAGGGTCTCCTCCCTGAATCATAAATCCGGGAATAACTCTATGAAAAAGTGTACCATCATAGAATCCATCTTTTGCTAATTTCTCAAAATTTCTTACAGTTTCTGGAGCCAAATCAGGAAGTAATTTAAATACAATTGTTCCCAAGTTTGTTTCAATAATTGCTGTACTCAATGAGAACTATCAACAGCATTATCATAAGAGTCTTTTTGTGCAAAGTAAATTAATATTTTTATAGTCTGTTATTTTTTTTTGAAAAATTCATAATAATCTGTACGTTTTTCGTTAATACAATAATTATTTAATAATTAGCGAATACTCTAAATGAAAAATTTTTCCAACTATTAATACTTGAATTAAAAATTAAATCATGTCAAAAAGTTATAGTCTTATATAGAACAACTAAAATTTAGAATTCGTTGAATCGTACAAACCAAAGCACGATCATTAAAGAAGCAATTAATTCTTATCTTGACAAAGGTGTAACAGACAAGCAAGATATCTATACCAAAGTTGTAGATGAACTTGGTGTCCCAAGACCTACTGTAAGAAGGGTCGCAAGAGATTTGAGAACTGAATTACTACAAAAAATCCAGATCTTACAATCAGATATGCCTAAAACATCTAACGAAGACGAATAAACTAGACTCTTTTTTTCTTTTTACTTAATATCAAATTTTGACATTAGCATTACTGTTATAAACAATGAATTTTTCAAATAAATTATGGGATACCTTGGAAACCATTTAGCAACAGTGGTTACTGGAGTCTTTGCAGCTGTACTTACTGGATTATGGCCTTATTTTGTAGATTTTGCTCCACTCCTAAACTTTGTGTTTATTATGGCTGTACCGATAACTTGGTTCCTTACATTCACTTGCTGGATTTCTCAAAAGAGTGCTGATTATATGCATAAATATGAAATACATGAAAATCATAGCGAAAAAAAAAGCTTGAGTAGCTCACAAACAACTCAAATTTACACATCAGATGGAAAACAAGTTAGTCCTACTGAAATTAAAGTAGCACAAAATGAATTATCTGGTGAATTAAACAAACTCAAAGAAAGTGTAAAACTCAAAGACAGTGAAATTGAAAGACTAAACCAAGAAATTTCAAATTTGCAAACTTTAGTTCAGATTGAATCATTAAAAACAGAACTTGCAAATCTTAAGATGTTGGCATCTAAAAGTAAATCAAAAAACAAATAGATCTACTTGTTACAATGACTACATACTATGCCATGATTGCTCTTACAACTTGGGCAACTAACAGCACCGCCATAATGGCATTTACATGAGCACAACTCTGTTGGATCTTTTTCCATATCTAGTATCATTTCTACGTCATGTTAATATTTGACTCTTTAATTTTTACCTTTGATGAATTGGAATAAATCTTTTAAACTAAATAATGTAATTCCAGATATGTCCAAAAATATTATCTTTGCAAGCGTTATTGCATCAATAATATTTACTACTGTTTTATCAACTAATATTTCGTTTGCTGAATCAATAAATTCACAAACAGAAATTACTCCAATCAATAATTCCATTGGACTTGAAAAAACAACTTTACAAATGCAAATTTCTGAAAATAATAAACTCCCTTGGGGATTCGTTGAAGGAAAAATTGCAAACCATGTTGCTGGTCATCCTGTAATTATTCAGATATTTGATAACGATGAAATTATTTCAGGAAACAGTGTTGGTGCAGTACACTTTGCACAAACTATAGTAAACGAAGATGGCTCATATGAATACAAATTTAGGGTATTAGATTCCAATAACGGAAAAATAACTAAAATCTTTGATGGAAATTATACTGTTAAAATTTTCAAAGTTGTATACTTACAACCTAATCTTGATGTAATTTAGAGGCTATTTTCAAAGTCTCATCTACCATATCTCTTAATCTTTTCTTATCCTCTTCTTTTGATATAGCGTTTTCTGATATAGCTTCTGTTGTGAGAAACACCGCTTTAGGATTGGTAATTACTCTAAAATATGATAATAATTGAGTGATGAGTGTTTGTACATCAATAAATCCAATATTACTTGCGGCTAAAATTACTATGCCTGCAACTTTGCCTTCAGTTTTTTTATAATTGATATATTCAAACAAATTTTTCAATGCAGAACTAAAAAATGAATTGTAAATTGGAGATCCAATTAACCAAACATCTGCATCCATGATATCTTTAGCTGCATTTTTTGTTTGCTCATTATATTCTTCTTCTGGTCCCCTATAACATTCAATTTGTCCGTCTGAAAGATTGATAAATTCTGTATCTACATTTTTTGATTTAGTATATTCATAAACATATTTCATTATCACTTGAGTATTTGCATTTTTTCTAGGACTACCTGAAATTACTACAACTTTCATAATTCTGACCATTTACAACTGTATTTAAGTTGCAATAATAATTTTTTAAAAAACGGGCTTGGAGGGCTTCGATCCCTCGACCTGTAACTTAGGAGGCTACTGCGCTATCCAAGTTTCGCGTCTTAAATGACTCTGCGCTACAAGCCCAGCAAAAAAAAACATTTGTAATTATTTAAGCGTAATCAAGATTAGTTTTGATCATCTCTTGAATTTGATTCCATTCTGTATTCTCAGTATCTTGCCATTTTTCAAAATACACTACATCCTTCAGATCAAGTCTTGGAAGCCATCCTGCAGTTTCAAGATCTGGTTTTTGTGCAAATTCATCCACATATCCCAAACATAGATATGCTATGGGAACAACATGTTCTGGTAATTCTAAAACTTCCTTAAGTGCATCATTTGAAAGAATGCTTACCCATCCAAGTCCAATTCCTTCAGTTCTTGCAGCAAGCCATAAGTTTTGAACTGCACAGCATACACTGTATAACCCTGCTTCAGGAATACTTGTTCTACCAATCACAAATGGACCAAATTTAGTTGGATCATATGTTACACATAGATTAATAGGAGATTCTAAAATTCCTTCAAGTTTAAACGAAAGATATTTTGATCTTTTGGGCTCTTCAATTAATTTTGATGAACGATTTTTTTCTTGTTCAAATGAATTTTTTATCTTCTTTTTTGTAATCATTTCTTTTATCAAAATAAAATTCCATGGCTGAGAAAAACCAACAGATGGTGCATGATGTGCTGCATTTAGAATTCTAGCTAAAATATCATCATCAATAGATCTTGATGTAAAATGTGATCTAACATCTCTTCTAGAATAAATTGCCTTATAGAGGCCTTTTTTTTCCTCTTCTGTAAAATCTTCTGTCAACTCTTAACCGTCTTCCTTCTTTTTATTCAATCCTTTCTTTTGTTAAACGTTAATAATGCCTGCACCTAATCTTTTACTTCAATGGGCCGGTAGTCTAGCCGGTTAGGATACTGCCCCGACATGGCAGTGATCGTGAGTTCGAATCTCACTCGGCCCACTCTTTAACTTAAGTTGAAGATTTGAATTCTTTTTCTATCAAGCTCCAAGACGTTTCTGTAGTTATGATTCCTTCAGCACTAAAACTATTGATCCTGCCATCCAAAACCGCTTGATATATTTCTGAATTTAATTCAGATTTTATTAAAACGAAAGTGTTTTTCAATGGAATTTCTGAATCCGGATAAAACACTGCCCTGCCAGGCATAGCAATATCTTCAGTGGAATATTGACCAGAACCCAACAATTGATCATCTGCATAAAGCTGGTATCCAATCACAGGAACTGTAAAAGTTTTTTCACTTGGATTTTTTACAAGAAAAACAATTTCTAATTTTGCAGAATTTTCAATTGAATTAACGTCTTTTACTTCTACACTAGATAATTGAATTTCAACTTGTTCTAACTGTGAATTATCAAGACTGGCATACCAGATGATTATGCCCATCAATCCAAATAATCCTGCTATAGAAGCATACACTATCATTTTACTTTGTAATCCCAATTCAATGATATCAGATTATGAACAACTAAAAAACGTTGTCAAGATCCAAATACATAATATTTGATTTGAAATATGAAACAGTATGACTCCATTAGAACAAGCAATAATTATGTGGATTCATCTTCTTGCAGCTGCAATCTGGGTGGGCGGTTCTCTTTTTATTGGAATTGTTTTTTCACCACTTCTAAAAACAATGTATGGTTCAATTGAAGAAAGATTACAAATTATGATTAAAGTTGGTAAGAGATTTAACAAAATTGCTGTACCGTCATTAATTATTTTAATGGGAACTGGATTATACAATTCACATGTGTTGTTGAGTAAACCTGATCTGTTAATGGCAACAAGCTATGGTAATTTTCTTATTATAAAAATAATTTTAGTCATAGCATTGATCATTACATATATCATTCATGTTAGAGTAATTAGAAAAGATGTAGAAGAAAAAATAATGTCAAAACAAATGTCAACTCAACAAATTCAAAAACTAAGAAAAAAAATCATCATACTTGGAGAAATTACTGTAATCCTATCCGTAGCAATTCTATTTTTTGCATCATTACTAGATGCTGGCGTATGAAATACCTTCAATTCTAATCTCAAAACCATCATTTAGTTTACCTACTCCATATTTACACCCAGTTATTTTTGAAGCCACAAACAAATTTGTCTCTAAATGTTTTGAAATATTTTTAACTCTAAAAATTGTCATTTCGTTAGTAAGACATGCTGGTAAAACAAGCATGTCTGCTAGTTGTTCATCAACACCAAGATTATTTTTAATAAAACTTTCTAGATCCAAATTAAATTGTTCAGTTTTTTTATCAAAAATTGAATCAATTCCATTTATTGATTCGTCATCAATACTACAAATCAACAAAGATGCTCCTGAATCAATAGCAATTTCTTCATTAATTTGAGATTGAACATTAAATTTTTTTTCAATTAATTTTTTTTCAAAACTTTCCACATTTCTTTTTATTAATTCATTTGGTAAATTAGAAAATGAACAAAATAATTTTACATTTCTTGTTTTTCTTTGATTTAGTGTAATTGATTTTACTTTGGATGGTAAAACTTCCAAATTTATTTCTCCACCACCTTTAGGATAATAACCACGTTTGATTACTTTCATTGAAAATTTAATTCCCATTCTAGAATATGCTTCTTTCAAAACATATTGAGTATAATCAATTGTAGGACTCCAAAGAGTATCTGTACCTCCTTTGATTGTTAAATTTATTTTTTTTTGACATATTGCAGCTACTGGAATCAATACTTGTAGTATGAGAGATATACTTCCTGCAGTTCCAACATCTTCAATTAGATTACAACTTTTGACATTTCCTGGAATGAATTTTAAACTTGTTGATCCTATTTGTGCTCCTTCTACATCTGCATCACAAATTTTTTGTAGAATTTTAATTGCTGTAAGATGTTGCGGTCTTAATCCTGGAACATTCCTATTTTTTCTTATATTTTCTATTATTACAGATCGTTTTGTAATGCATGATAATGTAATTGCAGTGCGAATTATTTGTCCTCCGCCCTCACCAAATTCACCATTAATTTTTAGAAATTCCATGTATTTTCTTGATATACAGCACTTTATGATAGTTTTTTAAAAAGAAATTATCTAATTATTTTGTATGAATGGATTACTAATAGGGAGATTTCAACCATTTCACTTAGGTCATTTAGACGCTTTACATTTTGCATTATCCAAAGTTGATAAATTATGGGTAGGATTAGGCAGTTCCAATAAATCTTTAGATAAAAACAATCCATTTTCTGCTGAAGAACGAAAAGAAATGATTCTATCTTCAATTGATGATTCTATAAAACAAAGAATTCAAATCTATTTCATTCCCGATCTGGATAATCACATTAAATGGATTGAACTTATCAATACAATAGTTCCAAAATTTGATATTATTTTTACTAATGATGAATTAACTAGACATCTTTATTCAAAACGTAATGTTACAGTACTGTCAATTCCATTTATCAAAAGAGATGTTCTCTCCGGAACAAATATTCGAAATATGATAATATCCGATCAAAAATGGGAGGATCTTGTTCCTGAAGGAACTAAACATTTTTTGAATAAAATTAGTGGTAAACAACGATTGAAAAATCTCTAATTATAAATAAACCTCATTAGAAAGCTACGATGGAGATATAAAATTGGAATATTTGTCAATGCTTCCTGGTCCTACCAATGTACCTGATAGAGTTATGAGAGCAATGCTTGCTCCAATAATTAATCATAGAAGTGATGACTTTGTTGAATTATACACAGATGTAGTTGAAAAAACACAACAAGTTTTTCAAACTAAAAATGATATAGTTGCATTATCTGCCTCAGGAACTGGAGCAGTAGAAGCAAGCGTAATTAATATTGTAAAAAAAGGCGATAAAATCATAATTCCTGTAAATGGGGAATTTAGTGGTAGACTTGCAGAACTAATTGAAGCTCAAGGAGCTCATGTAATTAAACTTCAAACCCCTCCTGGAGAAAATGCAACTTTTGATAAAATAAAAGAAGCTTTTGATAATAACAAAGATGTCAAAGCATTCTATGTTGATCATAATGAAACATCTACGGGAACAATGGTAAATTATCTTGATCGAATATCTGATTTAACATCACGTAACGATGCAATGTATGTTGTAGATTCTGTTTCTATACTTGGCGGTGTTAATCTTCCAGTTGATAAATGGAATATTGATGTATGTATGACTGGTGCACAAAAAGCAATTGCTGCACCTCCTGGAATTTCTCCAATATCTATTAGTGCTAAAGCCAAAAAATACATGATTGCTAATCCTCCACCTACAATGTATTTCAATTTAGCAAGGTATTTCAAATATTATGAAGAATCAAAACATACTCCATTTACTCCAGCATTGCCTTTACTTTATGCATATAGAGAAGCATTATCCATTATGTTAGAAGAAGGACTTGAACATGTATTCAAACGACATAAGATATGTTCTGATGCACTATATTCTGGTTTAAGTGCAATAGGTCTAACACCATTTGCAAAAAAAGAAGACCGGTCAATATCTATTATTGCATTAAATTACTTAGATGGTCTAGAAGACAAAATTTTCAGAGATACACTAGCTGAAAAATTCAGAGTGTTGGTAGCTGGAGGATTTGGAAATCTCAAAGGTAAAGTTTTCAGAGTAGGATGTATGGGAGAAGTTAACAAATATCATGTTATGAGAACAATATCTGCAATTTCATCAACATTGGCAATGATGGGTTATGATGCAGATGCCCAAGCAGGTCTCAAAACAGCTGAAGAAAAACTAAAAGCTCTCTAATCCATGTTAACTTAATATAAGGAAATTCGAGACCGATCACATTGACTTTCAATAAAGGTTCATTGATACTAATTGATTATACTGCTAAGGTTAAAGATAATGCAGAGGTTTTTGATACTACTATTGAAGAAGATGCAAAAAAACATTCTATTCATGAATCAAATGTAAAATATCAACCAAAGCTTGTTTCAATTGGTGAAGTATCCTATCCTGTTCTCAAAGGATTAGATGAAGCATTAGCTAAAACTTCAGTAGGTGATAAACTCACAATTGAAGTTACACCTGACAAGGGATTTGGCGAACGTGATTCTGGTAAAGTTAGAATGATTCCAATTAGAAAGCTTGGTGAAGACGCTGAAAAAGTTTCTGTAGGCGATACAATTGAAGTTGATAATAAGAGAGGAATTATAAGATATATTGGTTCAGGAAGAGTCCAAATCGATTATAATCATAGATACGCAGGTAAAACAATTCTTTATGATGTTAATGTAGTAAAATCACTTGAAACTCCAAATGATAAAGTCGATGGAATTCTAAAAAATAGACTACCACTAGAAGATTCAAAGATTGCATTTGAATTAAAAGATAAAGAAGTAAACATTACAATTCCTGAAGAAATACTACGAGCTGATGGACTTCAAATAATGAAACACTTCATACAATTAGATATTTTCAAATTTGTTCCATCATTAGAGAAAGTTAACTTTATTGAAACACATCTAAACAAACAAACTCAAACAAAGAAAGCTGAAACCAAAGAAGAAAAAACACCAGAACCAAAAACAGCTTAAATCAAATTACATTAGTTACTTTTGCAAGATTCAACGCCTTTTTCTCTGTCATTTCAATTTCTTTTAAAATAGTATATCTTTCAGGCCTTAATTCTTGTGCAATCATTAGAGCAGTTACAATTTCTTCAGATTTTAAACCAATTTGTTTTGCTGATGTTGGTGCACCAACATCTTTTAACGTTTTTACAATTTTTTTCCAATCTTGTCCTTGTAACTTTGCCATCATAATAGAACCAATACCGCATTTCTCTCCATGAAGACCTCTTCCAGGTGCAATCTTATCTAAAGCATGTGAAAAAAGATGTTCTGCTCCTGAACATGGTCTACTACTACCTGCAATACAAGACGCAACTCCTGCACTAATCAATGCTTCAACAATTATTCTTACATCTAGTCCGTTTTTAGCATAATGACTTGAATTTTCCATAACTATCTTTGCACTCATCAATGCTAAATCTGCAGAATATCTACCGTAATACTCGCCTGTTTTTTCATGTCCTAACCGCCAATCTTTAACAGCTATAATATTTGCAATAAGATCACCGCAACCACTAGCTAAAAGTTTTGGAGGTGCTTTACGAATTATATCAATATCTACAAATACTCCTAATGGTGCTGATGCAACAATTGAGTGCGGTTTATCGCCAACAATAGAAACAAATGGACTTGCCATTCCGTCGTGCGAAGCAGCTGTTGGTACGCTTACAAACGGTTTATCTAGGTTAAATGCAATCATTTTAGCAGTATCTACAGAACGACCTCCTCCAATACCTACAATCAAGTCACTTTGATCTTTTTTTACGTCTTTTTGGATCGTATTTATGGCTGGAATTGTATTGTTTCCAGACATATGCCAAACAAATTTTATTTTATTGGATTTTAACGAACTTTCAATTTTTTTCTGAATAATTTTTGTTACATTTGTTCCGCTGATTAACGAAATTCTTTTTGATTTATTGAGAGAATTAACAAACTTTCCAAAATCACCTATGTTTCTCTCCCCAATCTCAATGAGCCTGGGCAGTTCCATCGTATGCGACTGCATACGATCATGACTTTTTGTCATTATTTATCATTTCAATGGAACAAAAAGTTATTTAAAAGGGTGTCATGCATTTCCTAATATCTCTAATAGGTGTATTTTGTCAAATAATGTTGAAGAAAAAATTCTGCACGGGACTACCACTGTAGGTATCAAGGCTAAAGACGGTGTTGTCTTATGCGCTGATATGAGAGCCAGTGCTGGATATTTCATTGCAAATAACAATACTATGAAAATTCAAAAAATTGATGCACACGCAGGCTTGACTTTAGCTGGAGGTGTAGCAGATGCTCAAAACATTGTGGATATACTTCGTTATCATTCAAATCTTCATAGAGTAGAAAAACAGGGACCGATTTCAATTCATTCTCTTGCTAGACTCTGTTCTCTCATATTTCATCAGAATCGTGGTTATCCATTCATGGCAGATATTCTCGTTGGTGGTTATGATGCAAATGGCCCTGCATTATTTAATATCGACATGTTTGGTTCAGTTGAACAAAAATCTTATGTAACAACAGGTAGTGGCTCTCCTGTAGCATATGGTTTGTTAGAAGAAGAATATAGATCAGATCTAACAGTAGAAGAAGCAAAAAAAATTGCTCTAAGAGCAGTAAAAGCCGCAATAGTTAGAAACATTGGTACTGGCGATGGAATTAACATCGCAGTTATGGATAACGACGGGTTCCGTCTTTTGACTGAAGAACAAAAGAAAGCAGTCATCGAACTTTAGTGATTTAATGCAAAGAAAACAGCAACAAAAAGAATTACCTCCTAGCCAAAATATGATGGCGATCATACTGCAAAGTATACCCAAAGAAGCTAAAGTAACAAAAATTGAATATGAAGGACCAAGAATTGCGTTGTATACAAATTCACCACGTTATTTGATGGAAAACAACGAAACAATTTCTAATCTTGTTAATATAATTAAAAAAAGAATTGTTGTACGAACTGACGAATCTATTAGAAAATCAGAAGAAGACGCAAGAAAAATTTTAGCTGAATGTATTCCAAAAGAAGCAAATTTTCAAGGAGCATTTTTTGATACTGCTACAGGTGAAGTTTCAATTGAAGCTAAAAGACCTTGGTTACTACAAAGAGATGCAAAAGAATTCAATCATGCTGAAATAACTGAAAAAATAGGTTGGAAACTCCGTATAAGAAAAGCAACTACAATACCATCTCGTACTATTCAAACAATAAATGCAAATCTAAAACTCACAGCTGTTGAACGAAGCAAGCAATTCAAACAAATTGGAGATGAGATATTTAGACCTAGATTAGCACAAAAATCTGAGGTATCTCTCATAACACTTGGTGGTTTTAGTCAAGTGGGGAGATCTTGTATGCTCTTATCTACTCCTGAAAGTAAAATCCTAGTTGATTGTGGTATAAATCCTGGTGCTAAACACCCAATGGATTCTTTTCCTAGATTAGATTTTCTAGATATTACTTTAGACGAACTTGATGCAATAGTGATTGGACATGCACACTTAGATCACACTGGGTTCTTACCTGCATTGTGTAAATTTGGTTATAAAGGACCAATTTATTGTACAGAGCCAACACTACCCATGATGAATCTTATTCAATTAGATGCAATCAAAGTTGCTGCTGCACAAGGTAGAACACCAATTTACTCCGAAAGAGATGTTAAACAAATCATGAAACAAGCAATTACTTTACCATATGGTACTGTTACAGATATTTCTCCTGACATTAAATTAGTACTTGCAAATGCAGGTCATATTTTAGGTTCAGCTTTATGTCACTTTCATATTGGTAATGGTGATCATAATTTTGTTTATTCCGGTGATATTAAATTTGGAAAAAGTATTTTATTTGAAGCAGCCAGTTGGAATTTCCCTAGAGTTGAAACTCTGTTAATTGAAAGTACATACGGTGCAAAAGAAGACATTCAACCAACCAGACAAGAAGTAGAATCTGCTTTCATTAATGCAGTAAATAACACTCTTGCTGATGGAGGAAAAGTTCTCATTCCTATTCCTGCGGTCGGTCGTGCACAAGAAATCATGATGGTAATTGATCACTATATGAAATCTGGTGAAATGGTTGAAGCTCCTGTTTTTACAGAAGGAATGATTTCAGAAGCTTCTGCAATTCACGAGGCATATCCTGAATACCTTGCTAGAGAATTAAAACAGAAAATCTTAGAAACTGATGATAATCCATTTGACTCGGAATACTTTACAAACATTGAGCATTCTGATACACGAGAAGAACCTATGCGAGACAATTCACCATGTATTATTTTGGCAACATCTGGAATGTTAGAAGGTGGACCTGTTTTAGAATATTTCAAAAATATTGCTCCTGATAAAAAGAACAAAGTCTTGTTTGTTTCATATCAAGTCAATGGAACTATGGGTAGGAGAGTATTGGATGGTTCAAAACAAGTTACTATGTTAGGTAAAGAAGGAAAAGTAGAAGTTGTTACAATTAATTGCAGTGTTGAAAAACTGGATGGATTTAGTGGACACAGCGATTATAATCAATTAATGTCATTTGTTCAAAGACTAAGACCAAAACTTCGTAGAGTATTAGTAAATCACGGAGAACGACGAAAATCAGAAAATTTGGCAATGAATATTAGAAGAATGTTTAGAGTTCCTGCACACTATCCTCAAGTTCAAGAAGCGATCAAATTATTTTAGATCGTATTCTGGTTTCCAGATTTTAATATTTGATGGTGCCACAATAATTCTTTCTTCACCCAATCTTGCAATATCTGCACCCTCAGTTTTTGCAATAGAATACAACTCCTCAACTACTTTTCTGAGCTGTTCAACATTTTTTTGAGCCAATGGTGTAACTCTAAGAATTAAAATCATTTCTTTTTTGATATCTTCTTTAATCGAATGTACATCACTAATGTCTCGTATAGTAATGGCTTTCAAATATGTGGGATTTTCCTGTTTTTGCATCCTTGAAGAAAATGCGATCTACTCCTTCAAAAACTCTTCCTTAGTTTTAACTAATTCTAAAAAAAAATCATGCCTAAATTCTAAATTTAATGTATGATTCTTCTTCAGCATGCTCTGCTGTGATTTCGTTTGTTATGTTGT
>Ga0169931_10000541_pt1 | contig 62189 bp, 53 predicted proteins | sample Kivu_15m_20L_FD_129675 | JGI IMG/M metagenome (GOLD analysis project Ga0169931, IMG submission 129675) | Freshwater microbial communities from Lake Kivu, Western Province, Rwanda to study Microbial Dark Matter (Phase II) - Kivu_15m_20L... | ecosystem: Environmental > Aquatic > Freshwater > Lake... | reverse complement strand
TCTTTCTAAAAAAAGATTTTTATACTCTTCCGGATGACTAGCATAAATTGATACTGTTGCTATATAGTCTTTAGCGCCAGTGGCAGTTAAAGTTGGCACAATATCAGCAGTAGGTAAAATAATGCGGTAAATATCATTAATACCTGTCATATTTTTAGAGTTGACAAACTCATACTTATCGTCAGGAGTTAAACGGAATATTGATTTTTTTACCAATTGATTTAATTCACTGACCTGTATATCAGGTATTTGTTCTTGAAAATGAATAAAAGACAAAGGATTACCATCTTTATCACCATATTTCTTACTTCTTCTATGTTTTAGAAGAGTTAAACAAATCATTTTTTCTCGGTCGCTAGTGGGAATAATGTCCCAAGAATGAATAGTTGTATGTCCATTTCTTAAATCTGAAAAAATAAAGAAGTCATTTAACTCATCATTTTTTTGAAATCTAGTTCTTGATGGTGGAACCATGCCTTTAAATAAGGTGTATGGGTCTAACTTAACTTTTTCAATAACTTGAATATTTTTAAGTTCATCCAAAATATCTAAAACTTTCGGATGAATATTTAAAGGTTGAGGAAATTTATATTCTTGGCATTTTTCTATATTATTCCTAATCCCCACAATAAAAACTCTATCTCTATTTTGAGGTAAACCAAAATCATAGGCATTTAATGTTTTCCATTTAACGCAGTATCCTATATTTTGAAACTCTTGTAAAATACATTCTAATTTATCTTTATTCTTAGGGCTGGCTAATCCACTCACATTTTCAAAAATAAATCCCCTTGGTTGATTTTTATTAACTACTCGAATCACGTCAAACCATAATTTACCTCTCGGATCTTCAAAACCTTTTAAACAACCTGCCACTGACCAAGGTTGACAGGGGACACCACCAACTATAATATCAGCATTAGGTGGAAGCTCACTAATTTTGGTAATATCCCCTAATTCAATTTCATCTTTATTTAAGTAGCTAATAAAATTTTGTTTATAAACTTTAATCGCTTGTTTGTCTATTTCCGAATATCCTAGGCATTGACCACCTAATTTTTCTAAGGCAATTCTAAATCCACCAATACCAGCAAACAAGTCTACAAAAGTGAACTTATTTTCAGGATTCACTAATTTTAGAGGTAGTTCTATTTGTTTTGGTATTTGCGAACCTACAAGTTTCATGGGGAATCTTTGCTAACATCACCTAATGACACTAAATAATTGTATCATAGTCATGTCCGTTACTAAAAAAAAGCTATAAATTAACTACAAAAAAAATATTTAGCCTGCCTAAGCAGGCTTTGTTGGTGTAGCTGTGGACGTAACGTAAATGATGAGATATATTAACAGATTAAATCAGGGAAAACCTCTTGTACAGCCGGATGTACTAAACGATGATTGTGGACATTTAAGCCCTTGGCTAAGGATGGGTTAACCTGTAGTGCCTTGGTGCCTAAATTAGCTAACTGCATCACATAAGGTAATGTGCTGTTATTAAGGGCTTGAGTTGCTGTCCAAGGTACTGCACCCGGCATATTGGGAACACCATAATGGACTACACCTTCTTCTACATACACAGGATGAGTGTGTGATGTGACGTGTAGAGTTTCCACACAACCGCCTTGATCAACTGCAACATCTACAATTACTGAACCGGGATGCATTTGTTGGACAAATTGACGGGATACTAATATGGGCGCTCTACGCCCTGGGACTAAAACAGCACCAATGAGTAAATCAGCTTCTTTAACAGCTGCTTCGATATGAGCAGAGTTACTGTAAAGTAATTCCACTCTAGAACCAAATAGAGTTTCTAAGTAAGATAAGCGCTCGATATTTACATCTAAAATTTGCACACCAGCACCCATGCCTACGGCGATTTTAGCTGCTTCTGTACCCACAACGCCACCGCCTAAAATTACTACTTTTCCGGGTTTAACTCCAGGGACACCGCCTAACAAAACTCCTCTACCACCCTGCTGGCGTTCTAAAAATCTGGCTCCAAATTGTACTGCTAGCCGACCAGCAATAATGCTCATGGGACTCAGCAGTGGTAGTTTGTTAGCACCGAGTTGTTCCACGGTTTCGTAGGCGATCGCACAAGTGCCACAATCAATTAAATGCTCAGTCAAGCTTCGATCAGCCGCTAAATGCAGATAAGTAAACAAAATCTGCCCTTTCTGCAAGAACTTATACTCATCATTTAAAGGCTCTTTGACTTTGACTACTAACTCCCTATTCCAAGAAGCTTCTGCTGTGGCAACAATTTCTGCCCCTGCATCTTCATAGTCTGCATCCGTAAATCCAGCACCTTCTCCGGCTCTCGTTTCAATAAAAATAACATGACCATTCTCTCGCAGTACCCGCACACTAGAAGGACTCAACCCTACCCGAAACTCCTGATCCTTAGACTCCCTAGGAACGCCGATTTCCATATTCCGCCTCTAATGATTTTTTGTTTAACTTTAGCCTGCTCCGTCCCACACTTCCGTATTAGGGATAGCTAACTACTAACCTAACCTTCTCCACCCCTATAGCCCAAGCATAAAACTACAAACCTTGACTATGACCCCAAAATTTTTATAATATATTAAAATATATAAAGAATAATTACAAATTGTTAGCACGTTTGTATGGTTTTCTGTGGAGAAACTGTAGGGGATTCTGTAAGAGATGCTGGCATTGTAGCACCCCTTGGGAATTACGCCCTTCCATTTCTCTAGCCAGTTGGTTTCAGTCTACTTATCAACGCCATCTGTCCACTGTTTTAAATCCCGTTTACCAAAGAGAGGTTTTTGCAAAATGGCACAAATACAACCTACAATTACACCTAAACTAGAAGATCCAAAATTTGGTTTTAATGAATATGCCGAACGGTTAAACGGTCGAGCAGCAATGATTGGTTTTTTATTGATGGTGGTAATTGAGTACGTCACCAACCAAGGTGTGCTATCATGGCTAGGCTTGAAATAGTTCTAGCAAAAGGTATCAAGCTTGAAGTTGTAAGCTAGTAATTAGAGATGTTGGAACCAGCTGGAACCACTAGCTGGTTTTGACAGTATCAATACCTAATAGAAAAATTCCCGCCACAACTTGTCATATCTTGTCAAAATGGCAGTTAATGTGTGAGGTATTCTCGATAAAGTTATACATTAAGGTAACCTAGATCAACCAATCTGTGATGAATGCTGTATTACCTCGTTTTTTAAAGTCAGCCTACAGAAGAGACCCAATAATCAGCGTATTGATGACCGTAGGATTGGTGGATGCGCTGATTGGAGGACTTGATGACAGTTGGTCATTATTTGCAGTGGGTTTAGGGATAGCAGGGATTAGCCTAGCCTTTAAATTATGGCGCATCCAGCAACGCCAACCCGTAGTAGATGAGCCAGTAGTACAACATTACTTGCCTTCCCAATCATCTACCCCTCCTCTGCCAATTTTGACTGTTTCTAAGAAAAAACCACGCCGATAAACATATAAATCGGTAAATTAAATGGGCGTAACTATTTTGAAAGTGAGGAAAAATAGTGAGGAGTAAGGAAAAAAGTAGAGATCATTCTGTACTCCACCCGTATATAATTACGGCATTTATGGCAGCGATCGCTCTTCCAGTAACAGTCTGGCAAGGGTTGAATATTCATACTGCCCATGCTGCTGTTGAATTTACACCCAACTCTCAATTTAAAACCACAATTACCAATCCCCAACTACTCCACTCCCTCCTAGGACATAGAGGAAAAGTTAAATCTTTAGCCTTTAGTCCCGACAGTCAACTGTTAGTCAGTGGTGGGGCTGAAAATGACGGCATAATCAGATTGTGGAATCCCATCACCGGTAAAACAGTAGGGAAAATCAGGAAAGCCCACACAACTGGGGTGAAGTCTTTGGTCATTTCCCCAGACGGTCAAACCTTAATTAGCTGTAGCAGTGATAAGACAATTAATCTTTGGAACCTGAAAAATAATCGCTTTACCCGCTCCTTTGTGGGACATAGCAGTAATGTCATGTCCTTAGCTGTATCTCCCGATAGTCGAGTTTTGGTAAGTGGTGCTTTAGACGGTATTCGCATATGGGATTTATTACAGCAGCGTCCCCTGGACACCTTAGTACAGTTTGATAATTCCATACATACAATAGCAATAAGCCCCGATGGTCAAACTTTAGCTAGTGGTGATAACAAAGGCGTAATCAAACTGTGGGACTTAAAAAGCGGTAAATTAAACCGTGAATTTACCGGACATTCCCAGATAGTTACCACCCTAGCCTTTACCCCAGACGGGTTAAACTTGATCACCGCTAGCGGCGATCGCACAATTAAAATTTGGCATCTCAACTCTAGCCAACCAGTCCGCACCCTCACCGGACACAATAACTGGATTAACGGCATCGCCATCAACGCCCAGGGGCAAATTTTAGCCAGTGCCGGCAGGGATGGAGTTAAATTGTGGAATTTAACCAATGGTGAGTTAATAAATACACTTATGCCACATTCAGACTGGGTAAACGCCATCGCTTTTAGTCCTGATGGGCAAACCCTAGCCACTGGTGGTTTTGATGGCAGAGTCAACATTTGGAGAATTGCACCAAAAAGCCAATACTAAAACCGTTTGAGAAAACCTAAGTTTAGAATCCCCTGTGTTTTAACCAGGGGAAATGTCAATACCGTTAAACATCCTAATTATTATCAATAATCTGCTGTAACTGCTGCCGCAAACCTTGATCCTGCTGAATAGCCATCAATATCTCATCAAAGCGGTCTGGTTCTAAGCCCCCTGCCCGCAAGGCCTGTTCTTGTTGAGAGAGAATTTCCTGTTGAATTAACTCAATCTCCGAGGTGAGTTGGTTAAAAGACTGTTGCTCCTCTGGAGTTACTGGTGAAGATAATTCAGTCCCAGGGGACTGCTGTGCTTGGGAAAGCTCTTGAAATCGCTCTAAAGTTAAACCCGACTGCTCAATAACTTGTGTAGTTCTTTGTTGAGCCGTTTGACCAATTTCCCGTAACCTGGGGAGAAGACTGGCAAGTTGTTGTAATTCCTCTTGGCTGACAGTTTGTCCTAGAGATTGTGCCAATTGTACCTGAGTTGGAAAGGCTGGAGCCTGGGCCAGAGCAGAAAAATTACCTACCAAGAAAAACACTAAAACAGAGCTACCCTTGAAAAGATGCTTCAACATACTGACTTCCTCCGTAGAAATTGCTTACCTGTCAAGGTAAGGGAACTGGTTTCCAGAAATCAAGCTTGTGGGGCTTTTCCGTATTACAGATGCAAGTAGGTGAAGGTAAATTTGGTCAGGACCTAAAGCGCGTTTAATTCTCACCCACTGATTAGGCATCAGTTCTCGCCTAGCCTAATACATCTTCAGGGATTTATTCAAGATGACAAAGAAAGGTCTTTAATTTATCAGCAAAATTCATGAAAAAAGCCCCCATTGGGAGGCTATTTAACTGACTCGGGTGAGTGCATAACTAAAAATGTATACTCACAGTAAATACAGTAGCCCGAACAAAATAATCCAAATTACATCAACAAAATGCCAATAGATTTCCGCAGCTTCGATACCAAAATGCCTTTCACTACTGTAGTGACCGGGAACCCGCGATCGCCACAATACAGCCAAAATAGCCAACACACCAATAGTAACGTGCAGACCGTGGAAGCCAGTTAAAACATAAAATGCACTGGCAAACAAATTAGTAGTTAAGCCAAATTCCAGATGGGCATATTCATAAACCTGACCCACCAAGAAAATAGCACCCATCACCGCAGTAATTGCCAACCAAATCCGCATCCCCTTGGCATCATTCTGTTTGATAGCGGTATCAGCATTGTGCATGACGAAACTACTAGCAATCAGATTGACAGTATTAACTCCGGGTAGTAACAGTTCCAATTCTGGGGTTCCTTCAGGAGGCCACACCGATAAAGTAGAACGAAAAGCTAAATAAGCTCCGAACATCCCCAGAAAAATCATTCCTTCAGCGATGAGAAACACCACCAGCCCAAACAGCCGATAATCTGGATGTTCTTCGTGATGAGCATCAGGTGCTGTGTAGTGATGATTTAATTCAGTTTTCGCTGGGTCAATTGTTTGACTTTCCATTAATCTTGAAAAAAGTAAAGTAACGGGGATTGAGAATCAGATCCCTAATCCCTTTTTTTTTAAACACCAGACTCAATAGTTGGGTATGGTTCATCAGGTTCGAGACTTAACACCGCCTGAGTATCCACTTTCTTCTCACCCACGCCATAATCATAGGGGCCAGTAGCCAAGACTGGGAGTTGCGCAAAATTCTCAATTGCTGGTGGAGAACTAGTCATCCATTCCAGAGTGAGTCCCCGCCAAGGATTATCACCGGCTTTTTGCCCATACCACCAACTCCAAACAGCATTGATAATAAAGGGTAGTGTGGAAATAGCCAGAATATAAGACCCGTAGGTGCAGATTTCATTCAAGGAAGCGAATTTGGGGTCATATTCGGCAATACGGCGATTCATCCCCATTAGCCCCAGCTTGTGCATGGGTAAGAAACTCATATTCAGACCCACTATAGTTAAAACAGCATGAACCTTGCCCCAAAATTCGTTCATCATTCGTCCCGTCATTTTCGGGAACCAGTGGTAGATAGCAGCAAAAATTCCTAAAACGCTACCACCAAACAAAACGTAGTGCAGGTGTGCCACTACAAAATAAGTATCATGAACGTGAATATCAAAGGGAACTGCCGCCAACATCACACCACTGATCCCACCAATCACGAAAGTACCCAAAAAGCCCATAGCAAAAATCATGGGACTATTGAGAGCAATTTTGCCTCCCCAAATAGTTGCTAACCAACCAAAAATTTTAATTCCAGTCGGTACAGCAATGATCATGGTAGTGATCATAAAAAACATTCGTAACCAACCGGGAACACCACTAGTAAACATATGATGCGCCCAGACGATTAGCCCTAAAAAACTGATAGCCAAAGAAGAATAGGCAATAGCCTTATAACCAAAAATCGGCTTGCGGGCATGAACCGGCAAAATTTCAGAAATTGCGCCAAAGAAAGGCAAAATCATGATATATACCGCCGGGTGGGAGTAAAACCAGAACATATGCTGGTAAACCACCGGGTCGCCCCCCCCTGTGGGGTTAAAAAATGTTGTCCCTGCCAATAAGTCAAAAGCCAAGAGAATCAGCGCCCCTGCTAGTACTGGTGTAGATATCAGAACCAGAGCCGAAGTTGCCAACATCGACCAACAAAACAAAGGCATTTGATGAACTCCCATACTAGGGACACGCATTTTGAGCAGAGTGACTATAAAGTTAATCGCTCCCAAAATTGACGATGTACCCAGCAGCAGGATACTCATAATCCAAATAGCTTCCCCCAATTCACCTGTTACCAAGCTCAAGGGCGGGTAGGAAGTCCAGCCAGCATCAGGAGCATCCCCCAAAACTAAACTAGCAATGAGCAACACACCAGCCGGGGGAATCATCCAAAATGCTACAGCATTCAACCGAGGAAATGCCATATCCCTAGCCCCAATCATCAAAGGAATGAGATAGTTAGCAAATCCCGCCCCTGCCGGCACAATCCACAAGAAAATCATAATTGTGGCGTGCAGGGTGAATAAACTATTGTAAACTTCTGGAGTAACAAAATCTACTTCTGGGGTACGTAGTTCGGTACGCACCAAATCAGCCATTACTCCGCCAATGCAGTAGAAAACAAAAGAAGTGACTAAGTATTGAATTCCAATTACCTTATGGTCGGTGCTGAAACCAAAAAAGTCTCGCCAATGTCTTTCTTCTGGTTCTTCCACATGAGGCGGGAGATGGACAGGTTCTTGCAACTGAGCTTGTGTCATAAGAGTTAGTTATCAGTTATCAGACCGTTCACTGACTTAACTTGTGTAGCTGGTGAACTTGATGGATCATTTCTGGTTCAATCCCCATATCTTTAGTGTAGGGAGAGAGAAATTCATCTGGAGACAAATCCCCAGGGTTAAGAGCAAGAGCTTGTTTGAGAGTTTCGCTGCTCGCCACTAATTGTTCCTGCACCCAAGCGTCATAGGCTGCTTGGGTTTCCACTACTACTTGGCTTCTCATGACCCCGTGGTAAGGTCCGCAAAGTTCAGCACAAATGATGTCATAACTACCAACTAATTTGGGTGTAAAACGAATTTGGCTTTGTCTACCGGGGATAGCATCTTGTTTTAAGCGAAACTCTGGAACCCAGAAAGCATGGATGACATCATTGGCTGTCATGTCAATTTGTACTTCTCGACCTACTGGAACGTGTAGCTCACCTGTAGTAATGCCCGTATCAGGATAGGTGAAAAGCCACGCATATTGTAGACCAGTGACATTAACCCGTAATTCTGGTGGTAAACCTGCTTTTTCCGGACTACCTCCAATGGTGGGAGCAACACTACCCACGCCGGGAGCATTGCGCCTTGGAGGAATTTCCTCTGTAGCTGGGTTTTCCATCACCTGATCAAAATTGTCTTCATTTCCGTTAGAGCCTGTGCCTGGCGGTATACCGCTTAAAGTTGCCGCTATTGCCGATCCTGGCATAGATTCTTGACTAATGGGGGCTTCATGAACAGAATGGGGATTAAAGCCGCCGATTTCGTTGTACACTTCAAAGCTATAAACAGAAATACCCAGAACGATAATAGCTGGAATTGCTGTCCAGAGAATTTCTAAAGGAACATTGCCCTCAATTGGTGGACCATCTTCGTTATCGCCCGCCCGCCGACGGTATTTGATTACAGAATAAATCAAAACACCTTCAACAAGTAGGAATATACCTGTAGAAACGATCATCATCGTGTTAAACAAACCATCCACTAAAACGGCTTCGTCTGTGGCTGCTGTTGGCAACAGACCATGATTTTGACCGTACCAAAGGCTAAATAGCGTTAGTACCACACCAATTAGTAATGTCCAGATGGAGCTTGGAATCTTCACAGTTTACTTAAATGAATTTACTACGTTATTTATATCCTACTCACTTACTAAGGTAGTCCACTTAATCAAAGATGGAGTCTCATAGTCTGAAATTTTTATTAATTTTTTCACTAAATTACTAATCTTCGGTACAAGAGATTTACTAGATACTGTCAAGAGTTTAGGTAAATCAGTAGAAATTAGGGTAAAAATTTTAGAAAAAATTAACATTAGCCGAATTAATGCTTATTTAATTGCTCACAGCTTAAAAAATACCTAAAGCTACGGCTAAAAGTAGCTAGAGTGATCCAAAGTATAAGTGCAAGCCAATCTTTTTAACTCTAGCTCATAGGTTAGGGTGTAGATAGATCGGTACTCAAACTTGAAAACTTTAAGAGCAGCTCATCCAAGAGCTGGCGGAAGGTGCTGTTCATGAATGAATTTGTCCTAGAACAACAAAATGAAGCGGCCGCCCAGCAGCGACAGCCCAAGGAATTTATTCGTCGATTGGTGTGGAAAATGTGCATAGCCACCTTGATTTTGATGGCCATAGGCAGTGCCACCCGTGTGATGAATGCTGGACTCGCTTGCCCAGACTGGCCATTGTGCTACGGTGAATTGGTTCCAGCCAGACAAATGAATCTTCAAGTTTTTTTGGAGTGGTTTCACAGATTGGATGCAGCGTTAATTGGTATAAGCGCCATCGCCCTGTTCGGGTTGTCCTGGTGGAACCGTCGCCTCTTACCCAGTTGGCTGCCTTGGGCATCCACATTTGCTCTGTTTTTAATTGTCTTCCAAGGGATTTTGGGAGGACTTACTGTCACCGAACTGTTAAGGTTTGATATCGTCACTGCCCATTTGGGAACGGCGCTGCTGTTTTTCACTACCTTACTGATTATCGGCATAGCCCTCACTCCCTATCAAGGAACTGGAACTGTTGGTAAGTTGCCTTGGTTGGGTTTAAGTGCGGTAATTTTTGTTTACCTGCAAAGTATATTAGGCGCTTTAGTAGGATCTCGCTGGGCATTACACCAGTGCTTTGGGGGTGATCAGCTTTGTAATGTCATGTATAGCCATATTTTTGGTTTGATACCGCCAACTGTGGCTACCTTGGCAGTGGTATTCATATCCTGGCGAACACCAGCACTGCATCCAGCTTTGCGGCAACTGGCAAATATGGCTGGTGGGTTGTTGATGTTACAAATACTTTTGGGAGTTGCCACTTTCCGATTACATCTTCAAGTGGAGCTACTGACTGTCTCTCATCAAACTGTCGGAGCTGTGTTACTCGGTACTTTAGTGGCTTTTACAGTTCTAGCACTGCGTGACTGGGCTATGTCCCGTGATATCAACGCCTTCTCTGTTGCTTCAAGCGCAAATGTCATAAGTACACAAACAAAGGGATCGAATGCCTAACTTAATTTAGGTTCGTTTTCCTTGGCCTCAGTAACTATTTTTAATGTCAACTCAGTATGAGCAGGGGCTACATAAAAGTTGTTGCAAAATAAGGAACAAAAGCCAAAATGATCGAGACAAATGTCTCTCGCCACCATCAAACATTTCTCCAAGTCGTCCAAAGTTACTACCAACTCACAAAGCCCCGGATTATTCCGTTGCTGTTGATCACGACGGCTGGAAGTATGTGGATCGCCGCTCACGGACAAGTAGATCCATTTTTGCTGTTAGTCACTCTTACCGGAGGTACTCTGGCAGCAGCCAGCGCCCAGACCATTAACTGTATCTATGACCGAGATATTGACTATGACATGGAACGGACTCGCCATCGTCCTATCCCTTCCGGTAAGGTGCAGCCTCGTGATGCCCTCATTTTTGCCATTACTCTAGCAGTAATGTCTTTTACTGTACTAGCAGTATTTGCTAACTTACTAGCTGCTTGCTTGGCATTTTCCGGAATTGTTTTTTATGTTTTGATCTACACCCACTGGTTAAAACGTCATAGCACTCACAATATTGTCATAGGTGGGGCCGCTGGAGCAATTCCCGCTTTAGTCGGTTGGGCGGCTGTTACAGGTACTTTAAGCTGGGCAGCTTGGTTAATTTTTGCCATAGTCTTTTTATGGACACCTCCCCACTTCTGGGCTTTGGCGCTGATGATTCGGGATGACTATGCAAAGGTGGGCATCCCTATGTTACCCGTGGTTGAAGGTGATACGGCAACGGTTAAGCAAATTTGGTATTACACACTCATTACAGTGGCCACTACCCTGTTACTTGTTTATCCCCTCCACTCCAGTGGATTTTTCTATGCAGCCAGTGCTGTGACTTTGGGAGGATTATTTATCCATAAATCTTGGCGTTTGTTACAAAAACCACAGGATCGCACTGTGGCTAGGGAGTTATTTCTTTATTCCATTTCTTACATGATGCTTTTGTGTTTGGGTATGGTGATTGATAGTCTGCCTATTACCCATACTCTCATCAGTACAGTAATTAGCCTGCTGCATTTCATCAGCTGAAGAATGGATCATTCATGCGATCGCGCCCTCATGGCCAACGCGATCGCATCACACATCAATATTCAGACAATAACCACAGAATTAATCCAGTTACCAACACACAAATAATTCCCACCACCCCGCCTAGGGGTTTTTTATTTTTACCGGTCCACCATGGGGAAATTTTACCGGTGTAGGTAATCAGTTCGGCTGTGTCCACGGTAGCCATCGCCCATACTAATCCTGAATGTAGTCCCCAAGCTATACCCAAATTACCACCATCAGCAATTCTAGCTAACACCAGCATCATTCCCATCAGCCACAACCCTGGTAGTTGAGGTATAGTTTCCCGTTGCTCCCATACTAAGTGTAAAAGAGCAAAAATCAAGCTAGAAATAACTGCTGCTACCCAAACCGAGTAACTACGCTGTAATTCAGTTAACAAAAAACCACGAAAAACTAACTCTTCTATCCCTCCCACTAACAACGCTATTAATGAAATAGATGGCAATATTGACGGGATCAACTTTATATTTGACTTTTCCAAATAGCACCACCCTAGCCAAACTTGGCAAGTAAACATAATTCCTAAGCTAATTACTCCTAAACCAAAACCCAGAGCCAAGGAACTCACCATAGCCACATTTCCCACCAAGCCATAATCTAAAAAAGATTGATGGTATTTCCAAATAACTCCCCAAAGAACCAAGGGAGCTAATAGGTAAAGTGGCACCAATAAAGGTAATTTTTGTTCAGGCTGTAAAGGTTTACTTGGTTGCCAATTAAGTGTAATTGCTATTACCGCTGCTATGGGTAACCAACACCCGATCCAGCTAATAAAAAATGTCATCACCATAAATTTTTTCAGGGTATTAACTATGGGTTGACTAAATGTAAAGCAAAATAGACACAAAAAAAACACGATAGATTACTTGCTGGTTAATCAAGACTTGCTCCAAGTCTCTCACTTCTACAAGGAATCTAATCGTATTTTTAAAGATGTCAAAATTACTCAAGTAGTGGGAATAAATTACAAAGCCTCGACTTTAAATTTACTCTTCGTCTTCCAAATCCTCATCTGAGTCTTCAGAATCTATATTGGCTGAAGTGGCTTTTTTATCAGTTTCCCCCAGTTGAATTAGGTGAATGTGCTTATAGCCTAATCTAATTTCAAACTCATCTCCCGGCTTTAAATTCATTGCTTTAGTGTAGGTAGCACCAATAACAATTTGACCGTTTTGATGAACACTCACCCGATATGTCGGTTCACGACCACGACCATCTTTAGGTGCTTCTGGACTGAGGGGAATTCCTCTAGCCGATAATAAAGCATCATAAAAATCTGTGAGGTTGACACGTACTTGATTATTCTTAGTAACAGTGTAATAGCCGCACTGCTTGGCTCTTTCCCGGCGTGGTAAATTAGACAGTTCTTTTACCTTAGCAAGCAATGCTTTTCCCGTTAATGGTGCGGTTGCTGTTTCAGTCATTACGCTCAAATTTTCCTTACTCTCTCCAAACTGATAAACGATTTTGTTTCATGCCAGTATTTGACTACTCATGACCCTAGGGTGACAGATAAATTCCTGTTTATAGGTTGAGCTACAAGCACCTATGCCATGGTCACCCACAACAGATTTAAGGTCATGGTGTCCACAAACATTAATTTTGGTGATTTTACGGCACTTTTAACCATTACTCGCCATGGAAAATCAATTGATTTTCTTTTTCGGCGCTACTGTAGCGGTGTAACTTTCAGCCACCTTCACAAGTTGTTTGAGTCCTAGTACAAATAAGTTGTAGACTCAATAAATTGTAGGCTTTCAACTTTCACTGCTGGCCTTTATTGCCCTTGAGTTGTTGGGTTTTCCCTACTCTGACTCTCCAGCTGAGGACAGCATAGTATTTGAATAGGCTCTAACGGACATACACCTTTGTCCTGCCTGTAGAGACGTGAATTTTATGGTCTCTACATTACGAACCAACAAAGCAGGATCAGCCCTGCTTGTGCAGCTATTGGGACTGGATTTGTTACTTCGTAATTTCATATTAAATACTAGCATGAATTAATAATAGCAAAATAATTGTTTAGTTTTGAATTTAACTTCCTACTAGACTTTAATTTTCATATCTAACCGTGGTAGGGTAAAAATCTGTGTGTATTTTCCCTCTAGTTTATTGCCTTAGAGAGTATTACAGGATAGCTTTTATAAAAATTAATCTAAATTTACTCCACCACCAGTTTTGACAACTGAGTTTAAATCCTAAATTTGCTGGATTTCCTAGAGACAAAACCAAGACAGGATTCTCTTGCTGGTTTATTCTCACCAGACAAAAACCAAACAGCTATTATATACGTCTGTCTGTGGGAAGAATAAATCTTACCCTATCTTGCAAATCCCCTATGCTCACGTCTGAGTTAATCAACAGCTTGAGCAGTGACTGAGCCACAAAAAATTCACCTTTTGTCACTAGATCAGGAATTTTCCTAGGCATTTGCTGCCATTACTATTAAAACCAAGATTTATTGAGAAACATTAACCCATTTAGTGGGCATATCTTTGCCATACCAAAAATCAAGGCAAGTTTTTTGCCCATGACCATACTCCCGCTTCTAGTCCCCAACAAGTTAGTTAAATGCTGTCGCCACCATTAGGTTATTTGCCTTTGGTTTTAGAGATTGACAATAATCTCACTTATACCAGTTCTGCAAATTCAATTTCAATGGTTATCCTTAAACTAGAATCACTTGCTCTTTGAGCATCAGCCTATTAACAGTGGGACGGGTATTGGGGTTAACCAGAGTATAGCTCAATTTGTGCAACCACCAGCTTTGACTCACGATTTCTCAGGCTGATGATGTAATTTTTAGATTGTGGTTGGTGATGATGGAAGTTCTATTTAAGATCATTCGGCAGCAACATAATTCTTCTCCTGTTGTACAAACTTACCTTTTAGAGGTAGATGCTGGCAATACAATCCTAGATTGCCTGAATCGAATTAAATGGGAACAAGATGGAACACTAGCTTTTCGCAAAAATTGTCGCAATACCATTTGTGGTAGCTGTGCTATGCGAATCAATGGGCGTTCAGCTTTAGCTTGTAAGGAAAATGTTGGTAGTGAACTGGCCAGACTACCACAAATCCCGGATGTGGAGAATAACGCCAATAATATTAGAGAAATTACAGTAGCTCCCCTTGGTAATATGCCCGTAATTAAAGATTTGGTGGTGGAGATGAGTAGTTTTTGGAATCATCTGGATGCAGTAGCTCCTTATGTTAGTACAGCAGCGCGACAAGTTCCAGAAAGGGAATTTTTACAAACGCCACTGGAGCGATCGCGTCTTGATCAGACAGGTAATTGTATCATGTGTGGTGCTTGTTATTCTGAATGTAATGCCCGTGAAATTAATTCAGATTTTGTTGGACCCCACGCTTTGGCTAAAGCCTATCGTATGGTAGCCGACTCTCGTGATAGTGAAACTGAAAAACGCTTAGAAACTTATAACCAGGGTACTCAAGGGGTTTGGGGTTGTACCCGTTGTCTTTATTGTGACTCAGTTTGTCCCATGGAGGTAGCACCATTACAGCAAATCACCAAAATCAAACAGGAAATTCTAGAACGTAAACAAGCTCAAGACAGTCGCTCAATTCGCCACCGTAAAGTATTAGTAGATTTGGTTAAACAAGGTGGTTGGATCGATGAACGTCAATTTGGAATACAAGTAGTTGGTAACTACTTTCGCGACCTCAAAGGATTACTCAGTCTTGCACCCCTTGGTTTGCGGATGATCATCCGGGGTAAATTCCCATTATCCTTTGAACCCTCCCAAGGTACTCAACAAGTGCGATCGCTTATCGAATCTGTACAGCAAGAACTAGAAAATAAAAAGTAGAAAGTCACCACTGGGGATGGGGAGAGAAGAAATTAGAATACCAGCCTTGAGGCGTTCACTTCTCGCCCCTAACCGGAATTTTAAGGCATATTTAACCTTTGCCCAGATTGTTCATAAACTAAAATATCCCATTGCCCATTGTTACTATACTCAAAAGCAATCCGTTGACCATCAGCGCTAATGCTAGGGTGGCGGACTTCTGCCGGCAAGTTATTAGTTAAATTTCTTGATTGTCTGGTTTCTCGGTCATAGAGCAAAATAGTAGACCGTCCCTGACGACTAGCAACAAAAACAATGTAGCGACCATTTTCAGCCACGCTAGGATGAGAGGCGATAGTATCTAAAGAATTTAAACCTGGTAAATCTACCAAACTACGAGTTAAGGTATCAAACATATAAACATCTTGGCTACCCCTGCGATCGCTGGTAAAAACAATATATCTCCCGGAAGTCTGGGGGTTAAGTTCCGCAGATGGACTATTAAGACTGCGACCACTAGGATCAAAGGAATAATTCACTAAACGAGGATAGCCAACACAGCCCCCCAACAAGCCCAAGCCAGCAACTAATATAGGTAAAAAAATATTGTTATAACTCATTTGCTCATCAGTCAATGGTCATAAGCTATTGTGCTGCTAAATCCAATAATCTGTATTTCATCAACATATGTAGTGCAGGCATAGTTCGAGTATACTTCATGAAATGCGTAACAGCTTATGACTATGGCAATGGGGGAGAGACACTCACACTCGCACCATTAGGAATATCTAACTCAATATTCGGTCCCCGGTCTAAAACTTCAATATCCCACTGACCACGGCTAGCAGTTTCAAAAACAACATAACGTCCATCTGGGCTAATGCCGGGATTTTTGATCCAACCGCGATAAGTGGGAGTTATAATTTGTGACTTTTGGGAGGCGCGATCATAAAGTCCCACCACAGGTCTACCCTGGTCACTGGTTAGATAAGCAATGTAACGCCCGTTATAACTCAAACTCGGACTTTCAGCAATTGTTCGGGGTCTATTCAACCCTGGTGTTCTAACCAAGCGTTTTTCTATCAAATCATAAACCAACAGTTGGTGACTACCATTACGATGAGATACAAACGCTAAAAAACGACCATTTCCACTTAATGCTGGTTGCTCCTCAGCATAGCGAGTGTTGAGGGAATTAGACCCAATGGGTATTTCATTAGAACTGCAAGATAATAATACACTACCAACACTCAGCATCAGGCTCCAATAAATTGGTTTTTGGAGCCAAAATCTAGGCGTAACTCTTTTCACCTCAATTGTTTTCCATCGCCTCAAATCATACCATCATCAAAGTCAGAGGAATTATCCGGCCTCTGATTGGGCTTATCAATTGGGTTATATGGCACATATTCAGTTGGTATGACATCATCATCCTCACCTAGTCTTGGGGAAGCCGAGTCAGCAGGTGGGCGGCGCTTTCTGGGTCGAGAAGAGATATCCTGGTCACGAGTATCTGGGCGTGGTGGTCTATTTGTGCCACGAGGGGAAGATTTTCTCACTTCTCCACTAGGACCCCCCCGATCATCAACTTGCCTAGGAGAAGAACTCCAATCTTCCGGTTTAAAACCTTCAGGACTGCGACCTACAGAAGGACCAGAACTGGGACGACGCTTTCTTTCTTTGGTTTCTGGTCTCACCTTACTGCTGCGGCGTTCTGGGCGGCGCGGTGGTTCATCCTCATAGTAGTCATCATAAGCAGAACGAGTATCCCTAGTACCGCGAATCCGAGGACGGACGGGCGGTTCTTCTTCCTCATAAGGCAGTGGTTCTAAATCCCCCTCCACTTCAGCCTCATATCCTCCCCTGCGATTGTAAGAATAATTTCTGCTCACTTCTCGCTCTTCATCCACAATGGGAGTGTTGCGTTTAGCTTGTTGAGTAGCTATACCTCGCAAGCGGATACTTTCCACGGCAAAAAACACAGCCGATCCAACCAAAAGCAGTTGATTAAATTGCAAAATTGGGTCTAACCGCCATCCTTGGAAAATGAGAATAAAGCCGCAGAGTAAACCCACTGCCGCAAAAAATATATCCTGATCTCGTGACAGTTCTGGACGCACAGTGCGGAGAAAATACAGCAATGCCCCAGACACAGCCAGGAAAATCCCTAAAATACTGGCTGAGTTAGTCCCAAAATTGACCTGAGCCAGAACGCTGGCTGAGTTCAGCCCAAAATTTATCATTGTTCCTTTCCAAATATCAAATCTATGTTAACGGGTCGCAATTAAAATCACTACTTTAATTAGACACAATATGCACAATATAATACTCAAATTATTTAAACTGCACATCCAGCTAAAAAAGCCGATGTCTGTCAGCTAAGTATACCTTGTCCTTACGGAGAGTAATTTCTGCTTTTGGTGCCATTAGGTAAGCTGGTTCATATTAACTAGCATAGTTCAGGTGGGCAAAATGCCCCCCGAAAACACCTTGACAAAATTCTAAAGCTATGTGAACTCAATCATTTTTAGCTGAAATAGCTGACAGGTCATCGGTAGTAGATCAGAGTCAAACCGACTCTCTCCAGCCTTAGTAACGCTGAATTTTATCTTTTTGGCTAATGAAAATCAGGGCAATTGTAGCGGGAATGACTACAATCACAGTACCCAAAGCCAGACTCCAAAGAAAATTTGCTAATGAAGGCGTCATTGTTCTAAACCTTTTTTTACACACTTCATCATAATTCTAATATGCTCTCTGAGGGAACAGGGAATAGAGAAATGTAGAGACGTTCTCATCTTAAAACTCAACGTCCCTCTAGAAAATTGTGTAAAGTACGTTGGAAGCTTGAGGAGTTTCAATTTATCCTTGGGTTTTTGTCTAAATGTCCAGACCTTCCCATGTTTCTCGTTTAGTTTTTGCACAGACCACCAGATTTCTTTAGGCACTGGCGAAGCCAGTTGCCTGAGTCCTGTTAAATTAAAGAAAGAATACTTAACAAAGCTGCCAAATTGCAGGCTTTTCCCTAAATTGTTTCTTAGTCCACAAATAATAGCTTAAACCGATGACTGGCGTTAACCTGACCGTTTGGATTCTCGGACCTGTGTTGGGAGTGATGATATTTTTATTTATTTTCCGCATCATTCTCACCTGGTATCCACAAGTAAACCTGAATCGTTTACCCTTTAATCTCATAGCCTGGCCAACTGAACCCTTTTTAGTGCCATTGCGAAAATTAGTACCACCCATAGGGGGAGTAGATATTACCCCTATTCTCTGGGTAGGAATTTTCAGCCTCATTAGGGAGATTCTTCTCGGTCAGCAAGGACTACTCACCATGATGACTCGTTTGCATTAGAGATTATAGGACTTAATGTGTCTGGGAGCAAGCCACCTAACCTATCAGACAGAGGAACGTGATGCTAGGTTCAAAAAACGTACCACCACTTCTTACTCCCCATTACCCCATTCCTAAAGATTCATCTTCTGGACAAAATTGGTGTAGACATGACCCCGCAAAAATTCTGGGTTTTCCATAATTTTTTGATGAAATCCAATAGTAGTAGGAAGTCCGGTAATGGCGCACTCTCGCAGTGCGCGTTTCATCCGGTTAATTGCAGTAGCCCGGTCTGGTCCCCAAACAATTAATTTGCCAATCAGAGAATCATAATAGGGCGGGATTTGGTAATCCGTGTAAACATGGGAATCAATACGCACACCAGGACCACCGGGCGGAAGATAGCCACTAATACGTCCGGGAGAGGGGCGAAATTCATGTTCCGGGTCTTCAGCATTAATCCGGCATTCAATGGAGTGACCCCGCAAAATTACTTGGTCTTGGGTCAACCGTAGTCTTTTCCCTTGGGCAATGCGGATTTGTTCAACCACTAGGTCTACTCCTGTGATCATCTCCGTGACGGGATGCTCAACTTGAATCCTCGTGTTCATTTCCATGAAATAGAACTTACCAGACTTATCTAAAAGAAACTCAACCGTACCCGCTCCTGTAAAGTTGATAAACTGAGCTGCTCGAACGGCAGCCTGTCCCATTTTTTCTCTTAGTTCTGGGTCTAATGCAGGACTGGGAGCCTCTTCTAATAACTTTTGATTGCGGCGCTGAATTGAACAATCCCGTTCACCCAAGTGGATAACGTTACCGTAATTATCTGCCAAAATCTGAAATTCAATGTGGCGGGGACATTCAATAAATTTTTCCACATAAACGCCGGGATTGCCAAAGGCTGCTCCGGCCTCTCCTTGAGCAGCTAAGAAAAGTTTGACAAATTCACTTTCAGAACGCACTAAACGCATTCCTCTACCCCCACCTCCAGCAGTAGCTTTAATCATTACCGGATACTCCATCTCTTTGGCAATGAGCAATCCTTCCTGTTCAGACTCTACCAACCCATCACTACCAGGCACAGTTGGTACTAAAGCTTTTTGCATAGTTTCTTTAGCTGTGGATTTATCCCCCATCAACCTGATGGCTTCGGGAGTGGGGCCAATAAAGGCAATGTCATGATCAGCACAGATTTCTGCGAATCTGGCATTTTCAGCTAAAAATCCATAACCAGGATGAATGGCCGTGGCATTACGGGTCAGGGCAGCAGCAATAATATTAGGAATATTCAAGTAACTTTTACTGCTGGCAGCCTCGCCAATACAAACGGCTTCATCAGCCAGTTGGACATGGAGAGCATTTCGGTCAACGGTAGAGTGAACCGCAACTGTGGCGATTCCCATTTCTTCACAGGCTCGGAGAATACGAAGGGCGATTTCTCCGCGATTGGCAATTAATATTTTGTCAAACTTCATGTTTTAGCTTCGATATTAGTACCAGTAGATTGTTATCGTCTCCCATCCCATTTACCACCATGCTTTCGCTTGATCTGAAATTATGACAGGAGTGTTTCTAGCTTTATCCTGAGCAGAGTTTAGAGATGATTTGGTAGCCTGCCTTGAGGCATCTTAACTAGAGTAACAATATTGCATCTTCTAGTCTGGACTCACTTTACCCAACTAGCCATCAGGGCAGTTTGCATCTCACCTGTAAAGCCATTATATTTTTGTCAGCCATATGTCGTCCCTCCCAGGACTGGTATTTACTTCCATTTAAATTTAAATATTTTCTTACCATCTTGATTTTTTTGTGCTATGCTTTATTTCTGGACAAACGCGGATGTGGCGGAATTGGTATACGCGCACGCTTGAGGTGCGTGTGGCTTTGCCTTGCGAGTTCGAGTCTCGCCATCCGCATGATTAACAAGAAAAGCGCTGCTATGGCAGCGCCTTTTCATTATTTATATTTCTCATTTTCAACTTAACCCCCCCTGCCAAAATTTTTGTGCTTTTATATAAGTAGGTGAACTTTTGTAAAGAACATTGACTGCAACTTTTACCAGCACAAACAACTCAACATTGCCAACAACATGGCATTACCTCACCCCGATTTGGCAAGGGGGTGAGGAAGTTATTCAAACAAGTTTGCCTCACTCACAGTTAGCACCAGCGTGGCAACTGTTACTTCTGGGTGACGGCTCCCCCACAAGACATTTACAATTACTCACGGGTGAACCCACAGAAGTGGATGTCATGGATATGTCATTGATTGGCATGGACTTAGATAATGCTCCCGATTTAATTCAAGCTGTACCAGGACCGCGACTGCGGCGACAGGTGTGGCTACGTACTGCTTCTGGGCAACGATTAGGCTATGCCACCTCATGGTGGGAAGCTAGTCATGTAGATGAATTTTTACAAAATCGCTCTCTACCAATTTGGGCGAGTTTAGCTCGCATTCGTACCGAATTATATCGGGATATTCAAGGAATTTACTACGGCTACTCAGCAGCACTAGAATCAGGTTTTCAGGTAGTTGGCCCTTTTTGGGGTCGTCATTACTTGTTTTGGCATCATGGAAGACCTCTAACCTTAATATATGAAGTTTTTTCCCCTTATCTAACCAAATATTTGGGAAGCTCAAAACTGATTTCCCAAAATGGGAAAGATCCAGCTACTTAGCCTAATTCCAGAAAATCAGAAATTAAAGTTTTCTACAGGGTGCAACTCAGGATACCCATAACTTGCAGGTTTTGCGAGTTGGTTATACCCTCGAATTGTTGGGCATAGAGGAATTTATCCAAGAGAAACTATCCCAGAAAACTTGTCTTCTCAATTCAACTAATGATGAGGTAAAGGTTTCCATGACCCTGCCTATTGTGTCTGTTCTCAAAAACAAAATCAAGAAACACCCTCTGCTGCTAACACTATTGGCCGCTGGATTATTGATTGCTGGGGGAAGTGCTACATACTGGACTTTAACCCAACGTCAAACCTCCTCTCAAGGCTTGCCAGTGGGTGCTAATATTATTCCTCAAGATGCACTGTTTACCCTCTCTTTAACCACAGATGCCCAAGAATGGCAAAAACTACAGAAGTTGGGAACAAAACAAACCCAAGCAGCAATAAATAAAAATTTAGTTCAGTTGCGCGATCGCTTACTAAATAGTAATGGTTATGACTTTGAGAAAGACATCGCCCCTTGGGTAGGAAATCAAGTCACCCTAGCAATTTTGTCTCCATCAACCACTCAACCTGCACTCAAACCAGCAGAAAAGAACAAAGATGCTACCAGCCCTCAACAGTCCATGGTGATGGTATTACCAGTGAACAACCCAGCAGCAGCTAAAAACATCTTCACAGCACCCAAAACCCTCAAACCAGGGAAATGGAGCGATCGCACTTACCAGGGAATTACCATTAAACAAATTGATAGTCCATCGGGGGAAAAGCTGTCAGCCGCATTATTAGATCAACAGTTTCTAGTGATTACCGATCATCCCCAAGCCACAGAACGAGCAATTGATACATATCAAGGTAAAACATCTTTGGCAACTGTGGCAGGTTTTGGCGAGCATTTCCGAAAAATATTCAACCCTCGCTCCTTTGCTCAGTTTTATGTCAATGTACCAATAGCCGCCAAATTAGCAGCAGCAGCTCCCAACCGTGCTTTACCCGATCAGGTTTTAGCTCAACTGCAAAACAATCAAGGTTTAGCAGGGTCTATCACCTTGGAACCAGAAGGAATACGCTTAACCGGCATTTCTTGGCGTAATTCTCATAGTCAGCGTCTCTTGAAAGTGGAAAACAAAGCCGGGACAATGCAAAACCGCGTACCGGCGGACACCTTAATGATGCTGTCTGGCGGAAACTTAAAACAGTGGTGGGAAGACTATGTTTCCACATCACAAAAAAATCCCCTCTCCCCCATATCACCAGAACAGTTGCGAGGTGGGGTTAAGTCCCTGACTGAATTAGATTTAGATCGAGACTTTCTCAGTTGGATGCAAGGTGAATTTTCTGTCTCAGTGATTCCCAACACTGGGAATAATGATTCTGCCCAGGATTTTCGGGCCGGTTTGTTATTCCTGGTACAAGCCAAGGACTCATCCAACGGTAAAAGCCTACGTAGAAAAGCTGAAGCATCTTTGAAAAAGCTGGATGAGGTAATGAAAAACCAATACCAGTTTCAAATCCAACCCAGTAGGGTGGCTGGTCAACAGGTTGTTAACTGGATGACCCCCTTTAACACTTTAACCGCTAGCCGTGGTTGGTTAGATGATGATATTGCTTTTTTAGTAGTGGGGGCTCCCATCACAGATAAAATTCTCCCGAAACCTGATCAAACACTAGCTAGTACCTTACCATTTCAACAAACCGTTCCCACAGAACCCAATCCCAGCAATGGGCAGTTTTTCTTAGACATGGAAACGGCTGTCAAAAACTTTACACTTAGTAGTTTATTTCCTAACCAACAAACTTTTCTAGATGCAACACGCTCCATCGGGGTAACGTCTGCTGTCAGCGATAATCGCAGTACTCGCTACAACATTTTTATAGTCCTCAAAAAAAGTAATAGTTCAGCAGTTGCACCTTTTCCTCCCTTGAGTGCTGAGTCAGTAATGCAGAAACTAAATTAAGAGCGTGTCTGATCAGTCTCTAAACAGATAGGATCAGAAGAGTCAGCATCGTTATTTTAATCAATCAATGGGAGAGAAAAGTTTATGAATCTGGTTGCACTCCAGAACTGGTTAGACAATGCCAGTTTTGCTGTACTATTTCTGACAATGCTGGTGTATTGGGGAGGAGCAGCTTTTCCCCATCTCCCTACCCTTGCTACTTTGGGTACTGGGGGAATGGCCATTGCTAACTTGTGCATAGCTACACTTTTAGGGGCGCGATGGATAGAAGCTGGCTATTTTCCCCTCAGTAATCTCTATGAATCTTTATTCTTCTTAGTTTGGGGTATTACCGCAGTACACCTATTTGCTGAGAACACTAGCCGGAGCCGACTAGTAGGAGTTGTTACCGCACCTGTAGCCATGGGTATAACTGCCTTTGCCGCCCTCACCCTACCCTCAGAAATGCAATCAGCAGAACCATTAGTACCCGCACTCAAGTCTAATTGGCTGATGATGCACGTCAGTGTAATGATGTTAAGTTATGCAGCTTTGATGGTGGGTTCACTGCTGGCCATCGCTTTTCTGATTGTTACTCGCGGTCAAGATATTCAACTACAGGGCAGTTCTGTGGGTAATGGCGGTTATCGTAGCAACGGCTACCGCCTGCACAAAGGAGAAAAATTAATTTCTCAGACTGCAACACCGCCAATGGAAAACAATGGTTTTTCTTCCTGGGAAACTAATCACAATGGCAAAGGTAATACTGCTGTTTTAAATCTAGTCACCACTGGTCAATCTTCCACAATAGTACCAGCCAATGAACCACTGTCACCACAGCGCCTGAGCTTGGCGGAAACCTTAGATAATATCAGCTATCGCATTATTGGATTAGGATTTCCCCTGATTACCATTGGCATTATTGCCGGTGCAGTGTGGGCTAACGAAGCCTGGGGTTCTTACTGGAGTTGGGACCCTAAAGAAACTTGGGCGTTAATTACTTGGTTAGTTTTCGCAGCCTACCTCCATGCCCGAATTACTCGCGGTTGGCAAGGTCGTCGTCCCGCAATTTTAGCTGCTAGTGGATTTGTGGTGGTGTGGATTTGCTATTTGGGTGTGAATCTTTTAGGTAAAGGTTTGCATTCCTATGGTTGGTTTTTATAAAATCCCACCCCTGGTATTTCCTCAATTCACCCTTAGCCTGTCTAGAGGAGAAGTATACCCGGAGAAAAGCCCTCCCGGTAACTTCTTTCTGCCACAAGGAGGGGAAAACAACCGATGGAAATTAAATATTATTTTCTGAGAAATAGAATTTGTCAATGGTATGGACTGTCTTACACGCCAAAATACATCGCACTATTCGCTCGCGCCACTTATTTGACCATGATCACAGGCTATTAGTGGCGGTATCTGGGGGTCAAGATTCTCTATGTTTAATTAAATTACTGTTAGACTTACAACCAAAATGGGGATGGTATTTAGGCATTGGCCATTGCGATCATCGCTGGCGTAGCGACTCGGCAGCTAATGCCCGTCATGTGCAACAATTAGCAGAAAGTTGGGGTATATCTTTTTATTTAGAAACAGCAACACAACCATTAAACAGTGAAGCAGCAGCCCGTAATTGGCGGTATCACGCTTTAATTGCCATGGCGCAAGCCAACAATTATCAGTATATCGTCACAGGACATACAGCAAGCGATCGCGCGGAAACTCTGTTGTACAACTTAATCAGGGGTACTGGGGCTGATGGGTTACAAGCACTAACTTGGAAAAGACCAATAACCAGAGATATTTTACTGATCCGCCCTTTATTAGAAATCACTCGTCAACAAACCGGAGAATTTTGTCAAGAGTTTGATCTTTCAGTTTGGGAAGATTCCACCAATCAAGATATAAAATATGCCCGCAACCGCATTCGCCAAGAATTAATCCCATACTTACAAGCCAACTTTAACCCCAAGGTGGAATCAGCCCTGGCTCAAACAGCAGAACTTTTACAAGCCGAAGTGGAATATTTAGAACAAGTAGCCCATCAGTTGAAAGAAGAAGCCATAAACTGGGAATTAGAGAATGAGGGAAACTGGGCTAACTTGAGGTTAAATCGTCGGGTATTAAAAAAAGCACCACTGGCGCTGCAACGTCGCGTCATGCGACAGATATTACAACAGATATTAAATGATGCTCCCACTTTTGAGCATATTGAAAAATTAACGGACTTAATTACAGCACCCAACCGTTCACAAACCGATCCATTTCCAGGGGGTATCATCGCCCAAGTCCATGGCGATGAGATATGGCTGACAAACTAGTCACTCTCACTGAGATATAAAACCATGGATAATGTGACGCATTTCATTAATAGTTTGGAGTTGCTGATCATGAGTTTCTTCAACTTGAGCCAAAGATTCGGCAATTCTTTGTATTGTATGCCGTAATTCATTTATACTATCCTGAATTGGTTGTAATACCTCTTGATAAAGACTTATACGACCCCAATATTCAGCAGTTGCTGTTCGTAAGGATAGCAAGTTAGTTTCTATGTCCTCACATTCTTGCTGCTTTTCATCTTGTTCTTGGCTTTGATTATTAATTATTCCTTGTTCCATCTCAATACCAGCAAGCATTTGGGAAATTTCAGCTTCTAACTTTTCTATTTCTTGGGAATGTTGTTGTCGCTGAGTTTTCATCTGTAACAAAATCGGTTCAAAATCAATTTTGTGAGTTTCTTCTATATTAGTAACAGGGTGTCCTTGTCTCCGTAGGAGTATATTTTCATGCTGCTTAATTAACTTTTCCCGTTCTAGCAAATTGCGGCGTTGTCCCACCAAAGTTTCATTTAACATTTGGTAAAGGTCTTGTTCATCCGCCAGTTCCATTTGCAAATTATTTTTTTCATAGTCCGGTGCTGCGTTGATTTGATTTTGCAGTTTTTCTATAGTTTCTTGTTTATATTTTAGTTCTTGCTCCTGATCCTGGACAAAGCTAGAATCTGTTTCCAACTTATGCCTCAAATCTTGTATTACTTTTTGTAGTTCTTCTAAAGACATCTTTTCTAAAGCTTGAAAATCAACTTGCTGCCCAAGTACGACATCACCAGAAGTTGCAGCTAAAGAACGAATTTTTTGGTGTAACATCTCTTGATGTTGCAATTGTTCCCTGAACATTTCCAGATAATCTTGCTTACTGGCAAGAGTAGCGGTTTTTACTTTTAATTGAGCCTTTTGCTGTTCCAACAAATCGCGTCCCTGTTGCCAGGCATTGCGGCGATCGCTTAAAGTTTGGCATAAGCTGTCAATTTCTGCTTGTTGTTGAGTAGCTAAAGTTTTTTGCCGCTCTACTTCTTGCCAATTCGAGTTTAAACCAGCTTGCTGGCTTTCCACCAATTCCAAAGCCAGATTCAAATCTTCCCTGACAATTTCCGTAGGTGCAACTCTATTACACAAGCGGTCAAGTAACTCCCCCATCACCCGACTGTGTTCCTGATCCAAGACCTGACCGGGTAGCGAATCTGCTTGCAACTCTTCTAAGCGGCGTTGCTCACCCCGCAAATGTTCCCAAGCCCCCCGTAGTTCCTGACGGTTACGCTCAATATCCGCCTGTAATTGGCAAATTTGCTCCCATTTAGTCTCAACTTCCTGTTTTTGTAACTCCAAACGTTGGACTTGTTCCTCCATTTGTTGTAACTGTTCTAAACGAGCCTCCATCTCCATTTCACGGCGATTCATCACCTGCGCCTGAAATGTCAGTGACTCTTTCCACTGATCAATTTCCTCTTCCTTGAGCTTAAATTTTTCCAACTGACGGGAAAGATTTTGCAAAATGTTAACCAATGGCCTTCCAGCCTCTTGAATGCGCAGCACTTGGCGATTGGGGTTAAGTTCCACCAGCACCAGTGCGCCATCACTCAACTTACTAGCATCCTCAGCCGCTATTAATTCTTCCGACACAGTACCCCAATTCTGGTCGGTTCGCTGACAAGCTAGCAGTTTCAGTTCAGTTTTAGCTCCACCACCGAGCAAGCCGCCCTTTTGCCTTTGTACTTCTGCTAAATACAGCACACCGTTTGCCCTCTTGTATACTTCATGGCGATTTTTGGGTATACCCCCGGTTAATTTTGCTAATTTATTTTAATTTTACCTAATCTTAGCAATTGACACTCCTCCGCGTAAACCCACGGTGATTCTACATTCTACGTCAGAATTTGCCCTAGCAGGTTTTCACCAACCAGAATAGAGATTCCAACTCCTGTAGCGTTACCAAGAAATAGTTAAAACGACTGAGGCGTTTACGCCTCAACTGGCCTTAATCCCTTGCCTAAAGGACGGTTAAGTTTTTCCGCCACCCTCCAAAACTCAACCTCAAGGGTTCTCAGCCTATTTTCTTATAAAGACAGACAAAACTATTTATAAACGTGATATGGGCTTTGATATTTGTAGCAATAATTGAGTGATACCCTTATATTTTGTGCTGATAGCAGCCATTATGGCTTCAGTGTTATTACTACCTTTTCCCCAAGTGGTTACAAAACTTTATAGTTTGTGATTAGACTTGTTATAAAGGAAATCAAATCTTGATTAGTAATACCTGATTAAACAAGCACAGTTAACAACAAAGTCAATACAATCATTAGGAGAAACTTTAAGCTAAATGCAGGGAAATTTAAATGAAATTGATATTCGCAGCATCCTGCAATTGATTTCGTTAGGACAGCGAACAGGACAACTTTTAGTGGAAGCCTGCTTTCACAATACTGACAGATACACAAATGATCAGACAGCCAGACATAAACAGTTTTGGTTCGTTTTTTTTATCAATGGTCAAATTATCTACTGTCAACAGGGCGAGACTAATTTGTCACGCATTGACGATTACTTACGATATTACCGCATTGAGACGCGACTTGATCAACAGCAACTTGCTTGCTTAGGGTTTCAGAATGTACCAGAATATGGCTATATATGGGCATTGTTAGAACGGAATCTCATTAACCCCAAGGTAGCTCATAGTATTATCCACAGCTTGGTGTATGAGACTCTGTTTGATTTGTTGAGTTTACATCACGGTAGTTTTACATTTCGGCAAGGTACCACCCTCACCCCGCAATTGACCAGCTGGGAAATTCCCCCTTTGATATACAAAGTTACTCAGGCCATACAAGAATGGAAGCAGCTTTATCCACATATTCAGTCTGCCGAACAATTACCCATCCTAGCTGAGTTAGTTCAACTACAATCCTCACTCCCCGCGGCGGCAATCAAAAAATTACAGCGATGGGCAGATGGTAAGACAACCCTGCGTCAACTAGCTCGCCATCTCAACCGAGATATTTTGACCGTTGCCAAGGCAATATATCCATATGTACAACAGGGTTGGCTACAACTAGTCGATTCAGGTAATAATAATTTTACCATACACAGAGAAGATTCCAGAAATGCTCACAAGTATAAAACACGAGTAGTATGTATTGACGACACCAGAACAGTTTGTGAAACTGTAGAGTCTATATTACAACCACAGGGATATGAAGCCATCGGCTTGACCAATCCCTTAGAGTCTATCAGTCTCATTTTTCAACTCCAGCCAAACTTAATCATATGTGACATTGCCATGCCAGAATTAGATGGTTACGAAATTTGCGCCATGTTACGCCACTCCACCGCATTTCAGGATACACCCATTATCATGCTAACTGGTAAAGATCAATTCATAGATCGAGTTAGGGCGACAATGGTGGGAGCAACAGATTATCTCACCAAGCCCTTTGGGGATGCTGAGTTACTCATGCTCATAGAAAAATATATCAACCCACAACCTTATCAGGGAACACCAATACAAAACTACACAGACTAATTTGAGAAAATCTTGGGCAAAACGTGTTATCAAATAATCAATTATCCTCAGCACCAGGTTATTATTATAAATACATCAGTGAAAAGATCAAATTAATTTATACAATTAAGTATTTTCGGGGGATTAGGGAATGTTCCAACCAGGAACCTCTACATCAGGAGGCAGATAGGGATTTATGAGTACAGTTTTAATTGTGGAAGACAGTATTGCACAACGGGAGATGATTACAGACCTCCTGAAAGCAAGTGGTTTAATGGTTACCCATGCCAATGACGGAGTAGAGGCATTAGAGGCAATTCAAACTGCCCCTCCGGATTTAGTGGTATTGGATATTGTTATGCCCCGGATGAACGGCTATGAAGTTTGTCGTCGGTTAAAGTCTAACCCGACCACCCAAAATGTACCTGTGGTCATGTGTTCTTCTAAGGGTGAGGAATTTGACCGCTACTGGGGTATGAAGCAAGGTGCAGATGCTTACATAGCCAAACCGTTTCAACCAACGGAATTGGTGGGAACAGTCAAACAACTGCTGCGAGGATGAAAAGAATATGGTGAGCAAACCCAACTTTTTAAGTGGTAGCGGTGAAGATCAGTTTCGGCCGGAATTACAAGTAGAAAGCCCTGAAGGTGAGTTACACTTGCGGTTTTATATCCCCTCCCGTCAGGAATTTGCACTACCGGCCACCGGTATCCGAGAGGTAATGGAGCTAACGCCTGATAGAATTACCCCCATTCCTAATGCTTCTCCTTTACTTTTGGGTACTCTAAATTTACGGGGTCGAGTAATTTGGGTGGCTGACTTGGGTCAATTCCTGGGTGAACCAACCGGGCTAAACACAGATAGATCAGAAATTCCAGTGATTGCTATTGAAGACCAAGATACAATCATGGGTTTAGCCGTGGAAGAAATTGGTGGTATGGACTGGCTGGATATCCAGAATTTAATGCCACCAACTAATTTACCGGACACGATGACTCCGTTTTTACGTGGAGAGTGGTTAATAAATGCTAATAATCAACAGTGCTTAAGACTGATCGATCAAATGGCAATTTTGCAAAGCACAAGATGGGCAGGATGAAATTGGGAGGGAGCAAATGCCAGCTAGTTTAAATGATCATTTAGAGACATATAAGCAGGCTCGTACAGCCTATGCACAACAGAACTACGAAGTAGCAGCCCGGTTAGTGGATCAAGTGGTGCAAAATGTACCAGATGACCCTAACTGCCATTTATTACGGGGTCACGTCTACTATGTGTTGCAGCAGTACCATGTAGCACAAGAAGAGTACAAAAAAGTTTTGCAGTTGTCTGATGACCCAGAAATTATTGGTTTTGCCAATGATGGTTTAAAAAACATCAACCAATACCAAGAACCACAAGAGTCCAATATTGAGCCTGCTCCCGCGGAAGAAAATCAGCAGCAGGAGCAAGGCAATTTTGCAGAAACTGATAATCATCTGCAATCTGTTAACCCAGATTTAGAAAATTTGGCGTTGTTTGACAACTTAGATAACAATAGTTGGGAATTAAGTTCAATTAACGGGCTTGATGAATCTGTAAATATAGATGATCTATCTTTAACTAATCCATTTGAAGTACCCATAGACAGTATTTCCTTGGATGAAAACCCAGATTTCATCAAACCTTCCAGTAAAGATCCTTTTGCTTGGAATCAAACCCAAAGCGAGCAAGAATCTGATGGGAACACAGACAATGGGCAAATTGAATTAGAATTACCCCTGTTCTGGGAAGAAAAAATTGACCCAGCCAGCCCAGATGAGCCAGAAATTGACCATGATGAATCTCAGCAAACCACACTCACTTATAACACTAATCACAATATAGTAAAGCAAGCTATCGCAGAAGTAAATTTTGCCGAGGGTGATAATATTCGGGCATATCAACCCGAACAAGAGCAAAACATGGCAAACTTTGCCGGGGAAGAAAGTAACCAAGAATACAAAGATTTACTGGTAACTGGAGAAAATCCCGAAAATGCTTCTTCACTAACAAATTTGAGTGATAATTCCCCCGGATCTGAATCTAGTAATTGGTCAGATAAAATTCAAGTTCAAGAAAATTTAACAACACCATCCCCAAGCCTAGACAATCTATCCGCACCACAACCCCAGGAAATTCCCAGTGATGAAAATTTAGATATAAATCACTTTGGTAATGATGATGATTTTGATTTGGAGACATTTAAAGCTGCTTTTGGAGATGAAGATACAAACCACAAACCCAATGAAGACAATCATCACACTAATGTGGAGTTTTTAGATGACTTTGACGAATTTGATGATTTAGCCAACATTTCTGGGTTTGACGTAGAAGAAACATCAGCCAGTTTTAATGATGTGAGTATGATTTCCGGTTCCCTCAATTCCAGTGGGCAACTGCAAAGTAGCCATAAATACCACCAAGAAACTAGCGATAGTGAAACTCTGCTTTTCCGCGGACTTACTACGGAGGAAAACAATAGCGAAGATGAACTGTTTTCCATCACCGACTCACAAAATAGCCCTTTTACAGCAACAGATTTATCGGATCTGGAACCCAAAGTAGGCATTGAACAAGGCTGGTTAGCACCCTTAGAAAATGCCCCCCTGGATGTGAAACCCTGGTTCGTGGCTGGTACAGTGGGTATTTTTTCAGCCTTAGTTGTAGCTGCGGTAAGCTTTACAGCTACTAACTTTTCTCCAGCCGAACAACGAGAGTCAGTGCGAAATACAGGCTGGGCGATGTCACTAGCTGCCGGTATTGCTGGGTTCGGTACAGCGGCCTTTATGGGCAGCATAACACTCAAGCAAATTCGCCGCACCACAGAGGATCTGGAAGCTCAGTTTGAAGCAGTCCGTCAAGGTAATTTTAATGTGGAAGCCACTGTTTATTCCCAAGACGAACTGGGGCGCTTGTCCACCGGCTTTAATGAAATGGCTCAAGCAGTTTTAACAACTACCCATCAAGCCCAACGTAAAGCCAACGAACAAGAAGAAGCTAAAGAAAACCTGCAACGCCAAGTAATTCGCCTACTGGACGATGTAGAGGGCGCTGCCAGAGGTGATTTGACAGTCCAAGCCGAAGTAACTGCCGACGTACTAGGCGCAGTTGCCGATGCCTTTAACCTGACAATTCAAAACCTCCGGGACATTGTTCAACAGGTAACAGTGGCGGCAAAAGAGGTAACAAAAGGTGCAACTAATTCAGAAACATTTGCTAGAGCTTTATCTAGCGATGCCTTACGACAAGCAGAAGAGTTAAAAGTCACCTTAAATTCAGTCCAGGTGATGACTGACTGCATAAAAAGAATAGCAGAGGCAGCGCGAGAAGCGGAAATCGTTGCCGGTGATGCCAGTGCCATCGCTGTTAAAGGTGGTGAAGCAGTGGAAAATACCGTAGCAGGAATTTTAGAAATTCGGGAAACTGTAGCGGAAACCACCCGTAAGGTAAAGCGATTAGCTGAATCTTCTCAAGAAATTTCTAAAATTGTGGCGTTAATTTCTCAAATTGCCTCCCGCACCAACTTACTAGCACTTAATGCCAGTATTGAAGCAGCAAGGGCAGGTGAGGCAGGACGCGGTTTTGCTATCGTAGCAGATGAAGTGCGTCAGTTAGCAGATAAATCTGCCAAATCCTTAAAGGAAATTGAACAGATTGTTCTGCAAATCCAAAGCGAAACAGGCTCAGTCATGACCGCCATGGAAGAAGGTACACAACAGGTAATTAAAGGCACAAAATTGGCAGAAGAAGCCAAGCGATCGCTAGATAATATTATTCAAGTAGCGAACCGCATTGACACTCTCGTGCGTTCCATTACCAGTGACACCGTAGAACAAACGGAAACTTCTCGATCCGTAGCCCAGGTAATGCAATCTGTAGAACTTACAGCCCAAGAAACTTCCCAAGAGGCTCAACGGGTCTCAGGAGCTTTACAATTTTTAGTGGGTGTTTCCCGCGACTTGATCTCCTCCGTTGAGCGTTTCCGCGTGGAAACACCAGAATCTAAGTAATTAATTAGTCATTAACCAATGACCAAAGACCCAAGACCACTCAGAACTCAGCACTTAGAATTTGTATTATGCTGCAGGAACAACAACAGCGGATTTTAGGTTACTTCATAGAAGAAGCCAGAGACCATCTGAATACGATTGAGCAAGGCTTACTGAACCTCGAAAGTACCTTGAAAGACCCGGAAATGATCAACGAAGTTTTCCGGGCTGCTCATTCCATCAAAGGAGGTGCAGCTATGCTGGGGCTGGATAGCATTCAGCGTACCTCCCACCGTCTGGAAGATTGTTTTAAAGTTCTTAAAGAAAATCCGGTTCAGGTTGACCAAAAATTAGAATCTTTATTTCTTGGTGTATCTGATACCCTCAAGGTCTTATTAGAACATTTGAGTGGTCCTTTAGGTCTATCACAAGAGGCTGCTAATACTCTGATGTTAGAAACTGAGCCAGTCTTTAAATGGTTAAATGAGCATCTGGAACTGCTGGTAGAACAAAACAGAAGTGGGGTAGCAACAAGAAATACAACAACACAAGCAGAATTAAATGAGCAGGATACTTTCAGCACACTAACTGAACTGTTCCTGCGGACAGATATTTCCCACTGGGAACAAGAAAAGGAAAATACATCAGTAAAACTCACAGAAAATTCCCTACCTGCGCTGACTCATCAAAATTGGGATGAATTTAAAACCGATGTTTTACAAACACTGCGGGAAATGTTGCAACTGTTTAAAACAAATACAACACCCGAATCTCGGCAAAATCTTCAGCAATGTTGTCAAAAGTTAGTCAAACTCGGACAAAAGCGGAATTTGCCCCATTGGTGTAAATTATGTCAAGCAGCAGCAAATGCCATCAGTAATCCCGAAAATAATTATCTCAGCCTGGCTAAAATTGTCATTACTGAAATTAAACAAGCTCAAGAATTAGTTATTCAAGGACAAGAAACCAGCATAGGCATTAGTCAGCAATTAGCAGGATTTTTACCCGCGGAGTACTTGTATCCTCTGACAGCAGATGAGGAATTACCTTCCACCACAGATAATTTTGCAAGTCAAAGCGATATACAGCCAATAGACAGTATAACCAGCTTAAGTCAACTCTCAGACCAACTTCACCCCACGGAGGATACTTCAGCTTTTGGGGAAATATTCTCCCTGGGTCAGGAAGAAGAGGTAGATATTAGTAATAATGATTTATACTCAAATGCCCCATTAGTAGGATTGTCTGAATTGAATACTCTGGCAGATTTATTTGCAGATGAAATGCCAGAATTAGATCAACATTGGGAACAACAGGAAGTTTTAAATGTTAGCGCCGCTAGTGAATTAGAAATAAATGTTAGTAAGCCTAATGTTGACGATATTGATAGCGATTTTGATGATTTATTATCAGCAACAAGTAATGCAAATAGTCGAGATATTCCCCTAGATAACTACAGAGAAGCCCAAGCTAGTACACTAGAGTCACAGTCTTTGAGTTTAGATGATTTGTTTGATGATTTTGCTGACCTTGAAGAGCAACCACATTTGTCTAACCATGATTCAGAAATAAGTGATTTATTTGATATAACTCCTACACAAATAATAGAGTTTACGCAGGCAGAAGAGGACTTTTGGAACCAGGAAAGCATAACAGCAGAACAAGGGGAAGTTGTTCCCGTAGTTGATCAAGATGTAGCAAAAGCCTTAGAGGAAAGTTTGTTGGCTTCCGTAGGTGGTGACGCTTGTAGGAACATTGAAGAGTATATACCCACTCTGACAACAAGTGTTAATAGAGAAAATGACGATGCGGATGATTTATTTGCAGATTTAGCAGCATCTAATTTTCTACTTTCTATCGATGACAATGATGAAAACCTGACTCTACAGAAAATGAGTAGCTTTTCCCAAGAGCCAGAAACTTTAGATGTAACACCAGAATTTACAAAAGAGTCATCAAAAACAGATAGTCTGGACCAAAATTCCCCAATCATATTAAATGAGGACATAACCTCTAGAGATAATTTAACTTATCTTCAAAGTCATGAAGATGATCAATTATTGGTTTTAGACACTGATACTTCTACCCTAGATGAATTTGCTGAGTTAGAAGCTATATTAGACAGGCAAATAGTAGTAGGTTCTGATGCCAGTTCCCTCCCAGAAGATGATTTTGCTGAACTGGAGGCTTTGCTAAATAGAACCGGACTGAACCAACTAACTCAACCATCCTACGCACCAGAATTTGAATCAATTATTAACCAAACTGCCGACTATACCATCACATCATCGGATGTGGATGATGAATTTAGCGATTTAGAGAAACTACTGGCACAAGCAGATAAAACTATATCCCAGTCATCACCAACCCAACCAAGAGCAAACACCAGCAAAATCTCCCCTAGTTCAGATCGTTATACTGCTAGATTTGAGGAAACAATGAAAGTCCCAGTTAAGCAACTGGACGAGATGAGCAATTTAGTTGGGGAGTTGGTGGTCAACCGGAACACCTTGGAACAGGATTATGAACGGCTACGGCAATCTTTAGATAACTTGCTGATTCAAGTCCAACATCTGTCCGACGTGGGAGCAAGGATGCAAGAATTGTATGAGCGATCGCTATTGGAAGCTTCTCTCTTAGCTAGTCGCAAAACCAAAGAACCTCAAGGACATCTAACAACTGACCAGAATAATGATGATTCCCATACAGACAGGGGATTTAGTGAGTTAGAAATGGATCGCTTCACTCCTTTTCACACCTTATCCCAAGAAATGATTGAATTTATTGTCCGGGTGCGCGAGTCAGCGAGTGATATTGATTTCGTCACAGAAGAAACAGAAACAGTAGCGCGACAGTTCCGCCAAGTGACAAACCAGCTGCAAGAAGGGCTAACACGAGCGCGAATGGTTCCTTTTTCCCAAACTATTGATCGCTTGCGGCGAGGAGTGCGGGACAATGCCATCAAGTATGGTAAACAAGTAGAGTTGGTGATTTCAGGTGGAGATGTCTTGATTGACAAAATGATTTTAGATCATCTCACCGACCCATTTACCCATATGCTCAATAATGCCATCGCTCACGGTATTGAAACCCCAGAGATCAGGGAGAAACGCGGTAAACCCAGGGTGGGAAAAATTACGATTCGCGCCTTCCACCAAGGTAATCAAACGGTGATTTCTGTGAGTGATGACGGTGCTGGTATCGATCCAGAAAGAATCAAGGCAAAAGCGATGCAAATGGGGATGATTACACCAGCTCAGGCAAAATCCATTTCCCACAAGGAAATCTATGACCTGCTGTTCCGTCCTGGTTTTAGTATCAAAGACAAAGCAGATGAAATCGCCGGGCGTGGTGTCGGAATGGATATAGTCCGCTCCGCAATTAGCGAAATTCGCGGTACAGTCAGCACAGACTCTGCTGTACGTAAGGGAACTACTTTTACCATTCGTTTACCGTTGACTTTGAGTATTTGTAAAGCCTTATGCTGTGTTTCTGATAAAGGGCGGATTGCTTTCCCTATGGACGGGGTGGAAGATACTTTAGATATACCAGTAACTAGTATTCAGTATAACCAGGATGGACAATCATATATTTCTTGGCGTGATACAGTACTGCCTTTGCGACCTTTGAGAGAACTTTTAACTCTCAATCGCCAACTGAGTCGCGGTAATGTTTATGGTGGCAACCGAGATGATGATATGATTTCGGTGGTGGTAGTGCGATCCGGGAATACTTTAATTGGCCTTCAAATTGACATGGTGCTGAGTGAACAAGAAATTGTCATCAAGCAATTTGAACCACCCGCACCTAAACCCATTGGTGTTGCTGGTGCTACCATCTTGGGTGACGGTCATATTATGCCCATTGCTGATGTACTAGAAATTATTGACATCTTCCACGGACGGATTTCTAAACAGAATAGCAGTAATCTTTGGCTGCAACCAGAAACGGTAGAAAAAGTTGATCCTACAGTCCTAATTGTGGATGATTCCATTACAGTGAGGGAATTACTCTCACTGACATTTAATAAAGCTGGTTATCGAGTTGAACAAGCCCGCGACGGACAGGAAGCCTGGGAAAAACTGCGTTCTGGTTTACCTTGCGATATCGTATTTTGTGACATTGAAATGCCCCGTTGCGATGGACTGGAATTACTCTCCCGCATCCAAAAAGATGCTAACCTCAACCACCTTCCCATTGCCATGCTCACTTCCAGGGGTGCAGACAAACACAGACAAATGGCAATTCAACTCGGCGCTAGTGGTTACTTTACCAAGCCTTATCTGGAAGAAGTATTACTGGAAGCAGCAGTAAGGATGCTGACAGGAGAAAAATTAGTTAGTTCTTAAACTGACAATACTCGACTGATCTTTTTTTACCATTTACTTGAGTAGGATGGATTCATAGCTCTTGTAACCCTGTCATACTTAAGTGTTTTTCCTACTGACAGGATACCGTTACCTAAGCTCTCTTACTTCTCAGACATCCTCTTAGCCCCTAACATTTGTAAAAGTTTATCTACATTATCTATATCGCCGACAATGCGCCGAATTGGTTGCGGCCAAACCTTAACAAGTGTGGGAGTTGCAGAAACTTGGTCAATTTCTGCTAGTTCGGGATTAGTTAAAACATCAATAACTTTCATAGTATAAGGATACCCCAGCGATCGCTCTAAAAGTTGGTGCAGATTCTCCAGGATCCGTTGAGTATTCATACTATGTCCAGCAACAAACAGGCGCAAAACATAGCATTCTGTGTTTAACTGTGACTTTTGTCCAGATATTACTTGTGGATGATGTTTAGGTTTGCTTTGCCATTGGTCTAAATTGACAATTAAATCATGGTCTTCCCACAGTTGGGGAAACGCAGCGCGATAGGTACTTAATACCATGCGATCGCACAACCCCTCTTGCCAAGGTGCTGTTTGCCAAACTACCTGAGTCCCAAAAATGGCATTAAGTATAGCCTGTTGTCGAATTACAGCTGGATAGGCTTCCGCAAAGGTTCGCACTTGGTGGCTATGTGGATCTAACCAGTGGTCAATGGTAGCAGTATAACAAGGAACTAAAAAGTGTGGTGCTTCTGGTAAATCTAAGATTTCCTGCAAAGCAGCACACAAATCTAAATGCCATCGACCCTGCTTGTTAGGGTCGATGCAGTAAATTAAATCTCCTCCTGGTGTAAAAAGAGCAACACCTTTGCACAACTGGGGTTGAGATAGTTTATCTGTGATCAATTGAGTTACAGGGGTAAAAAAACAATTTTTTTTTACCCTATATTCTAACTAAACTCGTCCCCTGAGAAATTGTGCCATTTCGTTAGGAGTTGGTGACATTTCTAAAGCCGTTTCTTCGGTGATGCGACCTTCTTGGTAAAGATTGTACAAGGATTGATTCATGGTAATCATGCCGTCAAAACTGGCTTGCTTCATCAACTCAGTAATTTCATCATACTTACCATCTTTGATCCATTCTTTGATGGCCTCAGTATTAATCAAAATATCGTGGAATGCCGCCCGCTTTCCATCAGTTGTGCGGCATAAACCTTGAGCAATTACCGCCACTAAAGACTCGGAAATTGCCACCCGCATTGCATCTTGTTCTTCACCAGAGTAAAGATTGAGAATCCGCTCAATGGTTTTCACCGCACTATTAGTATGTAGGGTTCCCATGACCAAGTGACCAGTTTGAGCGGCTTTCAGAGCAGTATTAACGGTTTCTTTATCACGCATTTCCCCCACTAGAATCAAATCTGGATCTTCCCGTAAAGCCGCCTTTAAAGCGTTATCAAATTTGCGGGTGTGCATTCCTACTTCCCGTTGCTTAACCAAAGATTTACGGCTTTGGTGGACAAACTCAATAGGGTCTTCAATAGTGATGATGTGTTTCGCCATCTCTCTATTGATATAGTCAATCATGGCGGCCATTGTGGTGGATTTACCAGAACCCGTTGGCCCAGTAACTAAAATTAATCCTTTGTGGTGATGGCAAATCTCCCGAAAAACTGTCGGTAATCTCAACTGCTCCATAGACAAGATTTTCAGGGGAATTAACCGCAGTACCATGGCAGAGCCTTTGAGAGAGTCAAAAACATTAATCCGCACCCGGGCAAAATCGTACTGAGTTGCGCCATCAAATTCCAGATGGTCTTGAAAACGCTGAATTTCTGACTCTGTTAATATCTCCCGCAACCAACTCATAAAGGTTTCTGAGTCTGTTTCTAGATAATCTGTGGGTTGAATTTCCCCACGGTTGCGGAAACGGGGGACTTCACCCACTCCCAAATGAATATCAGAATATCCTGAATCAAAAGCTTCCTTGATAATCTGCTCCAAAGTGATTTTAGGAACAGTTGCAGAACTAGGCATGGGTGGGGGACTACTCTGACGTTGGCTGGAATTTTGATGGGCTGACATCTCCAACTTTTGTTTAGAGTCCGGTGGCTTGACTAACGGTGGTGGAGGTGGTGGTACTGGCGGGACATCCCGGCGGGGAACAGGATTTGGATTGGGATGGGACGAAGCCCTTGATTCTGTCATATAAATTTACAATCTCCAATTGAACAGTTGAAAAGCTAATCTGAGTCCTATTGACGGTTGCAATACAGGTTTATTCATTTATTACACATTACATCCCCTCAATACCTACAGTAAATATAACTATATATTTCAGGTAAATGAACATTATTACTGTCCAGGATCAAGATAAATAAATTTTCACTCTTTTCTCAGAAATATGAGAACCGAAGAAACTTGTTATAAGAAATGTTAAGCATAACTGAGTTACAAGCTAAGAAATCCCCTGTGATGGCAAAGCCCTATTAATCTGTATTCCTGAAGATAGATGCCATAAACCATCTTGCCAATTAACTGTCAAGTTCAACTTACATCCATAATTGTTAAAAATTAATTGTAAAGTTTAGTAAAAAAATGCTCATTTTATGAAAAACATTCTATATACTGAAATCTCATCAAACAATTCAGTCAACGCCCTGACGGGACGATATATGACTGAAATAACAACCTTATTGTATATTTTGGGGAGGAAAGTCATGGTGTCGGCTCAAACCTCTAATTTAGGAAAGACCTACTACCTAATGACGGTTAAAAGTTTTTTGATTTGGACTTTTACATTGGCAGTATGCTTGTTGGTTGTCGGTTTTCCATTGGTCTTTTTGATGGCCACTGTAGGATGCTTGTTGTCAATTGTGTTACAATCTGTAATGCCTGCCAGTGCTGTTTTGCTGGTATCAGGCGGTTTAATCTTGTTTAATGTCATGGCAGTAATTATCGCTGCGGGGGTATTGACTTTGAAGGGTGTACACCCAAACGAGGTTAAATGGTTGAACTGGTTACATGGAGAAGTTGAACAAACCCAGACTACTACATATGCAGCTTGTCCTTTAACTTGCGAGATCAAGTCATAGTTAATCCTGGGCAATTTGACAAACAGAGCATCTGCCCGGTTAATCCGGGTTTTTTCATAGTTAATTTTTGCTATTGTAAGCAGGGAGAATCTAATTCTTCTTGCTTCGGTTTTCAGAATTAAACCTATTGTATATTGTAGCATTTCTTAAATACGTGAGATACAAATGTAAATGATCCTCGTGTCACACAAGCATCCTGCTTGTTAATCATGTACCTCACTAACCAGCGAAAACCGCTATAATGTATCAAAAAATGACTAGAAAAAAAATTAGCATTATTTTGGGTACGCGACCGGAAGCAATTAAACTAGCCCCGGTAGTTCAAGTATTTCAGCAGTCGGCAAAATTTGAGTCGCAAGTAATTTTAACTGGACAGCATCGGGAGATGGTTGAGCAAGTCATGCAGTTATTCCATCTCAAAGCTGATTATGATCTACAAATTATGCAGCCTCAGCAAAGTTTAAATGATATTACTTGCCGCAGCTTACAGGGACTAGAAGCATTATTTCAAAAAAGTAAACCGGATTTGGTCATAGTTCAGGGAGATACTACCACGGCTTTTGCCGCAGCTTTGGCGGCTTTTTATCAAAAAATCCCCGTTGGTCATGTGGAAGCTGGGTTAAGAACTGATGATTTATTTAATCCATATCCAGAAGAAGCAAATCGACGGCTAATTTCTCAACTCACTCAGTTACATTTTGCCCCCACTGTGTGGGCGGCTGAAAACTTACAACGTTCCGGGGTTTTGGGGGAAATTCACATCACAGGTAACACAGTAATTGATGCACTATTAAATGTATCTGCAAGTCAACCGATTTGTAATATACCGGGTTTAAACTGGAACTCACATCGCATATTGTTGGCAACAGTCCACCGACGGGAAAATTGGGGAGAACCATTGCAAGCCATCGCCCAAGGATTTCTACAAATATTAGACAAATTCCCAGATACAGCCCTACTGTTACCTTTGCACCGTAACCCCACAGTGCGGGAACCATTACAAGCAGTTTTAGGCAATCATCCCCGAATTTTCTTGACAGAACCGCTAGACTATGCTCAATTGGTGGCAGTGATTGGGCGATCGCATTTTTTATTAACTGATTCTGGTGGTTTGCAAGAAGAAGCCCCTAGTCTGGGAAAACCAGTGTTAGTTCTCAGAGATACCACAGAAAGGCCAGAGGCTATAACTGCTGGTACTGCCAAACTGGTGGGAACTACCACTGAGAACATTGTTCAAGCTGCCGAGGAGTTACTTAGTAACTCCAAGGTTTATGCAGCCATGGCAAATGCCATTAATCCTTATGGTGATGGTCATGCAGCCGAGCGCATCTTAGAAATTGTGGAAAATTATTTTCAACTCCCTCAGATTAAGTTCTAAATATAGCACTGCGGGTTTGGGGTCCGACAATGCCATCAACAGCTAAATTATTCCGCGACTGAAATTCTCGCACTAGGCGATAAGTGGTGCGTCCATAATACCCAGTGGGTTGCACACCTAATGCTTTTTGAATTTCCTTGACTTCCGAACCGCGGGAACCTAAGCTCAAATTAACTAACCCGGCAGTACCAGGACTAGTAACATTGCTGACATTAGACCTCTTCGGTTTACTATCAATCCACTTAGCAAAAACAAATCTCTTGGGAGACAGACGAGCAAAACCATTGATAATTTCTGTAGTTGTTATTTTCGTACCATTAGGAATACATCCCACAATGGGCGATTGGAGGTTAGCATCTTCACGGATACGTAAACAACTACCGTTAGTTCTCACGTATGATGTTGATGTTGATATCGAAGCTGTCTGAGCGTGGGTAATTGTAGCAAACAGTACAGTAATACCAGCCAAGGCTAACCAAGCAGAAGATTTGAGAAAACTTATCCAGTGGAATTGCAACCTGGGCTGATGGTCTGCTGTCGATGTAATTAGCGTCCTGGTTTGGAAAAGTTTTTTCCACTCAAATTGAAAGTCAGGAAAATTGTATTCAGTGTTTTCATTCGCTTCTTCATTGGCCATATATATATGCGAGTAAGCCATGTAATCCATAATGCACTCCATGATCAGGATACTTGATTTTATTGTATTTTAAATTACAGTTATGATTTATTTTTAGCTAGTAACAAAAGTTTATATTACGGTTTTCTGACCTATTCCACAGACTCACCCGAAAGTAAATGTAAGCTGCTCTACTTTTTAGCTCCCGTGTGACATACTCACCGACCTTCTAGGTCGGTGATTCTTGACGCTTCACCGCAACTTGCTACCAAAGCAGTCTGACACTCGCTCCCCATCCGTTTAAAGTCCTACCCATGTCCCATGCAGACCACTTGTATACATAACACATAAAAAAAGCAGTTTTAGAAGTACAAGCTTCCCATCCCATTCTTTTGGTCATGAACTTGGGGCTGATTGAGAATTTGGGTTGCTTATTACTCCTTGAGTAGCTGTTCTTCTTCACCTGGTAAACCGAAAATAGATTGATATAACCTTACATACTGCTTGGCTGACTCATACCAACTGAAATTCTGGCTCATACCACGTTTTTGTAATTCCTGCCATTGAGGTTGGAAACGGAAACCTTCCCAAGCTCGAATCATACAGGTAAATAGGTCTAGTGGTTCATAGCGGTCAAAGCAATAACCAGTCCCTGCGGCGTTCATGGGGTCGTGGTGTAATACCGTGTCCACTAATCCACCTGTACGGCGGACAATGGGGGGACAACCATAACGCAAAGCCATCATTTGACTGATACCGCAGGGTTCAAATCGGCTAGGCATCAGGAAGCTATCAGCGCCAGCATAAATCCGCCGAGATAAGGCATCGTTATACAGCAGATAAGTTGCCATACGTCCGGGATAACGGGATGCTAACTGCCACATTTGGGTTTCGTAGTAGCGATCGCCTGTTCCCAATAGCACAAATTGAGCATCTGTGTATGCCATGAAGCGGTCAAGGATCTGCAAGACTAAATCAATACCTTTTTGCTCTACTAAGCGTGTCACCATACCAATTAAAAAGGCTTGGCTGTTAACTTCTAAACCCACTTCTTCTTGCAGCGCAATTTTGTTGGCCTTACGTTTATCCAGAGTGTCAATGGTAAAGCTTTGGCTAATGGCTTTATCTGTCGCCGGGTCGTAAACATCAATATCTATCCCATTGATAATCCCCGATAACTTACCACTGATGAAAGACAGTAAACCTTCGATGCTTTCACCGTAGGCTGGGGTTTTAATTTGTTCGGCATAGGTGGGAGAAACCGTATTTACCCGGTCGGCATATTGTACCGCAGCTGCCATGGTGTTATGTCCTTGCATATACCAAGGACACCAAGTGATTTTTTCTAAGTACCATTTCCACGGGCCTTGATAGGCCAGGTTATGAATGGTAAAAACAGTGGTGATATCCGGGTCTTGGTGCATCCACACCGGAATCATTCCTGTGTGCCAATCATGACAATGTATAATTTGTGGCTTCCAATAGTTCCAGCAAAATTCAGCTGCTCCGTTGGCAAAAAAAGTGAACCGCCAATCTTCATCATCACCGCCATAAATCTTGCGGGGTAAAAAGGCAGAATGTCCAAATAAGTACAAAGGAACATCAGTACCAGGTAAAACGGTTTCGTAAACGTCAAAGTCCTGGAACATGGCATATCCTTTCCAAATAGGTGCTTCTGGAACCTGCATTTTATCTGGTAAGAAGCCGTAATAAGGTAAGAATATGCGGACATCATGCCCCATTTTTCTCAATATTTTGGGTAATGCTCCCACAACATCCCCCATTCCTCCCACTTTCGCCACGGGAGCGGCCTCTGCTGCTACGAATAGAATCCGCATGGTAGTTTTTATTTCCCTGGTTCCGCTGATTTGTTTTCAGTTTGTAATTGACAAACAGTAAATAATTAATTTTTCACTGCTTACTGCTTACTTATCTAATCACATCTGCCTACCCAATAGATGAGGAAACCCGTTGAATTTCAGTAAATATTTCCGCTAAAATTTCATTTGCCCCTTGTTCTCTGAGCAATTGTGCTAGGTCTGCGCCTAATTTCTCCGCATCTTCAGCCGCACCAGTCACAGAATCTTTCACCAGCTTTTGACCATCCACGCTGGCAACTATGCCAGTCAGCGTTAAAGTATCATCATTAATCTCTGTATTTACCCCTATCGGTACTTGACAACCACCTTCCAGAACCCTCAAAAATGCTCTTTCTGCTAAACAGCGATCGCGGGTTTCGCTGTGTTCAATGGCTTTGAGCATGGTGATCATTTCCTCGTCATCAGCACGACATTCTATGCCTAAAGCTCCTTGTCCCACCGCGTGCAGGGAAATTTCTGGAGGGATAATTTGATGAATGCGGTCCCCCATGCCCAGCCGTTGTAGTCCGGCTGCTGCTAAAATTAAAGCATCATATTCCCCTGCATCCAGTTTGGCTAGGCGTGTATTTAAGTTTCCACGTACATCTTTAAATGTAAAGTGAGGAAATTTGTGCCTTAACTGTGCTAATCTTCTCAGGGAAGATGTGCCAATTACCGCACCTGCTGGCAGGGTTTCAATTTGCTGGTCTTTATATTTTTCATGTACTACCAGGGCATCTGCTGGGTTTTCCCGTTCTGTAATCACTGCCAGAGTTAACCCTGGTGGTAAATTGGTTGGTAAATCCTTCAAAGAGTGAACAGCAAAGTCAATGTCATGATTGAGCATTCCCAATTCTAATTCTTTAGTAAATAGTCCTTTATCCCCAATTTTGGCTAGTGCTACATCCAGGATTTTGTCGCCTTGGGTAGACATGGTATGGACTTCAAAATTAATCTGAGGAAAGCGTGTCTGGAGTTGTTCTCGTACCCAGTAAGTTTGAACCAGGGCAAGTTGACTTTTACGAGAACCGATGCGGATGGTGCGAGCAGGACTAGAAATAACTGAAGTCATAGAACAATTAGGTCAAACCAGGCGAGCAACTTATTTTCATCTAGACTACCCCAGTGGGTGAGCCTCCGGATCGCTATTTTCTAATTTAGGTAAACTTTATTTCGCTTTTTTAACATTTATTTACATTTCTTTTGCATAGGAAAACAGTTAATACAGATAAAAGTAAGCATAAAATACACAAATGCCGAGTCAACAAATAAGCCAGAAAAAAGGCAAACTAGCCACCAGATAGAACCGATATTTTTACAGTTATGTTATGAATAAATTGATATGTTATTGACTAAAATTTAACTTTTTGACTTTATGAACCGTTCCGCTTGCCTAATCTTTAATCCAGTTGCGGGTCAGGGTAACCCGGAATTAGAATTGGAAATGATTAGGTCATTATTAGAGCCGGAAATTGACTTGGATATTTATCTGACCAGCGCAGAAGTTGACGCTGATCAACTGGCTCAAGCAGCTGTAAAACGGGGTGTAGAAGCGATTATTGCTTGCGGAGGAGATGGAACTTTGTCTGCGGCGGCCAGTGCGATAATAGGTACGGGTATCCCCTTTGGGATCATTGCCCGAGGAACAGCCAACGCCTTTGCTGCTGCTTTGAGAATACCTAACACAATTGATGCTGCTTGTATGACAATTGTGCAGGGAGAAACTCGATATGTGGATGCAGCTTATTGTAATGGTAAGCCTATGGTACTACTAGCAGGTATCGGTTTTGAAGCCGAAACTGTAGAAATGGCAGACCGGGAGGCGAAAAAACGCCTGGGAATGATGGCTTATATTTTAGCAGGGGTACAACAACTAGGCAATTTACAGAGTTTTCAGGTGGAAATAGAAACTGAAGATAAGATTATTAAAACCAAAGCTTCAGCAATAACCGTGGCTAATGCAGCCCCTCCTAGTTCGGTTTTGGCTCAAGGTCCAGCCGGGATTATTTATGATGATGGACTACTAGACTTAACTATTGTGGCTCCAAATAGCAAGGCTGGAGCGATCGCCGCTACAATTCATTTATTACAAACAGCTTCCATGAGTAGCGCAGTGGAACGAGACGATATTGGCTATCTGCGAGCAAATCAGTTTAAAATAAAGGCTGAACCACCCCAAAAAGTGGTTTTAGATGGTGAAATGATCGGCAAAACTCCCATTGAGGTTTATTGTGTCCCAGCAGGGTTGAAAGTTTTTGTACCTTTTGATCAGGCTCTTAGTCCTACGGAAAAACTAGAGGGACTTCCTAATTTAACTGTGGAAACGAAGCAATTATAGGTGACTGTCAAGGGAGTAAGTAATATTGAAACTCGTTTCTGATCCAGCGATCGCTAAAAAAATTAGCAAAATGCAGCAAAGGGTAAAATGGCAAGACCCGTTGATTTTAAACCGGGGTATTGACCAAACTCGGCTGGTTATGGCGGATAATCACCCTGATGATGGCAAGTTTTCTTTTTTGGTTGTGGGTGATAGTGGTACTGGTAGCCATTGGGGATATAATCCCCAGCGACAGGTTGCAGAACAAATGCTACCCCATCAGACGGAATGTAGTTTTATGTTACACACGGGTGATGTAATTTATTTGGTGGGTTCGAGTGAGTATTACCAAAAAAACTTTATTCAACCTTACCGGGAGTTTCTGGTGGGTGGAAAACATCCAGAGCAGATTAATTACGACAAGATGGTGTTTAACTTCCCGATTTTGCCAGTACCGGGAAATCATGATTATTATGACTTACCATTGGTGTTAAGTTTGCTTTCTTTAACCACTTTACCCCTACGTCGTTTATTGCGATCGCAACTAGAATTAGATGTAGGCTTACATGGCTCCGGTAAGGGTAGAGCCTATGCTAAGGCATTTTTAGACTATCTCAAAGCCTTTCATATTCCAGGGGATTTAGCCCAACATTTAGATACTTATTACACTGCTCATACAGATACAGGGCGCTGTCTTTTGTACCAGCCAGGGCGCTTTACCCGCTTACCTAATCGCTATTACACTTTTTGTTATAAAGGAATTGACTTTTTTGCTTTGGACTCCAATACATTTAATCAACCCCCACCATTACCGAAAACAAGGGACGGTAGGGAACAGCGTCAAGTTTTGCAAAAACGCCGTCAACATTTTGAGGAGGAAAAGCAGGAAATTATGGAAACCTCAGCCGGGCTAAATCCTGACAACCCCAGTGAAGCAGAAAAACTAGATGATTTACAAAATCAGATATCACAAATTGAAGAATTGATTGTGGATATCGACAAGCAGTTAAACCCAGTGGAAAAAACTGTAACTGATGTTGAACAGTTGGAATGGTTAAAACAAAGACTTATTAAATCCTGGAATACCGCAGATGTGCGAGGTAGGGTCATTTACTTTCACCATCCGCCTTATGTGACTGAGGCGACAAAATGGCAACAAGCACAAACTTTAGCAGTCCGTCATCGTCTCCGTCGTGTACTAGATGCAGTGAAGGTATCTGTAGGTGATTTGACCCGCGGACGGCCTGTGGTAGATTTAGTTTTAAATGGTCACGCCCACTGCTTAGAACACCTGCAAACTGTGGATACAGGACACGCCGACTCTCATATTCACTGGGTAATTTGTGGCGGTAGTGGGTATAGTCTACGTCGCCAAAGAACCGAGGGAGCAGATTTAATGGAAACTGTGGGAGATAAAAGTCAATTAGTGGCGCGATCGCATTTGTTTGTTGGTCGTCATGGTCAGGGTTCTCAAAAGAAACGACCTTATTCTAGTTTACGCATTGATGTTACAGACCATGCCCATCCTCAATTTATTCTCCGTCCCTTAGTGGCGGAATGGTATCAAAGGCAATGGCATAATTACGAAATGGCTTCTTTTGTTATTTGAGCATACTTGTTAGCCGAAGATCAAACCATTGCTACAAAATTAAGTGTTGCGATGAGATATTTTTCTCAGTTAATCCTGAACTTCTTCTTCGATATTGAACTCAAATCGACTTTGTAAAACTATTTCTTTAATAACTTCAATACCCATTTTAAATTCCAACACTTTATTAAAACGAAGTATTAATTCAGGAATATTTATCACTTCTTCTATACATTCCATATATTTTTTAACAATAGCGTTGATTTTATATCTTGTTCTTGCCTGTTCCTCAATTTTCTTGAGTATTTCTTCCACTGTTTGCTCAGTTTTGATAACAAAAGTAACTGGATACTTTTGTACCTTGTCAATATCTAAAAAATATTTTCCTGTATCTATAATTTCTGTTACTTGAAAGAACCTTCCCAAAGGCTTCATAATAAAATCTATGCCACCATCATTCGCATTTGTACGCCCAGTTTTATACAAAATTAAATAATCAATATTTAATTCATCCGGTGACCAACCCCAGTATATTTTCTGTTCAGAATAATACTGTTTTAAAATTGCATAACTAACAATCTCAAATACTCTAGCATCTATATTAGGTTTTAGTAAACTTCTAATAAATTCAATTGCTGTTTCAGATGACTCATCTGGCATTGTCATTACTTTTTGACAATAAGCCATAAATTCATTGAACGAGTTAGTTCTGGCTTGAATATAAGCATCAATTACATCTCTAACAGCTTCGGCAATATTGAACCATTGACTTTGAATTTGTATCTTTAAAAGATTCTCATTTATCCAATATCTATTAGATTCTGAATTTCTCATTATGGGTAAATAAATTGATGTGGGAAAATATCTCTTAAATTCTTGATTTAAACGGTGATTCAAAGCATGATTTTGAAGTTTACTACCGAAAGGTAGTTCTCTTTGCCTCTTCAAAAGCGCCGTATATTGTGACCCTTCGTAATCTTCATAGCCATTGTTAATATGAAATTCATTTTGCAAATAATCTTCAACCAAAACATATATAGCATAGTGATTAGCAAAGCTAGCTCTTGATTTTGAACCACGATTTGCAGCCTTGGTTTTAATATTGATATACTGTAATAGTTGACTATTACTTAAAATAATATCTCCTAAATCAGGAAAATATTTATTCAAAACAGTAATTATTGTGAGTGTAAAATCATGTTGTAGTATTTGCATCAAAAATATTACCCTGTATCACATCCAAATTGAATTTTTTACTATTTTTATTTTTGACATGATGATTTTTCTGCGGTGGTAAAAGTTTTTCTCCCTTATATTCTGGGAATTCTAAAACCCTTCTCAAGCCAATTTTTAGATATTCTTCTTGTAATTCAATACTGATAGATTTTCTACCTAAACGTTTGGCTACTGCAGCAGTTGTAAAAGTGCCTGCAAACGGATCAAGTACTAAATTTCCTTCATTACTACTTCCTAAAATAATTCTTTCTAGCAATGACTCGGGTTTTTGTGAAGGATGATTTTCATATTCTGCCATTCGATATCTCACACGGGGAAAATACCAAGCATTACCGGGTACTTTTTCTGTATTATAAGGAGTAGGTATAGATTTTCTATAATCTATTAATTTACGTTCTGCGCCTGTTTTTGCGGCAATTTTAATATCATCGGCATTAAAAATATAATTGTTTTTATTTTTGACACAATGAAGAATTGGTTCATAAATTGAACCAAAGTATTTTGTTGCTTGTACTCCGGAACTATCATAATGCCATATTATGCGACTGAGAATAGTTAATTTTTTTCTCAGGTAAATGTCAAAATAAGGCATTGCTTGAGTGCTTGTCATAACATAAATTGTGCCATTTGGTTTGAGAATGCGGATACATTCATCCAGCCATTTATATGACCAATTTAAATATTCCGCTTCCGATTCCCATTGATCATGAAAATCACTAAATTTTTTACCTATATTATAAGGAGGATCAATAAAAATTAAATCAACTGAATCAGAAGAAACATATTTTGATAAAGTGCTGATAGCATCACCATAAAATATAGTATGTTCTTGATTATCATATTGTTCAATCATTGTTTTTCATGGTGGTGTATATAAAACACTGAAAGTGTGACAAATTAGACTATGACCCTTGTTGTTTCAGTTCATCACTATTGGCACAAAATTAAAGTTCACCATTTTTCTTTTCTTGCTTGGCTGCTTGCAAATTTTGGGAAATTTCCTCCTGGCGTTCTTCTCTTAAGTATTCTTGTAAAAATAATTGAATGTGTAACTTTTCTTTAGTTGAAAAACATTTTATTGCTTCAACTAAATCACTAAAGGTCATAATTGTCAATACCTTTCATTACTATATTTAACATTTTATCCTAGACTAAAACCCCTCTTCCTCCTCGGGATCGCCTGGTGCGCCCGGTGCTTCAAAAGAAGCAAAAAAACGGCAGAGAACGGAAATTCCCCACCGCTTATTAAACTTTTACTTTTACAAGTGATTAACTACTACTCAACGCCTTGAGTTAATAATTCTCGACGCTCTTGGGTAGTAACTTGGACAACGCCATTTTCATCAATATCAACTAAGGCAACATCGCCATCTTTGATACGACCTGAGAGAATTTCTTCCGCTAGGCTATCTTCTAACAGACGCATAATTGCTCGACGTAATGGCCTTGCGCCGTAGCTGGGGCTGTAACCTTCTTCAATCAAGCGATCTTTGAAGCGATCGCTCACTTCCAAAGTGATACCCTTTTCAGTGAGGCGACCAAATACTTCTTTGAGCATGATGTCAGCAATTTCTGTTACTTCTGCCTTACTCAACTGACGGAAGACGATAATTTCATCTAGACGGTTGAGGAATTCCGGACGGAAGTATTGCTTGAGTTCTTCGTTCACTAAGGAGCGAATGCGGTTGTACTGAGTCTCCGTCGCATCATCTGCGAATTCAAAGCCAATACCGCCGCCGCCTTTTTCAATTACCTTAGAACCAATGTTAGAGGTCAAAATCAGCAGGGTGTTCTTAAAGTCCACGGTGCGACCTTTTGCATCAGTTAACCGACCATCTTCTAAAATTTGCAGCAGCATATTGAAGACATCGGGGTGGGCTTTTTCGATTTCATCGAACAGCACCACGGTGTAAGGACGGCGACGCACCGCTTCAGTTAACTGACCGCCTTCGTTATAACCCACATAACCAGGAGGCGAACCAATCAGCTTGCTGACGGTGTGGCGTTCCATGTATTCAGACATATCCAGGCGAATCATAGCTTCTTCCGATCCGAAGAAGTAGGAAGCCAAAGATTTCGCCAACTCAGTTTTACCCACCCCTGTGGGACCGGAAAACACAAAACTAGCGATGGGTCGATTGGGATTTTTCAAACCGACACGAGCGCGGCGAATTGCCCGTGAAACTGCCTTCACAGCGTCTTCTTGACCTATTAAGCGCTGATGCAAGGTGTCTTCCATGTGCAGCAGCTTTTCCGATTCTGACTCTGTGAGCTTGTTTACTGGTACCCCTGTCCAGGAAGCGACAATGTGGGCAATATCTTCTTCAGTGACTACGGGTTCTTCACCTTGGTTGTGAGAAGCATTGGTTTTGCTTTGGGCGATGGCGCGAATTTCCGCTTTAATTTCCATTTCCCGGTCGCGGAGTTCCCCTGCTTTATCAAAGTCTTGGGAGCGTACAGCGTCGTCTTTTTCTTTTAAGATTTGACGTAGTTCTTTGTCTAACTCCTTGGCTGCTGGTGGCAATTGGGAGTTAATCAAACGCACCCTAGAACCAGCCTCATCGATTAAGTCAATGGCTTTGTCTGGGAGGTAGCGATCGCTGATGTACCGGTCTGACAGTTTAGCCGCAGCCACCAAAGCTTCATCAGAGATTTTCAGTTTGTGGTGTTGTTCATAGCGTTCCCGCAGCCCGTGTAAGATTTCAATTGTCTCATCAACTGAGGGTTCACCCACCATTACTGGTTGAAAGCGTCGCTCTAGGGCTGCATCTCGTTCGATGTGCTTGCGGTACTCATCCAGAGTTGTGGCCCCAATACATTGTAATTCTCCTCTAGCCAAAGCTGGTTTGAGGATATTTGCTGCATCAATGGCACCTTCTGCTGCACCCGCACCGATGAGGGTGTGTACCTCGTCAATCACCAGGATGACATTACCCGCCGAGCGGATTTCATCCATGATTTTTTTGAGGCGTTCTTCAAATTCACCCCGGTACTTAGTACCTGCTACCAGCAAGCCTATATCTAGAGTGACTACCCGCTTATCTTCTAGGATGTCGGGAACGTCTTTATTGGCAATTCGTGACGCTAAACCCTCGGCGATCGCTGTTTTCCCCACTCCTGGTTCACCAATCAGCACGGGATTATTTTTTGTCCGGCGACCCAGAATTTGGATCACCCGTTCTATTTCTTTAGCGCGTCCTACAACTGGGTCTAGCTTGTTGTCTGTCGCCATTTGGGTTAGGTTAGAACCAAATTCATCCAAGGTTGGTGTTTTGGTGCGTCCCGATGGCCCTGTGGCTGAAACCTCTGCTGTTTCTCCCAGCATACGAATTACTTGGGTTCGTACTTTCGATAAATCCACCCCTAGGTTTTCTAGCACCCTGGCTGCCACACCTTCCCCTTCCCGGATCAGGCCCAACAGCAGATGCTCGGTGCCAATGTAGTTATGCCCTAATTGGCGCGCTTCTTCTAAGGATAGTTCTAAGACTCGCTTTGCCCGTGGCGTAAAAGGAATTTCCACGGCCACAAAGCCCGAACCCCGGCCTATGATTTTTTCTACTTCAATGCGGGCATCTTTGAGATTGACACCCATTGATTTCAACACTTTAGCCGCAACTCCCGTGCCTTCCCCGATCAGACCCAGGAGGATCTGTTCGGTTCCAACGAAGTTGTGACCTAAGCGGCGGGCCTCTTCTTGGGCCAGCATGATTACTTTAATGGCTTTTTCTGTGAAGCGTTCAAACATGGCATTTTTCCCATCACCTGCGTCGTGCCGGTATGCTGATTTTAGCACAGGCTCTGCTTTTGGATGCCTGTATAAAGATTATACGCTACCAAAAACTTTAGACTCACATAATGGGGTAAATATTAATATTTATTACTTTTTATCTGGCAGCTGTACTGAAGAGCTTTAGTCTATCAAGCTTTCTGGGCTTGACTACTGGGCAATATCCCGCTATTTTTTATACTTTATTTAAGTGTTTTTACATAATAAATCATAGCACATTTATTGTCCTGTAGTCAAGAATATTGTTAATTGATAATTTTTTTAAATTTCATTTTTTGATTAATTAAATATTTAAATCCAGGAATTTTTGCTCATTAGAACTTTTTGAGGATTTTTCCCCATATCCAGGATATTTACAAATCTTAATCATGAAAAGACTGTTTTAAGCGCTGGCTCACAGTACTATGCCAACTTGCCAGAGTTTTGGTAAATTGAGGATGTTGCAAATCGGAAAGCCATAGCACTAAAGCATCTTCGCCGTTATCTTGGTAATAAAGCCTACGCCGCCCGGCTATTTTAAAGCCAAATTTTTCATACAAAGATATAGCCGCCACATTAGAGGCGCGGACTTCCAGAGTGGCTCGTTCTAGCCCGCGATCGCTAGCGGTTTTGAGTAGGGAATATAATAGAGCTTGTCCCAAGCCTTGACGTTGATATTGGGGATGAATAGCTAGGATAGTAATGTGAGCTTCCTCTAGAATCGCCCAAAAGCAACCCATTCCTATTAATTTTGGCAAAGCAAAACGAGAAGACAAACCCAGTAATTCACTGTTAGGACTGTTTAACTCTCTTTGGTAACCTTCCATTGTCCATAGACCGCCAAAACAGGCTTGATCTAGTTCTAAAATGGCATTGATATCCTCTAAGGTCAAAGATTTAAGCTTTAAGTCTAATAAAGTCATGATCAAAAGAAGACATAAAGAAAAGCCGTGCTTTGAGGACGGGGCTGTAAACCCATCCCTTTGGTAAACTGAGAATCGGGACAACTCACGCCAAACCCAAAACATTTTCAACTTTGAGCAAGGACAATTTATAAAAACTATGGTATCGACTCACCCCACTGGGGTTCAATATACTGGTACTCAGTATTTACCTCAAAAACGCACCCCAAAAGCAAATGTTTCTCCCAATCAAGAACTTTTGCCTTTGACTGCTAAGGTTAATAGTCAAGACATCCTAGAAATTGGTGGGTGTGATGTCACAACCCTAGTCCAGCAGTTTGGTTCACCTTTGTATATCTTAGACGAAGCAACCCTGCGTTTAGCTTGTCAGCAATACCGAGAGGCATTTAAGCAATATTACCAGGGTGAATCTCAGGTACTATACGCTTCAAAAGCCTGGAGTTGCTTGGCTGTTTGCGCCATTGCTGCATCTGAAGGTTTAGGAATAGATGTAGTTTCCGGAGGCGAACTCTACACAGCTGTGACTGCGGGTGTTAGCCCAGATAAACTTTACCTCCACGGTAACAATAAATCTCGTCAAGAACTAGTTTTAGCCATAGATTCTGGTTGCACTATTGTGGCGGATAACTGGGAAGAACTGCATACCTTAGTGAAAATAGCCGAACCAGAAGGAGAATCATCTGCTCCCATACGGATTATGTTGCGGTTAACACCAGGAATTGAATGTCATACCCACGAATACATCCGCACGGGACATTTAGATAGTAAGTTTGGCTTTGATCCCAATGATTTGGACGAAGTATTTACTTTTGTTAGTCAGCAACCTTCCTTAAACTGTGTGGGGTTACACGCTCACATTGGTTCACAAATTTTTGAACGCCAACCCCATCAGGATTTAGCTGCTGTTATGGTGGAGTGGTTACAAAAAGCCGCAAACTATGGTTTAAGTCTGACGGAATTAAACGTTGGCGGTGGTTTAGGAATTAAATACACGGAATCTGACGATCCCCCCACTATTGAAGCATGGGTTAAGGCTATTTGTGATGTGATTCAAGCAGCCTGCACGTCAAAAAATCTACCCTTGCCAAAATTGCTCTGTGAACCAGGGCGATCGCTCATTGCCACAGCCTGCATCACAGCCTATACTGTTGGATCATCAAAAGTTGTACCCGACATTCGTACCTACGTGACAGTTGATGGTGGTATGTCTGATAATCCCCGACCAATTACCTACCAATCAGTTTATCGGGCAGTGGTTGCTAATAAACTATCTGCCCCTCTGACAGAAACTGTGACAATCGCCGGTAAACATTGTGAATCTGGGGATATTTTGATTAAAAATGCCCAACTGCCAAAAACTGAACCAGGGGACATTCTGGTGGTTATGGCAACCGGCGCGTACAATTACAGTATGGCATCCAACTATAATCGCTTACCCAGGCCCGCAGCTGTTTTAGTAGCCAATGGCGAGGCTAACTTAATTTCACGCCGGGAAACTTATCAGGACTTGATTCGACAGGATTGTCTACCAGATAGATTAAACCTGGACTAGTCACCAGCTTAAAGGTTGAAATTGGCCAGTTTCCCCACTTGTCGCCATTTGGCATTTTTCCAGGGTAACGACTACCTTGAAGTTAGAAGCTAAAAAAGCCTATTTTTTCCTGAACCCTTTCTTGACTCAAGGTTTGTTGTATACGCATCTCCAAAATTTACCTAGTTTTTGAGTAATTGCATCACTAGTGTGTACTTGCTCTTTCAGGAGAGAAAGGGCGGGAGACATAGGCTAGTACAGTCACTGTCCGAGGAATTTGTTACCAAGGTCTAACGTAAACCTTTGAGGCATAACAACCACAGCGAAATGGCAGAATATTATTGAGGCATAACAAAGAGTAATCCAGATGTCATGAAAGATTTACCGCAGCAATGGCTGACAAACCTGGGATGGTCGCAGTCCTTGCTGCTGGGAATGCTGGATATCTTGTTAGTGTTGGTGCTGACATACATGATACTAGTTATTATTAGTGAGCGCCGAACACTCTGGATGGTGCGGGGCTTTATTATCTTGATGTTAGCCTCGGCAATTAGTGGCAGAATGGGTCTACTACTGCTTAATTTTGTCCTGGAAAAGTTGGTGATTGGCTGTGCTGTGGCCATGGCCGTTGCTCTCCAGTCAGAGTTTCGCCGCTTTTTGGAACAAGTTGGGCGTGGTGAATTCCAGCAGTTATTTAAGCCATCCAGTTTAACAATCCCTAAGTCTGATAGTGTAATTGATGAAATTGTGGATGCGGTGAAAGAACTTTCTAAAAACCGCATAGGAGCTTTGTTGATTGTGGAAACAACCGCTCCAATTCACGAGCGGGATTTTTCCGTACCTGGAGTTAAGCTAAATGCTGATGTTTCTAAAGAACTTATACAAACAATTTTTCAACCAAAAACCTTACTACATGATGGGGCTACTTTGATCCGTGGCTCGCGTATTGTTTCTTCAGGTATAATATTACCACTTTCGGGACGTACAGCCTCCCGCCAGTTAGGAACACGCCACCGGGCAGCTATGGGAATTACTGAGCGGGTGGAAAATTGTATCTGTGTCGTAGTATCAGAAGAAACGGGTTCTATTTCCATAGCGGAACGAGGAACTCTCAATCGACCACTGACTATTAGAACACTCAAAGAGTGTTTAGAGGCTCGATTATCCCCAAATGTAGACCGGGAAGCAGTTGCTCCTAGTATATTAGGTTTGGGTGTTCAGATGGTTCGTAAGGCTATCATACTAGTTTCACGTTTACTCGGATTACCATCGACCGCTTCTCGCAATAAAAAATGACAGCACAACCAACTAAACTGCAATTTTTACCCCCTGACTTAAAACGAGAACTACTGCCAAAACACGTTGCAGTGATTATGGATGGCAATGGTCGATGGGCTAAACGTCAAGGTCTGCCCAGAATTATGGGACATAAGCGAGGAGTCGATACCCTCAAGGATTTGCTGCGCTGTTGCAAAGACTGGGGAATTGCAGCCCTCACAGCTTATGCTTTTTCTACTGAAAACTGGAAAAGACCCCAGGAAGAAGTAGATTTTTTGATGACTCTGTTCCAAAAAGTTTTACGCCAAGAACTACGGGAAATGATGGAGGAGAATGTACAAATCCAGTTTGTGGGCAATTTACAGGCTTTACCGCCATCGCTCCAAGCTGAAATCTCCCGATCAATGGCAGAAACTCGCCATAATCAGGCTATTCGGTTTACAGTAGCTACTAACTATGGCGGAAGGCAGGAAATTTTACAAGCTTGCCGAGCGATCGCGGAAAAAGTGCAGCAAGGCCTGCTTAAACCTGATCAAATTGATGAAGAATTATTTGAGAGTCACCTTTACACCGCGGGGATTACTGACCCAGACTTATTAATTCGCACTAGTGGGGAAATGCGGCTTTCCAATTTTCTCCTTTGGCAAATGGCCTATGGGGAAATTTATATCACTGATGCTCTTTGGCCTGACTTTGACCGGCATGAGTTTCACCGCGCCTTATCTGCCTACCAGAAACGAGAGCGGAGATTCGGTAAAGTCTAAATTAATATCGTATATTCCATACTTATTTACACACACAATTTTACCAGACCATCCCTAGTTTTTCTTCTATCAAATCACCATAATCTTATGGTGATTTTCTTGCTATTTGATTTATTGATCTGTAATATTCATGACTAAAGGTAAAATACTAAAACTTGATTGGTTAACTGTAGATTAAAATTGAGGAGCCTGCAAGTCTGTATGTGGCTGGATAATTGGAATCAATGGAAAGGTAAGTCTTTAAAAAGCTGGATATGGCTGTTTCTAGTGGCAGTTAGCTTAAGTAGTGTTATCAGTGCCTGTTCTGGTTATGGTGGTAGCAGTTCAAAAAAAGAACTGACCTTTGTCAGCTATGCCGTCACCCGGTCTGCATATAAAAAAATTATTCCTCTGTTTGTAGAACAGTGGCGAGAAAAAACCGGACAGACCGTTACCTTTGGTCAAAGCTACGGAGGCTCAGGCTCCCAAACTCGTGCTGTAATTGACGGGTTAGAAGCAGACATAGTAGCCTTAGCATTATCAGCAGACACCCTACAAATCCAGAATGCTGGATTGATTAAACCCGGCTGGGAGAAAAAAACACCCAACGGCGACGGCATTGTTCACCGTTCTGTGGGGGTAATTGTTACCCGCCAAGGCAACCCGAAAAATATCAAAACCTGGAATGATTTAGCCAGGGATGATGTTAGCGTAGTTACTGCCAACCCTAAAACCTCCGGTGGCGCTCGTTGGAACTACATGACATTGTGGGGGAACGTCACCCAAACAGGAGGCACGGAAAAACAAGCCCAAGACTTTGTAACTAAAGTTTACAGCAACGCCAGAGTACTCCCCAGAGATGGACGTGAAGCCACAGACGCATTCTTTGTGCAAAAACAAGGAGACGCGCTGATCAATTATGAAAATGAAGTGATTTTAGCTCAACAACAGGGACAAAATTTACCTTACCTAGTTCCTGACATTAACATTTCTATTGATAGCCCCATTGCCGTAGTAGATAGTTATGTTGACCAGCGAGGAACCCGCGAAGTGGCAGAAGCCTTTGTGCAGTTTCTTTTTACTCCCCAAGCCCAGAGAGAATTTGCCAAGGCGGGATTTCGCCCTGTAATACCGGAAATAGCCGCAGAATTTGCCGACACTTACCCGCAAATCTCCACCCTATTTACTATCCAAAATTTTGGCGGTTGGAATCAAGTTACTCCCCAATTCTTCGGTGATGGGGGAATTTTTGACAACACCCAAGCCAATATTACTCGACGTTAGACTTAATTATCTGCAAAATTATCTGCAAACAATGACAGTTGCCAACACACAGTCAACCATCCCCCCCGCCCCTAAGAAAAACTGGCAGCGCTTTTCTTTGCCCTGGGGAATTACCATCACCTATCTTTCTATTATCCTACTTTTGCCCGTGTCTGCCTTGGTGCTGCGGGCCGCAACTTTGACACCAGGAGAGTTTTGGCGACTGGCTACTGATCCCGTTGCCCTGTCAACTTATAACATCACCTTTGGCACTGCTTTTGTTGCCGCGGCTATTAACTGCATGGCTGGAACTGCTACGGCGTGGGTGCTGGTGCGCTATGACTTTCCTTTCAAGCGAGTTTTAGATGCCGTGATTGACCTGCCTTTTGCCATGCCTACGGCGGTAGCAGGTATTACCCTGACTACTATTTACAGTGAGCAGGGGTGGATTGGTGCATTGCTTGCCCCTTTAGGCTTAAGGGTGGCTTTTACTCGCCTAGGGGTGGCAGTGGCTATGGTGTTTATTTCTGTTCCTTTTGTAGTGCGTAGTGTCCAGCCTGTACTGCAAGAGTTAGACCACAGCATTGAAGAGGCGGCTTGGTCTTTAGGGGCTTCCCATTGGGAAACAACTTGGCGGGTGGTATTACCCCCCCTTATACCTGCTATCCTCACAGGTACAACCCAGGCTTTTGCCAGGGCTGTGGGGGAATATGGATCGGTAGTTTTAATTGCTGCTAATATTCCTTATCAAGATTTGATTGCCCCTATTTTAGTATTTCAGCGCCTTGAACAAAACGATATGGCCGGGGCTACGGCTATTGCCACGGTATTACTGGTGATTTCCCTGGTATTGTTGCTGATGGTGAATTTATTGCAGGCTTGGAGGCAACGTTATGAGGGTTAAACCTAAATCTACTCAGTTTCATCAGGGTAGAGAGTGGGGCAAAGTTGCTTTGATTGCAGCAGTGGTTATATATTTGGCTTTGGTGTTACTTCTTCCTACTCTTTACGTATTCATTGGAGCTTTTAGCCGGGGTATCAGCCCGTTTTTTGCTACTCTTACTAGTTTTGATTTTACTCAAGCTGTGCGCCTTACCGCATTGGCTGTAGGGGTGGCTGTACCCCTAAACGTAGTCTTTGGGCTATGTGCGGCTTGGGTAATTGCCCGCCGTCGGTTTCGGGGACGTACTTTGTTATTAAGTATTATTGATTTGCCTTTTTCCATTTCCCCTATTGTGGCTGGTTTAATGCTAGTCTCCCTTTATGGACGCAATGGGCTACTAAGCAACATACTACAATTTTTAGACATCAAGATTATTTTTTCTTTCCCTGGTATTGCTCTGGCCACTATGATGGGGGGAATGCCTTTTGTGGCTCGTGAAGTGATTCCCATCTTAGAAGAAGTGGGTACTCAGGAAGAAGAAGCAGCTAAAACTCTAGGGGCTGGAGAATGGCAAACTTTCTGGCGGGTGACACTACCTTCTATTCGTTGGGGATTGTTTTATGGTGTTGTTCTCACCACAGCCCGGGCAATGGGTGAGTATGGTGCTATTGCTGTAGTTTCCAGCAATTTAATTGGCCGTAGCCAGACCCTGACTCTATATGTAGAAGAGGCTTATCGCAATTATGATTCTCAAAGTGCCTTTGCAGCTGCGGTGGTGTTAGCTGCTCTTGCTGGTGCAACTTTAGTGATTAAAGAGTTTTTTGAGCGTCGCACCCGGATTAAAAATGAAGAGTCTTTAGAGGAATAAGGTAATATTTAGCTTAAATTTTTTAAACCCTCCTTTGCCAAAGCCAGATTATGCGGCTAGATAAATACAACCTTGGCGACTATACTCCCGGCGCTCCCTATTGGAAACAGCTGTTATGGTACTTTATTGGTTCTCCTTTAGTGGAGAGTTATTGGCTTCCTATTTCATCTGCTAAGGTGAAAATACTACGAATGTTCGGAGCTACCGTTGGTGATGGTGTCCGCATTAAACCGGGAGTGCGGGTCAAGTTTCCCTGGCGGTTAACTCTGGGTGATTATGTCTGGGTTGGTGAAAATGCTTGGATAGATAATTTGGCTGATATAACTATAGGCAGTCATGCCTGCATATCTCAAGGGGTGTATCTCTGTACTGGTAATCATAATTGGAATGATCTTAACTTTGAGTTAAAAATTGCTCCTATTGACATTGAGGCGGGTTGTTGGATTGGAGCTAAATCAGTTATTGGACCTGGAGTTACTGTTGCTAGAGGTGCTGTATTAACTATGGGGGGAGTGGCTGTTAAATCATTAGAACCCATGACTATTTATGGGGGAAATCCCGCCCAAGCAATTAAACCAAGAAAAATATACGGCCAGTAGCCAAAATCATGGAAGATAATAAAGTGGTAATTAAACTGTAAAGTGAATAATTTGCTTATGTCTCCTGTAGTGAAATCCGTGAAAAAGCCACTCTGGCCAATGATTACTTTTGTTATGTTCCTGACGTTGATCAGTGGTTTAATATTTTCCGCTCCCAGCTGGGCTGAGTCCTTTAATTTGGGAGTTAATAACGGTTATCTGAGTTCTTGTCCTCCTAGTAATAATTGTGTTGTTAGCCAAAGGGCTGATGCTAAACACGCCATTGAACCGATTAGTTATCATGTGGACAGGGACACAGCACGGGGAATTTTACTGCAAGTTATCAATGTTGTTCCCCGTACAGAGGTGATAGAACAAACAGATAATTATATTCATGCTTTGTCTAAAAGCCGCATTTTTAAATTTGTGGATGATGTGGAGTTTTATCTACCTGCTAATGAGTCTGTGATTCATGTCCGTTCAGCATCTCGCATTGGAGAATCAGATATTGGTGTTAACCGGAGACGTGTAGAGCAAATTCGTCTGGCTTTGCGGGACTTAAATATTTAACTAACTTCTATTAATTAGGGAAGTTGAGAGTATGTCTCACCTGAAGCGAAAATTTTGGCAATATTGCCAGTGTTGGGCTTTATTCATTGTTGTAGCTTTGAGTTTTGGCGGATGGGATGTACAATCAGCCCAGGCGGTACTGCGACAACATCATGATGCCCCTGGTGTTTTGCGCTACCACTCCCAAGTATCAATTAAAGATGAAAAAGGCTATTCTTGGCAGGTGGTGCTGTTTAAACAAAATTACAACCTCCCAATTCAAGAGTTAAAATTACGCCTAGTGGGGTTTCCT
>Ga0169931_10000540_pt1 | contig 62329 bp, 53 predicted proteins | sample Kivu_15m_20L_FD_129675 | JGI IMG/M metagenome (GOLD analysis project Ga0169931, IMG submission 129675) | Freshwater microbial communities from Lake Kivu, Western Province, Rwanda to study Microbial Dark Matter (Phase II) - Kivu_15m_20L... | ecosystem: Environmental > Aquatic > Freshwater > Lake... | reverse complement strand
CTGCGTGTTGCCGGGTTCGTCTCCGGGGGTGTCCTGCGTGTTGCCGGGTTCGTCTCCGGGGGTGTCCTGCGTGTTGCCGGGTTCGTCTCCGGGGGTTGTTCCCGGGGTGTTCTGCGTCTCGTCTCCGGGAGCGTCCTGCGTGGCGTCCGTCGGAGCGTTCCCGTCGAGGGCTTCCCCGGGCTCTTCGGTGGGCGCCGCGTCTGGAGCGTTCTTGGCGTCTCCGGCGACAGCACCGATTGGCGCTGCGCCGCTCACCGCTGAGGGGTTTCCGGGTGCGCCGTCGGCAGGATCGGTCGTCGCCGGGTTCTGTTCGAGTGCTTTCGCCGCGGCGTTCTCTACGTCCGTCTGGTGGTTTGCTGCGATGTGCTGACGGAGCGCCTGGGCTATCTGGTTTGCGTCGAAACCCGGTGCGGGGAACGCCGTCTTGCAGATACCGCAAACGAAAGTGTCGAACGTCTTAAGCGTCTCAGGCGTCTCAATCTTCTCAAGCTTCTCGGTCGTCTCGGCTTCCGGGCCGCTGCGTTCGTCTCTCTGCTGCTGTTTAGGGTCTATCTCGGGAGGGGTCACTGCTCACCCCGGTAGGTAGGTCCATACGTTGTCGACTTCGGCGAGGAGGAAGGGGATGTCGCGGGGCTTCTCGCTTCCCGTGCCGTCCGGGTCGATGCGTACGGTGAATGCGAGGGTGCCGTCACCGTTGCGTTCTGCGTCGACCAGGCCGAGGATGCTTGGCTCCTTCCATACGGTGAGCAGTATCGGCGGGACCTTCCCCGGGTAGATGCTCAACTTCTCGAAGTTCCCGGTCAGGAGCGCGAAGCTGGTGGCCTGGGCGGTCTTCCATGCGCCACCGGGAAGTGTGATGGTTCCTCCGTCGACGAGTTCGATCGTCTCGTTCCCGGTGTCCCCGGTTGCTGCCCCGGTCGAAGGTGTCCCTGTCGGGTATGTCCCGTCTTCGGGGGTTGTCTCGCCGGGGGTTGCCGTGCCGGAGCCGCTGAGTACCAGTTCCTCGGGTGCCGTGACCGGTCCGCGCGGTGCCGGCCCGTCGTCGAGGACGTAGGACACGATGAGGAAGACGCCGATGATGACGCCGAGGACGTAGGACGCCGGCTCGAACCACTCTGGTATGTGGGCGCGCCGGGAGCCCTTCTTGTATGCCTTCTTTGCGGATTCGGAGAGGAAGCCCATGTCTGCTACTCCTCGTCCGGTAGCTTTTCGGCTTTGCTGCGTCTGGCGACATCGCCCGCTGAGGGTGTCTTCTTGGTCTTCCCGCCGGTGCGCGCGTCGCGGATCTGCTGACCGCCGGCGTTCTCGAGTTCGGCCAGGGCTTGCTGCTGGGCCGCATCGGCCTTGGCTTCCAGATCTGCGGTGTCGCGCATGACCTGGTCGAGGGCGGCTACGGCTTTTTCAAGGGAGAGGGCGCCGGCTGTGAACTGTCCGAGTCTGGTGCCGATGAACTTCAAGCCGTTTTCCACGCTCCCGATGACCGTCGCCATCTTCTGAGTATATGCACCCATATCGGCCGCAGTCGCACCCAGCTTGGCTTTCAGACCAACCAGCTCAGTGCTGTTCTCACCGACGTGCCGCTTCAGACCGGCTACCGCCATCGTGTTCTCTTCGATGGTTTTTCCGAGTGGCATGATAACTCCCGAGAATCCGGAGATGAGGCGGTGTCCGTGCGCCTCGAGGAGCTCTTCCTGCTTTTCGGCGAATGCCGTCAGGACGGTAGAGAGTGTTCCGGCGGCCGCGCCGATCTTCGCGTCGTCGCCGGAGAGTTTCGCGCTCGCGAAGAGCTCCCGTGCCGCGCTCACGGCGACCATCAGCTGCTTCGTCGCTTCGGCGAGTTCGATAGCGCTCTCCGCCGGCGGTGTGGCTGCGCTCGGGGCTCCGGAGCCCCCGCCCGTGCTTCCGGCGGGAGTGGGTGTCGACCCGCTGCCGGTGGGTGGGCGCGCCGCGTCCATGGAGACGGCGACGCGTTCCACCTGGCCGCGTAGGTTGCCGATCCCGGCGTCGATGCGTTCCACGCCATCGGCGGTCCGGTTCACCCCGACGACGGTCCGGTCCACGCCGCTGGCGATCCGTTGCAGTAACGCGAGGGTTTCCGGACTGCTCGCGGCGTCTGCGGCGGCTTTGGTGGAGCCGTCGCCGCGCAATTGGCGGGCAAGTTCCCCCCACCCGAGCCGCTCCGCGGCGTCTGCGGCGGCTTTGGTGGAGCCGTCGCCGGCATCGGCTGTGGGCGGCGGTACGACTCCGGAGCGTTCGAGGAGGATGCGTTCGTCTTCGCGCACCCTCGCGTAGGCGGCCAGGATGAGTTTCTCCTCTTCTCTGTCACCCGCTAGGAGTCTGAATGTGTCGAGGGCGTCGTTCGGCGTTGTTCCATCTTGCCACTGCTCGATCACGCGTATGACGTCTTCGCTGCTCATATCCGCGCCCCCGAGCGCCAGGGAACGAACGTCGACGTGTGTGCCGTCGGGTCTCACCCCGCCGCGGCACGCTCCTATGACTGCTAGTCGTGCCGCGTATTCGCCCGCGCTCTCCTCGCGTGTTACGGGCGTCCCGTCGCGCCCGGGCTCGTCGATCGTACGGCGTCTCCGGTCCTCCTCGGGGAGCCAGTGCACGAAATGACCGAGTCCGTGCTCGGTGTTGTCGAGCTCCCGACGCTTCTCGTGGTCTGGTTCGTTTTCCATTGCAGGGGTGGGCATTGCTACCCCGCCCGGGGTGACGAGCACTTCTGTCGAACGGCATCCGAATATAGCCGCGGCACTTACCTTGATCTGCTCGCGCTCGCTCGGGTCGAGTACGACGGGTATGGGTTTTCCGTCGGCTCCGACCGCACTGATTCCGTAGCCGCCTGCGATGCCGGTTAACATAGCCGCGGCCCCGTCGATCACGCCTTTCGCGGCGACGAGGTCAGCGGTCGCTTTAATCGACACGGTGCGGTGCGTCTCCGCATCTGGTCCGGTCTCTGTGGCGCCTATTTTGAACGTTGGGTGTGGTTTGGTGGCGGGATCAACCGGCGCACCGACCGGGGGCCCACCTGCGTCCAGGTAATCGATAGCGGCGGCTTTCGCGACATCACGCCCGAGCGCTCGGTATTTGATTAGACCGTAGGGGACGCTACCGGCGAGGAGTGCGGGCCACGTCGCCAAGATACCAAGCCCCGCCAGACCGGCCTTCCCGAGAAATTCCGCTCCCCTCATCGTTCCGCGCAACCCGCTTGCCGCCAGCCCGTTGTTATCTTCGATGGTCATGCGCTTGAGGCGGTCTTTCACGCTGCCGGGCATGCGGGCCTTGTCTATCGTGTTGAGTAACTCGTCTCGGCCTTTCGACAGACGATTCGGTTTCTTGAGAGGATGTTTTTTTTCGAGTTCGTCCATACGCTTCTGGACTTCAGTTCGTCCGTCCTGCGTGTTGAACCACTTATCGTCTTTTCCCTCGAGTCGAAACTCGGCTTTGACCTGTTCGCGACGCTTGTTCGCCGCTTTGTTGTTACGCTCGTCGATGCGGGCGAGACGTTTCTTACGGTCGAGGGCGTCCTGCTTATTGTTCTCTTCCATACGCTTGCGATACCCGTCGGGGGACCAGTTCTTCCACGTGGGCGCCATCCCATCGAGCCGGTCCAGGCGCTTGCTCAGACCAGGGGCCTTCTTCAAAAAGCTGCCCGAGGCGAGGCTACTCTGGGCTTTCGCGCTCAGCTTCCCGCCACCCGAGAGCGCGGCAGCACCGGCGAAGGAGAGCGCACCGGTCGGCGAGAGTATATCACCCATACCGATGCTCTTCATGACCTTGCGCACGATGAAGAACGCCACCACCGGTGCGAGCCCGGTGGTCAGTGAACGGATCATGAGCGGCAGCCCCGCGAAACTCCCGAGGAGGTTCTGGAAGATCCCGCTGATGATAACGATGATCGATAGGAGCGCGGTGAGGAAGGCGTGGGCGAGGACGCTGAAGAGCGTCATCTTGAGCAGTGGTGCGGCCTGCTTGCTTTTCCCGATGGAGGCGAGCACGAACGCTGCCGGGAGCGCGAGTGCGAGGAGCGCGACGGCGATCATCATCGATATGGTGAGCCCGAGCCCGAGGAGCCCGAAGGAGTAGAGGAAGAGGAGCGCGACGATGAACGCGATGAACGCGCTGATCATGCGCCCGCCGAAGTTCCCACCGGAGTACCCGACTGCCCAGGTGCGCGCAGCCTGGAGCTGCGCCTGGTGGACGGCGTCACCCTGGGAGACCGCGTCGGGGATGCCGCTACCGAAGACCCAGAACTTCTCATCCCACGCATTCGAGTCTTCACCGAGTTTCGTCGGACCGCTGCCCGCCTCCTGCATGACTTCTGCGCACAGGCCGTCGAACGGGTTGTCGCTGCCGGAGGACGCGTGGGCGCCGTTGAACTCTGGTTGCCCGTCCCATGCGCTTCCGTTCCAGCGGCAGGCAGCCCATGCGACCATCGCTTTACGTTGGTCGTCCTTCTTTACGGCGTTCCCGGTGAGAAAAACTATGGGGACGGCGCTGAGACCGTTCTCGGCGGGGACAGCCTCGCCGTACGCGAGACGGGCGACCTTCTGCTGGGTCTGCGGAGGAACGTCGTTGATGGCCTCCATGTAGTGGCACATCACCCGGTCGGGGATGTCGGAGGCGTACGCGGTACCGTCCGGAGTGCGGTACACGGCGGGCTCACCGAAGCTCGCCGACTTCAACGCCTGGTAGAAGGTCCCCTCCCAGAGTCTGGAGACGATGATCAGGGCGCGCTCGGCGTTCTCGCCGCGGGCGTAGGTGGCGTGGAGCGCCTGGATGTAGGCGGTGCACGTCGCCTTACCGTTGTCACCGGCGCTCCCGGTCAGGTTCGAGCCGGTGGTCGGCTCGTTCGCTAGGTTGCCGCGCTCGCCGGCGATCTGCTCGTCGGCGGGCTTCTCGGTACTGTCCTTGTCGGTATTGATGACAACACCGGCGAGGGGGGCGACGGCCAAGTCGCCGATGTCCAGGATCTCCTTGGCCATCCACGGGATGGTACCGACCTGCTCGAGTTGGGCGTCGGGGTTGCCGACGTTCTGCGTGATGGCTTCCTTCGAGCTCGTAGTGACCATCCACAGCAATCCGAGGAACACCGCGAACACACCAACACGCCGCATCAAACCGAAGGGGTTCCCGCCGCGGAGTTTGATGAAGTCCCTGAGGAAATTCCACATGACGTAGGCGCTCAAGGGGACGGCGAAGTACCAGAGTTTGTCGGCCATGAACGCCGCCCCGGTGTTGATAGACTGGGCACCGACCCCGAGGAGCCCCTTCGCGTTGAAGCCCATACTCATGAGGGACAGGAGCAGCAACCAGAGGAAGTTCGCCGCGTGGAAGAAGATCTCTGCGATGGTCACCGGGATCTGCTTGAAGGCGCCGGCAACCTCTCTCGCTATCGCCCACCCGCCGGAGCTGGCCAGGTCCAGGTCGATGTCCCGCCACCGCCACGCCGGCATCGTCTCGATGTCATAGGCGCCCTTCCACGGCTCGACGCACCCGGTAGGGTTCGTCGGCGGGCAGGGGTTCGACGCGGGGACGGCCATGTCGAGTACGCCTCCGACGTTGAGTGCGGCCATCTCGCTGCCGGCGTCCGCCGAGGGCGCGATCGTGTCGCGGCCCGCAAGCCCGTTGTCGTCGACGAGGATGACGATCTCGGCGCGTACCGCGGATGTTTCGCCGCCGCCCCCGAGGGCGAGCACGCCGGAGATTCCGGCCATCAGGGCGAGGAGCGCCCCGAGCACGAGGGTGCCGCGTCGCGGTCTCGCGCGACGGGTTCGGTTGCGGTGCTTTCGGTGGGGTGTGGACTTCATGACCTCACCCGTTGGCGCTTGTCCCGCCCGCGCCACTCGTGGGGCCGTCCCAAGGAGCTGTGTCGGACGTCTCGGCGGCGCGGTCGGCGCGGTCGAGGGGGTTCGTCGAGATCGCCTTGCGGATCTCCTCGGGGACCGGCCAGATCATGACCGCGGAGTGGCGGTCATTGAGGTCCCGGTGCAACGCCATCGCAGGTCGCGCCGCCGCCTCTAGCGTCGCGGCCTTCGGGCCGCAGTTCTTCAACCAGTTCACGCGCGCCGGTGACGGCGCGAGTCCGCAGAGTTCGAGTGCGACCTTCGCGTCACGTTCGTCGGAGAGTCGCAGACAGAACACCCGGGAGAGGTAGGACTCCATGTCGCGGCTCACGACGTCGGCGACTCGCTGGGTGGCGAAGATCGGCAGGACGTTGAGCGATCGTCCCTCTCGTCCCAACTGGGTGAGCGCGGCGAGTCCCTCGGAGTACCCGAGGAACGTCCAGGCCTCGTCGACGATCAGCACACCGCCCTTGGAGAGCATCAGGATCTCCAGGGACGCGCGGGTGACGAGCCGGATCGCGGCAAGCGCGATCTTCTCGGGCCGAGTGTGGACGCTGGCGGGCTTGCCCGGGTCGGGGAGTTCGGGTTTGCGGTCGAACTCGATGAGCATCAGGCCGCTCTGGCCGCTGAACGGGGTGAGCGGTTCGAGTCCGATGCCTAGGGCGAACAGCGAGGAGCCTTCGACCTGTTGACGGATCTGTAGCACCATCTGCTGGTCGCGCATGAACGGGAACGCGTCCGCGACGCAGCGTGCACCGGACTGAGCGGCCTGTTTGAGGGCGCTGCCGAGTTCTAGCTGTTGGGCCTGGGTGAAGCCGCCCTCACCGCCGAGCACACCGAGGATGTGGTTCGCAGCGATCTCGGCTGCGACCAGCGGCGGCGCGTAACGGAACGGATCGAATGCACCGGGGCGCTCCTCGAGCGCGCTCATCTTCACGACCTGTCCGCCGACGAGGTTCGCCATGGGCTCGAGTGAGTCGTGGCCCTTCGGGTTGATGAAGATGCACGCCTGGCCGTCGATGGTCGCTTGTATGGCGAGCATTTGGCAGAGGAAGCTTTTGCCGGAACCCGAATCGCCGGCGACGAGCATCGCCGCGGGCTTGTTCTCTTTCGCCGCCCCGCCGGTGTCGAGGTACACCGGCGTGTAATCGGGGATGGCGACCGCGGTGTAGAGCCCCTGACGGTCGCCGAGGTTAGAGAATCCGTTGAGTCCGGCGAACGCGACCATGGAGATCGAGATGTCCTGCAGGAACGGGTTGATGCGCCGCGACGAGCAGGGGAGCGTCTCGTCGAGGGCGCGGATCTGGCGGTGTTCGAGGGGTTTGACCTCGATGCCGTAACTGTTGCGGAGGAAATCTAGGTAGGTCTCGTCAGCGGCGCGGACCGCCCGGACCATAAGGATCGAGCAGTTGGTGAGGATCGGCTCGTTCGCCGCGATGATGTAGTTCTCGAAGTCTTGGGCCTGCTGGAATGCCGTGGCGTACTCGGGCCGTTCGAGGTCGCCGGTGGCGGCCTCCTCCTCCATCGTCGCCTCGACGCGCCGCTGTGACCTGCGTGCCCGGGCGCGGGTCACGGAGGTATGTTCGAGTTCGCCGCGGATGCTCACGACCTTCGCGCCGTGCTGGTGGCTGGTCGCGTCGAGCGCCCACTGGGCGTCCGGGGCGAACATCTTCGAGTTCTCGAAGCGCATCAGGGCTGAGATCTCGAACGTGTCGAATGACGGGACCCGCACGGTGTAGGGGCCCTCGACCACCAAGGTGTCGGCTCCGCGGCCGTTGTTGTACCATGACTCGAGTTGAGCCCGTTCCTCACCCGTCATGACGCGCCCGCCGTAGCGCGCGCAGATACCGGCGATGAGGAGGCGGTCCTTCTCGTAGGCTGCTCGGTCCGGGACGTCTTCGGTCAGAACTTTCGACGCGACGCTCAGCGCCTGGTCGAGCACGCCGTGCTTGCTGCCGGCGAACACGCCGCGGAGCCGCACCCCGACGATGACGGTCTTCTTCGGCGCGGTGAACTCGAGCATACCGCGCTGGAGCTCGGTGAGCGCGGGCCCGTTCTCCTTCGGTGGTTTCACCGGACCTTCCCAGACGATCGAGACGATGTGGATCTCACGGTTGTTCGCGAGGCTCTTGAGTGCACCGATCGGTGGCGCGGCGGTGCTGCCGATCTCGCCGAGCATGGTGGCGAGGTTCTGACCGACGGCGAGCCTGATACCCGGGTCCTCCCACTCGAGCGGTTCGACGGGGATGGCCCGGTAGAGCCACACCTGACCGTTGTGTCCGATGTAGATGTCTTCTTCGTCCCGCCAGTCCCAAGGGGTGGTCCACATGGTGTCGGAGTCGCGCGCGGCACGGCGCAGGTTCAGCGCGTTCTTCCCCTTGAGTTTGAATTTGCGTTTCTTGGCAGCCACCGGAAGTCCTCCCTGTTCAGGTTCGGCCCGGCGGCGCGGCTCTCGTCGCGTCCGGGGTTCTCAGATCTGTGCGACGCTGCAGGTGCTCTTCGCCGGACACCAGCGGCAGTATCCTCCGGGGCGCAGGTCCGGGGTTCGTCGTTCGGTGAGGACGTCGACGAGGGCGTTCACTGCCGCCCCGACCTTCTCTGCGGTCTCGAGGAGGGTCTCGCCGGAGACGTCGGGCCGGGTGTACTCACCGCTCGCCAGGGAGTACACGAGGCTCCGCCACGGTGGGACGCCGTGGCGGATGGTGGCGACCAGGGCGTAGAACTGGGCCTCTTCCTGGTGTTCGTCCTTGATGTCGCCGCTCTTGAGGTCGATGAGCAGCATCGTCTGGCGCATGTCGCCGCGGGGGCGTCCTATGAGGAGGTCGGCGCGGCTGGCCAAGGTGAGCTTCCCGACCTTCGCAACCATGGGTTCCTCGAAGCGCGGACTCCAGCTCGGATCGAGCGGCGGGAAGTCGTCGAGGAAGTTCGTCACCTTGCTGGTGATCTGCATCAGGAGGTCGGATTGTTCGCCGAGGGGTAGCTTCGCCCACCACGCGTCGAGTTCGGTGTCGGCCGAGCGCGCCCCGACCACGGATTGGCGGACGTACTCGCTCACGGGCCGGAACGGGTGGGTGTAGGAAAGTTGCACCGCCCGGTGGGCGACGGTGCCGGCGACCAGTGCCGAGGAGAGTCCGGTGCGGGGCGTACGCGCGTTCGCCAGCAGTTCGCCCTCGCAGCGTCGGGTGGAGAGGTACTGCCCCTTGGTGAGGTACAGGGAGCGTTCGGTCCAGCGTTCTAGGGCGGGCGTGACGAGCGTCTCGAGTCGTGCAGTGATCTCGGTGACCAGATTGGGGTCCGCGGCGGGGCGTTCCGCGCCGATGGCGAGGAGTTCGTCGAGGGTGCGCACCTGGCGTGGGGTCAGGACGACCCTTTGGGCCTCGTTCCCGTTCATGGATTTAAACTGTACCTCTTTCTCAACAAATGACAACAGAATCCCAATCCGTGCGGCTCGGTCGCGGGGGCTGGTTCCTCCTAGATTTCCCCGTCGCCCGCCAGCGCGGCTCGCTCTTCTGCGCGGGGCACGGAAAACCTTGCTGGGCAAGGGTTTCCGGCACCCTTGGGTAGAAAAAGCCATATTTTCCGGGGGTGCGTACAGAGGGTACGGGTATGGCTGAGACCGCCCATTCACAACGGACGCACAACCGGTCGTTTGCCGAGGATTCGGCGCTCGCCCCGGTGGCGGAGGCACTCTGGAGGTTGCGTCTCGCCCCGTCTGCGCTCGATCTACACGCGGTGCTCCCTCCGGAGGTGTTCATCTCCCCGGTTCTCGTCGATCTCACTGCGTTGCTCAAGGCCGAAGCAGTGGAGTTGCTCGATATTCACGCAGTGTTGATGCTTCCACCGGGTCCGGCGGAGGTCCTCACCTCGAACTGAGGTGTCCGTCGTCGCGCCGATCCGGGTTCCTGGGGTTCCCCGTACACGGAGGCGATGTTGCCCCTTCCGAGTTCCCGGGCATTCCCACGCGCGCGGAGTACACGGGTCCGCGCCCACACCCGACGGCGTCGTGCGCGCGGGGTTCCGACACTGCTGGCATGCCACAGCCAGTAGATGCGGCCACGCGCGCACCACTCACCCCGGAGCAGAAGCGTCGCCGCCTGATCGCGATACTCGCGCTCGGCGCGCTCACGTTCTTCCTGCTTTTCCCGGTACCGGTGCTCATCGCCGTCCCGTTCGGCTGGTTGACCCGCAAGTACCTCAAGCGGCTCGAGTCGATCGTGCTCATCCTGTTGCCGGTGATCTACCTCGCCCTCTATGTCGGGGTGTGGACCAAGGAGTACGCATACTGGTACGCATCCCTCGTAGGGCTCAGTGATAAGGTCTCCGCCTGGGACGCCCCGTATATCACCCTGCTCTCCTTCGCGGCGCTCGGCGCCGGACTCACCGGTTTGGTGCGCTCGTTCTCCTTTTTGAACTTCGGCATCGGCGCGAAGGTCACTGCCGGTCACGAGGAGCAGATCCTCCCGACGTCGATCGAGCGCACCGCCCTGGCCTCCACCCCGGTGGCCGCCCAAGGCTCGACGCTCTTCACCAGCACCCCGAACTCCCTGACCAATAGCGTCGAGCCGGGTAAGCGCGCATTTCCGATCGGTGTTGACAAGACGGGACGACCGGTCACCGTGAACGAGAACGAGATCCGCATGCACGGCCTGCTTTTCGGGTCGACCGGTTCGGGAAAGAGCGAGACGCTCAAGGTCCTCGCCGCCGGACTCCTGGATCTCGGTTGGAACGGTCTCATCCTCGACCTCAAGGAGGACGCCCAGAAAGGCGGCCTGATGGACTGGTGCCAGATCTATGCCGACCACCATGCGATCGGTTTCCAGAAGTTCCGGCTCTCGGATGCCAACCCGACCTCCTGGTTCAACGTGCTCCACGGTATGGGTTCGGACGAGGCCCGTGACACGATCCTCTCCTCACAGGAGTTCGAGGCTGCGTACTACCGCGCACTCAACGAACTCCAACTCGGTCAGCTCATCACCTTGCTCTACACCGCGCACGAGATCGACTCTGCGCGCTACCCGGCACCGACCGTGTACGCTATTGGGAAGATACTGGCGTCACCGGATCTCCCTGCCGCGACCCGCGAGATGGTCGCGACGGTCATTGCCGCGACCCCGAACCTGTCCAAGGACGATTTCAACACTCTCATCCGGCCGGAGAAGGCACTAGTGGAGGCGGCGACCGGTCTCGGCGCCCGACTCACCGCAATGTATGAGACGAAGGTCGGTCGCAACGCGCTACGCGAAGGTGATTCGCGCAGCCCGTTCGACGTGACCCGTCCAGGTCTCAGTTACGTCGGTCTCGACTCCTCGGGTAAACCCGAGCTCACCAGGCTCGTCTCCTCATCGGTCCTCCAGCGCATGGCGGTGTACGCTGCCGACATCAACAACGGACGCATCCCCAAGGGCGCACCGCGTTTCCTCATCGTCGACGAGGCGAACTTCGTGTCCCGCAAGATCCTCCTCGAACTTCTCTCTCGCGCCCGCGGCGCCGGTATCGCTTGCGTGGTTTCGACGCAAGGACCGACCGACTGGTCGGCCCGCCAACCCGGCGAGCCCGACCTCACCAGCCTCGTGCAGAACACGAACGTCTCGATCATCATGAGCCAGGGTGAGCGCACCAACGCCGAGCTCTGCTCCGACATCATCGGTCGCGCCGAGAAGAACGTCATCTCCGAACGCGTCACCGACGGAGCACTGCTCGGCGCCGAGGGCGCGACAGGGTCGCTCTCCAAGAAGGTCGACTTCCTCGTCTCACCCGACGAGTTGCGCAGCCTCACCATCGGTGAGGCGATCGTCCGTGTCGGGAAACCCGCCGAGCGCCGCTCGTGGGTGAAGGTCCTCATGCGGGACCCCACCGTCATCGCCCGCTGAGCCCGGATCCCCGGTCACCCGTGCCCACCGTGGCACACGCCCGCACCCGCGTGTGCGCTTTTCGCATCCTCGCGCACAGTGCTCTCCATGGCAGCCCCGTTCCGTCGAGGAAAAACCGGGAAGCACCCGGTCTCCGCACTCAGCCCGAGCCGCGCAAAGGACTTCATGCAGTGTCCGCGCCTGTTCTTCTACAAGACGATCCTCGGATTGCGCACCCCGCCGTCGGAGGCGACCCTGCGTGGCACCCTCGCCCACTACGCCTTCGAGCGCATCTTCGATCACCCGGTCGGTGAACGCGGGGTGGACACCGCCCTCGGGTACGTCGATGCGGCGTGGAAAGTGGTCGTCGACCCGTTGTGTGAACGAGCGAACGTAGCGCCGGACTCCTTCGAGTCGCGGCTCCGCGACGCCGAGGAGCGCTACCGTGAAAGCCACACCCCGGGTTCGCCGGGCGAGAAGCGCCTGTTGGAGGAGGCCGAGTCGGCCCGTGCCCTAGTCCCCGACGATCGCCTCGAGGGCTTTCTCGAGACGGCGCGCTCGGTCGTGCGCGGCTGGTACTCGATGGAGAACCCGGAGAAGTTCACGCCGGCGGAACGAGAGCTCTACGTGCGTGCCGAGGTCGGTCCGGCCACCGTGCACGGTTTTATCGACCGCTTCGACGCGATCCCCGGCGCGTGCGGCACCGCCCACCACTATGTCAGCGACTACAAGGGGCTCGCCCTCGACACGCCGCTGGCGACGCCGTCGGGCTGGACCACGATGGGTCGGGTGAAGGTGGGCGATCTCGTCATCGGGACCGCAGGCCGTCCGGTCCGTGTCACGGAGAAGACCCCTGAGCAGCGCCTCGAGTGCTTCGAGCTCGTTTTCGACGACCACTCCCGTGTCACCGCCGATGCCGTGCACCTCTGGGAGGTCGTCGCCCCGGTACCCGGGGTGTACTCGACGGCCGAGGTCAGCGCGATGGCGCAGGAAGCGAACGTGTACCTTCCCGGCTGCGAGCCTGTGCGGTTCGATGTCGCCAACTTGGCGATGCCGGCACGGGAGGCCGGTCGTCTCCTGGGATCCCGAGAGATTCTCTCGCCGTTCACCCCGGAGTACCGGACGCTGTTGGCGGTGTCGCGCTCCTCGCAGGAGCACCGTCTGGAACTGCTCACCGGTCTGCTCGAGGTCTCCGCTCCGCGGTTCCCAGACGGCGTCGAGGTAGCCGACGAGGCGGTGCGGGATCTCGTCAGCGAGATCCTCGTCCTCGCCGGTCTCCCTGTTCGCGCATGGGTGCGCGACAACGGCGCGTTCCGCACGCCTCTCACGCTCACCGAGATCGAGAGGCGCGCATCCGAGAGTGACACGATCGCCCTGCGTCGCCTGACGTCGATCCGCCCGACCCGGAGTGTGACTACCGCGTGCATCGGCGTCGACTCACCGGATCACCTCTACCTCGCCGGGCGGGGTTTGGTGCCGACCCACAACACCGGGAAGAAGCCTTCACCGCGCTTCACCGACGAGGCGTTCTTCCAACTCGAGGTGTACGCGCTCGCCCTCGCCGAGTCACGCGCCGTCTCGACCCGTCAGTTGCGTCTCATCTACACCAACGAGGCTCGCAAGGACGGGGTGCTCACGAGGGACGTCACCCCGGAGATCCTCGAGAAGACCCGCGAGAAGATCATCAGCGTGTGGGACGGCATCGCCCTCGCCGATCGCGCCTGGCACGACGCGAACCTCCGTGGCGACGAGGCCGCGCTGGAGAAGGCATGGGTGACCAAGAAGCAGCCCCTCTGCGACTGGTGCCACTTTGGTCCCAAGCACACCAACGTCTGCTCGGCGTGGAATCCGTCGCTTGCCGGGATGCTCCCCGAGGAGCAGGAGTTGCGTCTCACGTCCCGCCCCGGAGGTCACGTCGTCGACGAGTCGGCGTCCGACTGAGCGGCGACGAGTCGACGTCCTGCGGTAAAAAATCCGCTTCAACACGGGGCGGAGAGTGCTGAAACCTCCCGGGGCGTCTCACGGTCCGACACTGCCCGTATGCGCATCTCCGTCACTGCAGGCTCCCTCCGCGATGCTTTGAGCCGTGCCCGTCAGATAATTCCGGCCACCCCCGTCCTGATGGCGTACTCCGGTGTTCTTCTGCAGACCTCCGGCGAGGAGTCCCTGCGTCTGACGTCCTCCGATGGCGACAGCACGATGACGGTCTCTCTCGCTGTCGACGTCGCAGTCCCCGGACAGGTGCTCGTCGCGCCCCGCCCACTGCTGGGGCTTCTCGCATCGATCCCTGCGGCGAACCCGCTCCAGGTGGAGGTCGTCGAGAACGGTGACGTCGTCGTCAGTGGTGAAGGCATCAACCCGTACTCGTTCCGTCCGTTGAGCGCGACGTTCCCGATGCCGACGACTCCGACTGCCGGTGTGCACCCAGAGCGTCTCTCGAGTCTCGCCGACGCGCTCCTCCTGGTGCGCGCGGCCGCCGGTCGTGACACCCCGGTCATCCAGATGGTGTCCGACGGTGATCTGCTCGTTCTTCACGCCACCGACGGCTTCCGTCTCGCCCGCGTGGCGCTCGACGGTGCCGGGTTCGGCACGTTCTCCGGTGTGCTCGCGCTGCAGGTCGTCGACCGTGCCGCCCGCATGAACCCCTCCGAGGTCACCGTCGACCTCAAGGCCCGCACGCTCGCGTTCCGCAGCGATTCGGCGGCGCTCACCACCCGGATGCTCGCCACACCGTTCCCGGCCGTCGAGACGGTGCTCCTCAACGCGCCTGCGACGGTGACGTCGTGCACCGCCGCCGATGTCGCGTCCTCGTTGGCCCGGCTCTCGGCGATCGCCGAGCAGGGCACGGTGTCGCTCGAGTTCTCCGGCAGCGAGTTGCACCTGCGCGCCTCGGCTGCGGAGGTCGGCGCCGGTCACGAGGTCGTCTCGTTGCGCGCCCCGGTCCCCTCGACGTTCCAACTACAGTTGCGCGCCCCGTACCTCGCCGACGCCGTCGCCGCTTTCGGTGACGGTGACGTCGCTATCGCGTACTCAGGTGCGCTCCAGCCGCTCTTCCTCGGCGGCGGCGCCCTACCGGTCACCCATGTGGTGATGCCGGTACGCGGCTGACCTGCCCGGGATCCGACCGCGCACCTGCGGTTCGCCCCGCGCGACCCTGCTCGACGATCCGGAGTGGAAACGTCCCGGAAACGAGAACGACCCCCCGGCACTGCCGGAGGGTCGTCTTCATCAGCGTCTTGTCGTTGCGAGCGGTGCCGTTTTCGCGGCCGTCTTCGCCGAGCTCGTTGCTGGTGTCTTCGTTCTGCCGGTCCCGGCGCTCGTCTCGGCGGCCCGGGACGACTTCGTGGCGGCTTTGCCTGGTACGCGTGCATAGCGTCCGATCGCGGAGGTTCCGATGTTCTCCAGGACGTCGAGGACGCCTGGTTCGGGTTCGCGGCCGGCGCGGAGTTCGCTCCGTCGTTTGACGTGGTTCGCGTAGGTCAGCTGAAGTGCGAGCACCGCCAGCAGAGCCATCGTGATCCAGGTCAGATCGAGGAAGTTCAGGAACTCCCCGCCTTTGGTGGCGAAACGGTTCTCCGCCGCAGGTGAGAGCAGGATCGTCTCCATGCTCACCGCGGAAGTGCGTGCCATCCAGAGCATGCTGATCCCGATGAGCGAGAACAGCCCGAGTCTGAGCACGGCGGCGAGGATGCCGCAGAGCAGACCGACGGCGAGCCAGAACTGGACTGCCGGGTAACCGAGCACGGTGTAGCCGGCCGGTATACCTCCGGTGGGTCCTTGGACCATACCGAAGGTGGAGAGGTCCGCGGGTGTCAGATCGGTCCAGACGAGTTCACCGTTTCGGGTGAACGCGCCGATGAACCAGACGGCTGTCGCGGAGTTCCATGCGGCGATGCCGCAGAGAACGGTGAGGAACGCCACCGCAGTGGCGCGCCGGTGAGGGTTGCGCCTTGGTGGGAGCATAGGTACTCCTTTGGTGGTGTTTGGTACTACGACCCCACCGTGGTCGCCACGGCCTCCTCCCCAACCGCCTGCCTGTCGGGACGCACCGGCCGCGAGGGCGATCAGCCGCGGAGCATGTCGGCGAAGGTGATGAGTGCCACCGGCCGGCCCCGGTCGTTGACCACCACGCCACGCCGCCCGTCCATGCGTGCGAGGACCGTGGCGACGTTCTCGCCGATCCCCGCGAAGGGCAGTGCGGCTCCACCGCGTCCGATGCGCTCGCGAGGGTGGCCCATGGCCTTCGAGACGCTGTTCGCGTCGACCGCCCCGACGACCTGTGAGGGTACGCTCGGACCCTCCACGACGAGTACGGGCAGTTCGTCGATGCCGTACTCGGCCATGACGCCAGCGGCATAGCGAACGGTCTCCTCCGGGTGGATGTGCGGGAGCAGAGGGCGTTTCCCCTCGACTGCTGCGACGACGTCGCGGAGCTTTCGCTCTTCGCCGTCCTCGTCGATGAAGCCGTGTACCCGCATCCACCCGTCGTCGTAGACCTTCGAGAGATAACCGCGCCCTCCGTCAGGGAGCAGGACGACGATGACGTCACCGTCCTTGGCCGTGGAGGCGACCCGTGCGGCTGCGGCGAGCGCCGCCCCGCAGGAGGAACCTACGAGGACCCCCTCCTGTCGCGCGGCGAGCCGTACCCAGGCGAAGGATTCCGCGTCACTGACCTGCAGGATCTCGTCGACGATCTCCCCGTCCCAGTTCCCGGGCCAGAAGTCCTCACCGATACCTTCGACGAGGTAGGGTTCGGCGCCGCCACCCGAGTACACCGAGCCGACGGGGTCGGCGGCGATGATGCGCACGTGGGGGTTCCGGCTCTTGAGGTAGCGACCTATGCCGCCGAGCGTTCCACCCGTCCCGGCCCCGGCGACGAAGTGTGTGATCTTCCCGGCGGTCTGCTCCCAGATCTCAGGTCCGGTACCGGCGACGTGCGCCGCCGGGTTCGCCGGGTTCGCGTACTGGTCGGGGTGGAATGCGCTCGGGTCACTCGCGGCGATGTCCCTGGCGACGGAGTAGTACGAACGGGGATCATCGGCTTCGACGTTCGTGGGACAGACGACGACCTCGGCACCGTAGGCTCGCAGCAGGGCGATCTTCTCGGCTGCGACCTTGTCGGGTACGGTGAACGTGCACCGGTACCCGCGTCGCGCGGCGACGAGCGCGAGCCCCACTCCGGTGTTCCCGCTGGTCGGTTCAACGATCCGTCCACCGGGTTTGAGACGACCGTCCTTCTCGGCGGCGTCGACGAGGCTCACGGCCACCCGGTCCTTGGTCGAACCTCCCGGGTTCGCTGCCTCGAGCTTTCCCAGTACCAGGGCGGGGGTGTCACCAAAGAGGCGGTCGAGACGGACCATCGGTGTGCGTCCGACGAGTTCTAGGATGTCGTTGGTGAGGTTCATGCCGTCGAGAGGAACGGCGGGTTCACCGTACTCACCTACCCCGGCAAGCAGACCGTGCCGGGAGAGGTTTCGGGCGATGCGTTCGGCTCCCGGCCCGACGACCGAGATCGTCGCCGTGTGGTGACGTGCCCAGACGACGAGCTCGGGGGTCGGTTCCCCGTCTGCGTCGATGTGCTCCCCGGGCGCGCGCAGGACACGCTTAGCGTTCGCCTCGAGGCGCGGTGAGCGGTGTCCGTTGACCAGTACGAGTGTCGTTACGCGCATGCAGCAGGACGGTCCTGAACAAAGTCCCGGTGTCAGGTATGAGTGCGCCGGCGCCGACACGCCCGTCTGCGTTTTAAACGTCAGCATACGGCAAACTAGAAAGATCGCCGGTGTCCGCCTTCCAAGGATCTTCTACGATGAGCATCACAGGCTTGTGACGCGTCGAACGCCGCACAACAAGTGGAGGCCCGGGTTCTGTCGGTTCTGCTGTCGCGGTGTCGCGGCGTCAGCGGCTCACGGCGATCGCGGACTGACCGCTGCAGGGGTAACCCGCGGGGATAGCCACCCAGGTCTCCTCGCTACTGGTGACCGGGTCGCCGACGAACTTCGCCTGGCATTCCCCGGTGGAACTCAGCACGGCGACCCCGAGACGGATGCCCTCCTCCTCGGCGAAGCTCACGACCTCCGGCCCGGTCGAGACCCCGGTGGTGGTGGTGAGGCCCCGTCCGACGACGAGTCCACCGGCGTCCTCGGCCCATGCGAGGTTCCTGCTCGCCCAACCGCGTTGGGCGAGCACGACCCGGTCGACCTTGTTTCGTGCATCGCGGTCGGCCATCACCTCGCTGACGCGCATGCCGCCGACGGCGACGATCGTGGCGAGGATGCTGACGATGACGACCACGACGGCTAGCTCGAGCATCGTGTATCCGTGGCGGGAGGTGCGACTGATCACTACTGGCCCGCCGTCGTCCCGACGCAGTTCCCACCAGGTCGTCTCTGTATGCTCTCCGACCCTCCGGTCTCCGGAGGTAGGATGACCAGTGTGAGACAGTTCCCGTTCCCGTCGAGCACCGCGAGGCCGAGTGCGTCGTGTCCCTGGAAGGTGACCTCCCCGATCGAGACGACCGACGATCCGGTCGACACCCCGTCGGTGACGGTGAACTCGCCGCTGGAGAACGCCGTCAGGGCGTCGCTGCTGACACCCCAGCGTCCTCGGTTGAGGTGGTAGGTCTCCTGGGATCCTGCGACGCTTTCGAGCGCGGCGCGCGCCGTCCGGTCGTGGCTCTCGCGGCGGACGTTGGTGAGCAGTGCCACGGCGATTAGGGAGAGGATGCCGATGAGCACCAGGACGACGACGACCTCGGTGAGACTGAACGCCCGCCGTGACCGCATGGACCGGACCGTCCGCCCCCGCCCCCGATGGTCAACCGACCGCTGGTTGCCGTTCTCAGGGTAGCAGTGACGGTCCTAGGGGTGAGCGGTCGCGAACTGCAGGCGAAGATCCTGCCATCCCCCTTCGTCTCGTCCTTCGTCGGACGTGCCCGCGACGGCGGACTCCACGACCCCGATCCGCAGCGCCGCGCCGCGGCATGGGCTCGTTGGGCCATCGACGCGCTCGAGGAGTTCAAGGGACTTTCCGACCGCGAGTACGTCGGTCTGGTCCTCCCGGGCCGTTTCCACGACCTCGGTAGGAACGCGATGCCGGTCCGCCCGCATCTCGAGATCCCGCGCCGCGTGATCGCTCAGCCCGACGAGGAGTTCCCCGACCGTCTCGCCCACTGTGGCAACGCACTGCGGTTCCCCTGGTGGGTGGTCCCTGAGGTGACGGCGCTACGGCGCGCGATCTTCAATACCCCCGACGGCAGTGTCCTCCCGCTCCTCGATGCGCTCAACGCGCACCGTGGTGCGCTGCTGTCCGCGGTCGAGGAACTCAACATCGCGGTCGGTCAGGGCTGGCAGACGGTCGAGGAGAAACTCGTCGCCTCCCCGCATTCCCTGCTCGATGTGGTCACCGGGGATTTCACGACCGAGGAGATCGCATCGTTCTTCCCTCCGGCGACCGGTCTGCAGATGCGCGTCATGTTCGACGCGCAGCTGCGGGAGACGTCGAAGGAGTGGGCGGTGCGCCGGCTCGGCGTGTGGCAGGTCCGTACCGGTTCGGGTGCCTCCGAGGCGGCGCTCGGGGTCGTCACCCCGAGACTCACCCGCAACAGCCTCTTCGCCGACTCGCTCTTCAGCACACACGACGAGGCTCCGGCCTCCCTCTTCGTGCGCTGTCTCTTGCTGCGTCGTCTGCTCCGCACGGTGCTCTCCGAGGAGCACCACGCGCATCTCGTCCCCGACCCAACCGCCCCCGGTACGGGCGGCCCGTACCTGCGAGCGGTCGTCGCTCGCCCCGGTGCGAAACTGCCGGAGGCGTCGATCGAGGCGGCCGTGCACTTCCTGCAGACCTACCCCGACGCCGAGAGCGGCTGGGCGGTGCTGCAGCGTTGGGCTGGTGAGACCTACCTGCTCACCGTCGCGAAGGAGGGGTTTCTCGCCGCGCACCGCAACGCCCTGCGCTTCATGCGGCGGGCGGAGACCCCCGAGCGCGACGACGTTAACGTCCTTTTGCCGTTGGCATGGGATGACAAGTCGCGTGTGGTGAGGGTCACGTTCTCCCGTCCGGTTGTCGAAGAGGTTTGAACTATGATAGACAGCGAAAAGGTAGAGAGGATCTACGTGGAGATCCTTCTGGGCATCCCGAAGGATCATAGCCAGGTCGAACTGGACGCCCAGTACGACGCCGTCTGGGACAGGATCGCTGTCGAGGTGGCGCAGATGAGGGCCGAAGGTAAGCAGTTCGAGATCCCTTCCGAGATCCCTTCCGAGATCCCTTCCGAGATCCCTGATGTAGAACCGGTGGACGGTCCCGCAAAGGCGATCCGCGCCGCACGCAAAGCCGTCGGTCTCGACTGACCGCCCCGCCCGCATCCCTCATTGCACACCGCGGGCGCCTCCTCACGATGAGAGGTATGGGTATGCGCGTCTGGATCGATCAGGACCTCTGCACCGGTGACGGTATCTGCGCCGAGATCTGCCCGAAGGTCTTCGAGATGCACGACGACGGTCTCGCCTACGTGAAGGAAGTCCCCTGGCCGAACCGCTTCGGTCCCGACGGCAAGGGTGCCGACCCGAAGCTGAAGATGGGCGAAGGTCTCGCCGCCGTGCCCGACGATCTCATCGAGGATGTGGTCGAGTCCGCCGAGGCGTGCCCGGGCGAGTGCATCATGATCGAGATGGACTGACCCTTTTCGAGGGGTGTTGTGTACTCTGCTCTCAGTTCTTGGAACAGACAGGGTCGGTCACAGTTACATACTGGTACTCGTCGATGAGGAACGTCGTGCTGCAGGTGTAGTCCTGCTGGGTGAGGGAGAACGTCTTCGTGGTGAGGTCGAAGGAGCAGCTGTCGTCGGCGCGGCAGCCCGCCTCGTCCCAAGCCGCTTCGAAGTGCTTGTCGAGGACGTCGCCGTTCCCCGTCGACGCCGCGATCGCGCTAGTGTTTCTCCCCATCGCTTCGGCCTCAAGCTGCGTTGTACGAGCTAGCGCTTCTGACAGTACGACGTGCATCGCGGTCTCGCCTTCAAGGTGGGTCTCCGGGGCTTCGATCGGTGTGACACCCGTGTACCGATCGTAGAGGAGTGAGAAGGAACTCTTCACGTTCCACAGGCTGACGAGACGACCGGCGTCGTCGAGCACGACACGGACAGAGTACGTGTCACCCCAGGAGTCGTCTGAGGTAAGCATCCAACCATCGACCTGATCGAACGAGATGTCGACCTCGTCGAGGAAGTAATCACGCCAATCCAACCATTCCGGACCCGGTTCGTCTGCGGGTCCGGAGTTGTCGAATATGCCCAGCAGGAGAGAGGCCTGCAACATCTCTGCGGTGAACTTCACCCCGGTTCCAGCAGGGGAGGTGTTGCTACGCACCCAGACGAACGATCCGGCTCCGTCAGCGGTGTAGTCGGCGCTGAGCGTGTAGAACTCGCCGTTGATGTAGCGAAACTCGCTGCGCGTTTCGTCAGAGGACGTGTCCGCCGCGCCGAGCGGCGATCGCGCCCACCAGTTGCCGGTTTCGTCCACGTGCACTGCGAACGGGTCGACCGAGTCGACACCGGTGACGCGGACGGGACCTTCGAGCGCGTTCCGTAGAGCGTCCTTCACCGTCTCGGCGTCGATCGTAGGGTCTGCCTGTGTCAACGCGTCGTCGCCGGTGGTCGTCGTCGAAGCGTTCTCGTCGCCGCCCGTCGCTTCCGGGGTGTTGCCGCTGCAGGCGCCGAGGACGAGAACGCCTGCGCAGAGTATCGCTACTCGAAGCGCTCTACGGGTGTTCAGGCGGTTCGTGGTGTGGTTGGTCATAAGCTCTCCGTTGTCGGGCTTTCGGGTTTCCCGTGCCGGCGTACAGATGCGGAGTGTCCGTATTTGCGCCAGAGGCTTCCATGCCGCTTGGCGCCGCTGTCGCAACCTTCTGCACCGCCTGACGAACGCGCGGAACCGTGTGACACCCCTTCCCGGGCCAATGGGCACGGGGTTCTCCGGGGTCGGGGCTCTATGCGCTACACTCTGCGGGTTCCACGATCCTCATAGTATGACCGAAGAGAAACTCACTTGCGTCGACGTGCTCGTCGACGACTCCGGGCGTCTCGGTCCGCTCTCCTACCTCGTCACCGGCGACGTCGTCGTCGCCCCGGGTGACGCGGTCACCGTCCCGTTCGGCCGCGCCGAGCGTCACGGTCTCGTACTCGGCCAGTCGAAGAACCCGGAGAAGGCGTCACGTGCCGTGCTCTGCCGTCTCGGTCAACGCGTCGATCCTCGTGATATGCGGCTCGCCTTCGAGCTCGCCCTCAGACATTTCGCCACCCATGCCCAGGTTGCCGCGCGGCTCTCACCGAACTCGGGTCGCAACTCCGCGCCGATCGAGTGCGGCGAGGTCGTCCTCGCCCCGTCGAAGGACACCCTCGAGTTGCCGGTCCCGGAGAAGAACTGGTCGCACCGCCTCTACCTGCGTCCACCGCTCGTCGACCCGGCCCGTCTCGCCGCGCTCGAGGCCGCCCGTCTAAGCGTTGAGGGTCAGGTCCTCGTGCTCTGTCCGACGGTGAAGCTCCTCGAGCGTGTCCTCGCCGAGTTCTCCTCCGGTGCGGCGCGCCTCGATTCCCGTGCCCGCGCCGGTGCGTGGAACGGTTGGCGTTCCGGCGGTGTACGCGTCGGTGTTGGTACCCGTTCGGCCGCCCTGTACTCTGCCGAGCGTCTTGCCGGGATCGTGGTGGTCGAGGAGGAGCACCCGGGGCATGTCGAGTCGACGTTGCCCTACACCCACGCCCGTGACGTCGCCCGTCGTCGCGCCGCCGTGCACGGTGCCGCACTCTCGCTCATATCGGCGGCACCGACGGCACTCGGTCTCACCGGGAGCAAGGTCGTGACCTTCGAGAACGGCTTCAAACTCTGGCCGAAGGTGCAGATCGTCGACCGCTCCGATCTCCACCCGTCGATGCGCAACGTCCCGCCCCGGGTACGTCAGGTGGTCGCGAAGGCCAGGCACCCGATCGTCACCGTCGCCGAGAACCGCCCGTCACGTCGCGTGTGCTCACGCTGCGGAGATCTCCGACCATGCGCCGAGTGCACCGGGTACTGCTCGCACCGGGAGCTCAACGCCTGCCCGCGCTGCGGCGCGCTCGGTGTGCGCTGGATCGGCTGGGATGCCGCCCGGTTGAAGGCGACGATCCCCGAATCCACCCCACTGACCTTGACCGAACTCGCCGGGCTCCCCGCCGAGGATCGGGTGGTGCTGTTGCTCAACGTCGACCCGCTGCTCACCGGGCACGGTCTCGACGTGCTACACGCCTCGACCTCGGTAATCGCCCGTGCTGCGGAGGCCGCCGGAGACGGTTCGCTCGTGTTGGTGACCACCGCCCCCGAGCATCCGGTGCTCCTCGCCGCCCGTGACCGTGAGCTCCTCCCGGTCGTCCAGTCGGTCTGGGAGGGCGCCAAGGCCGCCGGGCTGCCACCGTTTGGTCATCTCGTCCACGTGCGTCTCGGGTGGAAGAACCCGCCACGCACCGAGGACTGGCCCGGTCGTGTCCTGGGTCCGCGCAGGCGCGGGAACGAGTGGGAGGTTATGGTCGTCGCATCGAGCAGCGATCTTGACGACCTGCGCATCAGACTCGAGGGGATCCGTCGCCGCGGCAAGGTCCGCATCAGTATATCCTGACGGGGCGTTCCCGTTCGGGACGGTCCGATCGGTGTTCCGTCTCGTCTCCGCCCCGCTCCGCCGCCTCATCTCCGGCGATGATGAGGGGCTGACCGAGTACGTCCGCGAGATGGGGCTCCCCGGTGATGCCGGTCTCTTCGGTCCCGACTCGGTCACCTGGAGGGTCCTTTCGCACCCGTCGACGCTCCTCGGCGGTGTGCGCGCCCTGGTGCTCCAGTCCCTCGACCCGCTCACCGTCGCCGGCGTCGCGCAGCATTCGCGTTTCCGTGAGGAGCCGATCGGGCGTTTGCAGACGACGGCCAGGTTCGTGACGGTCGCGGCGTTCGGCACCACCGAGCACATCGGTCGCGAGTGTGCGACGATCCGTCGGGTCCACGAACGGGTCAAGGGTGTGACCAGTGACGGTCGTCCGTACTCGGCGTCGAACCCTCTCCAACTCCGTTTCGTGCACATGGCGCTGGTCCAGAGCCTCCTGGTCGCCTACGAGCTCTTCGTGCCAGGCGGTCTCGGCGAGGAGGACGCTGATCGGTTCGTTCTCGAGTGGAATGCGATCGCTCCGCTGCTGGCCTTCGACTCGGTGCCGCTCCCTGCCTCGCGCCGCGATCTCGACGCGATGCTCGAGGAGTACGGGGAGGGTTTCCAGGTAGGACGTGACGCCGCCGAGGCCTTCGAGTTCCTGTCCGATCCGCCACTCGCCGCGTCGATGCGTCCGGCGTACCGCGTCATCCTCGCCGCCGCCGTGGGCTCCCTTCCGCACTACGTCCGCCGTCTGCTTCCCGGCACCCTGCCCTCACCGTCGCTCCCGGTCACCCGTGTTGTGGGCACGATGAGCGTCGCCGCCCTCACCGCGGTGCTGGGTCCTTCACCGGCGCACCAGGCGGCATTGCGCCGCGTCGGCCGCTGAGACGCCGTCACGCACTCTCCCGGTCGCACACCCTCCAAGCGACGTCGTTGCCGCTTTCGTCCCGTTCGACACGGTAACGACCATGCTCGGTGTCGTCGTGTTCCTCGTCGGACTCTTTGTCTCGATCGCGGTGCACGAAGCAGGTCACATGATCACCGCTCGCCGTTTCGGTGGGCGGGTCTCGGCGTTCATGGTCGGTTTCGGACCGAACATCCTCTCGTTCAAGCGCGGTCACACGCGTTACGGGCTGAAGGCGATCCCGTTCGGCGGGTACGTGCGCATCCTCGGCATGCGCCCGCCGGGTCAAGGCGAACCCGTTGAGACCGAGGAGGAGAGGAGCGTCCCCGGGAAGGACTTCTACCGTCTCTCAGCACCTCGTCGCACCGCGACCCTGCTCGCGGGTCCGTTCTCGAACCTGTTGCTCGCCGGTCTTCTCCTGACCTTCGTGGTCTCCGTCCTAGGTGTCCCGGCGGCGTCCTCGCGCGTCGGTGTGGTCCGTGAATGCGTCGCCGCGCCGGTGTGCTCACCGGATGGCAAAGCTTCGCCGGCCGCGCTCGCCGGCCTGAAGGCTGGCGACGAGATCGTCGCGCTCGACGGTGCCCCGGTCTCCTCGTGGGAGGAGATCGCCGTGTCCATCGCCGCCCGCACCCCGGGCGACGTACTCGAGGTCACGCTCGTGGCGGACGGTGAGCAGCGCACGGTACGTGCCCTCCTTGCCGAGAACCCGGCCGCCCCGGATTCCGCGATGCTCGGCATCTCGCCGGAGATCGTCTCGGAGCGCCGCGCCCCGACGATGGTGCCGCGGCTGCTCCTCGAGCAGTCCCGCAACGTCCTCGGTGCGGTGCTCGGCTTCCCGGTGCGCGTCCTCGAGACCTTCGGGGATTCGCTGCGCGGTGAGGAACGCGACCCTGCCGGTCCGGTGGGCCTCGTCGGTGTCGGACGGATCGGCGCCGACATCGGTGACGCCCCTGCGCCGATGAACACCCGTCTCGGCCAGCTGCTCGTCCTCCTCGCCGGTCTCAACGTATCGCTCGGCGTGTTCAATCTCATCCCGCTGTTGCCGCTCGACGGCGGACACATCGCGTTGACGTGGTTCGAGACGCTGCGCTCGCGCGTGGCACGGATGCGTCGCCGCACCGATCCGGGCCCGGTCGACATGCGTCGTCTTATGCCGGTGACGAACCTGGTGGTGGCGTTCTTCATCGTCTCTACGTTGCTGCTGGTGTTCGCCGACGTGGTGAACCCGATCCGCATGCCCTGAACCGCCCTGCGCCCCGGTGCCCGATACCCGCTGACGAGCGCGTGTGTGACGTTCGACGCCCCTCGAAGTCATCCGGGGTTGCCCGGAAGGCACGAACCCCAACGGTCGCATCGCCGGTCGCTCTATGCCCTTCTGCGAGGGGCGAGCACAGTCAGACCGGCACCGGGGACCCCCGGTTTCTCACGCGCCCGAAAGCGCGGGAAAGGAACACAACATGAGCGCAGAGACGTCGTCCAACACCAACCAGGCCGTCGGAAGTTTCAGCTTCCGTGTACCGGTAGGTTTCGTAGAAGAGTACAAGAAGCGCATCCCCGGGTTCGGGTTCCCTGACGCGGGTGGCAACACCCTCGGCGAGATCACCTTCGTCCGCACCTACTCGCGCCTCAAGGAGGACGGCGGGAAGGAGACGTGGGCGGAGGTCTGCGCGCGGGTCATCAACGGGATGTACTCGCTGCAGAAGGACCACGCGGTCGCGAATCGTCTCCCCTGGAGCGAGGAGCAGGCGATGGCCTCCGCGAAGGAGGCCTTCGAGCGGATGTTCACCTTCAAGTGGCTTCCGCCGGGCCGTGGTCTCTGGATGATGGGCACCCCGTACGTGATGAACCAGCGGAACTCCGCTGCGCTGAACAACTGCTCGTTCGTGAGCACCTACGACTACGACGTCTCCCCGTCCGAGCCGTTCACCTTCCTCATGGAGGCGAGCATGCTCGGTATCGGTGTGGGCTTCGACACCCGCATGACGGAACGCAACGCGAGGGTGTTCTCGCCGCTCCCGCAGCAGCAGTTCCCCTTCGTCGTCCCGGACTCCCGTGAGGGCTGGGTCGAGTCGGTGCGCAAGCTCCTCGACTCGTACCTGCTCCCGCAACAGTCTCGCTGGGAGTTCGATTATTCCCAGGTACGTCCTGCCGGTACGCCCATCAAGGGCTTTGGTGGTACGGCTTCGGGCCCCGAGCCGCTCATCCGGCTGCACAAGGTGCTCGCCGAGGTGCTCGACCGCAAGGTCGGCAAGACGGTGGACACCGAGCTGGTGGTCGACATCGCGAACCTGATCGGGGTGTGCGTGGTCGCCGGTAACGTGCGTCGCAGCGCGCTGATCGCCCTGGGTCGTCCCGAGGACGAGTCGTTCGTGCACCTCAAGGACCCTTCGTGGTTCCCCGAGCGCAACTCCTATGACAAGGGGACGCCCGGCTGGGGTTGGATGAGCAACAACTCGGTTACCGCCCAGATGGGCATGGACTATTCGTCGATTGTGCCGAGCATCGCGCTCAACGGTGAGCCCGGTCTTATCTGGCTTGACATCGCCCGTCAACACGGACGACTCGCCGATCCGGCCGATGGTCGGGACTACCGTCTGGCGGGCTTCAACCCCTGCGCCGAGCAGGGTTTGGAATCCTACGAACTGTGCACGCTGGTCGAGTGTTTCCTGAATCGTCACGCAAGTCTCGAGGACTTCCAGAGGACTCTCAAGTTCGCGTACCTGTACGCGAAGACGGTGACTTTGGTTCCGACCCACTGGGCGCGCACCAATTCGATCATGCAGCGCAACCGTCGCATCGGTACGTCGATCTCCGGTATCGCGGAGTTCGCCGACAACCACGGGATTCCCGAGCTCCGGCGTTGGATGGACGAGGGCTACTCGACCGTGCAGCGTTGGGACCGGGTGTACTCCGAGTGGCTCTGCGTCCGTGAGTCCGTCAAAACCACGACCGTCAAGCCCTCGGGCTCTGTCTCAATCCTCGCGGGTTCCACCCCTGGCGTCCACTGGGCGCCGGGCGGGAAGACTTTCCTGCGGGCGATCCGCTTCGGTAGCGAGGACCCGATGGTCGAGCGTTTCATCGCAGCGGGGTACCTCGTCGAGGACGACGTGGTGAGCGCCAACACCAAGGTGGTGTACTTCCCGGTCGCGACCGCGCAGAAGCGCTCCGAGAAGGAGGTCACGATCTGGGAGAAGGTGAATCTCGCAGCACTCGCCCAGCGACACTGGTCGGACAACGCCGTCTCCGTGACGGTGAGCTTCGATCAGGAGGCCGAGGCCCGACATCTCGGGACCGTGCTCCACATGTACGAGGGTCAGCTCAAGACGGTGAGTTTCTTGCCGTCGTCGAACATGACCTACCCGCAGATGCCCTACACCTCCATCACGCGGGAGGAGTACGACGGCTACGTGGGTCGTCTCGCGAAGGTGGACTTCTCGCCGATCTACACCGGTGAGAGCGAGAACCTCGACGCCGCCGGTGAGCGTTACTGCACCACCGACGCCTGCGAGCTCAAGGTCGTTCCTGCGGCCGCCGAGTTCGAGGATGAGCGCGGCGAGGAGCCCGTCCGGTCCTGACCGGAGGGATCCGCTCGACGGATCAGCACTGAGAGAGGACCGGACGCGTGAACGTCCGGTCCTTTGTCGTTTCCGGCTACGCACCTAGCTCCGCCGTCTCGCCGAGAGCTCGCTGTTGTCGTGTCGTCGAACGGTGTACAAGGACCGTCGAGGGTGCCCGCGGAGCACTTTTTACGCGCTTGGTGGGTGAGGTGGGTCACGCCGAAGCCTCCCGTCTGTGGCTCTTGGTGTTCTCCGAGAGTGATGTCCCCGAGACATGACTTGGACCGACACTGGGTGTATGGCCGACGAGATGAATCACGTGGAGCGCCACCATTGGCTCAACACCTATATCGGCATCCTCGACGCCGCGTTCCATCTCACCGAGATCGAGCAGGCGCAACTCATAGCGATCTTCCGAGACCTCTTGGTGGCGGTCCGGGTCCCTGAACGCGGTGCCCCGGAGGAGTTGCCTGCTGCCCTCGCCCTCGAGGTGACATCTAACTTCTTCACGATCTCCCTCGCCGGTCCCCGTGACTCCGGTGTGTCCCGCCCGGTGCGCGCCGTCTCCCAGGGTGACGTCGTGGTCTCCCTCGAGGCGTGGCGTACCGCCCTCACCGGAATGCTCACGGTCGCCTACCCGGACCTGCTACCGGCCGAGCGCCTCCTCGTCGCCCGGGTCTTCACCGACGTGCTATCCGGTATCGGTGTTCCGCAGCGCGCCGCCGAGTTCCTCCCCGGAGACGTCGTCCGAACGTATCGTTCGATGCCGGAATTCCGCACCTGGTAGCACCGGTCCGTCCGCGTGACCGGATCTAGGTCTCCGGGAACGGAACAGTCTGACACACGGTTCGCTCAACAGCAGCCCCGGAGCGCTGCGACATTTTCCGATTTCCGGTGACGGTGCGCGTCCATGCGAAGAATGTGGCAGATCTGGCCGGGTACGCTCTCACCGGTGACGTTGCAGGCCGAGCATCGTTTCGTCGCCGATCTCGAGGCGCGCGCCCCTCGTCCGTCGCGGGCGACCCGAGACGACGTGACCGCGCTCATCTCGATGCTGCGTTGTGGTGCGACCGTGGAGGAGGCGTTCGCCTTCGCTCCCGGTCTCGCCGCCGGGAAGCTCCTCGCCGCCTATCGTCGTATTGACCATCTGCGTGCCGCGTCCGTCGCGTCATGGTCGAAGATCGTCGCCAACCCGACCCACGAACGCTGGCGTGCCGAGCGCCGCAACGCAGCGAGGCTCTTCCCGGTCGCCGTGGAACGCGTGGTCGTCGCCCTCGAGACCGACCCGTCCCCGCGGCGTCTCAAGGAAGTTATCATACAGGCGCAGGAACGCATGGAGGAAGTGACCAACACGGCGGCAGCGATCGAACGGCGTCTCGGCGAGGTCGCCGGTGCGACGGTGTACGCGACGACGCTCGCGGCGGCATTGTTCTCGCCGCACGGTCCGTGTGTCTACAGCGACCCGTTCTTTATCCCTGATCGCGTCGCGACGCTCTCCCCGACTCGGGTGGGGGATCTGCTCGGTGAAGCGCGCAGCTGAACACGCAGCCACCCCGCCAGCAGGGGTCGCGAACCAAGCATCGCCGTCCGCCTCACGCTTCGACCGGTTGCTCAGGACGCTCGCATTCCTCGCGCTCGGTCCGACCTTAGTGCTGGCCACACCGATGCGTCTCGGTACCGCGTCGTTGCTGGCCTCCCTGGTCCTCGCGGGTTCGCTCCTCGCGGCGCACGGCTTCCCGCGCCTGTTCGCCCCGCGCCTCGGACGAGTAGGCGCGTTCTTCGCCACCTCGCTGCTCCTCGGTCTGGTGGGAACGCTCCTGGGTTTTCTCGACGGCTGCTCGATCGACGCGGCACGCTGCCGATCCGCGGTCGGCGCGTGGACGTTCACCTGGCTCCTGATCCCTGCGATCGTCCTCGCGGCCGGTATCGCCCTGAAGACGTTCCAAGCCTTGCCCCGCGTCGCGTTCGCACCGGTGCGTCGGCTCAGGGATCTTCTGCGCGGGCGCCCAGGTAGGCGCTAAGGGCGTGTGTCCCTATTCGTGTAGCACTCGATTCGAGGTGTCATGTATGGGGCCGCCGGCGCTCTCTGTCGCGTCCAGCCGGATCAGCTGGGTCAACTTCGTGGTGGCAAGACGCCCAGCTGGACAGCGAGCGCCCATTCCGCGCGGGCGATCGGTAGACCGTAGACAGTGTGTCTGACCGCCTCATCGAGTGCCATCCAGCCGAGCCAGGCCCGTGCCTCGGTCTGCGAGGCGCCATACCGGTCGGCGAGCTCAGCGAGCACTGCGATCGCTGTGTCGCTCCCGTGTCGGATGGCGTAGCCGGCAAGGTCGAACGCGGCCGGCCCTACAATGCATTCAGGGTCGATCGTCCAGAGTTCACCTGCGGGTCCGTCGAGTAGGTTGGCCGGCCCGAAGTCGCCGTGGCACAGCACCATGTGCGCGGCGCGGAGGTTGAGGGGTTCGAGTGCTGCATGCAGAAGTGACGGATCAAGGCCCAGGGTCTGGCAGTGCTGTGCGACCGCCTCTGCCCGGTCGGCCAACAGTGCCTCGACGGTTGCGGCGCCGACCGGTGGTGTGACGTCGTGGAGTCGACGGGCGAGGCCGGCGACGGCTGAGAGGTCGCCGACCAAGCCGGCCGTTCCGGGCAGCACCCGCAACGTGACCAGGAATCCTTCGTGCACCTCGGCAACCACGACGTCTGGGACGCGACCGCTGCGGCTCAGTGCGTGAAGGGAGTACATTTCCCTGAGCGCGAACGATGTGTCCAGCGTGAGCTTGCACACGACCGGCCGGCCGGCACGGACACCGGCACAGACGGCGCCCGTATGTCCACCGGTGAGTGGTGAATTGACTTCTATTCCGTGCGCTTCGGCGAGCTCGACGAGGCGTGCAGGGGCAGAGCGCATCCACGCATCGGCGTTGGGTGAACCCGCTCGGAGCGTTCGCGCGCACGCGTCGGAGAACCAGAGGGGCGGCATGCGGACAGTGCCGGCGCAAGTCTCACCACACTCTCAGGGGTATGGGGCCAGGCGGTCACGGTTGAATAGGGACACACGCCCTAAGTCCGCAACCCGCGAGAAGCAGAGCCCCGGTTCCGATGCTGAGGGTATGCAGATCGACGTCTCGTCCCGTCCCGCGTACTCGGTGGCCTACGTGCGGTTGGCCGCCGGAGAGACCGTGGTCTCCGAATCCGGTGCGCTGGTGGCGATGAGTGCCGGAGTCGAGGTCGCCGCCACCCTCTCGGGAGGCATCATCCAGTCGGTCGCCCGTCGTCTTATCGCGAACGAGTCCCTCATCATGGCCCGTTACCGGGCGATCATCGCGGGCGCATGGGTGGCGCTCGCACCGAGGTTCCCCGGTGACATCGTCCCGGTGGATCTTACCCCTGCCACCCCGCTCTACGTGCAGTCAGGTTCGCTGCTTGCCCATGGGGAGCACGTCGAGGTCGGCGCATCGGTCGGTAACGTGCAAACGGTCGCGATGCGGGAAGGTGTCACCGTGCTCGCCGCGGTCGGCACCGGACCTCTGATCATCGCCGCCTACGGCGGCCTCGAGCGTTTCGACCTCAACGCCGGCGAGCAGATCATCGTCGACTCGGGTCACTTGGCTGCGTGGTCGACGAGCATGAAAATGGCGGTCGGCCCGCTCAGCGGTGTGGTCTCCTCGGTTCTCACCGGGGAGGGCATCGTCGCCCAGTTCACCGGTCCGGGCACCGTGTTCGTGCAGACGCGCTCCGAGCAGAATATGCGCTCATGGCTCCTGCCCGACCGGATCCACAACGAGAGGTCCTGATCGTGCGCGGGAGACCCGCGGGTCACCCGGGTTCGCCGCCACCAGGCAGCGTCGACGGTGCTACAAGCCCTATGGACGTGTCACGGTGAACGAGCAACTCCCCCTGGATTTCTCCCTCTCCGCGGCCGAGCGGCAACGCCGTGCCCGTCGCCGGGTGGAGCGCGCCGAGGAGAAGCCGTTAGGCCTTTTCGCTTCCCCGCCGAACTTCGACGTGCACCTGCACTCGCCGCAGGAGGCGGTGGCGAGCTTCGCCGGTCCGGAACCTGACACGGCAGCACTGTACCTGCAGAGCCTGGTCGGTCCGCTGCGTTCCATCAAGTCCCGTCGCTACGCGTTCCCGACCGCCGCGCTCGATCGACTCCTCTGGGTGCGCCCACCGGCGCAGGTCACCCTCGACGCCGCCGCCGGTGCGGTCGCCCGCGCGCTCTGGGCGGCGAGACTCGGGCTCAAGCCGCTGATGGTGATCCGACAGGGTCGCCGTCTGCTCGCGTCGAGCTCACGCTGGCCGTCGGGTATGCGCGTCGTCGACGCCCCGTGGACGACGATCGCGACCCTGACCAAGCTCGGTATCCGCTTCGACGTCGAGGAGAACGCCTACGGGCTGCTCATGGACCGTCTCGCCGACGCCGGCGCCCCGCTCGCCACCGCTGGTCTCGCCGGCTCCTCGGTGGTGCTCGAGACGAGCCGCCCGGATCTCCTGCTCGGACTCGAACTCCCCGCGCTCTCCTACGCCGGGGATCCGAGCTCGGGTCGGTTCCATCTGCCGCTCCTGGCCTCCGAGCGGCTTCTCGACATACCGCAGATCTCGCGCACCTCCGAACTCGACGCGGCGATCCAGCACGTGCGTCGCCGCCCCAAGCCGCTTGAGACCCCCGAGAACTTTCCCTGGACGCTCTACGGGTTCCAGGCCTCCGACGCCGGTCGCGCCGCGAAGATCCTCGAGATCACCGGTGGGGTGCTCCTCGCCGGTGAGATGGGTTCCGGGAAGACGACGGTGTCCCTGGCGTTGGTCGAGACGATGAACCTCTGGCCGCTACTGGTGGTCTCGCCGCTCTCGGCGTTCTCCACGTGGAGTCGCCAGCTCACCCAGATGGGCCGGACCCACTACCTGGCGACGGACGCCCCCGCGGAGGCCTGGTCGCGCATCGACGATCCGGATCTCGATGCCGTGGTCATCTCCTACGACCGGCTGCACGCGTTCTCCGAGCTCGTCGAACACCGCTCGTTCCGCTGCATCGTCGCCGACGAGGTGCAGCGCATCCGTTCGGCGAACTCGCGCCGGTCACGCTCGCTTCGCGCGCTCGCCTCGAGCGTGCCGTACCGCATGGGTCTCTCGGGCACCCCGTTGACCAACACCATCGGCGATCTCCTCCCCGTCGGCGCGTTCCTCATCCCGGGGGAGTGGCGTCCGCGTGCCAACGTCAAGGACCTCACCGACACCTATCCCGGGGATCCGGTCGAGGCGATCGCCGAACATCTCGGTTCGATGATGGTCCGCCGCCGCATGGTCGACACCGGCGCGAAGCTGCCCCGTCGCAACGACCACCGGGTGTACGTGCAGCTGACCGCCGAGCAGCGTCGTGCACTCGACGATCTCCAGGAGGAGGCGCGCCGGGCCAAGGAGGACGGGGAGTTCGCCGACAACTCCTCGAAGATGCACGCCTTCACCCGTCTCCAGCGCATGCGCCAAATCGTGAACGCCCCGTCGGCCGCCGGTGTCGGCGGCCCGAACCCGAAGGTGGTCGCCGCCCTCGAGCTCGTCGAGGACTTCCTCGCCATGGACCGCAAGGGCGTCCTTTTCTGTGCCGACCGTGCGACGTTCCGCGACCTCGGCGAGCGTCTCACCGCGGCGAAGATCGGCTGGGTCGGCATCTGGGGTTCGACCCCGCCGCACGAGCGGATCCTCGCCGAGAAGCGCTTCCACGAGGACGACGACGTGAAGGTGGTGCTCTGTACCATCCAGGCGGGTTCGGAGTCATGGTCTGCGTCCCCGACCGCGACGTGGCTCATCTCGGTGTCCTACATGTACGCCCCGGCGACGCTCTCGCAGATGGAGGCTCGGGTGTACCGGATGAACTCCGATCCCGACGGCCCGGAGATCGAGATCCTCTACGTGCACGCCCAGGGATCCGAGAGCAGTCTCGACGATCGCATGGTGGAGATCCTCGAGCAGAAGAAACACCTCTTCGCCCAGGTGGTCGACCGCGCCGAGCACGTCGATCCGACGAAGGTGCACTACTCGCTCGGCGATCTCGTGTTCCTCCTCACCGGTGAACGTGACGAGTCCATCGATGCCCGTATCGAGCAGGAGAAGAAGGACCGTGCCGCAACGACCGCCGCGAAGGAACGCATAAAGTACTCGCTCAAGAAGTTCAAGTCGGGCTCCTCGGGTGCTTCGAACTACGTGCGCGACGACGGCACCATGGGCATCTCCAAGGAGGAGTTCGATGCGCGCGAGCGCACCGGACGCCTCGACGACGATGACCTGTTCACCGCCGGCCCACTGTCCGCCGGCGACGTCAACGACTCGTCGGAGTCCGAGGACGCCGGGTGGGACGCCGAGGACGGCGACGACGCCTGAGGACCCGGCCCTCGAACGAGCACGGTGTTACGGGGAGGTGAAGGCCTCGGCGGGGAGGTCGCGCAGATCTTCGGCGATGCGCGAGGGGTCACGTACGAGGAGGACGGGGTGGAAGCTGTTGCGGAGCTCGCGGGCGATGCGTCCACCGAGCGCACCGAGCGCACCGATGAGGGCGACGATGCCTTCGAGTGGCTGGTGTCCGTCGGTCGTCTTCCCAGTCGTTTGCTCGTCCGCGTGTGCCGTCATGGATGGTCACTGTGCGCGATTGTTGCGGGTTATCCTCCGGGAGCCGGACCTGTGCCGTGTCCGGGGTTGCGGGAACGGTCCCGGGCATGCGCACGTTCCGTCTGGGTCTCCTCTCCGTCATCGGTCTTCTCGGTCTCGTCGTCTTCCGCATGGCGGGCCGCGGCCGCACCCCGCGTCGTCATCTTCCGTTCATGCGGTTGCTCCCCGAGGACGGCTTCGTTGGCCCGGGGGTGTTCGAGCGTACCGTGGAGTCCACCCCGGTCGAGGCGCATGTTCTTCCGAGCCCGGTCGAGGAGGTCTCGTTACCTCTGCCGCGCCGTGCCACCGCACGACCGTCGAGCAGGAGCACTGCCGCACGGAAGTCCGTCGCGCGGAAGTCACCAGCGAAGACTTCCACCGTGAAGAAGACCGGGGTGAAGAAGGCTGCTGCGAAGAAGACCGTGGTGAAGAAGACCGTGGTGAAGAAGACCGTGGTGAAGAAGGCTGCTGCGAAGAAGCGACCTTCCCGCTGAGCGCGGCCCCCTGGGAGACGGTTTCACCGGCCGATGCCGGCGCCATCCTCGCCCGCCACGTCGTCGCCGTCAGGGGTGTCGTTCCCGTGGTCCCCGGTCGTCGTGTCGGTGGCGTTCCGGCGTCTCCGTACGAGTCCGTGGAGACGTTCCCTGCTCTCGTCGTCACCTCGTCGCGATGTGACGGGAACCTGTGAGGTGTCGAGTCGGGGGTCGTCGATGAGCTCGTGGGTCTTGATGTAGGCGGTGATGAACCCTTGGACGGTAGCCACGATCGGAATGGTCAGCAGGGTGTAGGCGGGGCCGAACGCAGCGGCGGTCACGAGGACGGAGACGAATCCCACGCCGCCGTGGACGTCGACCGCCTGCGCTGTCAGGCGAGGGGAGACGGCGGTATTCTCGATCTGTTGGTAGATGACGGCGGCGACGATGACGAGGACGGCCGCTCCGGGTTTCCCGTCGGCGAGGGTCAGGAGGACTGGTAGACCGATGGCGAGGTAGGTGCCGACGATCGGGACGACCTGGGATACGATACCGACCCAGATGGCCATCGGGATCGGATAGGGCACACCGACGAGCATGAACACCACCCAGTGCACCAGCGCGGAGATACCGGCGAGGATGACCTTGGCCCGGATGTAGCCACCGGTCTTCTCGACGGCGAGGTCCCAGACGCGCAGGATCTCACCCTGGTGTCGTTGCGGGAGCAGGTGGCAGAGCCGTTTGCGCAGCCGCGGTCCGTCGACGACGAGGTAGAAGCTCACCAGGAGGCCGGCCAGGACGTTCCCGACCACGCCGAGCATCTTGAGCGCGGCGCCGCCGACGACGCTTCCGACGTCGGCACGTTGGATTTTCGCGGCGACCGAGTCGAGGTCGACCGAGACCCCCGCCCAGTCGAACGCGAGCCGTTCGAGGTCGTCGGCGAGTTTCGGCACCGAGGCCCGCAGGTCGCTGATCTGGCTGAGCGCGCCGGCACCGACGAGGAAGGTGATCGCACCGACGAGGGTGACGGTGCCGCCGAGTATGAGCCCTGCTCCCAGCCCGCGTCGCCAGCCGCGTTGTGCGAGACGGTTCACTAGCGGCTCGCATGCGGCGGCGACGAAGAACGAGACGAGGAGCAGCCCGAGGATCCCCGAGGAGCGCACCGCGGCGCGCCACGCGACGAGGGTGAGCATGACGCCGACGGTGGCTGCTGCGGCTATGCCTGCGGCGCGTAGGGGTCGAACATCCACGGGGGGCACTGTGCGCCGCGTGATCGTAGAGTCAGACACCTCCTGTTGCCGCGATGCGGGCTGCCCGAGAGGCTGGGAAACGCCCGGCGAGTAGGCCCGCGCCGGAGCGGTCTCACGGGTGAATGTTGCGGAAACGGGCAACCCGACGACAGTCCCGTTGGTCGGTGCAGCAGCACCGTCATCCGGGCCGCAAGGCCCGGTTCGCTGTTCCGGGAGATCCGGAGAGGGAGCATCATGGCCAAGGCGAGCGAGTACACCGCGAGCAGTCTCAGCGTCCTGGAAGGCCTCGACGCCGTCCGCAAACGCCCCGGCATGTACATCGGCTCGACCGACGGTCGTGGTCTGCAGCACTGCCTCTGGGAGATCGTCGACAACGCGGTCGACGAGGCGCTCGCCGGTTTCTGTGACCGCATCGAGATCACCATCCATGCCGACGGTTCCGCCGAGGTCGTCGACAACGGCCGCGGCATCCCGGTCGACATCGACCCGAAGACGAAGATGGCCGGTCTCGAGCTGGTGTTCACCAAGCTCCACGCCGGCGGCAAGTTCGGTGGCGGCGGGTACTCGGTCTCCGGTGGTCTCCACGGTGTGGGTGCCTCGGTGGTGAACGCGCTCTCGGTGCGCGTCGACGCGGAGGTGCGGCGCGACGCCAAGTTGCATCTGCTCTCGTTCCAGCGCGGTGTCGCCGGACAGTTCGACGCCAAGGGCAAGTTCGCGAAGGCCGGCATCGCGGTCATCGGGAAGAGCGCGAAGGGCGAGACCGGGACGCGGGTCCGCTTCTGGCCGGATCGGCAGATCTTCCTGGCTTCGGCCGAGTTCGATCTCGAGGCGACGCTCACGCGTGCCCGTCAGACGGCGTTCCTCGTCCCGTCGCTCACCCTGGTGGTGCGTGACGAGCGCGGCGACGAACCGGTCGTCGAGGAGTTCCGCTTCGACGGCGGCATGAAGGACCTCGTGGAGTTCCTCGCCAAGGACCCGGCCGTGTGCGAGACGCTGCTCATCACCGGTGCCGGCGCGTTCACCGAGATGGTGCCCGTGCTCCGCGGCGAGGAGCTGGTGACCGAGGAAGTGGCCCGCAACTGTGACGTCGAGGTCGCCTTGCGCTGGGGCACCGGGTACGATACGGATCTGCGGAGCTTCGTCAACATCATCGCCACATCCAAGGGCGGCACCCATGTCACCGGTTTCGATAAGGCCCTGGTGAAGTCGATCGTAGACGGTATCGGCGGCACGAAGATCATGAAGTCCAACGAGGAGAATCCGGCGAAGGAGGACGTGATGGAGGGCCTGACCGCCGTCGTCCTCGTCCGTCTCGCCGAACCGCAGTTCGAAGGTCAGACCAAGGAGATCCTGGGTACCGCCGCCGTGGCCGGAATCGTCTCCCAGGTCGTCTCCGACGGCGTGAACCGCTGGCTCTCTTCGTCGAAGACGAGGAACGAGTCACGCAAGGTCCTCGAGAAGGTCGCGAACGCCGCCCGGGCACGTTGGGCGGCCCGGCTCCAGCGTGAGACGGTCCGCCGCAAGAACGCCCTCGAGTCCTCGAGCCTCCCGGCCAAGCTCAGCGACTGCCGCTCCGACGACATGGAGCGCGCCGAACTTTTCATCATCGAGGGTGACTCCGCCGGTGGCACCGTGAAAGCGGCCCGCGACGCGGAATTCCAGGCCCTGATGCCGATCCGCGGCAAGATCCTCAACACTATGCGAGCTTCGGAGAAGCAGATGCTCGACAACAACGAGTGCGCCTCGATCATCGCCGCGATTGGCGCGGGCTCCGGGAAGAGCTTCGATCTGTCCTCGATCCGCTACGGTCGCCTCATCGTACTCGCCGACGCCGACGTCGACGGCGCCCACATCCGCTGCCTCATCCTCACGCTCGCGTACCGCTACATGCGACCCCTTCTGGAGGCCGGCCGGGTGTACGCGGCGGTCCCACCGCTCTACCGCATCGAGAGCGTCGGGTCGAAGGACTATGTCTACTGCTACTCCGACGAGGAGCGTGACGCCGCGTTACAGCGCCTGGAGAAGGCAAGCCGGAAGGTCAAGGAGATCCAGCGGTACAAGGGCCTCGGGGAGATGGACGCCGACCAGTTGGCCGAGACGACCCTCGACGTGGCCCACCGCAAGCTCCGTCGTATGACGATGGCCGACGCCGAGGGCGCCGAGAAGATGTTCGAGACGTTGATGGGTCAGGACGTCTCGGCCCGCCGCGATTTCATCGTGGCGAACTCGACGCTCCTCGATCGCAGCCGTATCGACGCCTGATGGTGTCGTACAACTGGTCGACCCGCACCGCCGGTGGTCACAGCGGGTACGTCCAGGGCGGGTAGACCGGTCCTCACCTCCCGGGCTGCCGGGCGGGTTCTTGCCGGGTAAGGGTTTCCCGGCCGCGGACAGAGACACAGCATGACCAGGACCCCACGCACCCCCCGGATCTTCGCCGGCCTCGCGGCACTCGTCGCGCTCACGTTGTTCTCCGGTCCGCTGCGTGATCACGTCGTCGCCGTCGCCTCCCGTCTCCCCACCCCCCGGCCGTCGGGCGCGGGCGAGCCGCGTTTCACCCTCTCGACACCCATCGGTGCGGTGCTGTGGTCGGGTTGCGCCACGATCGATGTCATGGTGAACCCCGGACGTTTCGGTGCTCCGGCTGACCTCGAGGTCCGCGCCGCGTTCGAGGAGATGGCGGAGGTGACCGGTCTGCGCTTCACCTTCACCTCGACGGACCTCGTACCGCGCACTAACTGGGCGCTCACCCCGGGTCCGTGGTCGGTGCCTCCGGTGCTCGTCGCGTGGGTGGACCCGAACGAGACCGATCTCCTCGGAGCATCCGCTTCCGGCGCGACGGTCGCGAACCCCGCCGGTAGTGGTCCATCGCGCAGGATCGTCACCGGTGCGATCGCGCTCGACGAGACCGAGTACGCATCGTTCTCCCCCGGCACCGGGCCGGGTCGGACCCGCCGCAACCTCTTGCTGCACGAGATCGGTCACCTTCTCGGGTTGGACCACGTCGAAGGCGCCGGGTTGATGCACCCGGTGATCGACGACGCTTCGCCCGACGGTCTGCACCCGTCGGAGTTCCATGCGCTGCGCGCGGCTTACCAGCGAGTACGTTCAGGCTGCTGAGAGCCTTCTCCGTCCGCGTCCCCGCGGATCACCTTCAGGGGAGTCGGACGCGGGTGAAGTGGATCTCGTCGAGAACGACTCCGTCACGGACGAGTTCGGCGAGGACGTCGTCTCCTCCGGTACCGAGCCCCAGGCAGGTCGTCGCGGTCTCGAGCCACCAGCTGCGTACCCCGTCGACGCGTGACATCCCGTGCCGCGTTCCGCAGGCGGATGTCGGGGCACCGCGCAGGACACCATCCCTGATGCTCAACCCGTTCGACGGGATGCGCAGTATGAGCTGTGGGTCCCGGTTCGCGCCGAGGTCGGCATCGGTCAGGGTCACGCGCAGCCGTTCCCGGCTCACCGTGAGCTCTCCGGTGAGCACACGGGTGCCCTCCGGGGCGTTCCACGAGCGGTCGACGCTTCGGTAGATCAGGGAGGTCTTGGTCGCTCGTCCCCGTAGTGCCTGTATGCCCCGTTCGATCCAGGTGCGCTGTCCGGCGATGCGGGTGTAGACGATCGGCATGCGCGGGTCGCACTCCTCCGAGCCGTAGGAGACGAGCCCGACTAGGAACGGCACCTTCTTCCCGGGGCGGTTCCCTACGAGCGGTCCGCCGGAGTCGCCGACGCAAGGGCTGCTGCCGCGCCGCGCGCGCACCAGCAGCTGTCGGGTGGTGTCGAGTTCGGCGTACGGACTTGGTGTCGTGGTGGTCACGTCACGCTGCACGGCCCGACCGAGCCATTCGCTCTCGGAGCCGTCGGCACCGAGGCCCCAACCGAACACGCGCAGGTTGCTCTTCGCGTTCCGCATCGGGGTGTCCGTGACCGGGGCGAGCCGGATCGTGGCGACATCCTCCACCGGGACGGCGAGGCGGAGGATCGCGATGTCGTTGGCGAAGGGGTGCAGGGTCGGTCCGTTCGGCGGGTTGTACTCGGGGTGCACGACATGATCGGCAACCGGGTACGTGACGGCTTCGAGGAGGTTCTCGGAGCCCGCGCCGACGAAGAGGCTCGCGCTCTCGAAGTCGTGGGCGCAGTGCCCGGCGGTGAGGACGAGGTCCGGCGCGATGAGCGCCCCGGTGCAGAACGGCTGCGGGTCGTACACCCCGGCGTCGAGGTTCGCCATGACGACGACCGCGTAGGGTGCGCCGGCGCCACCCGGTTCGTTCACCGGGGCGATGATCGCTGATGCGCCGTCCACCGGTGCGGTCGCGAACACCCCGGCGAGGACCGTGGTGAGAATGCCGAGGCGGAGCGCCCGTCGAGCCCGGGGAGCTCCCGTCCGGTGCGATCGGTGCGCGGCGTGAGGGGTCGTGACCACGGTGTTCATGGTACGACGGACAGGGTTTCCGTCAGGGTTTCCGGTGGAGGAGCCGTGGCCGGAGCAGTCCGCCGCTCAGGATTCGTTGCGCTGCTCGATGACGCGGTCAGGGTCGGGTTTTGCAACGCAGGATAGCAGGAGGCCGAGTTCCTCGTCGGCGTCGACGAGGATGATGTGGCCGCCCTGGACCTCTCCGGTGAGGATCTGTTCGCTGACCTTGTCCTCGATCTCGCGGGTGATGAGACGTCGGAGCGGTCGTGCGCCCATCTGCGGGTCGTGGCCGTGGGTGGCGAGCCACTTCGCCGCCGCCGGGGTGAGTTCGATCCCCATGTCGTTGGCGCGGAGGCGCTCGTCGACGCGGGAGACGAGCAGCGAGACGATGCCGAGCATGTCGGTCTCCTCGAGGCGGTGGAACACGACGATTTCGTCGACGCGGTTGAGGAACTCCGGTCGGAAGTACTCCTTGAGGGCGGCGTTGACCTTCTCCTCAACGAGGGCGCGCTCGGTTGTGGTGCCACGGTTGGCGAACCCCACACCCTGCTTCTTGGCAAGATCGCGCGCGCCGAGGTTGCTGGTCATGATGAGGACGACGTTGGAGAAGTCCACCATGCGTCCCTGTCCGTCGGTGAGGCGGCCCTCCTCGAGGACCTGGAGCAGCGAGTTGAACACGTCCGGGTGCGCCTTCTCGATCTCGTCGAGCAGGAGCACCGAGTAGGGCTTGCGACGGACGCGTTCGGTGAGTTGGCCACCCTCGTCGAAGCCGATGTACCCCGGAGGGGCGCCGAAGAGTCGCGACACCGAGTGTTGTTCGGCGAACTCGCTCATGTCGAGCACGATGAGCGCCTTCTCGTCACCGAAGAGTTCCTCGGCGAGGGACTTGGCGAGCTCGGTCTTCCCGACGCCGCTCGGCCCGGCGAAGATGAAGCTGCCTGCTGGTCGGCGGGGGTCGCGCAGTCCCGCGCGCGAGCGGCGGACTGCTCGGGCCACGGCGCTGACGGCCATGTCCTGGCCGAGGACACGTCGGCGGAGGGCTGCTTCGAGGACGAGCAGTCGGGCGCTCTCGACCACCCCGACACTGGCGACGGGTATGCCGGTGATCTCTCCGACGAGTTTCGCGATGTGTTCGCCGTTGACGACCCGGGCACCGGGTGCGGGCAGGGTGGCCAGCCGCGCCTCGAGCTCGGCAAGTTCCTCGCCGGAGTCACGCTTGGAGCGGAGTTCCTGGATGCGGGTGAGTACGGTTTCGCGCTCGTCGTGGTGGGAGTCGATGACCGTGCGGGCGGCGGCCTCGTCGATGAGGTCGACGGCCTTGTCGGGAAGCCGGCGGGAGTGGATGTAGCGGGCCGAGAGGCGTGCCGCGGCGTCGAGGGCGTCGTCGGTGATCTCGACCTCGTGGTGCTCGCTGAAACGTTCACGGACACCGCTGAGGATCGCGATGGTGTCCTCGATGCTGGGCTCCTCGACGCTGATCGGCGCGAAGCGGCGCTCGAGCGCGGCGTCCTTCTCGAAGTGCTTGCGGTACTCGTCGGTGGTGGTCGCGCCGATGGTTCGGAGCTCGCCGCGGGCGAGCATGGGCTTGATGAGCGCCGCCCCGTCGACCGAGCCTTCAGAGGATCCCGATCCGACGAGGGTGTGGATCTCGTCGATGAAGAGGATGACGTTGCCGCGGCTCTTGACCTCGGCCAGGACGTTCTTGACGCGTTCCTCGAAGTCGCCGCGGTAGCGCGCCCCGGCGATCATCCCGCCGAGGTCGAGGCTGACGATCTCGCAGTCGCGGAGCTGCTTGGCGACCTTGCCGGAGGCGATGGTCTGGGCGAGGCCTTCGACGACGGCGGTCTTCCCCACACCCGGTTCGCCGATGAGCACGGGGTTGTTCTTGGTGCGGCGCACGAGCACCTGCATCATGCGGCGGATCTCCTTCTCGCGCCCGATGACCGGGTCGAGTTCGTTGTTGGCGGCTGCCTGGGTGAGGTTCCGTCCGAACTTCTCGAGCGCGCTGCCGCCTCGCTGGTTGCGTCCCGTGCCCGGGTTGCCGCCGACGAGTCGGTCGGCGGGCTGTTCGGTCGTGCGTCGCGGGTCGACGAGCGCACGGCGCAGCTCGACCGGATCGACACCACAGGTGGCGAGGATGTTCGCCGCGACACCGTTGCCTTCGCGGATGATCCCGAGGAGCAGGTGTTCGGCGCCGATGTAGTTGTGACCGAGGCTCAGACCTTCGCGCAGCGCGAGCTCGAGGACCTTCTTGGCACGCGGGGTGAACGGTACGTGTCCGGGGTTCTCGCTGGCACCCTGACCGAGCGATGCGATTATATGACCGATGACGCGTTCGCGGGTCAGGCCGCGTTCGGAGAGGATCCCCGAGACGTTGTTATCGACGGTGAGCAGTCCCACGAGGAGGTGTTCGGTGCCGATGAAGTTGTGGCGGAGCTCACGCGCCTCGGTCTGCGCGGCGATGACGACGGCGCGTGCCTCGTCGGTGAAACGTTCGAACATCAGTGGTTCCTTTCGGTCATAGTCACAGTGATCGCCTCGGTCTCTTGCGCATTCACTCCCGGACGGCCGCTCCGCCGGTCGTTGCGCCGCCTTCCACGGTTCCTTCCGCGGGTCCGGGGACCGCGAGGTTGGGGACCGTTCCCTCCGGGGCCGAAACTGGTTGTCGTGAACGCGAAGAAACCGTCGGTCCCGGCCAAGCCTGCGACCCGCCGCCGCGCCCCGGGTTCGCCGCCGCCTGCCGAGGTCCCTGTCCTGCGTTCGGGCTGGCCGTCGGGCGTCGCCCTCGTCGACGAGGAGTCGCTCTCGGTGCTCGAGTCTCTCGCCGAGGACCCGCCCGAGGGGTCACTGGTGGTGCTCGCCTGCGAGTTTGCCGACGTTGCGCTCGACGCCGGTGATCTGGTCGCCCGAGGCCTGCTCGGCTCGGACGCGCTCGAGGACTTTCACCCGGCGTCCCCGGAGGGGGAGCGTTGGACGGTGGCCGAGGTGGAGATGCTCTCCTCTCGTGTGCTTCGCTACCCGCGTCGACGTCACGTGTTCCTCGTCGATCGTGCCGAGACGATGGAGCGCCGGGCGCTCGATCGGCTGCTCCTGCTGCTCGAGGAGCCTCCGACGCCGCTCCTAGCGATCCTGGTGGTACCGCGCGCTGATCTGTTACCGACGACGATCCGGGGCCGCGCCGCGCAGGAGTTCTCTATCGGTGTGCTCTCCACGACCGAACGGGTTCGGGCCCTCGAGACCCGTGGGGTGGGCGCCTCGGTGGCCAGGGAGGCCGTCGAACTCGCCGGTGTCCGCCCGAGTCTCGCCGGCCCGTTCGCTGCAGACGCAACCCTCCGGGAGATCGCCCGCCGTGCGCTCGACCCGGTGCTCGATCCGAGGGCGGTGACCAGTACCGAGGATCGTCTGGTGGCGCTCTCCACGGTCGCCTCGGTGCTCGCCGCGGTGCGACACGATCCGTCGGTCTCGGTGGCGATCGAGACGTGCGGGTACGAGGATCTCGAACCGGCAGGGAAGGCCCTGTTCCGCGAGTTGGTGGTCGTGTGGGCCGAGCACCGTCGCCGTTGGCTCGCCGGTCTGCTCCCGGAGCTCCCCGCACACGCCACCCCGGTACTCGAGCGTTCGTTCTCCGACGTCGACACGCTCCTCGAGCGTCTCCGTGTCCCGGTGGGTCCTGCCCTGGCGTTCGCCGCATGTGCGGCGGCTTCTCCACGGATCGAGGATATCGCTGCGCCGCGCCGGCGTTAGTTCGCGGGGGCGGACTCTCCGTCCGCGCGGTGTCTAGAGCTCGAGCCCGCTGCGGTCCGCGACCTCGCTGAGGACGTCGTCCCAGTTCATCGCGCGCAGTCCCGGGATGTGCATGTTGTAGAGCTGGTTGTACGTCATCGCGATCTCGTCACCTCTCGCGGCGCGTAACGCGTTGATGTTGGCGGGGCTGTCGTCGACGTAGAGGTCGGCCCCCACCTCCGCCTTGTCGCGGACGAAGCAGATGTCGCGGTACGGGATGCGCTTGTCGTCGAGCCAGTTCACGGTGTCGGAGACCGCGGCGGCGTGGGCGAAGTTGACCACGAGTCGGTAGGTGACGATGCGGATGCGTACGCCGGCGTCGCTCATGCGCCAGAGCGCCTCGCTCGCACCGGGGATCGGGGTGAGACGACGGAAGAGTCCGTGCTCCTGCACCGCCTGGCGGTGGACCTCCAGGTAGTGGGCCTCGTCCTGAAACGGCCAGCCGGCCTCGACGAGGCTCCAGTGGCGCGCCGGTGGGAAACGCTTCGGGTCCTCTTTGAGGATCTCCGAGGCGATCTCGCGCAGCCGCGTCTCGTAGTCGGCGACCACGCCGTCGAGGTCGACGCCGATGGTGAACTCCTTGTCGTGTTTCCGTGCGCTGCTCATTGGTGGTTCCTTTCCTCGTTCTTCGAGAGTTCCGTGCGCGCGCCGCCGCTTTCGATGCTGCGGATGCGCACTGAGGTGATCGAGCCCTTGCTGACGCGCCGCGCGATGTTCTCGAGGACGTCCTTCATCCAGTGCACCTGGGAGATCTCGCGACGCTCGGCGGTGACGGTGACGCATCCCCAGCGGATTCCGGCGACCCTCGCGGCAAAGCCGCGCCGTGCGAGTTCCGAGTCGATGGCGCCGCTGACGTTATCGTAGGCCTCGACCGACTCGATCCCGAGTCGTCCAAGGATCTCCTTGACGACGGCCGTGGTCCTGTCCTCCATGAGGTTCACGGTTCGCCGTACCGGCGTTCCGGCAATCGGGCGTTCGCAGCAGGCGTTCTCAAGGGCGCCGTATCGAGGCCTGCCAGAAGGCGGGGTCAGAACGGCCCGTCGTTGCGGTTGTTCTGGTAGCGTTCCCGTCTCGGGGACGGCGCGGCGTATCCACCGCCGAAACTCTGCTGGCTGGAGTCCTCGGTGAAGCGCGCACAGGTCGCGTCGAACCGCAAGCGCACGGTCCCGAGCGGGCCGTTGCGCTGCTTGGCGATGATGAGCTCCGCCGCTCCGGCGTCGGCGGCCGCGTTGTAGACGTGGTCGCGGTAGAGGAACAGCACCGCGTTCGCGTCCTGTTCGAGCGATCCGGACTCGCGCAGATCGGAGAGCCCCGGCCGCTTGTTGGGACGCTGCTCCAACTGGCGGTTGAGCTGTGAGAGGGCCACGACGGGGACGTTGAGTTCGGTGGCGAGCCTCTTCAGTCCTCGGGAGATCTCCGACACCTCCTGGGTCCGGTTCTCGTTGGCGTGCCGGCTCTCGCCGCTCATCAGCTGGAGGTAGTCGATGACGATCGCGGAGATCGGGCCGCGTCGGGCGAGGCGCCGCATCGCCGAGCGCACGCCGCCGATCGTCTCGGGCGGGTTGTCGTCGATAAACATGGTGAGCTCGGCCATCTTCTGCGCGGCGACGGCCATGTCCCGCTCCATGCCGCTGGGGATGTCGCCGTTGCGCAGCCGCAGGAGGTCGTAGCCGAGTGACGTCGAGAGCATGCGCAGCAGGATCTCGGTCGAGCTCATCTCGTAGCTCAGCAGCGGCACGTACCCACCGCTGGTCTCGGCGATGTGGCGTGCGACCTGGACAGCGAGCGCGGACTTACCCATGGCAGGTCGTGCGGCGAGGATGATTAGTTGTCCGCCCTGAAAGCCGCCGGTGAGACGGTCGAGTCCGCCGAACCCGGTGGATTGTCCGGACAGGATACTCGTGCGTGCCCGGGCGAGCGTCTCGAGCATCTTCGGTACGGCTTGGGCCATCTCGATGAGCGATCCGCGGGATTTCTCCTGGCCGATGGAGAATATCTGCGACTCGGCCTCGGAGAGGACGTCACCGGCCTCCGCCGACGGGGCGGTGGCGGCGGTGGCGATACCGCGTCCGGCGCTGTAGAGGCGACGGAGTTTGGCCTTGTCGGCGACGATCTGGGCGTGGGCGAGGATGTTGGTGCTCTCGCCACTGCGTGCGGCGAACGCCTCGACGGCGTCGGGTCCGCCGACTCGGGAGAGGCGCTTGGCCTTGCGCAGGGCGTCGGTGACGGTGATGACGTCGATGGGTCGTCCGGCGGCGTCGCATGCGAGGATCGCCTGGTAGATGTCCTGGTGTTGGGTGATGGCGAAGTCGTCGGGTTCGAGGACCGCGGTGACGTCGAGGAACACCTCAGGCGCGGTGAGCAGCCCGGTGATGACGCTCGCTTCGGCCTCGGCGTCGACGGGGATGTACTGCTGGGTCATGAGCCGGCCATCCAGACGAGGACCCCGAGGAGCCACCCGGAGGCGAGGTACGGACCGAACGCGTACGGGGTCTCGCGGGTGAATCCAGGCCGGGTGAGGCGGGCGAACCCCCAACCGACTATCCCGGCGAGTAGCGATGCGATAAGTATGACCTGGCCGAGGAGCAGGTTCCCGGTTATGCCCACGGGGACGCCGATGGTGGCGAGCACGAGCAGGTAGTCGCCCATACCCATGCCGTCACGTCCACGGATGCGGCGGTAGACGCGGTTCACCACCTCGATGAAGCCGACCATTCCGCCGACGACGAGGAGCCCGGTGAGTGCCCGGTTCAGGTTCTCCTGCAGGAGCGCGGCGACGGCGACGGCTGCCCAGGATGCGCCGGCGAGCACGTAGAAGCTCGCGCTGTCGATGTACATCGTCTCGAGGTCAACCAGGGTCCAGATCACGGAACCGATGGTGAGGAGGCTGATCGCCACGGCAATCGCAACGCGCGCCGCACCCTCTCCCTGCAGTACGGCGAGCCGTTCGGCGAGATACCCGCCGGTGGCGAGGATGACAAGGGAGACCGCGGCACGCAGCGCGGAGGTGCGGGACGCGATGCGGCGCAGTGGTCGGAGAGGGTCGCCCGTGCGTTCGATGCGGGCACTACCCGCGTACTCGCCCCGGTCGACGCCCGCGTTGTAGACTTTCGACGCCGCGGCGACGAGCTCCTCACGGGAGAGCACGGTGGTACCACCGGCCAGCTCACGGAGCATCGCCACGGTCCCGGTGTCACCGGCGGTCTTGAGCCGGGTGAGGACGCGCTCTGCGAGATCGGTCGGCACCGAGGACTCGACGTTCGCCAGTAGTTCGTACGCGGCATGTTCCTCCGACGGCGTCGTGGGGATTGCCACTCCGACGGTCTCCGCGGCGATGAGGGACCAGATGGAACCAAGTTGCTGGTCGACGAAGTGTTCGCCGCGCAGCTGGTGGACGTAGACGTACGTGCCGGGCGTGGTGAGGACGTGGGTGAGGACGCTGCGTTCCGCGTCGAGGTGGGTCTCGAGCGGCTGGGCGACGACGCGACGCCTTGCCACCATGAGCACGAGCGGGGTGCACACGGCGAGGAGCACGCCGAGCAGGATTGCAGCCAGGGACGGCTCGAGCGCGGAGGCGAGGACGACTTCTCCGGGTGAGCTACTCGGGATTCGTGTGAGGTGTGTGTGCACCCTGTGCACGGTCCGTGCGGGACCGGATTGGTCAAAGACCCTCTGCGGGCCGCTCCTGCTGGGTATTCGTCGTGCGGCGTCTTGCCAGAAGTTCGACGGCGAGGTGTCGCTCGACGAGGACGCGTTCGGAGAGATGGTCGCAGAGCGCGGGTAGGTGTGCGCCGGAGACGAGCTCGTCGTTTACCCGCAAGCCGGCGCGCAGCGAGGCCTCGTACCTGCCGAGTCGTCGAAGGAGGCTCACCGTGCGGTACCGGGCGATGAGGTCGCCGCCATCGGCGAGTTCCTCGGCGAGTTCGAGGCTGCGCTCGAGTACGTCGCAGGGTGTGTTCGCCGAGAGGTACACCGCGGTGAGAAGGACGTGGTTCGCTATCCCTTCGCTGGGCGCGCTCCGCACGCACTCCTCGAGATCCGCCCATGCGACTACGTCACCCGTGTCGGCGACTTCGGCGGCACGGAGAAGCACCCGGAGTAGTTCGTCATCGGGGAAGCGCAGGAGCGCAGCGCGTGCGAACGTCGCGAGCGTCTCGAAGGCGAAGGCGAAGTGGATGCGCCGTCCCGCCGCACGGGTCAGTTGGAGCAACTCCTCGTCGGCGAGCAGGTGTGTGGCCCCGATGTCGAGGACGTCATCGAAGCGTACAGGCAGCGCGACCCAGCGATGCGCCCACGCCCACGTGGACGCCGCGTACGGACCCGCCGGCGCCGCGAGCAGGTCGACGAGCCACTCAGGTCTTCCGGTGGGACGCGCGTCCCCGGGATTCTCGGGGCGTACGTCCGGCTTCATGCCCTCGATCGTTGCGGCGGGGCACACCCCGGGCCAGTTGGTTCTTCCGGGGCATATGGCGCAATGCCCCGGGGGCTCGCCGCGTCACAGTCGAGGGCATGACCGGCACGCAGAGCACCTCCGATGCTCATGTTCCCCACGAGGTCATGTTGACCGCTCTCGACATCGAGACCGAGACCCGTTTCGGCGGGGGGCTCGACCCGCTCTCCTCCTCGGTGGTCGCGCTCGCGCTCGCGTTCGACGACGGCAGTACCGTGGTGTTCGACGACGCGGACGAGGTCACGCTCCTTACCCGTGTCGACGAGGCGCTCCGTTCTCGTCATGGTCTGCTCCTCACCTGGAACGGAGCCGGCTTCGATCTCCCGTTCATTGCGGTCCGCTCCCGTGTGCTGGGCATCGAGACGAGCATCGGTCTGGAGACCCGGCACGATCCGGCACTACCGGTGAAGTACGCGCCACCGGCAGGCCTCGGCGACCCGGTCCGTGCCCGCTGGCACGCGACGGCACACGTCGACGTTGCCCACCTCTATAGACCCTTCGCCGAGGAGCACGGTTTGCAGTGGAGCCTCAAGCCGATCGCCCGCCGGCACGGGCTCGAGCCCGTCGAAGTAGACCGCACCGCGATCCATGAGCTCAGCCCGGCCGAGCTCGAGGCCTACGTCGCCTCGGACGCGATCGTCACGCTGGACCTCGCCCGGAGGCTCCCGGTGACAGCGTTGCTGCGCGCCGTCCTCCCGTTCTAAGCCGGGTGCCGTCACCGACCTCTTGAAGCAGGCGGGTCCCATCGGACGGTGGAAGTCGTGGAGTCCGGAGGAAACGATCAGGAGACCTTCCTCGAGTGCGCGTTCGGCACGGTCCGTATACAGGGGGAGACCGCGCTGGTGTTCGTCGGCGGGACCCTCGAGGTGTGGCGCGGCCCGTTCGCGTGGACGGTGGGCGAGTTCGTGGAGGTCGAAGGTCCGCACGGCCGGTTGCTCATCGTCTCCCCGGGTGATGTCGTCTCCTCGCTTCGTCTCCGTCCCGTAAGCGGTTGAGGGCCGTCTCCGGGCACCAACGGTCAGGTGACATGAAATCCACACACCCTAAGAAAATGAAGGCCGCCCCTGCGCGGACGGCCCCCCAGCAAGCAGGGAACAAGGATGACGCACCGGTCGTAGTCGACTGGACCGACGTCAACCGCGAACTCCGACGACGCTACGTTGCCGCCGAGAAGCGTCTCGCCGCCGCCCGTAAAAAGGGTGACCGACGAGCCCAACACCGTGCCAAGAGGGAACTCGAGGACATCGGCCGCGAGTTCGTCCAGACCAACATCGGTCTGGTCGAGAAGCAGGTGCGGCGCTTCAAGCGCAACACCGACGACGACGAGGACAATCGCAGCGCAGGCATGCAGGGTCTCTGGGAGGCGTTCCTCCGTTACGACGTGAGCCGCCCTACGGCTTTCTCGACGTTCTCCCACCAGCACATCGCCGGTGGTATACAACGCGAGGTCCGTCGCAACGAGTTCCAGCACCTCTCGCAGAACGAGTTCAACCTGCGCAAGCAGGTCCGTCTCGCACAGGCTCAACTCGCCGCGATATTCGGTCGTCAACCGACTGCCGAGGAACTCGCCGAGAAGACCAAGTTGCCACTGGCCAAGGTGGAGAAGGTTCTCGCACCCTCGATTTCGTCGCTCGACGAGATGGTGGGGGAGGACGGTCTCAAGCGCCTCGACCTGCTCGAGTCCCCGGTCATGGAGATCGAGAACGACGACGATCTCGAACCGTACCTCGATGCTCTCAGCGACCTCGAGCTCTGGGTTCTGCTGCAACGCGGCGGATTCCTGGGCCCGATCGGGTGCTCCCTTGTGGAGACCGCCGACGGCATCGGCATCGGCCGTGAGGTGGCGCGTCGCGCCGAGTCGCGGGCACGCATCCGCGTGGCCTCCTCGGTGCTCGTCGACCGTCTCGGCATCCTCCCCTCACCGGAGGAGATCGCCGCTCTGTTGAGGGTCGACGTCGATCACGTCAAGGAGTACGCGAGCGTCAGCTGGGAAGACATGCGTTCCCGTTGGGACCGCGACTCCCGCAAGCTCGTCGAAGCCGCCTCATCGGAGGAGGCCTCGGCGCTCTCGCATACGCTCGACTTGGTCGGACGGGAGTTCATCGAGAACTCCGTGAAGATCATCCACGAGACCGGCGCCCGTTATCTTGACGAGACCGGCAAACCGATCGGCGCGATCAGCGCCGCCCGGGAGGCATGGTCGGCGTTCACCGTCTGGGACTACCGCACGGAGAGCTTTCCCGCTTTCCTGCGCAGCACCTTGACGAGCCGCTACCGTCGTGGCCGCACGTCGGCGCGCATAGAGAGCGCCGCAGCCGAAGACCTCTGGTACGTGGTGAAGAACCACACCGTGATGTCGCCGACACTCTGGTAACATCGCTCACCGGAACCGGTTGAACGAAAAGACCCCTGCACTTCGGTGCGGGGGTCTTCTCTATGAAGCCTTTTCGTCTGCCTCTCGGCGTGTCGAAGTGACCGAGCGGGGGTTACGATACCGAGGACGCAGAGATGTAGCAGACAGACGTGTCGTGCTACTGTCGTCCGTAGCGCACCAGGCGACGACGAACGACGGGGTGGTTCAACTTACTGAGACCCTTGCTCTCGATCTGACGTACCGCTTCCCGCGAGAGTCCGAGCAGGTTACCGATGGCGGAGAGTCGCTGGGGCGGTTCACCGTCGAGACCGAACCGACGGGATATGACGAAGAACTCGCGTTCGTCGAGACAGGTCAGTCCGAAGTTCTCGAGGCTCGAGACCTCCTGGGCGTTAATGACCGTGTCCTCGGTCGACGGCGCACTGTCCTCGAGCATCTCGGCGAGGTCGGACTTGCCGTCTTCCCCCATCGGCTTGGCCAGGGATTCGATCTCCTGGCTGTGCAGAACCCGCTTCACGGCGTCGATGCTCGTGCCGGCGTTCTTCGCGACGAGGGCATAGTCGATGTTGTTCACGCCGGGGTTCTTCGTGGCGAAGTCCTTCGCCGCCCGCAGGATCTCAGGGCGCTTCTCGAAGTCGCCGGGGTTGAGCTGCTTGAAGTCGGCGTCGCGCACGGCTTTCAGGCACTCACGCTGGATCGGCTTGTAGGCCCACGTAGAGAACTTCGAGCCGAAGCTCGGATCGTAGGTGGTGATGGCCCGCATCAGTCCGACGATCGCTGCGCTCTCGAAGTCCCGTGAGTCGTCCCGGCTGGAGACCGACGTGAACTTCTTGACGTAGTTGAGCACCAGGCCGTAGTTGAGGTTGATGAGCGCGGTGTCGACGTCGCTGAGCCGTCGGCGGAGTTTGGCCACCCGACGTTCTCCTGCCGCCGTCTTGCGCTTACGGGACGTGATCTCGTCGATCTCGTCCTTGAGTTTGATCCTCTCGGAGAAAAGGCTCTGGTTGCGTTCGTTGTACTCGACGCTTGAGATGGACGGGGTGTTTTCGTCCCTCTTCCAGAGGGATCGACCGGGGTTGTTCGTGGTGGTGGTCATGCTGTTTGTCTCCTGGCGGCTTCTGCGATAGTTCAGTGTGCGATAGTTCAGTGTCGGAACATTGCTACTTCTCGGTGATGGATCCCCGGTCCTTGCCGGGTCTAGTCTGTGGTCTTTCGGTCTAGACCATCTCTGTCGGCGTCAGTCGTCTGGCCCCCTCGTCCGGGGGTCGCCCGCGTTGGTGCTCATGTCGCCCACTCCTTGAGCGCCTGTTCGAAGATGTTCCGGCCGCCGCGCCCGGTGGTGTTCTTCCGCGAGCCGTGCTCCCCGAGGATCGCGTCGGAGAGGTCGGCCTTCGCCCCAACGAGTTTCAGGATACCCTCCTCGATGGTCCGGGCCAGGGTCAGGTTGATGACGAGGTACCGTTTGGTGGTGTCGCCGTCGACGCGGTGGATGCGGTTCGCCCGCTGGATGAGCGTGGACGGCTTGAAGGAGAGGTCGAAGTTCACCAGGGTGCTGCAGCACCTGCCGAGGTTGAGCCCTTCGCTGGCGGCGTCGGTGGCGAGGAACACGGTTGGTCCGGGGTTCTCCTCGGTGCCTGCGGTGGTGAAGGCGGTGACTACCTTGTCCCGGTCGGAGGTGGAGGTCTCGCCGGTAAAGAGCACGAAGCGGATGCCGTCCTCTTTGAGGCGCTCAGCGATGAGGTGCGCCATGCTGCGGAACGCGGTGAACACCACGAGGCGCTCTCCGGCGGCCTGCAGTTCGGCGGCCAACAAGCGGAGTTCGTCGAGTTTGGGTCCGTCGATCTCGGGTACCAGCCCGGCCGAGCGGAGCGCCTGCGCGGCAGGGGCCTCGGACTGCCAGACGAGGCGGGGCGAGGAGCACATCAGGCGGAGCATGCCGACGGCGGTCATCGCTGCACCGGTCTCGATCTCGTCGGCGGCCTCGCCGTCAAGGACGCCGAGTTTCCGTTTGCCCTTGGCGGCCTCTGCGATCTCGATCTGGGCGTCCCGGTGGGCCTGTTTGAGTGCTGCGCCGAGTTTCTCATCGGGGTCGAGGACCATGTTTTTGACCAGTAGGGGCGGGAGGTGGCTGGCGACCTCGGATTTGACGTGCCGGATGTAGTGGGGTCGTGAGCGGTCGCGTAGCTCGCCGAGGTTGCGCGCACCTTCGAATCCGCCGAAGCGCCCGGGGTAGGAGTAGCGGTTGAAGAACTCCATCGGGCTGCCGAACACGCCCGGTACGACGAAGTTGTTCATGAGGGTGTACCACTCGCCGGGGTTGTTCTCGATGGGGGTTCCGCTGAGCGCGAGCCGTCGCGCGGCCTTCTGGGCGAGTTGCCGCATCGCCTGGGTGCGCTTCGAGGTGCGCGACTTGAGTCGGTGGGCTTCGTCGGCGACCAGGACGCTGCCGGAGACGAGAGGTACGATGAGCTTGTAGTCGAGGTGCAGCAGATCGTAGTTCAAAACGACCCAGCGTGCGTTCAGCGCCTCGGCATAGAGCTTCTCACGCTTCTTCTTCTCACCGTCGATGACGACGACCTCGTCGCCGGTGAAGCGGGTGATCTCACGGGCGAACTGGGTCTTCACCGCGCCGGGCACGACGATGACGACGCGTTCGGTCTGCTTGCGGTTCTCCAGGAGCTCCCAGCCGAACCCGATCGCAGTCGCGGTCTTGCCGAGACCGGGCTGGTCCCAGACGGCGAAACCGGTGCGCTCGACGGCGACGGCGACGTTCGTCGCCTGGTACGCAAAGAGCGGTTCGCGCAACCCGCCTGGTTGGAGCCCGTCACCGTGTCTGGCGATCTCCCCGCGGTACACCTCCTCGGTGAACGGGTCGGCGAACGCCACGTCGAATCCCTTTGCCTGCCATTCGGCGACGACGTCACGGTTGGGGAAGTTCTTGACGAAGGCGCTCTGCGCCCGCGGGTCGCCCTGTACGACGAAGCTGCCTACCCGTCCGTCGAAGGTGACGGTGAGTTCGGCTGGCCGCAGGAGGTTCATAGGGTCGATGAGGACACCGCGTGTGACGAGTTCTCCGAGCGCGGCGGCGCTCGTCGCCGGGTAGGAGAGCCCTTGGGTGGACTTCTCCCACTGGGCGCCGGGGACGGCGCGGAAACGGGCGAAGATCTGGTCGTCGCGTCGTCCGAGGATGACGACGAACGGGCGTTTCAGGGAGCCTGGCCGCAGGATGGCGATTGCCGCCTCAGGCAGCTCCTCGCCCGGCATGAGCAGCTCGTCGACGTAGACGTCGGTGAGTCCTTCGGTGTGGTACCACTCCCGGAGCGTCTCGACAGCCTGCCGGGTCAGGTCGACGTTCCAGCTTTTGGTCTCGCCGTCGAAACGGGAGAAGGGGAGTGCCTTCACGAGCGTGACGATGCGCTCGTCGTAGCTGAAGCTGAGTTTCAACGTCGCCCCTTCCCTCGTGAGGAAGACGGGACGGTTGAGTCGGACGCTCGTCTGTTCCACGGTGCTCACTGTGCGGACCTTCCCGGGTATGGCACACGCGTCCGTTCGGACCTCGTCGCCTGTGTCGAGGTCACCCCCGTACAGCGGGTGTGACTGCTCGCCCGGATTCGCCGCGTTCGTTCTCTCAGGCGTTCGCGCCGGCGCGCATGCCGGCAGGGATGTGGGCTGCGTGGTTGTGTGCGGAGCGGTCCGTATCGTTGGCGTGCGCGAGTACGGATGCGCTGTCCTCAACGACGGGGGTGAGGAATCGTGGGCGGGCGAGGATCTCCGCTCCGATCACTCCGAGGTTCTTCGGTGTGGTCATGAGCTCGATCTCCCCGGGCCCGTTCACGAGCAGGAGGGCTGCCGGCGCGAGGGTGACGGCGGCGAGGATGAGTAGTACGGTCATGGTGTGCTGCTTTCTCTTTGTTGATTGTTTTATTCTTGTGAACCCTAGTGTTGAGTGTCTCCGGTACCCACCATACGAGCACGAACATCACCGCGTTCCGGGAGGTGACTTCCGTCGCCTACGGGACTCCCGGCCCGAGAATGAGAGGGTGAGCGCGTTGTTCCCGAAAAGCACGAGGTTTGGGGCCCCGGCCCGTCCGGTGGAGGCGCCCGCCGGGGTGCTCCGGGCCCGCGCCGACGCAGCCGGCCTGGTCCTTCGACCGGCCCCGCCCGTCGACCTTCTCGCTGCCGCCGTCGCCGCCGACGCGTGGTGCGCCCTGCTTGGGGGAGTCCAGCTCGAGGACGCCCGTGTCCAGGACGAATCCGCCCGCGGCGTGCTCGCAGCGGCCTTGGCCCGTTCCGCCGGGTACCCGGGCCCCTTGGTTGAGGTTCCGCTCGACGACGTGGCCGGTGCCCCGGAGTGGCTGCGTCTCGCTGACGAGCATCGGGCGTGGGTGCACGAGCTCTGCCCGGATGCACCTGGTCAGGTTCTTATGCGCGCCGGGTCGGATCTCTACGCTGCCGGGCCGGGGACGCGGTTCGCTTCCTATGGAGCCCTACTGCAGCTGCTGGCCGGCGACTGGGACTGACCCGACACGGTCCGCGGCGCTCGCCAGGGGTGCTCTCAGGTATTCTCCGGGTCTAAGTCCTCGAGCCGCGCCCGCAGGGTGTTCAGGCCTCGTTCCTTGCGTTGACGGAGTTGACGGGCTGTGACGCCGGCGACGAGTCGTGCCTCGGTCGGTGTGCGATCCTCGATGACCAGGAGCCGGATCGCTTCGGCCTCCTCCGGTGGGAGCTCGGCGAGGGCGTCGCTGATGGTACCACCGACTATGCGGTTCACTGCGGACTCGGCGGTGTCGGTGTCATCGGCGAGCCAGTCGGGCTCATTCCCGCCGCTGCGGTCGAGACCGGCGACGATCTCCTCGATGGATGCCGGTGTTCGTGTACGGCGGACGGCGGCGAGCTGGCCGGCTTCGAGGTTGAGGGCGGCGCCCACCTCGTGCATGGTCGGGGCGCGGCCGAGCGCGCGTGCGAGGTCGGCTTCGACGGCGGCGACCTTGCGGGCGAGTGTCCCGAGGCGTTTGGGGACGGGGTTCTCGGCGCGCACCCCGTCGCGGATCGCGCCGACGATGCGGGTAACGGCGTACGTCGAGAAGGCGAAGCCGAGGGCGGGGTTGTAGTTCCTGAGAGCCGTGCGGAGTCCGAGCCAGCCCCAGGTGAGGAGTTCGGAGGACTCCCGGTCGGGGAAGGAGCGCTGGAGTTTGTTAGCCTGGTGCCAGATGAGGTTCACGTGTCGACGCCCTTCGAGGGTGATGAGCGCCCACCCGATGCGGCTGGTGGTTTCGCGAAGGTCGCCGGCCCCGTCGATGACGGCGTCAAAGCCCCGTCCACTGATGCGCGCCTTCGCCCAGGTGGCGCAGAGCTCCTGGTAGAGGTCGCTGCCGTCGAACGTGCGACGCAGCGCGGCGAGTTCGACGAGATTCTTCACGGCGAGGACGGTGAGCGTACCGGGCAGGTCGTCGAGGTCGGGTAGCCGCCCCTCGCCGTGTCCGTCGCGGGCGAGCGCATCGTTCCAGCCCGGTCGCGTGCGGAGCGCCGACGGGGTGAGCCCGGTGGTCGCCGCGAGCTTCGCACTGGCGTTCCTGAGCTCGGTGTCGATGAGGTGGTGGCCCTCCTCGATGGCGGCCTGGATGACGTGCTCGCGGGGCTCGCCGTCTTCGACGCGTTCCAGGTTGCCGGCGACGGCCAGGAGGAGGGTGCTGCGCGGGTCGTCGAGGAGGTGCAGGCGACGCACGACGGTGTCGACGACGGCGACGCTGCGCTCGATGTCGCCGGGAATGTCGGGCGTGACGGCCTTCCGGCCGGAGGTGTGTTCCTGCACGGGCTCTACGGTTCGGGCCGACCCCGGCGGGGCAAGAAGCGCCTCGTCGGCTCGGGAAGCCGCGCGTCAAACCGCCGATCCCCGGCCCAGTCGGGTCGTCACCCCGTAAATGCGAACACGCCGGCTTTCGCCGGCGTGTTCAGTGGAGCGTCACCTCGCATGAGGTGCTGCGTGTCCTGCCTCAGATGGCTCGTGCCGCTTCGAATGCGTTTTCGAGCTTTTCGTACGTGCTGTAGCGGTCCCGCGGCTCCCAGAGGGCGACCGCGGTCTCGAGCACGTCCGTTCCCGGTATCTCCGTGAGCTTGATCGGCTCGGTCCACGATCCGTAGGCGCCTCTTCCGCGGAGGAAGTCGGCGATGACGGGGTGGCAGACCATGACGGTCCGCTCGGAGTTCCCGACGAGGTTCCCGAGGCCGGCAACGACGTTGCTGACGTCGTCGCTCGAGACCTGGGCCCGTAGCGCCGTGATCCCCTGGGTCGCGTGCCCGATGAGCACCGGTTGTGCCGGCGCGATGATCTGCTCGTAGCGGAGCGTCATCGCGTTCGCCGCGACCTTGAGCGCGCCGAGGATCTGGGTCTTCCAGTTCCTCTCCGCGAAAGACCAGAGGCTCTCGCCTTCGACCATGTCGAGGACAATGGCGCAGCGTTCGAGCTGCGTCTTGTCCGGGACTGCCAGCAGGTTCAAGATCTCCCCGTTCCCGAGGAGCAAATCGGTCGCCTCAGCGGGGGTGAGCCCTTCGGTGAGTTTCTCGATCCACGTCTTGGTGAAGAACGCGAGCGGTGCCTCGTTCTGTCGGTACGACGCGTAGGGATTCTTCGTCCCTCCGGCGACCCCGATGACGTTGGCTCCGCCCCAGAATCCCTGGTCGAGCTCGTCGTTCGCGAATCGACGGTGCAGCACGCGGGGTGCTGCCGTCTTGATGCAGTCGTCCTGGAGTGACTCTGCCGCGGGGAGCTCCGGCGTCGATTCCTCGATGCCGTTTACCACGCGGTTGAACCAGTTCTCCAGCCCGTGCAGGGCCCTCTCGGCGCGGACATGCGCGAGGAGGTTCTTGCGGTAGTAGTGGTTCCGTGCCGCAGCGATGACGGAGCGTCCCGGAAGGAGTGCTCCGAGGTTGAGCTCGGCGCGACGGCTCGCGTCGATCAGCGTCTTCGCGAGGTTGAACGTATCGCGCTGGTCGTTGTCGAGGGCGCCGTAGTTCAGGCATTCCGTGCACACGGTGTGATTTGTGAGCGCATCTCGGAGACCGAGCGGCATCGTGAGCACGCCGTGTCGACGGAGCTTGCCGCAGCTGCTGTAGGCGTGGAGGTGTCCACGTTTGCCGTTGGCGTACCACGTGAGCGGGTTGACGAATGCCGGGGCGTGCTCGCGGAGGAGTGCCTGGTAGACGTGCATGGCGAGCGGGTAAGTGGTTCCCATGGTGGGTCCTTTCCTGTGTGTGAAGGTGGCGAAGGACGAGGTCCTTCGTGACCGCTCTCACCGTCGGTGCCGGGAGGCAGGGGCCAATCACTTTACGCCAGGGGGGTCAGCGGCCGTCCGGTCAGGAGGCGTGGTCGGCGTTCCGGGGTCCACGCGCACGCTTGGCGTCGAGCATGGCGACCCGTAGGGACCCGCCGGCGAGGGCGAGGGCGGCGTCACCCCGTCCGCGTTTGGCGTGGACTTCGGCCGCGGCCAGGGTTTCGAGGAGGGCCCGGCAGCGCGTCACCCCGAGGTTCGTTCCGAGTCGTCGGGCCTGGCGCCACGCGCTCTCGGAGACGTTGCCGAAGGATTCGTGGACCTCGCCATGCTCACGATCGGGGTTCTCCACCGAGTACGTGGCGAGACGCACACGCTTCGCGAGGAACGCGATGGTGGGGATCGCCTCGAGGCGTTCGAGGAGGTCGGGTGTGACCTCCCCGCGTTCGATGTCGTCTAGGAGACTCCAGGGGAGACCTTCGGCCCGGCTGCTGCCAGCGAGGAGCCGCACCTGCGCACTGGTGGGTTCGCGGAACCCTCCCGCAGCGAGCGCTTCGAGGGTGCCGACGAGTCGTCCCGGGTCGTGACCGAGTCGTTCGAGGAGCGCACCGACGACGTCGCCTTCGAGTCGCAGCCCGAGTTGCTCGGCGATGCGCGCGACGGTCTCCTTGCCTCGTGATTCGAGGGAGAGCTTGCTGACTTCGCACACCGCGGCGAGTCGTTTCTCCACGGCGACGTTGAGCTTCTCGGCCTCGAGGTGGACGGGGAGGGTGGAGTTTCGTAGCGCGGCGACGAGGCGTTCGCTCGCGGCCACGTCGAGAGCCTCGACGCGGGTGACGCGGACCGACGTGGTGAAGAGTCCGGCCCCACGTACGCCGGCGACCGGGTCGTCCTCGACCGCGTCGACGAGGAGGTGCGCGCCCTCCGGTCGGAGGTGCCGTCTGAGGGGCTCGGCTCCGACGAGTAGCAGGTGGGGCTTCCCGGTCATGTCCGGGACCGTGCGTTCGACGCGCACCCTCGCCGGGATGCTGGCAGCACCGCGGTCGGCGGCAACGGTCGGGTGTATGGCATCACCTCGCCGTCTGCTTCCGCTCACCGCGTCCCTGGGTGTGCCGGCAATGTTCCTGGCAGCCGCGACCGTGCTCTCGATCCGGACGTTCCGTCGTCTCACCGTCACACCCTCGGGCCTGCCGGAGTTGCCGGGCGTGCGCCTCACCGCGGAGTTCGATGGCGGTGTCGTCTCGTTCCGCTACATCGCCGGTACCGACCCCGCTGCACCGCCGGTGGTGCTGCTCCACGGTTGGGGTTCCTCCGGGGACGCCTCGTTCTTCGGGGTTCTTCCGCTGCTGCGCGGCCCGGTGCTGGTGCCGGATCTCCCCGGGCACGGCGACACGACGAGCGTCGAGTCGTTCTCTTTCGATCTAGCCGCCCGTGCGGTGTTCGCCGCGATGGATGCCGCCGGCGTCGTCTCTCCGCACATGGTGGCGCACTCGATGGGTGGCCCGGTCGCGCTCTCGATGCTCCGTGCGCGTCCCGGGTGTTTCTCGCGGTTGACCGCGATCGCCACCTCGTTGCACTGGCAGTCGCCCCGGATGTCGCCGTTCCTCCTCGGAGCGCCGGTGTTGATGTCTCCGGTCTCGCCGATCGCGATGCGCAAGTTGAAGAACCGGATGAAGATGGTCCCCGCGTACACCGAGGCGTTCGTGTGGGCGTGGCGCCACCGTCCCGGGATGGGGACGCTGCGTGCTGCGGCGAAGAGCCTGCACCGCTTCGACGCCCGCGATTGGGACGTGGTGTTCCCTCCGACGCGTTGGGTGGTCCCGGAGGATGACTACATGGTGATGCCGTCTCGTCAGCGTCGCTGTGCCAAGCGTGTCGGGGCGGAGATCCTCGACCTCGAGGACGCCGGGCATTCGTTCTTCCTGGTCGACCCGGTCGTTCTCCAGGAGATCATCGCCATGCCCGCCCCGATACGGCATTCCTGAGCGACCCCGTCGAAGGAGTCACCGCAGAGTACGCGGGGCGTTCAGTCCGATGAGTCCCCGGAAGAGACTTCGTTCCCGCCCTCGACCTCGTCGTTCGTGTCACCGGTGCGCACTTCGCCACTTCGTCGGTTTTTTGCCATGTTGAGGAGGTACACCGCCGCTCCGACCGCGACGAGTGCGCCGATGCCGACGTAGATGAGGGTGGTCGAGTTGCCGTTCGTGCTGTCCTCGATGATGACGCGGGCCGTCTCCGGAATGGTCTCGTCCGGGTAGTCACCTTCGTGTGCGCTCACCACGCCGCTGGTGAGGACCGCGGCGAACACGCCACCGGCACCTGCGACGAGGGCCTGACGGACGGACGGGATGTTCCGGGCGGAAGCGCGGCCTCGCGTCTTGCCGCGCGTATGGTTGGTCTCTTCGAGTTTCATCGGTGTTCCTCTTTCTGTTACTCTTCTACGTTCCCGGGTCCGGGGTCTTCGACGGTTCGAGCGCCACGGGTTTTGTCAGGTGGCTGGCCGGTCGTCCTCGCGGGTGTCCCCGCGGCCTGCTCGTACCAGGGGAGCGCCGCGTACCAGGATGTGATGGTGGTTCCGACGCGCGCCGCACCGTCGTGTCGTTCTTCGAGATCGCGCTCCTGCGGTGCCGGGCGTTCCCCGACGTCGCCGCTCTCGCGGTGTGCGCGGAGGAGCGCGGCGGCAGCCAGGGCGAGGGTGAGCGCGACGGTGTGCGGGACGAGGTTGGTGACCACGCCGGAGACGGCCGCGTGGTTCCACAAGGCGTGCAGGGCGATACCGGACCCGAGGGCCGCGAGGAGGACGAGGGGTCTGCGTCCGTACCGTGTTCCCAGGGTGACCCCGAGAGCGGCGGCGAAGATGGGGTGGGCCAGAGGGGCGACGAGTCCGCGCATCACGAAGACGTCCTGCAGGACCCCGTCGTTACCTCCGAGCTCCGCGCTGATGGCGTTGAAGAAGTAGAAGGTGTTCTCCACGAGGGAGAACCCTCCGCCGATGAGCAGGGCGTACACGATCCCGTCGACCGGGTTCCGTACGCGTCCGAAGCGCGCGAGCAGGAGGAGCCCGACCCCTTTCGCGAGTTCTTCGACGACAGGCGCGAGAAGTACGACGGTACGCCACTCGGGCCCGCCTCCGAGCAGGCCGTTGACGTACGATGATGCACCGGTGGCGACGAGCAGTCCCCAGAGGAGCGCCCAGCGTCTGCTCGCCCACGGCCGCGCACGGCGGAACTGCAGGAGACCTACGAGGGCGAGGGTCCCGGCGAAGGGCACGGCAGCGAGAAGGAGCCCGCCGGCGACCCAGGAGAACTCCCCGAGCCGGACGGCGTGGGCAAGTGGTACGAGAGCGCCGAGGAGGAAGAGCGCCAGCCACACAGGGTGACGCTCACCGTTCGGGGTCGCACCGTCACCCCGGTCTCTTGTTCCCGTCGCGGACGTGTCGTGGACGCCTTTCGCGGCGTCCGTTGCCGTGTTGACGGAAGATATCGGTCCCACGTGGGTGATGGTGTCGCCGCATGCCCTGCTCGCCCGGTGCCGGGTGCGTCGCGAGGTTTCGTCGCCCGTTGTCCGCAGGTCGGCTCTCCTTGCTGAATTATGCGCTCCGCCCTGCACGGTGGGGTGCATGAAAGGAGGACGTCACATGAGTTCAACTGAATGCCCGGTCTGCGGGCGACCCTACGTCGATCACACCGAGTGGCAGATGGAGCGCTGCGCAGACAAGGCGTCAGATCGCGGCTACCGGGAACCGCCCGGCGACTGGGACTGACCCGATACGCTCGGCGCCGGTAGACCACACCCGTTCTCCGCTTCGTGTCCCCACCTGTCTCGTTGTCGCCATCGTCGTACCGCATGTCCGTGAACGTCGGG
>Ga0169931_10000539_pt1 | contig 62331 bp, 48 predicted proteins | sample Kivu_15m_20L_FD_129675 | JGI IMG/M metagenome (GOLD analysis project Ga0169931, IMG submission 129675) | Freshwater microbial communities from Lake Kivu, Western Province, Rwanda to study Microbial Dark Matter (Phase II) - Kivu_15m_20L... | ecosystem: Environmental > Aquatic > Freshwater > Lake... | reverse complement strand
TGGGCTGCCGGGGGATCTGCTGGCGCTGGAGATCAGGAGGTGCCTGCACTACCTGGGGGAGATCACTGGCCAGGTGACGAACGAGGATCAGCTGGATTACGTCTTTTCGAAGTTCTGTATCGGGAAGTGAGGCCTCAAACCATCGGCAGGTGTTCGACAGGGATGGGAGTCGTTGCCCCCTGTTTCCTTTTTTATAAACAATCGATCGGATTGATTAAATTTACTCAATCAAATGAGTAAAATGTATTTTATGTTCCAACGTACACATTGTCATTTACTTGCGAAAAGACTTGAAGAGCCGAGACGTTTCATCCAGGTGGTTCTCGGGCCGCGGCAGGTGGGTTAGACGACTGCCGTCAACCCATTGACCGCATCCCTGAAGATAGGATGCCATTACGCCTCGGCGGATTCGGTGCCGGCGACCGACAGCCATTGGGTCGAACAACAGTGGGAGACGGCTAGACTGATCATGAAGCGAGACCATGCCGAAGAATTCCTGCTGGTGATCGACGAGATCCAGAAGATCGACGATTGGAGCGAGGTCGTGAAGAGACAATGGGATTCGGACACTCGAAGCGGTCTCAACCTGAAAGCGATCCTGTTGGGATCCTCCCGCCTTTTGCTCCAACAGGGCTTGTCGGAATCCCTTGCCGGAAGGTTCGAACTGATCCACATGGATCATTGGTCGTATTCAGAGATGCGGGAAGCCTTCGGTTGGGATGCCGACGATACGTCTGGTTCGGTGGCTACCCGGGATCGGCCGAACTGGTGAACGACGAGAGGAGATGGAAGGACTATGTCAGAAACGCGCTCATTGAGACGAGCATTTCCAAGGACATCCTGATGATGAACCGCATCGAGAAACCTGCGCTTCTCAAACGCCTCTTCGAATTGGGATGCCTCTACTCCGGTCAGATCCTCTCATTCACGAAGATCATGGGACAACTGACCGACGCGGGGAATACCACCACGCTCTCCCATTACCTCGAACTCCTTGATACGGCAGGACTTCTCGGCGGCATCGGAAAATATGCCGGCGATGCGATCCGCAAACGGGCATCAAGCCCGAAGTTCCAGGTGCACAACACCGCCTTGATCAGCGCACAGAGGAGCGAGACAATGGGAGAGGTCGTCATTCGTCCCGAACAATGGGGTCGCATGGTGGAGTCGGCCGTGGGAGCGCACCTTTTGAACCGTTCCCATACAGGTTCATTCAGACTGCACTATTGGAGGGACGGGAACGACGAGATGGATTTCGTATTGGAAAGGGGCGGAAAGGTGATGGGCCTCGAGGTGAAGAGCGGTGCATCGTTCAAAACACCACCCATCTCCGCCTTTCAAAAGCGGTTTGGACCGTGCAAGGCTTTCGTCATCGGTGAAACCGGCATACCCTGGCGAGAATTCCTGGCCATGGATCCCGTCGAGCTGTTCTGAATCGAAATCGGTCGGATAGGTGATATGTAAACATGGCACATCCCTGTGAAATCATGAAACCTCCTCTGAGGCGTACATCGCGTCCACGAATCGAGGTAAATCCTCTCTGATCGGGGGACATCCCGGTTCAGACATGAATAAGAGCTTGGCGCCTGCCGGCCTGCCCTGACCGAAGCGTCACGGGTCTCCGACTGCCGCCAAGCTGCATCAAACATGTTTAGAGTCGATAAATGAAACTTGATGATGATTCATGGAAACAAGTTGGCAGCACCCCCCATTGGCGGCAGTCGGAGACCGGCAGGCGCCAATGGCGAGTACATCCTGGTTCAGACAATCCCCCCGACGCACATGTCTTTTCGGTCGACGCCTACCGGTCAACGAGTCCTGGTACATCCTCTCTAATCCTGGTACATCCCGGTCGTACATCTCGTTTCAGGCAATCACCCAACGGCAACGTGTGACAAGTAAGTCGCGATTCGAATCAGATCGGCCGACGAACCGACTCATCGGATCGAGTCGATCTCCTTCCAGGAGGCGAACTGGAAGAGGGGATTGTCCGTGGATGCGCTTTTCCCTTGATAGAGCAGGACGCCGGATGCGTTCGGTTGGTTCTTGCCCCAGTACTTCAGGCCCTTCAACAGGCTGCGGTCGGGTTTGGAGGCGGATTTGACCTCGACGGCGAAAGGCCCTGTCTCCTTTTCGACGATGAGGTCGATCTCGTTGCCCATGTTGTCCCTGAAATAGAAAAGACCGGTGTTGTCGCCATCGTTGCATCTGTTCTTCCGGATCTCGGAGAGGCACCAGTTCTCGAAGACGGCACCGGCCATCGGATGGCTTTTCAATCCGGTCTTCGAGGTGATGTTGAGCAGCGCGCACAGCAGTCCCGTGTCATGGAAGTAGAGTTTCGGACTCTTGACGATCCTCTTGTTCAGGTTGTTGTGCCAGGGTTGAAGCTGGAAGAGTATGTAGCTGCCCTCCAGCAGCCCCAGCCATGACTGGATGGTCTTGGTGTCGACCCCGACCTGCCTCGACAGCTCGTCGCGGTTGAGGATCTGTCCGGCGAGGTTGGCGCAGAGTTGGACGAATCGATTGAATGTGGCGAGGTTCTGGATGTTCTTCAACTGCCTCACATCCCTTTGGATGTAGGTCTGAATGTAGCTGTCGAGCCATTTCTTCGGATTCAGCCGCTCCGTCCAAATTTCGGGATACCCGCCGTTGAGCATGTTGGTCAGGATGTCATCCGCCGGCATGCCCGCCTCATCGAGTTCCTGATGGCTGAACGGCAGGAGGGTCAGGTACCCGGCCCTGCCGGCGAGGGACTGTGAGACCTGTTCCTGCAACAGGAAGTTGTTGGATCCCGTCAGGATGAACCTTCCCCTCGACCTGTCTTCGTCCAGCAGCACCTGAAGGTGTCTGAACAGCTCCGGCACCCGCTGCACCTCATCGAAGACGGCGCCCGTCCGGTAACGCGAGAGGAATGCGGCGGGGTCGGACTGGAAGCGGCCCTGCGTGGCAGGGTCTTCGAAGTTGACATAGGGCCTTCCCTTGAACAGCGTCCTTCCGAGCGTGGTCTTTCCGCTCTGCCTGGGTCCCGTGATGCAGAGGGCGCGGAACTGCGTCAGCGCGAACCTCGCCTCATCCAAGATCGCACGCGGTATCGTGAATTCCATTTGTGTAAAAATATACAAAAATGGAATATGGTTCCATTATTCGATTTTCCTACAAAAATGGAGTCGTCATATGCCTTCTCGATCAAAATCGGAGAAGGCGGTGACGGAGGGGGGGATGGCAGTGGGGCGTGACAATCTGCTTTTCAGCGTACAGGGTGCCAACCGACTTACCGTGGATTGTCCCGATAGAAACCGCCAAGGTTGGAGTCGCCGAATCAGGATTGGAAAATTCGAGTCCCTTAAGGATGATCCAGGGGGATGGATTTGAATCTGCCATTGGTGCTGTGGAAGAAAGTTCTTGTAGGTTCTCGCTGCATTTTTTTTAAAGATGTCTTCATCTCCATTGAAATGTCTTCCCCCGCTTGTACCTCTTTTGTACCCAGGGTCTGAAACATAGATGGGGCGGGGGTTTGAAGTTTCTGCATCGGAAAATGAAATAGTCAGATCAAGTCAAGTTTCATCAACTTTTTTTTGATCAACAACTTTTTGATAGTAAAGATCGAGCATGATCCGGTGTCCTGAAACCATTTCACACACTCAAAAGACAATGGCACAGCCTTTTCCGACCGATCGTACATCCCGACATGTAGATGCTCGAAACATTCTATTCGCCCACCCCATTCGGAAAATGCGAATAGCTGTGGGATAGACCGATCAAGCGAGTAGATAGTTTCTCTTGGTTTGATACATCATCAGGTATCCTCTCTTGTTGGCCTCAGACAGGAATGATCGCCTGATGAGGGTTTCCATGAATGGCTGCTTGTCCAGGAATGGTGACATTAGTTTGTCAATTCGGCTTTCTGCAACACCGATACGTCTCCCGAATTCTTCAAAATCCCTTTTGTTCGGGTGCATGCTTTTCTTGAATGGTTCACTTTTGAAATCATCGGCAAATAGTCCTTTGTCAAAGGCAAAATCAGAATCATCCACATGGAGTCTGGTGTTGATCAGATCATAGGCAGGACTCAGTAGATAATCGCCCTTGGAGGATTCCAACAAAGAGAAGTTTTTCAAGTGGGCATCACCATTTGAAAACAAATAGTTGAACAGCACCATCGAAAAATACCTTTCGATTTCGATACGCCATGCCGAAACGTATTTTTGGATCAGCATCCCGGCTTCTTCATAGCTGAAATCGTATTTGAAGTTCGGACCGGCATTTTCTTTGGTTTTTCCGGCTATCGTCGCAAAGTCTTCTAAACTCCATTTGCTGCCATCTTCTTTTACATCAAAGCGTTTGGTGATGTATGCAGGAGAACCGTTCTTGAAAAAGATCACCGCGTTTTCCGCTGTTTTCAGGCCATATACCTGTTTGGCGATCTGCATCGTCAAATGTTCGTTGGCAGGGACCTGATCCACCTTTTTCAGATCCCTGGGTATCGGCTTGAGAATATAAGTGCCTTGTTCCCCTTCCCGGGTCAAGCGTAAAATGTTTTTATCAAGGAAAAAACTCAACTTTTCCTGAACACCCGATATGGAGATGCGTTTACGATTATCCATGAACAGCTCGGCAACTTCTTCATTCTGCTGGGGTGGATCGTAAGACAGAATATGACTTACTTTTTTGCCATGGAAGAGATTCCTCAAGCACCCTGGGCTGTACGTAGAAAAACCTTCCACCAACGTACCCGGACAATACATCAATTCGTGTATGTTCATGTTGTCAGGATGGGTTTTACGGTCACGGCGCCGATGGTATCACACTGTGCCGTTGCTGCAAGCAAGCCAAAATGATCTTCTTCATCGATTCTCAACTGCACGCTTTGTAATTTCCTGTTTACGCCTTCACTCACCATATTGTAGAAAAATGGAAACAGGAATTCACTGTGGTATTCCGTTTGTGTTTTAGGCAGTGTCAAGCTGATCGCAGGATTGTGTTCATCCAAAAAAAACTTCTCATCGTATTTGAAAACATAATGCTTTCGATCTACTTCGATGAGCAGGCCGGCGAGAACTCCGTTGCGGTATATTTCTAATGTTCGCATTCAGTCAAGGTTTCTTTTTTACTTGAATGGTTAATTCCATTCCCAATACCTCGGCCAGTTTATTCACCACATCTACACTGGGATTACCTTGGCCCTTTTCGAGCTTGTATAACGTGTTTACGCTGATCTGTGCCAGCTCAGCCAAATGGGGCTGGGTGATGTCCAACTCCTTGCGTCTGGTTTTTATGGATATACCAAGGTCCTTGATTGACATTATAATGTGATTTCATTGTCGAAAGTAGGATTTTTTACGGGAAAACCCCCCATAAAACACATTATAGTATGATAATTATGTGAGATCCAACCTTTTGGGGCATTTGCAACCCAAAACCACACTATTTTGTGGTATTCAATCTAAAAAAACCCCGATAATTGCATATACCCCTTGAAAGTTGAATGCAAATTCCTGACGGCTATCCTTGCTTGTGGCTAATGGATTGAACTCCCACCATCATTGTCTTTCGTGATCATGCGGATCGAGGCATAGATTCCCCCACCCTTATCCTGTCGAAAGTATCTTGTGCGGCTCCACTACCCCTCTTCCCTGTTGTTCCACACCTTCCGCACATAATACTCGCTGAACCCCGTCTGCTGCGAGATCTCTCGTGCGGTCCGCTTCTCCTTACGAAGCCGGTGCACCTGCTCCATCCGGAGGCGGTTGATCAGCGCACCCGGCTTCTCGGAATCGAGCAGCGTGTACACGACGGCATTGTTCGTGTGGAACTTCTCCGCGATCGACTTCAGACTGGCCTGCGCCAGGTTCTCGCGGATGAAGGTCTCGATGTCCTCCCGTGTCAGTTTGGGCGGGGCTGCCGCCGGGGCCTCTTGGATGACCCGTTTCAGCCGTTTTCGTGACCGGTAGAGCAGATAGGAGAGGGCACCGGCGAGGATGGCCAGCCCGATAAGCAGTCCGATTACAAATCCGGGAATGGGCTGGCTGTTGGTCAGTTTGGACGTCCGTTCCGATAGTTGCTCGAGGTTCCGGGCATCGAGTACGTAGAGACCGTCGATGCTGCCGGCGAAGAGGCTGTCACCGCGCAGGGAGAGCCCCATCCGGTTGAATTCGACCCCGCGGATGAGCTCCGATAGTTTGTTCGACGAGGTATTATAGAGGAACAGTCCCGCATCGGTGGAGATGGCGAACTCGGAACCGCCCAGCTTCAGCAGGGTATGGGCCTTGGTGAGGTCTGTCAACTTCTTCATGCTTCCGTCGGCCCGTACCGCGTACAAGGCCGTAGAACTCAGCAGGTACTGGTTGAGATTGTCGATATGGCCGTCCAGGATCGGTTCCGGCAGGGTCATCATCAACCGCGTCTCTTTCATCGCCGGTTTGAATGCCAGGAAGTCGCGTCCCGAAGCGAAATACACAGAACCCCGGTTTTCGCCCAACAGTACGACTTCCGTGTCTTTCCGTTTGGACCGATAGACCGACGCCATCTTGGTCATGGCCTGGTCCATCTCCAGGAGGTCGGTCTTGGCGGCCACAAAATACCGTTGGTGATAATCGGAATAGCGGACGTCGGTGGCGTAGGCGATGGTGAATCCCTCGGGCAGTTCCAGCCAGGCCGTCGGCAGGCTGTCGCCCTGGTGCAGGTCGGCGATCAGGAGGGAACTGTAGCAAAGGAAGGCCTTGCCGTTGAACTCCCGGATCTGCCCGTCCATGAAGTCGGGGAAACGGATGGATCTGTCCAGCTTCCTTCCGCGGTAGTAGACCCCGGAGTAGGTGCCGATGAAGTTCCGGGAGGTGGATCGGACGCTGTGGTTGCGGTATCGGATTTCGAAGGGAAGGATCTCGTAGACGTGCATCCTGCCGCCCGAGGTGATGTAGAAGAAGTCGTCCGTACCTGCATGGTACTCGTCGCGGCTCTGGGTGGGGAAGGGGAGTAGCCGGACGTAGGTCTTCTGGTCGAGGTACCGGATCCCGTTGGGGTCGATGGTCAGTTTTCCCTTTTCGTCCTGTGTCAGGTAGCCGCTGCGGTCATCTGTCTTTGTGAAGGACGCCCCGTCCATCCGGTGGATCCCCTCGGAAGTGCCGGCGTAGATCCGTCCATCCGCCCCTTTGAGCACATTATAAAAGAAAGGCCGGGAGAAAAGGGTCAGCAGGCTGGTATCCCGCAACTGGGCCCGGACCGGCAGCAGGGACAGGGAAAAGGCGAAAAACAGGAGGATTCTCACCGGCATGGGTATGATTCTTTAGAGCATGGAAGAATTGCAAATCTCTTGAAGAATTGCCACGGGCGACATTTTCTAAATCTTCAAAAACTTGTTTCAGGCTGTGACAATTCAAAAAAGTCTTTAAAAAAAACCACATAGCGGTCGAAATATTGACAAACGAGGGGTGTAGGGAAGCTGTAACCCTGTGTGTTACTTCGTATGCTTTCATGGGGCCAGGCTGTATCTCAACGACATAATCAAATAATGAATATGCATAAAAGTCAATTGATCATTTCATTGTCCTTCTATATGGCTGAGATGTTGCCTGTCCATGCCCAACTGCATGTGGCGAGCGGGGAGACGTTGAAGGTGACGTCGGCCAACGAGCTCGTCCTGCAGGAAAACCTGAGCAACAGCGGTACGATCGACCACCTGACGCTGAGCGGTGGGAACGCCCAGTCGATCAGTGGCACGGGCACCATCGGTAATCTCATCATCAACAAGACGGCGGCTACGACGGCGACCATCACCTCGGGCATGCAGAGCATCACGGGCGTCTTGACGCCGACCTCCGGCACCCTGGCGGCAGACGGCTTCCTGACGCTGAAGAGTACCTCCAACGCCGCCACGGCGCGGGTGGGGGAACACACCACTTCCGGTGCGATCACGGGCAACGTGACGGTGGAGCGGTTCATCGATGTGCAGGGCCGCCCCAAGCAGTGGCGGACGCTGGGCTTTCCCTTCAGCACGGCGGTGACGCTCAATACGGTCCAGGGCATCGCCATCGACGTGAACGCATCCTCGCCTTCGATCATGTTCTACAATGAGGGTTCGGACGATGGGTCCTACACGGCGGGTGGCGCAAGGAACGCGGGTTATGAGTCCATCACCAACCTTGGTCATACGATCCCCGTCGGCAAGGGTGTGATGGCGTGGATCTACGGGGATGCCAGTGCCGGCCGTGCCAGCTCGTCGGGGGCCATGTCGGGGAGCCTGACGATCACCAGCGCAGGTCCACTGAACGAGTCAGGCAACGCCGTCAGCCTGCCGGTCACCTTTTCCGGCTTGACCTATGCCGGCTGGAACCTCGTCTCCAACCCCTTCGCCTCGGCCATCGACTGGTCACACAACTCGATCACCAAGACGAACATCAACGATGCGATATACCGATGGAACCCGGCCTCGGCCAGTTGGACGGCCTGGACCACGGGGGGCGGGACAGGCACGACGGCCGGGGTGAACTCGATCATAGAGCCGGGCGGGGCCTTCTTCGTGAAGGCCACTACGGGCTCGCCGGTGCTCACCATCCCGCAGACGGCGAAGTCGACGTCGTCCTCCCCCCTCGTCCACTTCGGCCGCGTGCCGCAAATCGACGTGCGGGGTGAGCGGATGCAGACGCCGCTGCGCCTGGCGGGCGTCCGGCTGAGCGTTACGGGCCAGGGCAATCCCTACCCCGACGAGATCTATGTGGATGTCTCCAAGGCCGACGCCACAGCCGGCTTCGACCGGTTCTACGATGCCGTGGCGATGGGTCGCACCTCGGGCGCCGGTCTGGCGGTGAAGGACGCCAAAGGGGATGCCTATGCCATGCAGTTCGACAGGCCGATCGCCGAGTCGGGTGTCGAGAAACGCTACTACCCGCTGCGCGTGACGAGTCCCGCCATCGGTGAGACGACCCTCGAACTCTGGACGACGGGTGCCTGGAACCCGCTCAACTCGGTCTCGCTGATCGATACCAGGACGGGCCGGACCCTGCTGCTGCGCGGCGGACGGATGAGCTATCCGTTCCGGATGGACTCGCTGAAGGCGGAGGGCCGATTTCTGCTGGCCATCAACCACGTGAAGGTGGACCGGGAGACCGGCATGCCCGCTTCGGAGATGAAACTGCTGGGCAACCCCGTCAGCGGCGAAGTGCTCGACCTGCTGCTGACGCACCCCACGGCGCAGCCGCGGCAGTGGAGCGTGGTCGACATGGCGGGCCGGACGGTGGCGACGGGCCGCTTCGGGGCCAACACCCCGGACGTGCAGCACAGGCTTGCTGTACCCGGCCTGCGCACCACGGGCAGTTATGTCCTGCAGGTGGAGATGGACAACGGCGAGCGCAGGCAGCTGCGGTTCCTGAAGCCCTGAGGCCGGTGAGGGATAGTTGATCCGACAAAACGAAAGACCATGAAACGAATCACGATAGTTGCGATAGCAGCCGTTCTGACCTTGAACCTCACCTTCTGCCTGCCGGCAGCGGCACAACTCGACCCCGACCCGGGCGGCACGGGCGGCGCGCTCTGGGGCACATCGGACCCGGACCCGTCGGAGGACCTGGCGGGTGAGGCGCCTCCGGCCCCCGGCAACGACGTACCCGTCGACGGCGGCCTCTCAGTGTTGCTGGCCGCCGGTGCGGCCTACGGGGCGGGGCGGCTGCGCCGCAAGGCACGTGAAGTAAAGGATTGAAGCGTCAGCCGTTGTGACCTGGTCACCCAATGAGATAATAATCAGCACCCAAATCCTAATCAATCAACGTACAGCCATGAAGCTTAAAACAACGCCTAATACAAACGCCATGAAAAGGAAAATGCTCGTCATGATGATCTGCCCGTTGGTCGGGTTGGCGCAGGTCGGCATCGGCACCACCGGTGTCGAGAACGCCTCCGCGAAGCTGGAGGTCAAATCCTCCACCCAAGGCTTTCTGCCGCCGCGGGTCGAACTCGTTTCGACAAGCAATGCGTCCTCACCCATTTCGAGTCCAGCCACGGGGTTGCTGGTGTACAACACCGCCACGGCCGGCAGTGGTGCGACGGCAGTGACACCGGGCTTCTACTACTATTCAGGAAGCGCGTGGGTGCGTCTGATCGTGCCGACCGACAATGCAGCCAATGTCAGTGGTACGGTTTCAGTAGCCAATGGCGGCACCGGCCAGACCACCGCAAATGCCGCATTGAACGCCTTGTTACCCGACCAGTCCGGGAATGCCGACAAGGTCCTGGTCACCAATGGAACCAACACCTCATGGAACACCAATGTGGCGTTGACTTCTGCGGTCACCGGCGTAAGAGGAGCTGGAGCGGCGAATATTGGGCCAAACTCTTATACAGGGGCTTCCATTACCCTTCCCCCTGGGAAATGGTCGGTCACCGTGAGTATGTTGGCATTGACTTCTACTGCTGGAACATATTGGCTGCGTACCGGTTTCTCCGACAGCCCAACCAGCGGTACTCTTGGGGCTGATGCCGAGGGCGCCGCCCTGGTCAGTGGATTGAGTTTCGGCCAGAAAAATTCCATGCTGAACGGAACCATTATCATCAACAACACATCCGGTTCCAACAAAATCTATTACTATTGGACAGGCGCATGGACAACCTATGATAGTGGCATCAGTAATGCGGAGTTTATCAATCTCGGTCGCGATGTATATGGAGAGAATACGATCATCGCCTACCCGATGAATTGATGGGGGCTATCGCTTGGAAGTCAGTGTCCCAACTCGCCCTGCCCCTTTCGCGAGTGCGGGGTACGGATACTGGATCCCAAACAGTAAGACCAGCGATGCATACATCTGCATCCATAATCCGGCATGACTGACGAGCCGATGATCACCAAGATCGGTTTTGGTCCTTTTGGGGAAGCCCGGTTTTCTCCCTATCTTGACTGTAAACCATCATATATGTCCGGAATGGCCCATCGGATGCACGGGTTCCTGACCCTGTGGTTCCTCCTTGCCATGCATGCCGTTGCCGCTAAGTCCTTCAGGGAGGCCCGCATCGGTACACAGACCTGGATGCAGGAGAATCTCAATGTCGACCGGTTCCGGAATGGCGACCCCATACCGCAACTCAGGTCGCCAGAGGAATGGGGTGACGCCATCAAGCACAAGAAGCCCGGATATTGCTATCTCTACAACAATCCTGGCTACGGACCGAAATACGGCCGGTTCTACAACTGGTGGGCGGTGATCGACCCCCGCGGACTGGCTCCGGAAGGCTGGCATGTGCCCGATGATGACGAATGGAACACCCTGACGCAGTTTCTGGGTGGCCCCTATGTGTCACCCAAGCGGCTGAAGAACACGGACGAGCAAACCTGGGGCAGGGGAACCGCGGGCACGAATGAAAGCGGGTTCACCGGTCAGGCCGCCGGCCTTCGGGGGAGTCGGGCAAAGGATTACTTCCTCTTCGGCATGGGGGTCTGGTGGTGTACCACCGAGGTCGACTATTTTGTCACGGCAGCAAGGCAACTCAGGTCCCAGGGTGGGTTTGTCCGGGTCAGCGAAGGACTCGCGAAGAACATGACCATGCTCGACTGGGGCTTGTCCGTCCGCTGTGTCAAGGATACGCTGTAACCCGCGTGTCCCCACCCGCCCCGCACCAACAGCGCCATGTCTCCCATTGGTCGGCTATGGGGACACGGGGTGCCTTCTCCCACATCCATGTCGGATCCGATCCCAGCCCATCCCGATGGTGAAAGCCTTCGTCTTCGGTAACTTCCTGCCCTTCCACAAGGGGCATGAGGCGATGATCCGATATGCGCTCACCCAATGCGATCGGCTGACCGATGTGCAACCGGCACAGCACTGTCCTGAACCAACACCCTCCATCTTCCCAACGAGATACCATGCGTACCTTTCTCCGAACCTTGACCCTGCTGTTCGTCTGGCTGGCGGCGCAACTGTTCCCGGACATTACCTTGGCCCAGTCGGGCAGTACGGACTTCTACGGCCGCGTTGTCGACAAGAGCGCCCTCTGCAGCCAGGCCAGCGGCTTCATGAGCGAGCAGGACGTAGAGCGACTGATAGCCGAGATGCTGGCGATGCAAGGCGTCAAAAACCGTTACATCGTGGTCGGCTGTCAGTCGGTCACCAACTGCATCGCGACGGTCGACAAGGACAAGCGGCCGGTCATCCTCTTCAACCCATCCTTCCTGCAACGGGTGCAGAAGTTGCATTTCTCAGCGTCGGACCTCCCCGTGATCGGCGAACGCGACTGGACGACCCTCACCATCCTGGCCCATGAACTGGGCCATCACATGAACAACCACCTCACCAACCCCCTGCCCAACGCCACGGCGCATGACATGGAACTGGAGGCCGACGAGACGGCCGGCTTCCTCCTCTACCTCATGGGCGGCCAACTGGCTCAGGGCAAACTGGCGTTCAGTGAGGCATCTGAGAAGGGCAGCTACACCCACCCCCCACGCGCCCAGCGCTACGAGGCCGTCACGAAGGGCTACAACGATGCCGCAAGACGTTTCCAACGCAGTCGTAACGTGACCATCTCCGATCCGGAACCCAAGCCCGACCCACAACCCGATCCCGTCAACCCCAGTCCCGTCCCGGCGAAAAAGCTCACCTACGCCTCCGTGACGATCGGCACACAGGTGTGGATGGCGGAAAACCTGAACGTGGACCGGTTCCGGAACGGAGATCCGATCCCGGAAGCCCGGACCGACGCCGAATGGAAACAGGCCCACGATGCCAAACAACCGGCCTGGTGTTATGTCAACAACGACCCGGCCAGCGGTGCCCTGTTCGGCAAACTCTACAACGGCCATGCCGTGAACGATCCCAGGGGCCTTGCGCCGGAAGGCTGGCATGTGTCCACCGATGCCGAATGGATCCGCCTGACCAACGCGCTCGGCGGAAGAAAGACAGCCGGTAGCCGGTTGAAGAGCAACACAGGGTGGAACCGCGGCGGGAACGGTCAGCCGGGAACTTCGTTCTCGGGACGCCCCGGAGCGCTTCGCTACCTCAATGGCGGATTCGCGCTGACGGGTGTCTCAGGCAATTGGTGGACCGCATCCACAACCGCTGGCAAGGATTGGTACTGGGACCTCATCTGGGATACCCCCGCGGTTGGACGCAGCGACAACCTTGTCCGAGGCGTCGGCATGTCCGTCCGCTGTGTCCGGGATTGACCCATCCCACACCGCCACCGGCAGGATCCATGCCTGCAGCCCTCCATCCCGGCATACCGGTCCATCACGTGTCCTTCTTCCAGATCTTCCGGACATACGACTCGCTCAGCCCCGTGGCTGCGGCGATCTCGTCGGGCTTGCGGCCCTCATCCCGCAGGGCCCGCAACCTCTCCTGTCGGAGTGTCTGGATCAGTTCCCCCGGACGCAGCGGGGCCGGCACGGTATAGACCATTGAATTATTGGTCTGGAAATGGTCGATGATCGTCTTCAGCGAGGCATTCGGGAGGTTCGATGCGATGAAGGCTTCGATCGCCTTGCGGTCGAGCCGGGGGGCTGGTGCCACAGTCTCCGACCGGTTCATCGCCAACTCCTTTTCCATGACCCGGATGCGGCCCCGATAGCGTTGGATCACCCATCCCATCCCACCGATGGCCAAGGCTAAGACGGGGCGCGAACTGCTGCATGTCGTCCCCGCGATCTTGGATCTGCTGACCCGTATCCCTTATCTCAGGGTGCCGTGGTCCCGGAAGCTTTGGATGGCGCAGGAGATGATCCGCGACCCGAGCCGGCTGCATGATTTCGGCGGTTATTTTTTCCCGAAGCCGGGGGTGGCGCTGACCTTGCGGCTGCTGTCCATGATCGGCTACACGGCCTGCTGCCTCTGGATGGTCTGGCGTTTCCGCGCCCGTCGGGCCGGCGGGATCCATCTTGCCGGTCATGCCGCCCGCCCCGTCATCCGATTCCTGACCCATCTCCTGACGGTCTGCCTCGTGACGGAACTGTCGTTCTTCACCCTGCAGGTCATCTTTCTGACCCACCGCGACCTCACGATGGGCTATGTCATCAGCAATCCGCTCATGTTCCTGACCCTGATGGGGATCCTCAGCATTCCGGTGATCATCCAGCTCCATCCCGAAGTGCTGTATGGGCTCCCCCGCTGGCGGGAACCCCTGCGCGAGCCCGCGACCGTGGCAGCCCCGGACGCCTTGGGGGAAGCCCAACGTTCCGCGGATACCGCCCCCGAGGGCGACCCGAGCCCCGAGCCATCGGATGACCCTGACGGTCACGCGCGGTTCCGGGAGCTCGCGCAACGGATCGGGCAAACGATGGACGGGCAGCGGCCCTTCCTGGACCCCGACTTCTCGCTGGATGACCTTGCCCGGAGGATGGACGTCCCCAAGCACCATCTCTACTATTGTTTCAACCACATCATCCGGAAGAAATTCACCCAGGTACGGTCCGAGTACCGGGTCCGCCATGCCTGCCGGCTGATCGAGGCGGGTCAGACCCGGGAGAAGACCCTCGAGGCGATCGGTCTTGAAGCGGGATTCTCCAGCCGAAGCTCCTTCATCATCGCCTTCCGGGAGGTCACCGGACATACGCCGCGGGAGTACCTGCGCGACCGTTGTACGACAAGCGAGTGACGTCGGCTGCTGCCCCGTTGTCGTGGATCAATGTCGTAATTCCTCGAAACGTCATCGTTTGTCGTGATTCCTCGATTTCCGACAAGCCGGGAGGTCCTTCACATCATCCTCGCTGTCCAGGCAGGTTATTATTGGCTGGTCATTTGCGGGCGCTTTCGGCGACCTGTCACCGGCTATTCGCCTGGTGAATGGATGGCTTTAAACAATGTAGTATGAGCGGATGGTATGCAATGGGAAGGAAGTCGGTATGGTGCATGCTGGCTTCGGTATGGGTCACGGGGAGCGCTGTCGGGCAGACCCTGACCATTTCTACGGCGGGCAGTTCGCCCTCGGGCTGGTCGATCAGTTCCGGTACGCTCACGGTGACGGCCACCTCGACGGTGAACGTTTCTGAGATCAACACGGCCCTGGCTAGCGGGTCGCTGACCATCGTGGGCAATACCAGCAGTTTTGCCGTTACGGTGAGTACGGCGATCAATTCCACCACTGCGGGCAGCGACCTGACGATCGGAAGCTCCGGCAATACCGGCAACATCACGCTGGCGGCAGCGATCAGCGTGGCCGGATCCATCAGTGTCTATGGCGGGAATGTATTCGCCCAGCAGAACATAACGGCTACGCCGAGTGGAGCGGACATCCTGCTGCAGGCCACCGGTTACATCAGTTTGTCGGCCGATAAAACCATAGAGACCAATAACGGAGATATCACGTTTCGGGCCAATGCTGGAGGAACAGCGGTGGATGTGCCCAATAGTACAACGGGCGCGATCACACTGAACAGCGGCTCCAGCCTCTTTTCAACCGGCGGCAACATCACCCTCGGGGGCAATTTTACGGGAACCAAAGGGGTCGGATTGTATGCTGCTTCCGGGCGGACCGGGGGCGCTCCGGGCATACTGATCTCTAACGCCACCCTTACGGCGGCCGGAGGTAATTTCAACATCTATGGAAGATGTACGACCAATTACGATGACGGCATCCGCTTACAGGCCACGATGACCACTACCGGAAGCGGGACCATCGGATTATACGGGGATTCATATGGAGGATTGACGAATTTAACACCGGATGTTTTTCTACGAACCGGTGTCCACCAGTTTTACGGCTGCCCAGACTTTTCCGCAAAACGCCAATTATACACTGGCGCAGAATGCCTCCAGCCTGACCATTGGAAAAGCGGGTAATACCGGAAATGTTACGATCGGTAGCGCGCAGACCGTGGCCGGTCCGATCAATGTATATGCCGGCACACTCACGTTGAACGGCAACCTGACCAGCACTTCGTCCGGAGACATCAGCCTGTATTCGGATGCGGCCCTTGCCGGCCTCTCCAGTGCGCGAACCATCACTACGTCCGGCGCCTTCAAATACATACCTCAAAGCACGAGTTTCTCGAATACCGTGACCTTCCCGATCACCAACTTCACACTCACCAACGTCACCGGTGTGCAGATCGGCAAGAGCGGCAATACGGCGGGTGTCACGATCGGATCCGCCGCTTCCCTAAATGGGTACTTCACTGCCTTCGGCGGTGCCATCGCTTTGAACAACAGCATCACCACCTCAAACACGACCACAGGGAACATTACACTCACCGGCACCACCCTATCAGGCACCGGCAACCTAGTGCTGGCGACAGGTCGTACCGCCACGATCAACGTATCGTCAGCATCCACCTATGATGGCATCATCAGCGGAAGCGGTAGTGGTTTGACAAAGGATGGTGCCGGGTTGCTGACCCTTACCAAGGACCACACCTACACGGGTGCGACGACGATCTCGGGAGGAGATCTTCAGGTGGGCAGCGGTGGTTCGGTGAGCCAGACATCCAGTGGAAGCCTGGCCACTGCCTCGGCGGTGAGTGTGACCAGTGGGAGCAAGCTGATCCTGGCACCGAACGACAATGCCGAATTCTCCAATAATGTCTCCGGTTCCGGGGGCGTGGAGATCAAGGGCATGTCGGGCAATTATTACAGCGCCACCTTCCTCTCCGGCACATGGGTGGACATCGCCACCAGTGGGACGGTGCTGGAGGTCCTCACACGCATCACCGGCGCCTTGCAATGTGGCTCTACCTACGCATCCAGCGCCACCCGCGTGGCAGGTGCCTACCTCAAATCCTATAACGCGGCATCGAACACGGCCACCCTTCAGTTCCAGCAGTACGACGGTTCGAACACGCTGGTCGTCTTTGCCAGACTGCAGCAGTCGGGCGTCAAAGTGCAGATCTCGGTCAACACCACTCCCTATACTACCGGTGCTGCGACAAGGAGCGGCAACCAACTCAACACCGATCTGTCAACAGGGGCAACATCGAGAACCCTGGCCACCAGTTGTACGTCCGGACAGATCGGGATCAGTCAGGTGTACATGTCGGGGAAGGTGAACCTCAAAGGAACCCTTACCTATGCCGGCACGACCACGCTCAGCAACACGGTCACCAGCGGCACGGGCACGAACACCTACAGTTACACCTCCAAGGGCACGCAGGAGATCACCGATGCCAGCTCGAGTTTTCCGACCGGCGGCGTCGTCGTGAACAACGGTCTGGTGATCTTCAACCGGACGACCGCCCTGGAGTATTCGGGCGTCATGAGCGGCACGGAGGACGTCCTGCAGGTCGGTGCCGCGATCACGATGACCGGCAACAACACCCACACCGGCACCACCACCATCGATAAGGACAAGACGCTGAACGTCGGATCCGGCGGGTCCACCGGCTCCATGACGGGCAACATCGTGAACTATGGGTCTCTGACCTTCAATCGTACCGGTAGTTCAACATATCCCGGAATACTCAGTGGCACGGGATCTTTGACCAAGTCGGGCACAGGCGATCTGACCATGAACAATCTGAACACCTACACCGGGGCGACGACCATCACCGCCGGTAGCCTGATCCTGGAGCAGGATGTGCCCGCCACCAGCAGCCCCAGCTTCAGTGGGGCGGGAACGCTGGTGGTCCAGCCATCCTCGACAAGCTTCACCAATGCGGTCAGTTATCCGATATCGGGATTCAATGTCTCGTCCACCATCGGCGGACTCACCCTGGGAAAGAGTGGCAACACCCAGAACCTCTCCTTCACGAGCGCCACGCAGGCATCGGGACCCATCACGGTCTACGGCGGAACTGTGACCCTCGGAGCCGATCTCACCACGAACACGTCCGGCGACATATCCATCTTCACCGACAATTCCCTGGTGATCTCGGGCGGTACGCGGACGGCCACCGCCGCAGGACTCTTCCGTTACATGCCCAACGGCACCAGCTTCGCTGCGCCGGTCAGCTACCCCATCGGCAGCCTGACGGTCAACAGCAACGGGCTTCAGCTGGGCAAGAGCGGCAATACGGCAGGCATCACCATCGCCACGGCCACAACCTCCACCGGCCCGGTGACGGTCTATAGCGGCGCCTTCACCACCGACGTCTCTGCTACACTCACCGCCACCGGAAACGCACTGGAGGTGAACGCCTCCGGAAACGTGAATCTGAACGCCCCGCTGTCGGGCAGCACCACCACCGTCAACGGACAGGCCGATGTGAAGACGATGGGAAGCCTCACCCACCTGAACCTCTCGGGCGGCAATGCGCAGACCCTGACGGGTGCGGCCGACATCACGAACCTCAGCCTGAACAAATCGGCCGGCACGGCCACGGTGGCCGCCGGTCCGCAGAATGTCACGGGCGTACTGACCCTTACAGCCGGCACGATGGCGGCGGGTGGCAACCTCACACTCAAGAGCACAGCCTCGGGCACGGCGCGCGTGGCCGAGCATGCTACGGGCACAGGTACGGTAACAGGCAACGTGAACGTGGAGCGTTATCTGGCGGGTACGGCCAAGCACTGGCGCACACTGGGATTTCCCTATGGCGCCGACATGCCCATGTCGGCCATCACCGGCATGGCCATCGACTACACCGCAGGCAGCCGCTCGGTCATGTTCTACAACGAGAACGACGACAACGGCGTGTATTCCGGCAGCGGCGTCAGCGGTCGGAACGCCGGCTACCAGTCCTTCACCGCCAGCAGTGGCATGCTCACGGCCGGCAAGGGCGTGATGGCCTGGGTGTATGGCACGAGCGGAACGGCCAGCTCCGGTACGCTCGCAGACAACATCACCGTGAGTTCCTCCGGCACCCTCAACGAGAGCGGCGCCGATGTGAGCCTGCCCGTGACCTACACGGCAGCCAAGGCGCCGAACGCGGGCTGGAACCTCGTGTCGAACCCCTTCGCGGCCTCGATCGACTGGAACAGTGCCAACATCGTCAAGACGAATATCAACGCCACCATGTACCGGTGGGATCCGGCTGCAGCCGGCTGGACGAGTTACAACAGCACCACCAGCACAGGCTCCCCGAGCAGCGTGGACGGGATCATCGAATCGGGCAGTGCCTTCTTCGTGAAAGCCAGTGCCGACAACCCGGTGCTCACGGTGAAGCAGTCGGCGAAGACTACGACGGGTACCGCAAAAGTCCACTTCGGCCGCGTGCCACAGCTGGATGTCCGGGGCGAACGGACGCAGACGCCCATCCGCCTGGCGGGTGTGCGGGTGAGCGTGCAGGGACAGGGCAATCCCCATCCCGACGAAGTGTACGTGGATGTGTCGCGGAGCGATGCCACGGAGGGCTTCGACGGGCATTACGACGCCTATTCGATGGGACGTACCTCGGGCGCCGGCCTGGCGGTCCGCGACGCCAAGGGCGGCAGCTACGCCATGCAGTTCGACAGGCCGATCACGGAGGCGGGGACCGAGAAACGCTACTACCCGCTGCGCGTGACGAGTCCCGCCGTCGGCGAGACGACCCTCGAACTGTGGACGACGGGTGCCTGGAACCCCTTCAACTCGGTCTCGCTGGTCGATACGAAAACGGGCCGGACGATCCTGCTTCGCGGCAGCCGGGTAAGCTATCCGTTCCGCATGGAGACGCTGAAGGAAGAGGGTCGCTTCGTCCTCGCCATCAACCACGTGAAGGTGGACCGCGAGAGCGGACTGCCTGTGTCGGACATGAAACTGCAGGGTAATCCCGTCACAGGCGAAATGCTCGACCTGATCCTCACGCATCCGACGGCGCAGCCGCGGCAGTGGAGCGTGGTCGACATGGCGGGCCGGACGGTGGCCACGGGCCGCTTCGGCAGCAACGCCTCGGACGTGCAGCATCGACTGCCGATATCGGGCCTGCGCACCACAGGCAGCTATGTCCTGCAGGTGGAGATGGACAACGGCGAGCGCCGGCAGCTGCGCTTCCTGAAGAACTGAGGAACACGAAGCAAGGCACCAACCATCAAACCGAACATCCATGAAACGGACTAAAATACTCACGCTAGCAGCCGTTCTGACCTTGAACCTCACCTGCTGCCTGCCGGCAGCGGCACAACTCGACCCCGACCCTGGCGGGACGGGCGGCGGCCTCTGGGGCACGACGCAGGACCCGGACCCGTCGGAGGACCTGGCGGGTGAGGCGGGTCCTCCCCAACCGAGCGACGTCCCCGTCGACGGCGGCCTCTCGCTGCTGCTGGCGGCGGGGGCGGCCTACGGGGTGCGGAAGGTGAGGCGGAGGCCGGCCGGCGGCTCATAGGGCATCCCCCCGATACGCTCATCCTCCCCATCCTTCATCCATCCTTTCCATCCCGGTATAGCACTTGCGCGTTGAACCGGAATGCAGAACGTCAAGGTGCTTGAACCGGGATGGAGAGGATGTCAGCAGGATGAAGCGGATGGCTGTTGCATTTCGGACACATCTCCCGGATAGCCATCGCCCCAGGGCGTTGTGTTCGCAGCCACTGATCTCCAGGAGCAAGGCATCAACACGATCCCGGTTCAGACCATTTCCCTCACCCATTTCCTCGACACCTCGTGTTGCGTTATATTTATGCAAATACCCTTCATGAGGCTCTTCCTGCTGCCTGCATTCCTATTCCTGCTGAGCGGTACCCTGCATGCCCAGGACCGACGCGGGACCGCCTTCAGCGGCCAACTGGCCGGCGACCCCGGGCCTTGCACCAACGCTGCCGCAAACTTCCTGACGGAGCAGGACGTGAACCGGCTCATCACCGACATGCTCGACCGGATCGACATCCGCAACCGCTTCCTGATCGTCGCCTGCCGCCAGATCGAGAACTGCCAGGCCACCCTCTACAAGGGCAAGCCCTACATCCTCTACAACCCCGATTTCCTCGACGAGGTCAAGCGCATGAACTTCAGCGCCACGGACATCCGCATGTCAACGCGCAACTGGGTCGCCCTCACCATCCTCGCCCACGAGCTGGGCCACCATGTCAACAACCATCTGCTGAACCCGCACCCGGAGGCCACGCAGCGCGAGATGGAGCTCGAGGCCGACGAGTTCGCCGGGGCCATGATCTTCCGCATGGGGGGCACCCGCACACAGGCCATGGCCGCCTATCACTCGCAACCGGAGCGGGGCAGCTACGAACACCCGGGCCGGCAGCAGCGCCTCGACGCCGTCACCCGTGGCTGGGATAAGGTGAAGGCCCGCACGCCCGACCCGAAGCCGGAGCCCGTGAGGCCCGTGCCCCGTCCCGAACCGGTCAAACCCGAGCCCGTCAAGCCTGCCAACGCGTATGCCGCCGTGAACATCGGAGACCTCTCCTGGATGTCCCGGAACCTCGACGTCGACCGTTTCCGCAATGGCGATCCCATTCCCGAGGCCCGGACCGCAGCCGAATGGAAGGCGGCGGGAGAGAACCGTCAGCCGGCCTGGTGCTATCACGACAACCTGACTTCCAACGGCGCCCGGTACGGGAAACTCTATAACTGGTATGCCGTCACAGACCCGCGGGGTCTGGCCCCGGAGGGATGGCATGTCGCCACCGATACGGAATGGAAGTCCATCATCTCAGCCCTCGGCGGGAGCAAGGCCGCCTCCGTCAAACTGCGTGCAATGACAGGCTGGCCCGAGGGCAATGGCACCAACACCGCTGGCTTCAACGCCCTTCCTGGCCAGCAGCGCGGTCAAGAAGGTCAGTTCTCGAGCGGGACGCGGGATCGCGCCATATGGTGGACGGCCACCCCGTACAAGCAGGACTATGGCATCATCGCCTTCCTCGACCAATCGACGGGCGGCGAACGCTGGGGCACCAACGGCATCCACGTGAGCCCGGGTCACGGCAAAGGCGCGGGCTGCTCGGTGCGTTGCGTGCGCGACTGACGGCTCCGGACGGGGTCGTCATACACCACAGGAATCCACCCGCCGGCCTGAGGCCGCGGATGACGGCGACTGCGGGAAAGATCACTTCCGCAGCGCGTCCCGGATCTCCATCAGCAGCTGGTCGGTGCTGGAGGGGCCGGCCGGCGGTGGGGCCGGTTCCTGCTTCTCCAGGCGCTTGGCCGACTGCACGATGCCGAACAGCACCAGGGCCACCACCCCGAAGCCAATCACGGCCGAAAGGAACTTGCCGTACCGGACACTCCCCCAGGCCAGCTGCTCCAGGTCCTGGACGTTCGCCGCCTTCAGTGCGGGCGAGAGGATCAGCGGCGTGATGACGTCCTCCACCAGCGAGGTCACGATGCTGCCGAAGGCCGCACCGATGATCACCGCGACAGCCAGTTCCACGACATTGCCGCGGAAGGCGAACTGCTTGAAATCATTCCACATGCCCATGGGGTTGGATTGATGAGGGTAAATAGGTCATGGAAACTACAGATAATTAATAGTTTGGCCGGAAGGTGAAAAAAGAATATTCGGCCTGTCGGGAAAAAAACAATGATTTGACCGCTCCAACCGGTGCAGACCTGTTCGATCACCCTCGATGTCCGATGGCGAACGCTGCTCGTTTCATCGTCAGGGTGGATTTACCGTCGGCAGGATCTCCCGAACCATCCTTTCGAAGATGGCAGGCCGGGGCTTTGTCATCGGCAACGTCGACAGGCCGTTGGAAGGCCGTACCTTTCCTGCGCGAGTCCTTACGCCACCAACCTTCCCGTACATGTCCTGCGCCATGACCCTCCGCCCCCTCCTTCTCGCCCTCCTCCTGGCCACCGCCTGCACCGCCTCCGGCCAGCCCGCCTTCCCCGACCGTTGCCTCGGCGTCTGGGAAGGGACGATGTACATCTACGGCAAGGGCGTGCTGCGCGACAGCGTACGGGTCCGCCGCACCATCCGCCGTATCGACACGGCCAGCTGGACATGGCGCACCGACTACCTCTCCGACAAGATGCCCGCCACCAAGGACTACGTCCTGCGCCGCCGCGATGCCGCCGGCACTGAGTTCGTCGTCGACGAGAGCGGCGGCGTCGAGATCCCCATGTACCGCACCGGCGACCGCCTCTACAGCGTCTTCGAGACTTCCGGCATCCTCCTCACCGCCGCCGAAGAGCTCACCCCTGCGGGCCTGCTCTTCGAAGTCGTCTCCGCCCGCCGCAGCGGCAAGCCCGACGCCCCCGTCGGCACCTTCCAGGTCGGGGCCGTCCAGCGGGTGCTGCTCCAGCGCCGCGGCGACTGACGCATCACCGCCCGTTTTCTGCATCCCCCCGCCGGCGCAGCGAACAACCGCGGTCGCAAGCTGTTATCCGTGGCGTAGAAGCCCATCTCCAGGATGCGGCGACAGATATCCTTTCTGCTGGCCTCCCTTTTCGTCCTCTCCACAGCGATCCCGCTGACCGGTTGGCATGACGGGTACCGGCTGTGCCCCGAAACGCCAACGTCGCCCTCGAACTCTTCCGCTACGGCCGCGCCAACTACGTCGAAGTGCTCATGACCCGCCAGAACGCCCTCCGCACCGCCATCGAAGCCATCGACGCCCGCCGCAGGCAATACCAGGCCGCCATCACCCTCTACCGCGCCCTCGGCGGTGGCTGAAAGCCGGCAGTCACGCCGCTGCCCAGGCCCATGCGCACGGCCTCCCCACCCGCTGTGTGCGGGAAAAGGGATCCCGGCAACGCCGCAGCGTCGCAGGGGTGGCCGCGTGGGAAGGGCGAGGGCAGGGCAGGCGTCAGCGCCTGACGACGAGGGTGCCGGCGAGCATGTCGTGCAGTGCCTGCTTCCGATCGGTGAAGCCGGCCATCAGGTATCCCACCATCAGGATCATCCCCGAGAGGATCTTGCCGAAATACCGGCCGGTGGCCCTGCCGAAGCTGATGCGACCGCCGTCCAGCCCGGTCACGCGGATGCCGAGCAGATGCTTGCCCAGCGTGCCCTGCCGGCCGCTGCTCTCCATGAGGGCGAAATACAGCCAGCCGATGACCATGATGGCCAGGTTGCTCAGCACGAAGGTGGTCAGCCAGGCCAGCACGTCGTTCTCGGAGAGCCCGCCGGCCTCGGCATCGACGGCCATCCGGAACGTCTGGCCCAGCAGCGGCGTCATGACGAGGAGGTTCACCAGGCCGATGAGGATGCCGTCGACCAGCAGGGCGGCGAAGCGCATCCAAAAGCCCGCAGGGGAAGGGGTTGGCGTTTCCATACCAGATTGTTTTCTTTCAGATGGGGGTTTGGAAATGAATATACGAAGAAACGGAAGGCCACCGCCCTGGCCTCCCCCCGATTCGGCGATTTCGCCTACCTTCCACCTGACAACGCCCCCGACCATGCCGCGGACCCTCTCCATCGCCATCACCCTCCTCGCCACCCTGGCCCTCGGCGTCACCCTCGGCATCCTCCGGCCCGCGGGTGTCTTCCGCGACATCACCCCGCATTTCGAAGGCGCCGCCGCCCATATCCCCCTGCCGATCCCCGGACCCGAAGACATCGCCGTCGACAGCGCCTCGGGATGGGCCTTCGTCTCCGTCGACGACCGCCGTGCCGCCCTCGCCGCGCCCGGCACCACCCGCGGCGCCATCCTCGCCTTCCAACCCCTGGCCGACACGCCCACCCTCCGCGATGTCACCCCGCCCGCCCTCGCCGACTTCCACCCCCACGGCATCTCCCTCTGGCGCAGCCCCGACGGGCGACTCCTGCTCTTCGCCGTCAGCCACCGCCAGACCGATGGTTCCCATGCCGTCGAACGCTTCCAATGGCGCAACGACAGCCTCGTCCACCTCGAATCCATCGTCGACCCCGGACGCATGACCAGCCCCAACGACGTCGCCGCCGTCGGCGAACGCAGCTTTTACGTCACCAACGACCATTACCATCCCTTGCCCGGACCCGCACGCACCCTCGAAGACTATCTCCAACGCGCCATCTCCTACGTCAACTTCTACAACGGTACCCGGTTCCGGACCGTCGCCGAAGGCATCGCCTATGCCAACGGCGTCAACCTATCCCCCGATGGCGGCACCCTCTACGTCGCCGCCACCACCGGCCGGAAAGTCATCACCTACGCACGCGACCGCAAGACAGGCTCCCTCGCCTGGACCGACGAGACCGACCTCGCCACCGGCGTCGACAACATCGAGGTCGACAGCCGCGGCGACCTATGGATCGGCTGCCACCCGCAACTCCTGCGCTTCGTCGCCCACGCGAAGGACCCCGCCGAGAAGTCACCCTCCCAGATACTCCGCCTCAGCCCCCTCCCCCAGGGCGGCTTCCAGACCACCGAGGTATTCCTCAACGACGGCCTTGACTACTCCGGCTCCACCGTCGCCGTCCCCTTCCGCGGCCTCCTCCTGACGGGCTCGGTCTTCGAGCCGTCCCTGCTCGTCCTCAAGCCTGCCATGCACGACTGACGCCCCCAAGCCCCGCCTCACGCATATCGCAGCAACAATCCCCACCTCATGCGCATCCCGATCCTACTCATCGTCCTGAACCTGCTGTGCCGCCTGTCCCCGGCCCAGGTCGTCCACAGCGGCTTCATCTATGAGACGGCCCCCTTCCCCTCCTGCCATGCCTCCACCCTGGCGGAGACGCCAGAGGGCATCGTGGCGGCCTGGTTCGGCGGGACGCATGAGAAGCACAAGGACGTCGGCATCTGGCTCAGCCGCCTCGAGGGCGGCCGATGGACGGCCCCCGTCGAAGTGGCCGACGGTGTGCAGGACCCCACCCTCCGCTACCCCACCTGGAACCCCGTGCTCTTCCAGATGCCCGGCAAGGAGCTGCTGCTGTTCTACAAGGTCGGCCCCTCACCCTCCGAATGGTGGGGCATGCTCAAGCGCTCGACCGACGGCGGCCGCAGCTGGTCGGCCGCCGAACGCCTGCCCGACGGCATCCTCGGCCCCATCAAGAACAAGCCCGTCCTCCTGGCCGACGGCACCCTGCTATGCCCCACCAGCTCCGAACACGAGGGCTGGCGCGTACATTTCGAGATGACAACCGATGCCGGCCGCACCTGGACGCGCACCTCCGCCATCAACGACGGCCGCGCCTTCGGCGCGATACAGCCCAGCATCCTCTTCACCCGCGACGGTCGCCTGCAGGTCCTGTGCCGCAGCCAGAACGGCGTGGTGCTCCAGGCCTTCTCCTCCGACAAGGGCCGGACATGGACGCCCCTCGAGCGCACCCCCCTGCCCAATCCCAACTCGGGCACCGACGCCGTCACCCTCCGCGACGGCCGCCAACTCCTGGTCTACAACCACGTCACCAAACGCTCGCGGCAATGGGGCGGCAGCCGCTCCCCCCTCAACATCGCCGTCTCCGACGACGGCAGGTCATGGACATCCTTCCACGTGCTCGAAGACGAGCCCAGGATGGAGTTCTCCTACCCCGCCGTCATCCAGGCGTCCGACGGCCGCATCCACGTCACCTACACCTGGAAGCGGCAACGCATCAAATACGTCGTGCTCGACCCCGGCCGCTGATGCGCCAACCCGTGGCGAACGAAGCGATCCCATCCGACGGACATGCCCCCCCTGTTTGACATGCACACCCACAGGGACCGACGAGCCGCCGACACCGTCAGGATCCTCAACATCGGCTCCGGCTTCGGCGTTGCCGGGGTGCAGGCGCCCGTGTCCATGGGACTCCACCCCTGGCATCTGCGGGAAGAAGGCATCGACCGTGACCTCCAAGCCCTCGAGGCGGCCGCCCCGCAACCCGGCGTTCTCGCCATCGGCGAGTGCGGACTCGACAGGGCCTGCGACACGCCCATGCCCCTCCAGGAAGCGGCTTTTCGTCGTCAACTTGCACTCGCGGAACGGCTGCGGAAGCCCGTCGTCATCCACTGCGTAAGGGCCTTCGAAGAAGTGCTGCGCCTCCTGCGCGAAGCGCGTGTGACCGTTCCCGTGATCTTCCACGGCTTCCGGAAGGATGCCGCTACGGCCCGGAGGATAGCGGGGGCGGGCCACCGCCTCTCCTTCGGAAAGGCACTGGCCGATGCGCGCAACGCCGCGATCTTCCGCTCGCTACCGCGCGGGCATGTATTTTTGGAGACGGACGACGCCGAAGCGGGCATCACCGACGTCTACGCCCTCGCCGCCGCCGCGGCGGACGTCGACATCCCCACGCTCGCCGAACGCCTGTGGGCCGACGCGCTGTCGGTCTTCGGACAAACCCTGAACCAACATGCTTGACATCTCCTGGCTCTCCCGGACGAGCCTGCTCATCGGGGAGGAGGCGCTCCGCACCCTGACGCGCAAACACGTGATGGTCGTCGGCATGGGCGGCGTCGGCTCCTTCGCGGCCGAGTTCGTCGCCCGCGGCGGCGTCGGTCGGATGACCATCGTCGACGGCGACGTCGTCGACCCCACCAACCGCAACCGGCAGCTGCCGGCCCTTTCCACCAATCATGGAGAACCGAAGGTCCGCATCATGGCCGAACGGCTCCGGGCCATCAACCCCGAACTCGACCTGCACGTCGTGCAGTCGTTCGTGGAGCCCGCCAGCGTACAGGAACTGCTGGCCCTCCGGCCCGACTACCTCATCGACGCCATCGACAGCATCACCCCCAAGGTCACCTTCATCCGGATGGCCTTCGAGAGCGGCATCCCGCTGGTCAGCAGCATGGGCGCCGGCGCCAAGCTCGACCCCACACGCCTGTCCGTCGTCGACATCTCCCGCACCTACAACTGCCCCTTCGCCCAGCAGATCCGCAAGAACCTCCGCACCCATGGCATCCGCAAGGGCGTCAAGGCGGTCTTCAGCCCCGAGGCACCCATCCGCGAGAGCCTGATGCTGACCGACGGGAAGAACTTCAAGAAGTCGGCCTACGGCACCATCTCCTACATGCCCGCCACCTTCGGGGCCGTCACGGCCTCGGTGGCGATACGCGACCTCATCGGCCTCGGCTGACCCCAAGCGCTGCCCCCCCTTTTTCCTAACTTGTGCAGCGGGCCGGCCAACCCCCCGGCCCCCTTCGACATGGTCGCCCTCATCGCCCCCAATGCCTTCAAGAACGCCCTGACGGCCGACAGGGCCGCCCTCGCCATCGAAGGCGGCATCCTCGCCGCCGACCCCTCCTGCCGCTGCATCCGCCATCCCATCGCCGACGGGGGCGACGGCACCGGCGAACTGCTGGCGGCACAGCTCGGGGCCCAGACCATGGCCCTCACCGTCGCCGGCCCCTTCGACGAGCCCGTCGCCGCCGCCTACGGCTGGCTGCCCGACACGCGGACCGCCATCATCGACATGTCGGCCGCCAGCGGCATCCGCCTCGTGACCCCGGAACGCCTCGACCCCACCCGCGCCACCTCCTACGGCACCGGCCAGCTCCTGCGGCACGCGGTCGACAGGGGCGCCCGGACCGTCCACCTCGGCATGGGCGGCAGCGCCACCGTCGACGGCGGCCTCGGCATCCTCCGCGCCCTCGGCGCCCGCTTCCTCGATGCCGCAGGCGATGAGATCCGCACCCCCGCCGACCTCGCACGCCTCGCCCATATCGACATGTCCGGCTGGGACGCCCGCCTCGACCACACCGCCATCGCCATCCTCTGCGATGTCGACAACCCCCTCCTCGGCCCGCAGGGCGCCGCCGCCGTCTTCGGCCCGCAGAAAGGCGCCACCCCCGAGATGGTCGCCCGCCTCGACACAGGCCTCGCCCGCCTCCGCGACGTAGCCCTCTCCCTCACCGGACGCGACATGGCCGCCGTACCCCACGCCGGCACCGCCGGCGGCGCCGCCGCCGGACTACATGCCCTCGCCGCCGCCCAGCCCGTCAACGGCATCGAACAGTTCCTCGACATCACCGGCTTCGATGAACGCCTCCGGGAAGCCGATATCGTCGTCACCGGCGAAGGCAGCCTCGACAGCCAGACCCTCAACGGCAAAGGCCCCTTCGGCGTCGCCCGACGGGCCAAGGCAATGGGCAAGACCGTCATCGGCCTCGCCGGCAGGGTCGAGGATCCGGATGGACTCCTTAAACCCCATTTCGACATCCTCCGCGATATCAACAACGGCCCCGTCACAGACCTCGCCGCCGCCCTCGCACGCACCGAACAAAACCTGCAGACCGCCATCCGCCACATCCTCACCCGCACCTGAAGTCGCCCATCCGCCGACATCACAGCCCACAAACCCGACAGCCCCCACCGCCATGCGCCGCAGCACCTTCCTCAAACACCTCGCCACCGCCGCCCTGGCACCGGCCACCGACACCGTCCTCGCCTTCCCGGCCGACACCACCGCCAAACCCGGCACCGTCACCGCCGGATGGATCACCGACGTCCACCACGGCTACTGCCCCGACGCGACAAGCCGCCTCGAAGCCTTCATCGACGCCGCCATCGAACGCAAGCCCGACTTCATCCTGCAGGGCGGCGACTTCTGCCACCCCAGACCCGACGCCCAACCCTTCCTCGACGTCTGGAACCGCTTCCCCGGCGAAAAATACCACGTGCTCGGCAACCACGACATGGACTTCGGCACCAAGCGCGACATCATGGACCGCTGGGGCATGCCACAACGCCACTACGCCTTCGACAAGGGCGGCTTCCACTTCGTCGTCATGGACTGCAACCACATCCTAGCCGACGGACGATACCTCGACTACGTCAAGGGCAACTTCTACATCGATGCCGAAAAACGCGACCTCGTCGACCCCGCACAGCTCGAATGGCTGAAGGCCGACCTCCAGGCCGCCGACAAACCCTGCATCATCGTCTCCCACCAGTCGTTCGACGAAGTGTGGACCGGCAAGACAGTGCCCAACCGCCTCGCCGTCCGCAACATCATCGACACCGTCAACGCCGGCCGCCCGACGCCCCGCGTCGTCGCCTGCATCTGCGGCCACCATCACCTCGACCACCACATGGTCATCCGCGGTGTGCATTACATCCATATCAACAGCGCCGCCTACTACTACGTGGGCGACGGCTTCGGCTCCGACGGCGCCCGCGCCACCTACGCCGACCCGCTCTATACCTTCATCACCTTCGATCCCCGCGGCAGCATCCGCCTCGAAGCAAAGAAGAGCCGCTTCCTCAGTCCCACGCCGGCCGACAAGGGCTTCCCGCAGGCAGATCGGCTCTCCGCCTGCATCAGCACACGCAGGCTCCCCTTCGAACACAGGCACTGACCCCCGCCCGCCACCACGACAGCCCCCATGAGACCCTACATGCTCGCGACAGCCGCCGCCCTCGCCACCCTGGCCCGGACACAGGATGCAGCCGCCACGGACCAACGCCCGCCCGCTGACACGGCCGGCCAGGCCGCCGCCCTCGCCAACGCCCGCCTCGCTAACGAAGGCTACCGCCGTTGCCTGCGATATGTAGAGGCCTGGACGAGACAGGCCGACCCCGCCACCGGTCTCATCCCCCGCAACCTCCGTGAATCGCGCGACGTCTGGAACGCCTGGGACGCCGGCGCCGACAACTACCCGTTCATGGTACTCACGTCGGCCCTGCTCATGCCCCGCTACTTCCATACCACCGCCCGACGCATGCTGACGACGGAGCAGCGGCTGACCTCGCGCATCGGACGGCTGCCCGACAACTACGCCTTCTCCACCAAAGGCTTCCAATACGGGACGATCGACACCAACCGCATCCTCTTCGGCGCCGCCGAATACATGAAGGACGGCCTCCTCCCCCTCACCGAATGGCTCGGCCCCAGCCCCTGGAGCAGACGCATGCTCGGCATCCTCGACGACCTGCCCCGCATCGCCACCCGCGCCGTGGACGTCCGCGGCGCATGGTACGGCAACAGCGCCACCGTCGAGGTCAACGGCGACCTCCTGCAGGTGCTCTCGCGCATGTATCACTTCACGGGACGAGAGGCCTACCTCGACAGGGCCGTCGCCATCGCCGGACATTACCTCACCGATGACCACCTTCCGACCGTTGCCCTCGATCGCCTGAGACTGCGCGACCACGGTTGCGAGATCGTCTCCGGCCTCTGCGAGGCCTACTTCGCGGTCCGTCACGCCCGGCCCGACATCGCCGCCCAATGGCGGCCCGCCATCCACCGCATGCTCGACCGCATCCTCGCAGTGGGCCGCAACGCCGACGGACTCTTCTACGACGAGGTAGACCCCCGGACCGGCCGCGTCATCGCCCCACGCATCGCCGACAACTTCGGCTACACCCTCGACGCCTACTGGACGGTCGGCACCCTGGATACCGTCCCCGTCTACCTGGAGGCCGTCCGGAAAGCCCTCTCAGCCCTGCCGTTGCACTACCGCGGCCACGACTGGGAGAACGGCAGCGCCGACGGCTATGCCGACGCCATCGAAGGAGCCCTCAACCTCCACCAGCGCGTGGACATGCCCGGTGTGGCCGACTGGCTCGACGCCGAGACCCGCATCCTGTGGTCCAAGCAGCAGCCCGACGGCATCATCGAAGGATGGCACGGCGACGGGAACTTCGCCCGCACCACCGTCATGTACGGCCTTTGGAAGACACAGGGCCTGCACACCACCCGCTGGGACAGCAGCCTGCTGCTCGGCGCGACCCGCCATAACGACGCGATCCGCATAGCCCTCTCCACCGAAAAGGGCTGGCGCGGCCGGCTTCGCTTCGACAGGCCCAGACACCGCGTACACCTGCACCTCCCCTCGGACCACCCCCGCATCAACCAGTTCCCCGAATGGTTCACGGTAACGGATGACCGAACATATGAGGTGAGTGACCTTTTGAACGGGCGTGTCCGAAAGGTCCCCGGACGCCGGCTGGCGCGCGGGCTGAGGTTGCGCGTGCCACCGGGGGGCCTTCGATACCTGGCCGTACGCTGAGTCAGACCCTGTCGGGATGCGGATGCACCCAGGGCTTTCGGTAGGGACGCTGCAGCAGGGCCGTCGCTTCCGGATCACCCGTCACGATGCGACGCTGCGGATCGTAGGAGACCCCCCGGCCAAGTTGCATCGACAGGTTGGCCAGGATGCAACTTGCGGTGGAGACATGCCCTTCCCCAAGGTTGGAGACAGGGCTGCCGCCCGTGTCGATGCCATGCAGGAAGTCGCGCATATGGGCCCGGGTGGCCGATGCCACATGGAGTTCGATGTCCTTCTCGGTGACGTCCTCGGGATATTTCTCCCGTTCGTAGAGGGCCTCGCCGCCGATGCGTTCGCCCTTTCCGACGGGGATGAAGTCGTAGCGCGTGGTGCTGCCGCAGAGGGTGCCCTTCTCGCCGTGGAGTTTGAAGCCCCAGGGGTAGTCGGGGTCGGGCGCCGTGCCCCAGCTCTTCATCTGCCAGGTGCAGTGGAGGCCCGGGTGTTCGAAGACGGCCGTCTGCGTGTCGGCGATGTTGCTCTTGCCGGTGTAGTTGCCGTAGATGCCGCCCGTCGCGTGTACGCGGCTCGGCCAGCCGAGGCCGAGCATCCAGCGTACGGTATCGTACATGTGCACGCACATGTCGCCGGTGATGCCGTTGCCGTATTCCATGAAGGCGCGCCACCAGCCGCGGTGCGGCAGCCCGTCGTAGGGCCGGAGCGGGGCCGGCCCCGTCCACATCTCGTAGTCGAAATGCGCCGGCACTTGCTGCAGGGGCGGATTGGCGCCGTTGCGCATGTGGTAGTGGCAGAACATCTCGGCATGGTGGACGGGGCCGAGGAGGCCGCTGTCCACGAAGCGGCGCTTGGCTTCCACGAGGTGGGGCGTGCTGCGTCGTTGCAGGCCCACCTGCACGACGCGGCCGTACTTCCGCGCGGCGACGAGGATGGCCTCGCCCTCGAGGACGTCCACGCTGATGGGCTTCTGGACGTAGACATGGGCGCCCTGCCGGAGCGCTTCGATGGCCTGCAGGGCATGCCAGTGGTCGGGCGTGCCGATGAGGACGATGTCGGGCTTCTGTTCGGAGAGGAGTTTCCGGTAGTCGCCGTAGGTGGCGATGGGGGAGGGGTTGCCGGTCCGTTCCTGGACGAGCCGGACGGCCCCGTCGAGCTGCTGCCGGTCGACGTCGCAGAGGCCCGCCACCTCGATGCGGGCCACCTGCAGGAGGCGCATCAGGTCGCTCTTGCCGTACCAGCCCGTGCCGATGAGGGCTACGCGGCGCCGCGGTTGCGCGGGGAGGGCTGCGAGGCCGGCCGACTCCAGGCCCGTCAGGGCGAGCAGGGCGGCCGATCGGTGGAGGAATGTCCTTCTATGCATCGTCGTGTCGTTTGTCGCGTTCGGGCGGTGTTTTCGTCGGGTCATCGCCCCGTCAGGTCCTCGGGCCGGAGGGCTTCGACATGGGTCGGTCGGCCGTCGACGTCGTAATGGGTGAGGGTGAGCAGGGCCTGGCCTTCCGGGTGGGTGAGCCCGAGGCCAAGGAAGCCGCCGGCGACGCGGAGGAAGCGGTGTTCGGGGCGTGTCTCCCCGGGGGGCCATCCCTGGGCGTGATGGTCGCTGACGGGTCCGGAGCCGAACTCCCAGAGACCGGTCGCCCTGTCGCGCGAGACATACTGCCAGTGCCGGTCGCCGTTGACGATGATCGCGCGTTGCGAGGCCAGCATCTTCCGGGCCCAGTCGCCCTCGTGGCGGAAGGCCGCGTTGGCGTGGTTGTCCTTCTTGCTGGCCCGGTCGGGTCCCACGATGGGGGTGGGGGAGAAGACGACCTTGAAGGCGGCCGTGGAGGCCGACAGGGTCTGTTCGAGCCAGGCCTTCTGCGCCTCGCCCCAGATGCTCTTGTCGGCGCCGTCGGGCATGTCGTTGGGGCTGCGGAACTCGCGGCCTTCGAGGAACCAGAGCTGCAGGTCGCTGCCCAGTCGCAGGGTGCGGTAGGGCTTGCCGCGGAGGGGTACGTTCTCCTGCCAGATGCGGAGGCCCAGGTCCACCGTGATATCGCCGAAGGGTTTCGACCCCGGATGGGCATCGTCGGCGATGAGGTCGTGGTCGTCCTTGAGCATGTAGACGGGCGTCGAGGCATAGAAGGTACGGATCGAGGGCCAGCCGTCCATCGCATGCCATTTGTGGCGGGCCTTGGCCGCCGTGGTGGCCATGGGGCCGGGCTTGTCGTAATACACGTAGTCGCCGGTCTGCACGAAGAGGTCGGGCTGCAAGGCCGCCATGGAACGGTAGGTGCGGAAGCCTTGCAGCGAGTCGTCGAAGCTCCAGAAATACTGGCAGGTGGAGGTGGTGAGGTGGACGTCGGCCGCCGTAGTGCTGTCGGGCGCCGTATGGAAGCGGGTGTCCTGGCGGGCGATGGGTGCCCCGGCATGGGCCCTGCCTTCAGTGAGCAGCCGGTAGCGGGTGCCGGGCCGTAGCCCGCCGAAAGGATGGTGGGCGGTGAAGTCGCCGACCGTATCCACGGCCAGCCAGCCGGAGTTCCGGGACCTGCCATCGCCGGTGAGGGTGAAACGCACCTGCCCGGCCGCACCCGCCACGCCGCCGTCCATGCGCTCGACAGGCATCGACTCGTCGAAGCCGACGGGATGGCGGAAGACCTTCTCCTGGCGGACATGCACCACCGCGTTGGGCTTCGGAGCGGCGCAGAGCCGCGTCCAGGCCGTGACCTCGCGGGCAGACGGGTCCATCGCCTTGACGCCGTTGGTGAGATGCACTGACTGGGCCGGAAGGTCCGTTGGGACACCGGCGGCCAGGGTAAGCCATAAGGCAGCCCCTGCTGGCAGCCGGCAGGGGCTGCCCACGAGCGGGCGAAGGCGGATGCGGCAGGGTCCGTTCATAACGGGAAGGTAACGGAACGGCACAAAAAAAAGGCCGTCCCGGAGGACGGCCTGCTGTCGAAATTGGACGGGACGGGTCAGTAGCCGGGGTTCTGCGTGAGCACCGACTTGCCATCCTTCTGCGAGTTCAGGATCTCGTCCTGCGGGATGGGATACATCACGTGGCGGGGCAGGAAGACCTTGCCGGCCAGGTAGTTGCGCTTGGTGAAGCTGCGGCTGTTGTTGTCCACACCGGCGACTGCTTCTTTGGCGACGTAGGTGTTGAGGACCTTCTCGGCGATGCCCCAGCGGACGAGGTCGAAGTAGCGGTGTCCCTCCATGGCGAACTCCAGCCGCTGCTCGAAGCGCACGGCGTTGATGGCGAAGGGCTGGCCGCGGGTGGCGAAGGTGCCGGCGGGCCAGGGTTCCACGCTCGTGTTGACGGCGGGGTCCTGCTTGGCGGAGTTCTTCGCGCGGTTGCGGATGAGGTTGACATAGGTCTCGGCTGCGGCCAGGTTGCCCAGCTCGGCCTCGCATTCGGCCAGCCAGAGGATGACACTCGAGAACTTGATCATCCGGTAGTTGTTGTTGACTGCCCGGCGGGCGGTGGCGTGGGTGGTGCTGTTCTCCTCGGCGAGGTAGTACATCCACTTCTTGCCGCTGAAGGGGCCGGCATAGGTCTGGTCGCGGATCCAGGTGGAGCCGGGGTGCGCACCCCAGTCGAGGAAGCGAACGCCGCGGCGACCGACGGTCCAGTCGAGGCGGGTGTCGACGGACACCGAGTTGTTGAGCGTGTAGGGCTGGGAGGCGGAGATGCCCTGGTCGTTGGCGAGGTCGACGTTGTTGTAGGTGTCCTGGCTGCCGTCGGCGGCGTTGCCGATCAGGGGAAGGCCCTGGGCGTCGGTCTTGAAGGCGTTCACCAGGTTGTGGGAGGGCTGGTAGAAGCCGCAGCAGCCGCGGCCGGGCGAGTTGCCGGCGTAGGGCCAGTTGAGGACGTCGCCCAGGTTGCCGTTACCGCCGGTGGTGCCGTCGTTGACGGAGAACTGCACTTCGAAGACCGACTCGGGGTTGTTGTTGGTGACGTTGCGGTAGTTGTCGTGGTACTCCGTCACCAGGCGCCTGCCCGAGTTGGTGTAGACGTCTAGCAGTTCGGTCTTGGCGGCGGCCCACTTCTTTTGGAAGAGCAGGGCCTTGGCGAGGTACGACTTGGCGGCCCAGCGTGTGGCACGGCCCCGCTGCGCCTGGGTGGCGGGCAGGTTGTCGGCGGCGAACTTGAAGTCAGCCTCGATCCTTGGCCAGATATCGGTCGTATTCCCGATCAGCACGGCGCTCGGGTCGTTGGTCTTGTAGACCTTCTCGTCGATGTAGGGCACGTTCTGCCACATCTTCTTGGCCTCGAAGTGGTAGTGGCCGCGCAGGAAGCGGGCCTGGGCGATCACCTGCGTCTTCTCGTCGGGCGTCATGTCCTTGACCTCGGGGTCGTTGGCCATGATGATGACCTCGTTGCAGCGGGCGATGCCGTCGTAGGAGTGCTGCCACTTGCCGCGGAGGTGGGTGTTGTCGGAGACCCAGAGGTATTGCTCCAGGAACGACTGCTCGGGCTGGTCGCCGGCGTCGGTGCCCTTGTAGGCGTCGTCGGAGACGACCCCGCCGTAGACCCAGTTGGAGACGGCCGCGTGCCAGTTGGTGGTGCCGGAGCCCACGCCGTCGAGCAGCGAATAGGCACCGATCAGCAGGGCGTTGACGCCCGCCTTGCTCTTCAGCTGCGCGGCCGTGGCCACGCCCTGCGGGTTGACGTCGAAGAACTTCTTGCACCCGGTGCCGGCGATCGCCACGATGGCCACCGGCAGGAGCATGGATGTTATTCTCTTCATTTGATAGGATTTGTTTCGGTACAGGGATCAGAATTTCACACGCAGGCCGAAGAGGAACGACTTGGCCATCGGATAGGCGCCCTCGTCGATGCCCATGTGGAAGTCCTGGTTGTCGTTGCCCGAGGTGCGCAGGTTGATGTCCGGGTCGAGGCCGGTGTACTTGGTCAGCGTCAGGATGTTCTGACCCTGCACATAGAGCTGGCAGGACGACATCTGCAGCTTGCTGGCGATCTTGGCCGGGATGGTGTAGGTCAGCTGTACGTTGCGCAGGCGGAGGTAGGAGCCGTCCTCGATGAAGTAGGACGATACCTGCTGGCTGGTGGCGTCGCTGGCGTTGAGGCGGGGCAGGACGGGGTTGCTGGTCTCTCCGTACGATTCGTAGAGCATGCGCTTGGAGCGGTTGCCCTGGAACACGTTGAAGTCGGTCCAGTAGCGGACATAGTTGAAGATGTCGTTGCCCTGTGAGCCGTTGGCGAAGATCTCCAGGTCGAAGTTCTTGTAGCCGGCCGAGAGGTTGATGCCATAGATGAAGTCGGGGTGGGGGTTGCCCATGATGGCGCGGTCGGCGGCGTTGATGATGCCGTCGGGCTTGCCGTTGGGTCCGGAGACATCGCGGAAGTTGAAGACGCCTTCCCGTGTATAGGTGCCGAACTTGGGGGCCGTGGCGGCGTTCTGCGCATTCAGGATGCCGTCCACGTAGAAGCCGAAGAAGCTGGCGATGGGATAGCCCCGGCGCGTCGCCGTGATCGACGGCAGGCGCGTGGTGAAGCCGAAGAGCGTGGCGTTGGGGTCGTTGTTCAGTTTGACCACCTCGTTGCGGTAATGGCTGATGTTGAAGCCGACGCTGTAGCGGAGCTTCCCGTTCAGGGCGTTGTCGCGCCAGTTCAGGTTCAGGTCGACACCCTTGTTGTTCATCTCGCCGATGTTGGTGAAGGGCAGCGTGCCTACGCCCTGGGCGCGGGCGACGGCCACCTGGGCGAGCATGTCGGAGGTCGTCCGCGTGTACCAGTCGAACACCACTTCGAGGCGGTTCCGCAGCAGGGTGGCGTCGAAGCCGATGTTCAGCGAGGTCGAGGTCTCCCACTTGCCGTTGGGGTTGCCGAAGGCCGTCAGGTCGAAGCCGGGCACGATGGAGGTGCCGGTTCCGTTGATGTCGTAACCGTTGGTCGACGGGTTGGGTTCGTACAGCGTGAAGGCGTTGTTCACGTTCGGGATGAGCTGGTTGCCGGTGCGGCCCCAGCCGGCGCGGACCTTCAGGTCGTCCATCCACTCGAGCTTCGAGAAGGGCTTGAGTTCCGTCAGGCGCAGGCCCACCGAGCCGGCGGGGAAGATGCCCCAGCGGTTGGAGGCCGAGAAGCGCGAGGAGCCGTCGCGGCGGATGGTGAAGTCGGCCAGCAGCAGGTTCTTGTAGCCGTAGTTCACCTTGGCGAACTGCGAGAACAGGCGGGTCCGGGTGGCGCCAGAGCCCGCATTGCTGAGGCCGGCCACCGAACCCGCGTTCAGGTAGCGGTAGTCGATGTCGTCGAAGGCGAAGCCGCTGCGGCTCGCCGAGAAGCCGAAGAAGTAGGTGGCCACCGCCTCGGTGCCCGCGAGCACGTTGAGGTCGTGGTCCTCTCCGAAGGTCTTGTTGTAATTCAGCGTATTGTACCAGGTCCAGGAGTTGCTGAACTGGTTGAACACGTTGAGCGTGTTCGTGTTCCGCGCCTCGGCCGCCTCGATGTTGCGGATAAAGTACTCGGAACGGTTGCCGTTGGTGTACTCCACGCCGATGCTGGAACGCGCCTTCAGGTTCTTCATGATGGCATATTCGGCGAAGGCGTTGCCGAAGATGTTCGTCGTGATCGACTTGTTGTCCTTTTCGCGGTAGAGATTCGCGAAGGGGTTGGTGGCGTTGCCCAGGTTCACGCCGCGGGGACCGCCGAAGCCGTTCCACGGCGAGGTGTTGGTGCCGCCCAGGGCCGGGGGACCGCCCGTGATGTCGAAGACCGGGATGATCGGGTGGATCCGCCAGGCCAGCATGATGGGGTTCGACTCCTGGTTGTTGGTGATGCCCACGCGCTGGTCGTACGACACCGTCAGGTTCTCACCCAGCGTCAGACGGCCCTGCGTGAACTCGGTGTTGGCACGGACCGAGAAACGCTCGTAGTTGGTGAAGCGCAGGATGCCCTCCTGGTTGTAGTAGTTGGCGGAGAAGGCGTACTTGGCCTTCGACGTGCCGCCCGAGGCGCCGATCTGGTAGTTCGACATCGGGGCGGGGTCGAAGATCACGTCCTGCCAGTCGGTGCCCGCCTTGTTCGCCTTGTTGATGTTGAACTTGGTGGTGCCCAGGGCCGGATCGGTGATGTCGTTGGTGTACACCACGTTCGACGGCAGCGTGCCGAAGACGTTCGGATAGATGTAGTCGGCCATCGTCACGCCTCCGTTCTGCGTGAAGCGGTATTGCGCCGACGGCGAGGTCACCCAGGGCGACCGGCCGGCGCCGACCTCCGCCTTGAACAGATACTTGCCCAGCTCCTCCGCGTTCAGCATCTCCAGCAGCCGTCCCGGCCGCTGCGTGCCCGTGAACATGTCGAAGCTGATCTTGGGCTCGCCCGACTTGCCCTTCTTCGTGGTGATGATCACCACGCCGTTCGCGGCGCGCGCACCGTAGATAGAGGCGGCGGAGGCATCCTTCAGCACCTGCATCGACTCGATGTCGTACGGGTTGATGTTGTTCAGCGTTCCCTGCGTCGGGACGCCGTCGATCACGTACAGCGGGCTGTTGTTGTTGATCGTGCCGAAGCCGCGGATCCGCACCATCGTGCCGCCACCGGGGGAGTTGTCGTTGCCCACGACCACGCCGGCAGCCTTGCCTTGCAGCATCTGCGTGACGCTCGCCGTCGGGGTCGCCGTCAACTCCTTTGCGGAGACGACCGCCACGGCACCCGTGATGTCCTTCTTCCGCTGCGCCGTGTAACCCGTCACGATGACACTCTGCAACGCCTTCACGTCGGTCTCGAGCACCACGTTCACGGTGCCCGAGGCGGCACTCACCTCACGGCTCAGATAGCCGTTGCTCGTGACCACCAGCACCGACTGGCCTCCGGCCAGCGTCAACTTGAAATTGCCCTGGTCGTCTGTAGCAACGGCGTTCGCCGTGCCCTTGACGGTCACGGTCGCTCCGGAGATCGGCCCCCGGGTCTCGGCGTCCGACACCTTTCCGCTCACGGTCGTCTGCGCACGCAGACCCCCCAGGAGCAGGGTCAGACAGGCTGTCAGTCCCAACAGCCGGGCCACCCTCATGGCTTGAAATCGTCTCGTCATAAATGGGGTTTTGGTTTGAAATGGTATGTGAAACTATGCACTTAGATAGTTTTAACAAAAAATATGCTGCATGTGTGGGAAACTGCCGCAAGAAACAGGCAAAAAAGGCATCTTTATGCAAAAAATGAATGGAAAAGGGATGCCATCCGTAACATGGGCATGCGACAAAGGGTGGCCCGACCGCCTTGGAAATGGGGCTGTGGGCAGGGGGCCGGCCCCGGCCTCGGCTGTAGGCACTGCGAAAGGGTCAGCGGAAGGGGGTCAGCGCCGGCCGGCCTGTCCGGCCCTGTATTCGATCAGGTCGGCCAGCCGCCGGTCGTCGCCCGAACGGTGCAGGCGCCGAGCCCGCTCGCCGAAGGTCCACAGGAGGAAGGTGAGCTCGTCATCCCGCGCCAGCGCCGCCGGCAGGGCACCCTTCCCGTCGCCCTTGCGCGTGGTGATCAACACCACCCCGTTGGCGCCGCGTACCCCGTAGAGGGCGGTGGCCGAGGCGTCCTTCAAGACCTCCATCGACACGATGTCTTCCGGGTTGATGGCGTTCAGGTTGCTGATGGGCACGCCATCCACCAGGTACAGCGGCGTCCCCGACGCGGCAAAGGAGGCCGGTCCCCGGACCCGCATGCGCGACGTGCCGCCGGGGCTGTTGTCGTTGGCGACCGTCACCCCCGAGGCGCGGCCCGCCATCCGCTGCCCGATATCGGCAGACCGCACTCCCTTGTCGCCCTCCACCCGCGACTCGGCCGAAAGGCCGTTCTCCCGGGAAGGCCGTAACTTCTGCAGGTTCGACAGCGGGATGAACTCCAAGGCCAGCCCCGCCCGCCCGTCGGCCCCCTTGCCCCGCTGCGTCCGCACCGCCCCCAGACCCCGCAACGGAATGCGGTGCTCCGTCCGGAAGGGCGCCCCCGTCAACAGGTCGTGGGGATCCAGCGATTCAATATATAAAGTGTCACCCGCCACCCGGAACGACCTCCGTCCCTCCAGGCCCGGACGGCTCGACGGCATCGACCCGAAATACTGGTCCAGCAAGGCCAGGATACGGGCCTCAGCGGGATGGGCCGTGTCCTGGCCCGTTGACCGATACGCCGCCAGGGCCATGGCCAGCCAGAGGATGAGCCGCTGTTCCATGCTGATGGATTTAGACCCTGAAGGTACGGAGCCCCGGCCATCCACCCGCCCTGGGTCCCCCGCCGCCATCGCATCCAAGGTTCCACCAAGCGCGGGAGAACGGCCCCGGTCCCGTACATTCGCGGCCAAAATTAATCCAACCTCATGCGCATGTCGTGGCCCGCCTCGTGCCTCCGCATAGCCCTGTGGCTCGCCCTGGCTCCGGCCTCCACCGCCCTGGCCCAGCCGAAAGCGGATCCGTCAAACACCGCCCAGCGCGCCTTCCTCCTCCTCGGCGGCGCCCTCGAACTCGGCGGCGACCCCGTCGCCGTCGTCGACTTCCAGGACGGGTCGCAGCAAAAGGTCAACGCCGGACAGGGCGGCAGCCTCTTCGCCGGCGGGCAGTGGGACCTCGGCAAGTCCGGCCGATGGGCCCTGCGCACCACCCTCGGCATCAAATACGTCACCACAAAGGCCACCAACGCCAACATCACCCTCACGCGGCTGCCCCTGCGCGTCAGCGGCCTCTACCGCTTCGATGCCAAATGGTGGGTCGCCGCCGGCGCCGTCAACCACCTCGCCATCCGCTTCAACGCCGGCGGCCTCGGACAGGACATGTCCTTCACCGGAACCCTCAGCCCCACCTTCGAAATAGGCTACCAGGCCGTCTCCTTCGTCTTCACCCCCATGACCTATCGCGACGGGGCGGGCAGCTCCTACCGCGCCGGATCGGGCGGACTGGCCTTCAACCTCCCCGTCCGCGGCAAGCAGCAACGCCGGGCCCCGGCGCAGGGCACCCATATTTCCGGTACCTTGTAGCCAAAGCCCACCCCCTTGCCCGACACCCACGCCCCCCTCGTGCCGCTGGCGGGCATGCTCCTCCTGCAAGCCTGCCAGCCCACACCGCTCTTCCGAGAACACCGGCCCGAAACCTCCGGCATCACCTTCTCCAACACCATCCGGGAAGACCGGCAGGTCAACATGCTCACCTACGAATACCTCTACAACGGAGGCGGCGTGGGCATCGCCGACTTCAACAACGACGGCCGCCCAGACTTGTACTTCACCGCCAGCATGGGACCCAACGCCCTCTACCTCAACGAGGGCGGCCTCCGCTTCCGCGATGTCACCGCCGCCGCCGGCGTCGAAGGCAAGGGCCGATGGAGCCGTGGCGTCGCCGTCGTCGACATCAACAACGACGGCCTCCACGACATCTACGTCTGCGCCGGCACCTGGCAGCAGGCCGACCTGCGCCGCAACCTCCTCTACGTCAACCTCGGCACAGACCCCGCCACCGGCATCCCCCGCTTCGCCGAAATGGCCGCCGACTACGGCATCGACGATACCACCAACACCCAGATGGCCGCCTTCTTCGACTACGACCGCGATGGCGACCTCGACCTCTACCTCCTCGTCAACCAACTCGGACAGGAAAAACCCAACACCTTCCGCCCCATCCGGACCGACGGCTCCGCACCCAACACCGACAGGCTCTACCGCAACGACTGGGACCCCCAACGCCAGCACGCCCGCTTCACCGACGTATCCCGACAGGCCGGCATCACCTGGGAAGGCTACGGCCTCGGCGTACAGACCCTCGACATCGACGACGACGGATGGAAGGACATCCTCGTCAGCAACGACTACCTCAGCGGCGACATCCTCTACGTCAACAACCGCGACGGGACCTTCACCAACCGCGTCAACGAATACTTCCGCAAAGGAAGCCTCAACGCCATGGGCAACGACGCCGCCGACATCGACAACGACGGACGCGTCGACATCATCGAGACCGACATGGCGGCCGAGGACAACCCCCGCTTCCAGATGATGATGAACCCCATCGACTACAACTGGTACCGCTACACCCGACGCTTCGGCTTCCCATACCAGACCGTACGCAATACCCTCCAGCTCAACCGCGGCCCCAGACCCCTCCCCGGTGACAGCCTCGGACACCCCGCCTTCTCCGAGATCGCTCTCCTCTCCGGCGTCGCCTACACCGACTGGAGCTGGGCACCCCTCCTGGCCGACCTCGACCAGGACGGCTACCGCGACCTCATGGTCACCAACGGCCTGCCCAAGGACATCACCGACAACGACTACATCGCCTACCGCGAATCCAAAGGCAACGCCACCCCCGACGAACTCCTCCTCCGACAACCCCCCGTCAAGACCTCCAACTACCTCTTCCGAAACAACGGAGACCTCACCTTCACCGACCAGACCCGCCAATGGGGCTGGGATGTCCCCTCCTTCTCCAACGGCATGGCCTACGCCGACCTCGACGACGACGGCGACCTCGACGTCGTCGTCAACAACATCAACATGCCCGCCTCCCTCTGGGAGAACCGCTCCCAAGCCATCTCCCCAAAGATGGCCCGGCACCTCCGCATCCGCATCCGCGGCGACACCGCCAACATCCACGGGCTCGGCACCATCGTCCGCATCTGGCACCAGGGCGTCCACCAGGTCGCCGAACTCACCCCCTTCCGCGGCTACCTCTCCTCCGTCGAACCCGTCCTCCACTTCGGCCTCGGCGCCTCCGAAATGGTAGACTCCATGGTCGTCGACTGGCCCGACGGACGCACCGAGACGCTCCGCGACATCGCCGCCGGACAGACCCTCCTCCTCAGCCAGTCGGCCAGCGCCGACAAAAGGCCGGCACCCGCCCGCCGCACCACCAACCCCCTGCTCCGCGACCTGTCCGAACAGGCCGGCGTCTTTTACGTCCACCAGCAGGACGACTTCCCCGACTTCGACGTCCAACGCGCCCTGCCCCGCAAACTCTCCGCCCTCGCCGCCCCCCTAGCCGCAGGCGACCTCGATGCCGACGGCTTCGACGACCTCGTCGTCGGCGGCAACACCCGCCAACGCGCCTTCCTCTACTTCCAAGGCCCCGACGGACGCTTCACCGCCAAATATTTCAACGCCGACGACAGCCCCCAGGCACACGAAGACGCCGCCGCCGAACTCCTCGACGCAGATGCCGACGGCGATCCCGACATCTACCTCGCCGCCGGCGGCGCCCGCATCCCGACCGGCAGCCCCACCTACCTCGACCACCTCTGGCTCAACGACGGCAAGGGCCGCTTCACCGAAGCACCCCCCGCCAGCATCCCCGCCATCCCCGCCAGCAAGTCCGCCGTACGCGCCACCGATGTGGACGGCGACGGCCGTACCGACCTGCTCGTCGCCGGCCGCGTCATCCCCGGCCGCTACCCCGAAGCCCCGACCACGCACCTCCTCCGCAACGAATCCACCCCCGGACGCATCCGCTTCCGCGACGTCACCGCCGAAAGGGCCCCGGACCTCGCCGGCATCGGCCTCGTCACCGACGCCCGCTGGGCCGACCTCGACGCCGACGGCGACCCCGACCTCCTCCTCGCCGGCGAATGGATGGGCATCGAAGTGTTCCGCAACGACCGGGGACGCCTCACCCGCCAACGCACCGGCATGCACGACCGCACCGGCTGGTGGAACACCCTCGCCACGGCCGACCTCGACGGCGACGGCGACCTCGACATCGCCGCCGGCAACCACGGCCGCAACGGCTTCTTCCGCGCCGCCGAAGGACAGCCCGTCCGCGCCTACACGTCCGACTACGACCGCAACGGCCGCCCCGACCTGATCCTCTCCCAGTACAGACCCTCCACCCCCCATGGCCCCAGCGACCAATACCTCGTCGCCATGCGCGACGCCCTAGCCGAAGAACTCCCGCTGGTCAAGAAGGCCTATCCCCGCTACGGCGACTACGGCCGGTCCAAGGCCCCACAGGTCCTCGGACATTTCGACCGGAGCGGCGAACGCACCCTCGAAGCCCGCGAACTCGCCTCCGGCTGGTGGGAGAACCTGGGCGCATTCCGCTTCACCTTCCACCCCTTCCCCACCATCGCCCAACTCTCGCCCATCCATGCCATCGGCATCCACGACCTCGACGCCGACGGTCACCCCGACCTCATCCTCGGCGGCAACGACGCCACCATCGCCCCCATCCCCGGCCGCGCCGACGCCGCCTACGGCACCGTACTCCTCGGCCAGGGCAACGGCGCCTTCCTCCCCGCCCCCCTCCAACGGGCCGGATGGTTCGAGACCGGCGATGTCAGGCACCTTCAGCCCCTCCGACGACCCGGCGGACAACCCGCCTTCGCCGTCTCCTGCCTCGAAGGGCCCCTCCGCATCCTCGTAGCGCCGGCCCGCCGATGAACCCCGCAACACCCGACGCCCCGGCCGCCGTCCCAAAAGCCCTACTTTCGACCATGCCGCAGAAACTCCGGAACAAGCTGCACCGCTACGCCGCCATCGTCAGGCAGACCGCCAACTGGCCCGCCTACATGGCCTTCAAGATGGGCCTACACCGCGGCCGCCACTTCACCTTCCGCATGCGCGACGGACAGGCCTACACCGTCGAGAAACGCATGATAGGACCCTTCCGCGAATGCTTCTTCGACGACCAGTACTTCAGCCGCCTCGACATCTCCAACCTCCCCGAAACACCCCTCATCATCGACATCGGCGCCAACGTCGGCTTCTCGGCCCTCTATTTCCTACGCCGCTTCCCCAAGGCCGTCGTACACTCCTTCGAACCGATGCCCTTCCTCCAGCGCGAACTCCACGCCCGCAAAGCCCTGCACCCGCAGGCCCACTGGCACCTGCACGACTACGGCATCTGGAAGGACGACGGCGAACTCGAACTCCACACCACCCATGTCGACGACTTCACCTCCGTATCGGGCCTCGTCAGACTCCACGACACCATACACCGCGTCAAGGTGCCCGTACGGCGGCTCGACACCTTCCTCGACGACCACGGCATCCGTCAGGTCGACCTGCTCAAGCTCGACTGCGAAGGCGCCGAATACGGCATCCTCTTCCACCTGCCCGACAGCATCTGGCCCCGCATCGCCAACATCGCCCTCGAAACCCATCTGACGGACGAGTGGACAACGCGCGACATGGTCGACTTCCTCCGCTCCAAAGGATACCAGGTGGACGCCGAAGAACGAAGGGTCACCGGCAACGTCTGGGCCCGGAGCCCGAAAGGCCTGAACCTCAGGCAGGCGTAGCGGGAAAGAGGAGGATAGGGGAGGGGCGCTTTCAGCCCCCCGTGCCCGTCATGCCTTCGCGTCCCTCGAGGATGCGCCGCAGATAGTTCAACTGCCCGCGATGTCTGGAGAGGTGGCAGCAAAGCTGCACCAGGAAGAATCCGATGCTTCGGCCCCGGTGCTGCGGCGGCGTGTCGGGCATCGGCTCGTCCAGGCGGGCGGGGTCGAGGGCGGCCAGCGCCGTCCCCACCGCATCCCTCGTGATCCCGATCTCTTCCATCAACGACGCCCGGCTCAGCCCGCGCGCGGCGAACTCGTCATCCCGGTCGCGCACATAGCCGTCGCCACCCAGTACGGCCCCTACGAAATGCCGCAGGTTCCCGCAAAGGTGGTGGCTCAGCGTACCCACGGGGTTGATGATGCCGGGCAGGGCCGTCCAGAGGTGTGCATCGGCGATCTCACCGACCTCCCGCTCCAACTCGGCCAGGTCGCGCATCAGGATCTCTCGGACGTCCTTCAACAGGTTCTCGTGCATGTGCTGGGGTTTTGCCTCAGATCGTGAGGAGGCCCGACAGGTCGGGGCAGGCGGTGCGACCGGCTCCCCATACCCGTTCCGACTTCGCATCGATCGCGGCGGCCTGGTCCGGCCGGAGATGCCGCAACCAGTCGTCCGTCGTGCCCGACCGGAAGAAGGTCTCGGGGTTGAAATGGAAACTGCCCGGCCGTTCGATGATGCCCTTCTTCATGGTCCCGAACGCAGTGGCCTCGGTGATGCGTTGGCGCTGAGCGGCGGACAACCGGCTGCCGGGCAGGATATGGGCCGTGATGGCGTCGGCCACCTCGGCCTTCCGCTCCACCAGGTCCTCGTAGCGGAGCACCAGCAGTTGTTCCGGTCGGATGCGGCCGCCGCAGCCGCGCATCCAGTCGAGGGTATGCTGATGGTAGTCGCCGAAATACAGGTTCCCCGCCAGGAACATCGTCAGGAACCGGTCCATGTCAATGTCCTGCGGCACGCCCAGCAGCGGATGCGCGCGGTAGAAGTGATATTGCGAGACGGCGGCGCCCTTGGGGTCGCGCAGGACGAAGATGAAGCGGGTGCGTTCGTGGATGGATCTGAGCACCAGGTCCTGTGCGTACCAGTGGAGGTACCAGGGCCTGGGGAGCCCGTCGGTACGCGCCAGGCGCGACATGAAATAGGCCATCCCGTGCTGGGAGGCCGTCACTTCGGGCCAGGCGACCGTCCCATGGCCGATGTCGCCAGAGGCCAGGCCGTGGCCGGCGGGGTAGTCGACCAGGGTGCGGAGGATCTCGACCACGAATTTCTTCGTCAGGTGCGTGCCCACCTTCTGGTGGCTGCTGATGAAGATGTCTTCCGGCCCCGTATCCCAATGGTTGGCCAGCGCCTCGCAGACCTCCGGGTCGATGAAGGGGGGATGGACCCCGCCCCGCCAGCTCCGATAGCGGAAGCCGTCGTCCGTGAGCTGCGACAGCGGCTCGAACACCTTCAGCCGGCCTCCTTGCTGCTGGCCCATCCTCAGTGCATTTTCGCGACGAGCAGCCCGCAGGCCGTCGGGATGACCTGATGCTGCAGGCCGTTCTCGGCGATCCAGTCGAGGAAGGGTCCGCATTCCGCCTGCCTGTCGACGACGTTGTCGGCCAGCAGGAGGGTGCCGGGGCCCACCCTTCCCTGCGCGACCAGCGCCAGCAACTGCGGCAGGTACTGGTCTTTCTGTGCATCGAAGAACACCAGGTCGAACCGGCCTTTCAGCGTTCCGATGACCTGCAGGGCCTCTCCGCAGCGCACCTGCACGGGCGCGCCGCAGGCATCCATCCGCCGCTGGGTGTCGACGGCCACCGCCTCGTCGAATTCGATGGTCTGCAGCACGCTCCCCACCGGCATGCCGCTGACGAGGTAGAGGGCCGACAGCCCGTGCGCCGTGCCGATCTCGAGGACCCGGGCCGGCGAAGCCGCCAGCGTGAGCGCCGTCAGCAGCGGCCCCGTGTCTTCCCGGATGGGGTTGCGCCAGCCATACCTGCCATGGCCGTCCGAATAACTCTCACCCCGCTTGCTGAAGGATTCGAGGCGCGCGATCTGCTGCCGTATCTTCTCTGTCATGGGGCTGCTCGGTGTGCGGGTCAATGGAAACGGTAAGGCTCAAATATATTCGATTTCCGCATCATTTGCCAAGTGGGACAAGCGTCATCCGGTCGCTGTCGAATCGGTAGGTGGTGCCGGCCCGGGTCGTGAGGCGTGCCATGCGGCCCTGGTAGCGGACCACCAGGGGGCCGCCGGCCTCCGAGCGGATGCGGCATTCCGTCAGGCGTCCGGCCGACCAGGCGATGTCGGTCTCGAAGCCTCCGCGGGCCCGGAGGCCCCGGATGCGCCCTTCGGGCCAGGCCGAGGGGAGGGCGGGCAGGATGTCGAGCAGGGGCGCTGCCATGTCCGTCAGGTGGCTCTGCAGCAGCATCTCGGCGATGCCGGCCGTCCCGCCGAAGTTGCCGTCGATCTGGAAGGGTGGGTGGCCGCAGAAGAGGTTGGGGTAGGTCCCGCCGGCGTCGGACATGTTCACGCCGGTGTTGTCGATGGGCCGGAGGAGGCGCATGAGCAGGGCATGCGCCCGGTCGCCCTCGTGCAGCCGGGCGCGGAAGTTGACCTTCCAGGCGAGCGACCAGCCGGTGCCGATGTCGGTCCGGCGGTCCAGGCTGCGTCGGGCGGCCTCGGCCCATTCGGGCATGCGGTAGGGGTCGATGCGGTCGCCGGGGTGCAGCAGGTACAGGTGCGAGACATGCCGGTGGGTGGGCTCCGTCTCGGGGAAGGGTTCCCGCCATTCGAGGATGCGGCCGTCGGGTCCGATGGCGGGCCCGGCCAGTTCGGCCAGTACGGCCGCCACCCGGCGGGTGAGGGTGTCGGCACGCCCCAGCACGTCGGTGGCCTGCAGCACGTTGCGGAACAGTTCGCCGATGACCTGCTGGTCGTGCGAGGGTCCCATGCTGATCTGGGCCGACGACCCGTCGGGCGCCGTGAAGCCGTTCTCGGGAGAGGTGGCCGGCCCCGACACCCATCTGCCCGTCGAGGGGTCGCGCACCAGCCAGTCGAGGTAGAACCGCGCCGCACCCAGCAGGATGGGGTAGGCCCTTTCCAGATAGCGCCTGTCCAGCGTGAAGCGGTAGTGGTCCCACAGATGCTGGCAGAGCCAGGCGCCCGCCCCCAGGTGCATGCCCCACGACGGGTGCTCGCCCGGTGCCGTATACCCCCAGACGTTGGTGATGGGGTGCACGCACCATCCCGCGGCGCCGTACTGGACACGGGCCGTCCGCTCACCCGGCCGGACGAGCGACTCGACCAGGTCCGTCAGCGGCCCCTGGCATTCGCCAAGGTTCGTCAGGTCCACCGGCCAGTAGTTCATCTGGATATTGACGTCGGTATGGTAGTCGCCGTTCCAGGGCGTCTGGACCTGGTTGGCCCAGATGCCCTGCAGGTTGGCCGGTAAAGCCCCCGCCCGGGACGAGGCGATCAGCAGGTAGCGGCCGTATTGGAAATAGGTCTCCTGCAGCCTGAGGTCGGGCCTGAGGGTGTTGCGCCGCAGCCGCACGTCGGTGGGCACCGTGTCCGGCGCGGCGTCCGAGATCCGGAAAGAGACCTTCCGGAACAGCCGGCCATGGTCCAGGACATGCCGGGTGCGCAGGTCGGCGAACGGTCGGCCGGCGGCCGCCTGCAGCCGGGCCAAGGCCTGGGGTACAGGTTCTCCGCCGCGGAAGTAAGGGTAGGCGAGCCGATGGTCGGTGGCCGCCGTGAGCAGCAGGGTCGCCTCGTCGGCCCCGCCGACCTCGAGGCTGCTGTCCATCAACGTCGTCCGGCCTCCCTTGGCGACAGCCCGCAGGCGTGCGGCATAGCGCATGCCCGCCCCGCCCCGCCCGTCGTCGAGGACGCCTTCCATCAGCAGGTCGCCCTGCGCCGCCCGCGTGCGGAAGCGCTCCGGTCGCGTCAGCCGGGCACTGAAGCGGACGGCACCCTTGCGGTCGGCCCTGACATGCACCACCAGCGCCCCGTCGGGATGGCTGGCGAAGGCCTCCCGCGTGAAACGGATGCCGTCCTGCCGGTACGTCACACGGACGATGCCGCGCTCCAGGTCGAGTTCCCGGACATAGTCGTCATAAGCCGCTTCCCGGCCGAACTCGACCCACAGGTCGCCCAGCGTCTGGTAACACCCGAAGGGCACGTTGGCGCCGTTGCCATGGCCCGAGCCGGCTCCCAGGCAGACCTGCGTGCGCAGGGTGAGGGCCGTCGCTTCCCGGTACCGCCCCGCAAAGAGGAGCGACCGGATCTCGGGAAGGGCGGCCTTCGCCTCCGGGTTGTCGTTGTCGGAGGGCCCGCCCGACCACAGCGACTTCTCGTTCAGCTGGATGCGCTCCCCGGCAACCCCGCCGAAGACCATCGCCCCCAGCCGGCCGTTGCCGATGGGCAGCGCCTTCAACCACTCGGGCTCGTTGCGCCAGCCCTCACGCAGGTCCGGACGCCGGGCATCCGCCGGACGGTCGTACCAGATGCGCGTCTGCGCCACGGCCACAGACCCAGCCATCGTGCCCGCCGCCAGCGCGGCGGCAAGCCAGCCGACCAGCCATCGAGCCTTCCCGTCGAAGAGATATGATGTGCACAACATATCCTGAATATAACCATTTCCCGCATCCGACGGCACCGTTCGACCCCGATGCGCCACCCCTGCGCCATGCACGCCATTCAAAAAATGCATTATCTTGATCGCGACACTCCCGTCCTTCACCCCGAAACCCATACCATGAGAAGCATTGCACAGGTCGAGTTTGGCGGCCCCGAGGTCCTTCGCGAGATTGACATGCCCGTTCCGGTGGTTTCGGGCGGCGACCTGCGCGTGCGCGTGCACGCCGTTGCCGTCAATCCCGTCGATGTGAAGGTCCGCACCAACTGGGGTGGATTCGGGGCCTTGCAGCCGGGCAACCCCGTGGTCACCGGATGGGATGCCGCGGGTGTCGTCGATGCGGTAGGTCCGGAGGCCGACGGGCGATTCCAGCCGGGCGACGCCGTGTTTTTTGCCGGCAGCGTATCGAGGGCCGGCCACCATCGGGAGTACACCCTGGTCGATAGCCGGCTTGTCGGTCGGAAACCGGCCTCCATCGGCTTCGCAGCGGCCGCAGCCCTCCCGTTGACGAGCCTCACCGTCTGGGAGGGCGTCTTCCAGAATGCCGGCCTGCCCCTCGACGTGGCCGGTCCGCCGCGGCGCGTGCTCATCGTAGGGGGGCGGGGGGCGTCGGCAGCATCGCCATCCAGATCCTGAAAAGGGTGGCGGGCATGCAGGTGGTCGCCACCGCCTCCCGGGACCTGTCCAGGGACCACTGCCTGTCGCTGGGTGCCGACCATGTCATCGATCACCACAGGCCCCTGTCGCCGCAGCTCGGGTCCTTCGGCGTGGACGCCCTCGACCTCGTCCTGCATACGTCGGAACTCGACGGTAACATCGACGAGATCGCCGCCCTCATGGCGCCTTTCGGCAAGATCGTCTGCATCCTGCCGGTCGACAGGGCCCTGGCGACCGGGTCGCTCTTCGCCAGGAGCGTCAGCCTCGTCTACGAACTCATGTTCACCAAGGGGCTCTTCCAGGTCGGTCAGGCAGGGCAGGGTGCCATCCTCGACAGGGTCGCCGACCTGGTCGATGCGGGAAAGCTGCGAAGCACCCTCATGGACCGTTTCCCATGGACGGTGGAAGGCCTTCGTGCCGCACACGCAAGGATCGAGGGAAGGCAAGGCCTGGGCAAGGCCGTCCTGTCCATCATCCCCGACTGAAGCATCGCCTGCGCGAAGGACGGCTGCCCTAGCGGCCGCTTCCGACTATTTGGCCGTCACCTCCGCCAGGTAGGCGTAGGCGGGACGGAGGTAGGGCTTCAGGTCGATGAAGGGGACGGGGATCTGGACCTCGCCATAGGCATAGGCGGCGATCTCGTAGGGCGCGAAGCTGAAGACCACGGTCCGGTCGGTGAGGAAGAAGTTGTAGGTCTCGGCCTCGATGCGCTCCACCAGGAGCCCGGCATCCTCGAGGCTCACGCCCGGCTTCACCCGCCATGTCCGGCGGAAATGCTTCTCCAGGAGCCTGGGCAGCGCGCGGACGCCCTCGTCGGTGAGGAGGTCGGACTGCCGCAACACCCGAAGGCTGGCCAGGTCGAGGACCTTGTACTGCGACGCCCCCAGTCCGTGTGCACCTCCCGTGTACTCGTACCGGAAGCCGTCGAGGCTCAGGAGGTTGCCTGTCAGGCTGGCGGGCGAGACGCGGATGTCGCGGCTCCAGTTGAACGACTGCGGCATCTCCCGGATCTCGGCGGGCTGTACATCCTTCAACTGGCCGGCATACTCCTGGAAGAAGGCGGTCCGGGCCGCCCGGGCCCTTGCGATGGGGTCGGTGGCCTGGCCGCCCTCCGTCCCCAGGCATTGGAGGGTCTCCTGCCGGATGAAGGCCTCCCGGGGCGAGCTCCCCGTCGGCCAGGACACCGTGGCCAGGAACCTTGCCATGGGCTCGGCCCTCCCCTTCCGGGCAGCCAACGAGTCGGAAAGCCGGTACGTCCGCATCGGCGGCATGTCCTGCCGTGCGGAGAGGGTGACAGGCAGCAGCCTGGCCGACCCGCCCTGCGACCAGGTACCCGTCCACCCCGCGCCCGACGCCTTCAGCACGAAGACCTCCACCTTGTCATCCGCGCCCCGGGTCGACGCCTCAAGCCGCAACCCACCGTTCTCCAACCTGCCGTAGACGGGGATGGGCTCCCCCGACCGGTCGTACCAGTAATGCCCGGCCAGCAGCTCCCCCTCCCGGTTCAGGAACAGGGAAACGGGGTACTTGTCGATATGTCCGCGTAGGGCCAGCGCATCGGCCGGGAGGGCTGTCGTCTGCCCGCGTAGCGCCGAGGCGGAGCAGAGGACCACCAAGGCCGGCAGCAGCATGCCGGGTCTGTTCGCCATGACGGTGTTTTAGGCCAATGTAGGGGTTTTCCTGCTGTCGGGAGCCCTCCGCCATCCGGTACGGCCGGTTTTTTCCGGAAACCGGCCGCCGACCCAACCGATGGCATCGGTTTTGCATTATGGGGGGTGATCCAGCTCACGAACCCCCAAACCCCACCCGATGGACAGGAAGGAATTTCTCGCACAACTCGGCCTCGGCGGCGCGGCCGTCTTCATGGGCGCCTGCATGGCCGGCTGCGGCAAGGAGGGCGCGACGCCCGCCAAGGTGGACTTCACCCTGGACCTCACAGCCCCTGCCAACGCCACGCTGAACACACCCGGCGGGTATGTCTACAGCCAGGGCGTCATCGTTGCAAGGACCCAGCAGAACACCTACATTGCCGTATCCCAGGCCTGTACCCACGAGGGTACGTCCGTGCAGTTCCAGGCGGCCAACAACCGCTTCTACTGTCCGAACCACGGCGCCACCTTCTCCGTCACGGGAACCGTCACCGGCGGTCCGGCCAACAAGCCGCTCACCCAGTACAACACACAACTTACGGGCACCACGCTGCGGGTGTTCTCCTGACCCGTCCCGGGCGGCGCGCGCCGGGTCATGGGATGAGGAGGGGCCGTGCCCCGCGTTCCGTCACCAGCGTGTAGCGGCCGGGCGCGAGACGCCCCAGGTCGATCCGTTGCAGGCCGGCACCCAGCCGCTGCCGGAACACCCGTATGCCTTGTGCGTCGTAGACCGACACCTCGCCCGCACGGTCCAGCGCGACCGTCAGCCGTCCGTTCACGACGGGGTTGGGGAAGAACAACGGTCCTTCGTCCGCCCTGATACGGACGACCCGCTCCGGTGATAGATGCCGGACGTCGAAGATGTCGGTCTCCACCAGCCGGTACCGATGCACGCCGGCGGGCCGGGGGATGTCGACATGCTCCATCGGAACCCCCGGCAGATCGGTGGAACGCGCGGACCTGTCGTACACCCGTACCCAGTCGGACCCACCCTCGCCGGCCCGTTCGATGTCGGTCCGCACCACACGCACGGGGTCCTGCAGCCGCCAGGAAAGCCGCACGCGGCCTCCATCCGCCAGGGCATCGAGCCGGGGGGCGGAGGCCGACAACACGATGCAGCCGCCGTACACCTCGAAGAAGGCGAAGGTGGAGGTCACCACCCCCTCCTTGAGCCAGATGGTGAACCGCCGCAGTCCGGGCGAGTTGACGGTGTTGAAGTAGACCAGGGCGTCGAGCAGCTTCTCGGCCTCGGCATTCGTCATGTTGCCCCCGTTCTTCGTGAAACGCAGCTGACGCATGCCCGAAGTGGTGACCGACCGCGTCACGGTGTAAGTGGTCCCCGTGAGGGTCAGCGTCTGCGATCCGCTGAAGGGCGTGCCGAGCAGGATGTGCTGCGCAGGCGTGTTGATGTCGGTCGTGAGGAACTCGGCGTTGCCGTCGCGGATGTCGCCCGCCGGCACGGCGATGACCATCTCCTCGATGCTGTTGTTGAGGCTGACGATGTTGGCGTCGCCGCGGCTCACCCGCTCCGGTGTCGAACAGAGCGTGGCGACGTTGTTGTAGCCGTCGCCGCTGCCCAGCGTGTTCAGGTCGAGGACCGGCGTGTAGAGCATCATGGGCGTGAAGGCCGGTCCGGGGCCGAAGTCGAGCATGTAGAAGGCCCTTCCCCGCCCCGTCATGCCCAGCTCCACCTCGAACTCCTGCAGGTACTGGTATTCGATGCGGATCCGGGTGGTGGGGTCCTTGACATCGGCGATGTTGCAGTTGGAGATCGACATGAAGCGGGTCATCCCCGACGCGGCGTTGTAGCTGGTGGCGATCTGGGAGCCGGGCGTCGCGCGCGCGGCAGAGTTGAAGCCGCTGAAGTCGTTGTACTGGTTGGAGGCGGGGTTCGGCGTTGAACAGTCGGCGTTCCCGTCGATGTCGTAGCTGTTGATCAGTACGTTCCGCAGGATCACCGGACTGCCCCTGTCGGACGCATCGTTGTAGCTGCCGCCGACGATGAATTCGAATTTGAAGCGGCAGCTGCCTCCGCCCGTCTCGAAGAAGAAGGTCGGGGAGAAGAAGCGGTCCTCGTTGCTGCGCAGCGTGACGGCCGGCGTGTCGGGATTGGGACAGTTCTGCAGTTCGCGGAAGTCGAAGGGGATCGTGCCGGGACAGAAACCGGTGGGGTATTCGAAGCGTCCGTTCGTCAGACTCATCGTGGTGACGATGCAGTCGACGGCCTGGCCGCTGACGACGGCCACGTTGTGGTAGAGGGTCCGGCTCTCGGCGGTCTGGCCCAGGACGCCCTTCTTATGCACACGGTTGGCGTCCGGGAAGTTGAGGTTGCCGTAGTTGACGTTCACCAGGGGTTGGGCCACGATGCCCAACGGCATCAGGATCCCGACGAGCCAGCCCGCCCGTCGGGGGAGGCGGCGATGTAGGTTTTCAGCCGCGGCAGACCGATCCGTAGAAGAAACGGTTGAACAGTACCGGGCATGGCGATGGGTATCGCGGATGGAGCGCCAGATTTTCATGGGTATGGACGGATTGTTGTAAATGTAGGGTCCCGCCCGCAGGAATGCAAGCCCCTTGCCGGAAGGTCACCGCCCGGCACGGCAGCCCCCTTCACCGGCCCGTCACATCACCGGACAGTCCGCACGCACTTGAACTTTCCAAATATTACATTATCTTTCGCCGGCCCGGGACCCTACCCTATCCGAAAACCCACTTCGCCATGCGTGTGAGAGCCTTGCTCATCGCCGTACTACTGCTCGGCGCGGCCGACCGCCCGTCCGCGCAGACCATCCCCGTGGTGGTGCACATCATCAGCCGGGATCCCGACAGCATCACCGACCAGAAGATCCGCCTCGCCATCGAAGACCTCAACGATGCCTTCGCCCACAGCGGCCTCTATCAGCCTTTGGGCGCGGGCGTCAACACCGGTATCCGGTTCTGCCTGGCCCGCAGGGACCCGATGGGCGGCAACACCACCGGCATCACCCGCACCCGGCACGAACTGGCCGACTTCGACAAGGACGTCGAGGATAAACGCCTCAAGGACCTCGTCATCTGGGACCCGCGCCAATACCTCAACATCTGGTATGTCGAGGTCCTCAAGAACGAGATGAACCCCCTGTTCAGCTGCAGCGAATGGGAGCGGTCCGACGAGCCCGGATACGCCACCTTCAACCCCGGCGAATCCGACGACGGCGTCGTCGTGACCCGCTTCGGACGCGTACTCGCCCACAACGTGGGCCATTACCTCGGCCTCAGCCATATCTTCTCCTTCCGGAGCTGCAAGAACGACGACTGCGCCGTCGACGGCGACGGCATCTGCGATACGCCGCCCGCCAGCAGGGCCTCGCTCGACTGCAACCCCGGCCCCAACACCTGTTCCACGGACACCCTGCCCAAGGGCGGCTTCACCACGGACATGCCCGACCTCCCCGGGAACTTCATGAACACCACCCTGTGTACCTGGAGCTTCACCAACGGCCAGGCTTTCAAGATGAAGTCCATCCTGGCCACCCTCCGCGGCAGCCTCCTCGTCGGCGACCGCTGCACACCGCCCTGCCCCCAACCCGTCAAGGCCGACTTCCGCCGCGACAAATGGTTCCCGGTGCCCGGAGATACCATCCGTTTCGTTTCGACCGACTCCGACGGCATGAACTACCAATGGTCCGTGAACGGCACGCCCGTCGGAACCAACAGCACCACCTACGAACAGGTGTTCCCGGCCACAGGCCGGTTCGAGGTGGCCCTCAAGGTCTACAATGCCGACACCGCCTGCTTCGCCTCCCGCACGGACAGGGTCGCCGTCACCTGCGGCGTCATGGCCCGCTTCTTCCCAGACAAGCGCGTCATCGCATCCAAGGCTCCGCTGATGCTCGAATCGGTGTATTTCACCAACCGCTCCATCGGGGCCACCACGTACAAATGGCTGCTCAGCCATGTCGACAGTACCCGCGAATCCGTCGTGGACACCAACCCCGGCTTCACCTACATCTTCCCCGACAGCGGGCGCTACTGGGTTCGCCTGGCCGCCTTCAATGGCGGCTGCACCGATACGAGCAACGCCTTCCGCATACAGGTCATCGACCCGACGCCCGATGCGGTGCCCCAGATCACCGCCGAATGCTACCAGGACACCCTCCTGAAGGTCACGGTCCGCATCTGCAACGGCGGATATGCCAAGATCCCCGCCGGATTTCCCATATCCTTCTACGACGGCAACCCCCTCGCACCCGGCTCCAGGCGGGTGGACACCACCTTCCTCCTGCCCGATACCGTCAAGGGCATCTGCTGCGGAGATACCTACACCCTGCTGCTGAGGACAGGCGGCCGCCGGCTCGACAGCCTCTTCGTCGTCGCCAACGACCGCGGGAGCTCCACCCCCGTCACCCTCGGCCCCGCCTTCATGCCGGAACTGTACTACGACAACAACATACGCCACCTCGGCGGACTGAGGTTCCGGGCTGCCATCACCCCGCCATCATCCATCCTCTCCGCCTTCGAGACCACCACCTTCAGCGCATCTTCCCGTCCCGTCACGCCCGGCACCACTTACCGCTGGTCGGCCGCTGAGACGCCCGGCTGCATCACCTGCCCCTCGACATCCTACACCGCCGGCATCCGCAAAGACACGCTCCGCCTCCACGCCCTCAGCCGCTATGGCTGCCGCGACTCCGCCATCGCACCCATCCGCGTCCGCCCCGTGCACGACTACCTCGTTCGGATCGATTCCATCGACTGCTTCAAGCCGGACAGCCTCGTCATCGACTTCACCGTCTGCGACACCTTCCGCCTCGGAAAACTGCCCAGGGACCTCTCCGTCTCCTTCTTCGACGCCGACCCGCGCCTCCCCGGCAGCCGGAAGCTCGGCACTTCCTTCCTCACCCCGGGCGCCACCGCGCGGTGCGCGGGCTACCGCACCGTCGTCGGCATGGTCAAGCCCGACAGGACCGTCTTCGCCGTGGTCAACGACGACGTCTCGGGACCCTCCCTGCTGCCCACGGACACCCTGTTCTTCGAGACCGACTACGACAACAACTACGATTCCATCACTTACCGCCCGGAACAGATCATCCTGCAGCCCTCCGACACGCTCGTCCTCCGTAAGTCAATCCTTCCGGTCAGCATCACCCCCCGAGTGCACCGGCCTTCGACCATCGCATGGCAGCCGGCTCCCGGCCAGATGCTCTCCTGCTCCACCGCCTGCGCCGTCACCCGGCTCACGCCCTTCCTGGGCGACACACTCCGCGTCAGCATGTCCAACCGCCATGGTTGCACGCTCCGCACACAGGCCGTCGTCCGCATCCTTCCCCCCGACTTCTCCGTGGACATCACCGCCACGCATTGCTACGCCGGTACGGGCACCCTCATACGCTTCCGCATCTGCATTGCCGACGGTTACGACAGCCTTCCCGCCGGACTGCCCGTGTCGTTCTACAGCGTCGACCCCCGGTCCGCCGTCAACGTCAGCCCGATCGCGACCTTCTCCGTACCCGCTATCAGGCCGCAGGGCTGCGACACCTTCAGCCTCGTGGTGCCGACGCCTGCCTCCATGTTCCTCCTGGCATCGGTGAACCAGCGGAGGTCGGCCCGCTTTCCGGACATCTTCCTGCCCGAAAGCCGGCTCGACAACAACTTCGACACCAGCACCCTCGAAAACTTCAGCGTCCGGGTCTTGCCGAAGGACACCTTCGTCACCCGCTTGGGCAGCCTCCGCCTCACCGCCGAAGCACGGGGCGGCACCGTGGCCATGTATGCCTGGCAGCCGGCACAGCTGCTGTCCTGCGCCTCCTGTCCGATGCCCATCGCCACCGTGCCCTTTACGACCCGGTTCACCCTCGTGGCACGCAGCCCCTACGGCTGCAGCCATGCCGACACGGTCGTCGTCCGAACCTTCGTCGACGGCAAGGTGCAGATACCCAACGCCTTCACCCCCAACGGGGACGGGCGCAACGACAGGCTGTATGTGATCGGTAACCGGGACATCGCCAAAGTCAGGGAGTTCACCGTGTATGACCGCTACGGCCAGGTCGTCTTCCAAGCGCGGGATGTCCCCCCCAACGACGCCGCCTTTGGATGGGACGGCCGCCGCAACGGCATCCCCGTCACCTCCGGCTCCTTCGCCTATTCCATCCTGCTGCAGATGATGGACGAATCGGTCGCCCGCGTCAAAGGCATCGTCACCGTCATCCGCTGACCCCTCGCCCGGCACCGGCACCGCATGGCCTGAACGACGCTTTCATCTACCTTTGGAGGAGCATCGACATGAACCTCCCCCGGATGACACGCCTCCTGGTCGCCTTCGCCCTCCTCACGGCACCTGTGCCTGCCACGGCCCAGGAACGCCATTTCCTCTACCTGCAGACCGATAACGAACAGGCCTTCTACCTTCGCATCGATGGCGAGACCCGCAGTTCCACGGCTGCCGGCTACCTCATCCTGCCCCGGCTGAAGGATGGCCCCGTCGAATTCGTCGTCGGCTTCCCCCTCCGCAAGCATCCCGAATACCGGTTCCGGATCGAGGACCTTCGCGAAGACCGCGGATACGCCCTGAAAGACTTCGGAGCGAAGGGCTGGGGCCTCTTCGACCTGATGTCGCTACAGGTCACCTACGGCGAACGGTTCGCCAGGGATTCCGTCGCGACCGCGGCGGTCAGGCCCCCCGCCCCGCGGGATCCCTTCGCCACCGTACTGGCATCAGCCATCGGCGACAGCTCACTGATGGATGCCGCGCTGGTGGTGCCAGAAAGGATCACCACAACGCCACGATCACCCCAACCCGTGGTCGGTGATCCCACCACTGCTGCGCGCAAGGACCTTCGGGATACGGCCATCACGGAAGGCCGACCCCTGCCGGCACCCGACAGCCGCATGGCTGGAACGGTACCGGATTCGCCCACCCTCGTCCGCGTCCGGCTCCCCGAGCCCATGCCCGCAGCCGTTGACGGGGCTGGGGCCCAGACCAGGCCCATGCCGGCCACCGGGGCGTCCCGTATCCGGAAACTGCTCGACTTCTCCGACAGCACGGGCCTGCAGGTCGTATACGCCGATCCGGGCGAAGAGGGAGGGCTGGACACCGTCGCTGTATGGATCCCCGCCGTCCGCCCGCCCGCCGATACGGCCGCCGGCTCGATCGCCGCCAGCCTGACAGGCCGGCCACTGCGTACGGACTGCCAGGGGATGGTGTCCGTTGCCGAGCTCGGTCAACTCAGGCGCCGCATGGAGGCCATTCCCGACGAGGATGCGAAAGTGGCGGCCGCCCTCCGCGAATTCCGGCTGCGATGCTTCACCTCGGAACAGGTGAGGTCGCTCCTGGTCGTATTCCTCCGCGATGAGGGCCGCTACAAGCTCCTGGATGCCGCCTTCCCCAGGGTATACGACCAGGGGGCCTTCCTCGACCTCCAGTCGGTCCTGAGGGATTCCTATTTCATCCATCGCTTCCGCAGGCTCGTCGGATTGCAATGATCCCCCGACGGGAACTGCAGACCCGCCAACGATCCCGCCATGCCCAGATACTTCCTCGAGGCCCGATACCTGGGGACGCGCTATTCCGGTTTCCAGATACAGCCCGGGACCCCGACCGTGCAGGGCGAGGCAGAGCGCGCCCTTGCCACCGTGCTCCGACACCCGGTGTCACTCACCGGCTCCTCGCGCACCGATGCGGGCGTCCACGCCCTCGGCAACCATTTCCACTTCGACGTGCCGGACCCCCTCCCCGCAGGCCTCCTGCATGGCGTCAACGCCCTGCTTCCCCCAGACATCGCAGCCCTGTCCCTCCGACCGGTGCGCCCCGACGCCCACTGCCGGTACGACGCCCTGTCGCGCACCTACGTCTACCGGCTGCACGACCGCAAGGACCCCTTCCTGGACGACCGATCGTGGTTCTATCCCTATCCACTCTCCGCGCCCATGCTGCATGCATTGGCCGACATCCTGCCCGGAGAAGGTGATTTCCCGAGTTTCGCCAAGCGCAGGTCCCAGGTCTCGACACATCGCTGCACCATCCTCGAAAGTCGCTGGGAACGCCTGGAAGATGGGTGGACGTACCGGGTGACCGGCGACCGCTTTCTGCGCGGAATGGTACGTGGACTTGTCGGGACCATGCTGCAGGCGGCAAGGGGTCGGATCAGCATAGATGGATTCCGCTCCATCCTCATGCGTGCCGACAACACGGCCACCGACTTCTCGCCCCCGGGCCGCGGCCTCACCCTCGTGCAGGTGACATTCCCTGCATCCTGCTATCTCGCGTAAACCCACAGTGGCAGCCGGTTTGCGCCGTTCTCGCCCGTATCATGGCCGCGATGTGGATAACTGTGTGGCGATTATATTTGGCAGGTATCCCAAAGGAGCCTACATTTCATCCCGCTACACCAGAGAAGCGCAGTTCTTCGAAAAGACAACGCGAGACACCGGAAAAAAAACGGAAGATTTCTGAAGGTTTTTTTTGGTGGTTCCGATAAAGCCCCTACCTTTGCACTCCCAACACAACGTGGGGCAGCTGAAAAGGCTGAAAGTTCTTTGAAAGATTGGAGAGCAGTAGCACTCGCCGCCGGTTCGACCGGTGGTGAGGTAAGGTGAGTCACAATTAAACAATGAATTGGGCAACCGATTCAACCTCTTTTACAATGGAGAGTTTGATCCTGGCTCAGGATGAACGCTAGCGGCAGGCTTAATACATGCAAGTCGAGGGGCAGCGCAGTAGCAATACGGGCGGCGACCGGCAAACGGGTGCGTAACACGTACGCAACCTTCCCGTTACTGGGGGATAGCCCAGGGAAACTTGGATTAATACCCCATATTACAGAGAACCGGCATCGGGTTTCTGTCAAAGTTCCGACGGTAACGGATGGGCGTGCGGTTGATTAGGTAGTTGGCGGGGTAACGGCCCACCAAGCCTACGATCAATAGCTGATGTGAGAGCATGATCAGCCACACGGGCACTGAGACACGGGCCCGACTCCTACGGGAGGCAGCAGTAAGGAATATTGGGCAATGGACGCAAGTCTGACCCAGCCATGCCGCGTGAAGGATGAAGGTCCTCTGGATTGTAAACTTCTTTTATCTGGGGCGAAAAAAGGCCATTCTTGGCAGCTTGACGGTACCAGATGAATAAGCACCGGCTAACTCCGTGCCAGCAGCCGCGGTAATACGGAGGGTGCAAGCGTTATCCGGATTCACTGGGTTTAAAGGGTGCGTAGGTGGGCAGGTAAGTCAGTGGTGAAATCCCCGGGCTCAACTCGGGAACTGCCGTTGATACTATCTGTCTTGAATGCCATGGAGGTAAGCGGAATATGTCATGTAGCGGTGAAATGCTTAGAGATGACATAGAACACCAATTGCGAAGGCAGCTTGCTACATGGAGATTGACACTGAGGCACGAAAGCGTGGGGAGCAAACAGGATTAGATACCCTGGTAGTCCACGCCCTAAACTATGGATACTCGACATCAGCGATACACTGTTGGTGTCTGAGCGAAAGCATTAAGTATCCCACCTGGGAAGTACGATCGCAAGATTGAAACTCAAAGGAATTGGCGGGGGTCCGCACAAGCGGTGGAGCATGTGGTTTAATTCGATGATACGCGAGGAACCTTACCAGGGCTAGAATGTTCC
>Ga0169931_10000538_pt1 | contig 62341 bp, 47 predicted proteins | sample Kivu_15m_20L_FD_129675 | JGI IMG/M metagenome (GOLD analysis project Ga0169931, IMG submission 129675) | Freshwater microbial communities from Lake Kivu, Western Province, Rwanda to study Microbial Dark Matter (Phase II) - Kivu_15m_20L... | ecosystem: Environmental > Aquatic > Freshwater > Lake... | reverse complement strand
TTCGGACAGAAGAGCGAAGCCGAGCAACGCGCGGACATCGCCTTCGCCAAGGGCCTCGCGGAGCTCGGCTTCGTCGAGCTCTCCGAGAAGGTGCTGCGCGGCGTCGAGTCGGGCGGCCTCTCGGCCAAGCTGACCGAGGAAGTCGCGCTGCTGCGCTGCGACGCGCTCTACGACGCGGCCAAGGCCGATGCGACCAAGCGCGAAGAGCTGCTCAAGAAGGCGGTCGACGCGTACCAAGCCTTCCTCGACAAGTACAAGGCCTTCGGCGATGCGGAGATCGTGGCCCGCGCCCAAGCGCGCACGGTCGAGGTCGATGGCGCCTATGCGCGCGTGCTCGCCGGTTCCCTGGCGGACCTCGTGGGCGAGGAGCTCGCAACCAAGCGCAACACGATGCGCAGCTTCCTCGAGGGCGCCGTCGGCCGCGTCAACGACCTGATCCGCGAGCAGGAAGAGCTCGCCAAGGAAGGCTCGGGAGAAGGCGGCCAAAAGCGCCTGTACGAGCTGCTCCTGAACGGCGCGGATCTGAACCTGCAGCTCGCGCAGGTTCAGGAAGTGGCCACGACCTTCTCGGTCGCAGAGAAGATGTACATCAAGCTGAGCGACACGGCCGGCGAAGGTTCGCCGTGGAGCCTGCGCGCTTACATCGGCATCGGCGATGTCTATGCGGCGCAGGCGGCGCGCGAGGACGACTTCAAGTCGGCGGCCAAGCTCTACCAAGAGGCCGCCAGCTACTACGAGTTCGCCGTGAACTTCTCGATCCCGCGCGATCTCGCCGCGTGGAAGGAAGCTTCCGAGCAGATGCAGCAGCCTGAGAAGCAGAGCCGCTTCCTGTTCCTGCAGCTCGGCACGCCCGGCCTCGTCAAGTCGAGCATCGCTGCGGGCGATACCGCGGCCGCACTCGCTTGGGCACTGCACTTCGTCAACACGTGGAAGCGTGAAGGCCTCGAGCTCACACCGCCGCAGGGCTACATGACGCTGCTCGACGTGACGCAGGCGCTCGTCAGCGCCGGCGGCTTCCTCGGCGGCAACCCGGCCGCGGGCGACCTGCGCTGGTTCGAGAGCCAAGAGGCGCTCTCCGCCGCCAGCCTGCCCAAGAAGAACCAGCGCTCGTCGCTCGACTTCGCGCTCTCCTTGGCGCAGGAAGTCGCGGCCGAGAACAAGGGCAACAACCTACAGGTGCGCGCCCAGCGCGCCATCGGCGAGATCATCGCGCGCCCGGGCGTGCGCGTCGATCCGAGCGTGCTGATGGACGCCGCCAAGGGCGAGTTCAACGCGCAGAACTGGAGCACCGCGATCCAAGCCTTCAAGCGCGTGGTCAGCTCGCTCGACGGCTCGGACCTCGCCACGCGCCAAGAGCGCATGCCGGAAGTGCTGTGGCACATCGCGCGCTCCTACCAGCGCATGGACCGCGTGCTCGAAGCCGCTGCGGTGTACGAGCAGGCCCTCGAGAGCTGGTCGGGCGACCCGAAGTTCGACAGCGAGAGCGCCAAGGGCTTCTACGACAGCGCCCAGCTGCTCAAGCGCGCGATCAAGGGTGACAGCGCGATCGACGCGCTCGCCGCCCGCGCCGACGAGGCCCTCAAGCGCGCCGCGAGCGGCACCGGTAAGGGCGAGGACATCAAGTTCCGCGACGCCGAGAAGCTCTACGCCGACAACAAGTTCGAGGAAGCGCGCACGGCCTACGCGGGCGTCGGCGCCGGCGCCGAGAACTACGAGAAGGCCAAGGTCAACGTGGGCGTGTGCGAGTTCAAGCTCAAGCGCTACCCGGAGGCCATCGCCGCGCTGCAGAGCTACCTCAACACCTACCTGAAGAGCTCGGACGCCGCGACCACCGATGCGCGCCGCCTCGCGCGCCGCAAGGAAGCGACGGCCAACGCGCGCTTCTACTGGGGTCTCGCCGAGTTCGAAGTCGCCAGCGGCGGCGCGAACTCGTGGCAGAAGGTCGTCGACGTGCTCGGCACGTTCCAGAACGACTTCCCCGAGCAGAACCAGCTCGCGCCCGCGGCCATGTACCGCGTGCTGATCTCCTACGGCAAGCTCGACCAGCAGGACAAGGTCAAGTCGCTGCTCGGCCTGATGCTCTCGAGCTTCCCCGACAACCGCTGGACCGGCAGCGCCGCGACCGAGTCCTACAAGATGCTCAAGACCGCCTTCGACGCCGAGAAGGACGCGGCCAAGAAGGCCGTCATCGAGCGCGAGATGGCGGAGAACCTGCAGGTGCTGAACCGCACCAGCCCCAAGCCCAACTTCGACAACATGCGCGCCGAGTCGCGCCACTGGATGAACCTGTCCGCGTGGGACGTCGCCGAGGAGCTCTTGAAGCGCATGCAGGCGCAGTTCGGCGCCGACGCCAAGCACGCCGAAGACATGCAGAAGCGCGTGCTGCCCGACCTCGGCGAGGCCCAGCTGCGCCAGAAGAAGGTCGCGGACGCGTTCGCGACGCTCAAGCCGCTCGTGACGGACGAGAAGGTGCGCGCCGCCAAGGCCACGGCCTACGACTTCGCGCAGGCCGCCGCGGGCTGGCTCGAAGTGCAGGGCACGAAGGTGATCGAGAACGCCGGCGCCGCGACGAACGCCGCCGACTTCGAGCTCGCCGTCAAGGCCATCAACCAACTGACCGACGGTTCGGAGAAGTGGGCCTTGGAGTGGTACGGCTTCAAGGCCCAACAGATCTACACCTACCTGCGCTTCGCCGCGATCGACGGCAAGCGCATGGACACCGCTCGCTCGCTGATGGGCCCGATGAACACCCAGCTCGGCGGCGGCACGCAGTTCAAGGCCGAAGGCATGACCGAGGACAACCGCCAGCGCTACCTGTGGCTGGTCCAGAAGGTGAAGTGAGCGCGCGCCCCGCGCCCGACGCACCTCTCCCGTTGTGAGCCCCCGCACCCCCGCTAGAATCCCTCCGAGTCACATGCGCCGCACCGCCACCCTCGCGCTGTTCCTGCTCGCCCCGCTGCTCTCGTCCGCTCCCGGCCTCGCCGCCGGCGAGGGCGGTCGCCCCGATCATGTCTACGTCAAGAGCAAGCGCGACGGCTCGGTGGCCATGGTCACCGGCGTGGTCCAGCGCTACGAGCTCGGCAAGGTGACCGTGGCCGTGGGCTCCAAGGAGAACAACTACGACGCCCTGCAGGTGCAGAGCGTCGAGTGGGGCGACGTGCCGCCGAGCTTCCGCGAAGGCCACGTCTACTCCCAGCGCGGCGCGTGGGCCGACGCGGCCAAGAGCTTCCGCGTCGCCGCCGGTGACGCCAGTGCCCGCGACGTGGTCAAGGCCGCCGCCAAGCGCCACCTCGCCGAGTCGCTCCTCAAGAGCGGCGGCACCGACGCCGCGCGCTTCACCGAAGCAGCCACCGAGGCCCAGAGCTTCCTCGCCACCTTCGCCCAGAACGCCGACGTGCCCGAGATGCGCATGCTGCACGCGCGCGCCCTGTGGCTCTCGGGCAAGCCGGCCGAGGCGGGGGCCGCCTATCGCGGCGTGCACGGCGAGTTCAAGGCCGACGCGACGGCCGCCGGCTACGACCCGCTCCTGTGCCTGCAGGCCGGGGTGCAGGCGGCCCGCGCGCTGCTCGATGCCAAGGACACCCTCGGCGCCCGCGAGGTCTATGCGGCGCTCGAAGGTCAGGTCGGTCCGCTGCTCGCGGCGGCCGGAGACAACCCCCAGAAGCCGGACCTGCAGGCCATCGCCGACGAAGCCGCCCTCGGGCAGGGCTACGTCGACCTCGCGGGTGGACAGGCCAAGCAGGCCGTGGGCTTCTTCCAGAGCCGTGTCAGCGCGCTCAAGCCCGACTCGACGCCCTCGGCGCGCTTTGCCGCCCAGCTCGGCCTCGGCGAGGCCCTGCTGGCCGAGAACAAGCCGCGCGAAGCGAGCCTGATGCTCGCCAAGGTGGTCGGGCTCGACTGCGGCGACCGCGACCGCGCCCTGCGCGCCACGGTCAAGCTGGCGGAAGCCTGCTCCAAGCTCCCCGACGCCGACGCGCGCAACCAAGCCTGCGCGCGCGTCAAGGACGTGCTCCAAAACGGCGGCGACGCGCCCGCTTCCGTGCGCGCGCGCCAACTCGCCAAGGACCTCGGCTGCTGAGGCCCGCGGGGCTGGTAAGCTCTCGTCCCCTCCAGCGAACTCGCTCCCTCGCATTCGGATTCCGCCCCCTCGATCCCAACTTCGCATCCCCCCTGTCTCGCGAGGCACGGCCTCGACAAGGGTCCCACCTACTTCTTCTCTCTCCCCCATCTTTCTCTTCAGGAGTCCCCGGGTCATGACGTTCCGTTCCGTTCGCTCTCGCGCCGCGGCCTTCGGCCGCCGCGCCCTGCCCGCGCTGGCCGTGATGCTGTTCGCCGCCCTGCCGCTTCTCGCTCAAGATGGCGGCGAGGCCGCTCCGGCCGCCGCGGAGGACACCTCGCTGTCCTTGTGGAAACTGATCGTGCGCTCGGGCCTCATCGGCTGGGTCATCATCTTGCTCTCGATCCTGACGCTCGCCGTCATCATCGAGAACTACGTCACGCTCGCCCGTGAGAAGCTCGCTCCGCCGGAGATCGTCGACGAGATCCAGAGCCTGTTCGAGGAAGGCCAGTTCCAGGAAGCGATGGAGCTGTGCGAGAACGAGCCCAGCTTCTTCACCAAGGTCTGCGCCGCCGGCATCGCCAAGATCGGCCAGCCCTTCGAGGTCATCCAGACCGCGCTGCAGGAAATGGGCAACGAAGAGTCGATCCGCCTCAACCAAAAGATCGGCTGGATCTCGGTGCTCGCCGCCGTGTCCCCGATGCTCGGCCTGTTCGGCACGGTGTCGGGCATGATCGCCTCCTTCCACGTCATCGCGAACACCGCCAACCCGACTCCGGCGCAGCTCGCGAGCGGTATTTACGTCGCGCTCCTCACGACCTTCGAAGGTCTGATGGTCGCCATCCCGGCCACGGCCGCGTTCGCGTACATCCGCAACCGCCTCGTGCGCAACATCATCGAGGTCGGCGCGATCGTCGAAGACCTGTTCGAGCGCTTCCGCCCGACGAACAACCAGTGATGTCGGCTGCCCGCCGGGCGTCACGGCGAGCTGCGACTTCCGCTCGGGAGTCGTAGCTCCCTCGCCCGGCCCGGGTAGACCCCTCAGGAGGATCCATGAACCTCGCCAAGAAACAGTCCAACGACGAAATCGTCATGGACATGACGCCGATGATCGACATCGTGTTCCAGTTGATCATCTTCTTCATGCTCCTGATGGACATGAGCCAGAAGGACCTGGAGACGCTGGTGCTTCCCAAGGCCCTTTCGGCCGTGGAAGACAAGCCCAACCCCCTCGATCCCCGCCCGGTGATCAACATCCTTGCCGACGGCCAGATCCTGGTGAAGCGCGAGGTCTACTACGACCCCAAGCGCGACGACGGCTACAAGAAGCTGAAGGAGTACCTCCTGATGCGCTCGCGCGCGATGCCCAAGGCCCCGGTCGAGCCGGGCTCGTCGATCATCGCTCCCGACAAGCCGATTCTGGTGCGCGCCGACCAATCCACCCCCTTCAAGCACATCCAGAAGGTGATGGAGATCTGCGGCATCCAGGACATCAAGATCTGGAAGATCGAACTGGCCGCCGGCCAGGAAAAGCCCGCCGAGGGCGCAGCCGCAGGAGGCAACTAGATGGCCATCGGAGTAGGCAGCTCGGAAGAGTCCCTGGAGATGAAGGGCGACATGACGCCGATGATCGACGTCGTGTTCCAGCTGCTCATCTTTTTCATGCTCACGATCAAGTTCAAACTGCTCGAGGGCAAGCTGTCCGCGTACTTGCCAAAGGACGTCGGGGTCAACCAGACCCAGGCCGAGCCCAAGGAGAAGGTCGAGATCAAGCTGAAGGTCGAGCGCGAAGGCTCCAAGCTGATGCCCGACGACTCGGGCAAGCCTTGGGAAGGCGAGGGCGCCTTCAAGTTCGGCCCCGACCGCGTGATCCGCTACTCGGTCGGTCCGAAGTCGAGCCTCGAGATGCGCGAGATCGTGGCCCGCGTCAAGGAGCTCTACAAGATCGACCCCAAGGGCTCGGTCACGATCGACCCCCTGCCGGGCACGTGCTACTCCGACGTGGTCAAGATCCTCGATGAGGTGATCCTGATCGGCTACACCGACGTGTCGTTCATCGGCGACAAGTCGGCGCTCTACGAGAAGAAGTGATCCCACGCGGGGGGCGCGCCGAGCTGTCGGCGCGCCCCCCGCTGCTCTTTGCCTGTCCCAAGCTCGCTCGAGCGTCGTGCCGCCGCAGGCCCACCCCGTGCCGGTCCACCCCGTGCCAGCCCGACCTGCTCTGGCCCCGCCCGGATCTAACCCCACCCCGCTCTGACGCGGCCGCTCCTCCACACCCGAGGCAGCGGCGCGAGGACGCACGGGTCCGAGCGCCGGAACCGGCCGCCGAACCTGACCGCGGTGCCCGACCGCCTGAGGCTTTCCAAGCCCCCGGCTCGACGCTAACCTTCCGCCTCCTCTCAGCCCAACGGGGGGCACCGACCGCGCGCCGGCCGGAGCCCCTCGAGACAACGTCTCTCCCCCATCTCTCACCCCCGCGCCCCCGGCTCCCCGCCAAAGGCACGGGATCTCTCGGGTCCCCACCCCCCACCGTCGAAGTTCGACAGTCCCACGCGATGAGCAAGGTCGGCAACGCACTCCCGTTCTGCATGCTCCTGTCTGCGGCTTGCGCCACGGCGCCCAACTACGCCGTAGAGCCGCTCGAGTCCGCCGCCCCCGAGGCGGCCCTGACGCAACCCAATCCTGAGCCCGCTCAGGACGGCGCTCAGGAGCTGCTCGACAAGCAGAAGGAACTGACGGCGCTCAACCAGCAGCGCTCGGCGCTGCTCGTCGAGCGTCACCTCGCCAACGCCAAAGCGCGCACGCAGGACCTGCGCTTCGCCGAGGCGGAAGCCGAGCTGCTCGCCGCCCTCGAGCTGCAGCCCGATCACGCCGAGGCCAAGCAGATGCTGGCCGAAGTCACCGTGCTGATGGGCAAGGCGCCCGGCCAGCAGGGTGTCGACGCGACCGACATGGCCGCGCGCTGGCAGATCAAGGTCCAGCAGATGCAGGCCCAGGCCCGCGAGAGCCTGAATCAGGGTCGCGACTTCGCCGCCAAGGGCGAGTACGAGCGCGCCATCGCCGAGTTCTCGGTGGCCAAGAACCTGATCCGCTGGGCGCCCTACTCCACCATCGACTGGAAGGGCGTCGACGCCGAGATCGAGGCCGAGCTCGCCAAGGCCACCGCCGGTCGCCTCGCCGCCGAGCAGGCGCGCCGCGACGTGGAGGCCGCCAAGGCGGTCGAGGCACTCAAGGCCGAGGGCAAGGCCCAGACCCTGCGCCGCGAGGCCCTGATCAACAACATGCTCGATCAGGCCATCGACGCCTTCGAGAAGCAGAACTACGACGAGGCGATGGACTTCTGCGATCAGGCACTGCACGAGGATCCGCGCAACGACCGCGCCATGGAGATCCGCGACGCCGCCTTCCGCGCCGGCCGCGAGAACGTGCGCAAGGACTACATCGAGCGCAAGCGCGAGCAGTTCCTGCGCTGGCGCGAGGGGCTCGACAAGCTCCGCATCCCCGAGTCGGACATCTACACGCTCCCCGACCAGGACTTCTGGAAGGACATCACCGAGAAGCGCGCCAAGCGCCGCGGCATCGACCTCTCGCAGCGCGAGACGACCGAGGACCGCGAGCTCAAGGCCAGCCTTCGCGAGACCCGCATCCCGGGCCTCAAGGTCGCCGACGAGAGCTCGCTCTCCGCGGTGATCGACGTGCTGCGCACCTTCACCGGCCTGCCGCTGGTCGTCGACCCGGCCGCCGAGACCGCGGCCACGGACGCGGGCGCCGTCTACAACCTCAACCTGACCTCGTCCCTGTCGGTCGAGCAGACCCTCAACCTCATCGTCGGCATGTCCGGCGAGGACGTGGCTTGGACCGTGCGCAACGACGCGGTCATGGTCACGACCAAGGCCAAGGCTCGCGGCGTTCCGAAGATCTACAACCACGACGTCCAAGACCTCGTCTTCAGCCTGACGGACTTCTACGGTCCGCGCATCGAGCGCCTGCGCCTGCTCGACGACATGGAAGACGACGACGGCGGCGGCCCCTTCGGCGGCATCGGCGAGAAGCCGAAGCTGATCGAGATCTCGAACCTCTCGACCCTGATCCAGGAGAACGTCGCGCCGGGCACCTGGGAAGGTGAGGGCGTGTCGATCGCCGAGGGCGAAGGCTTCATCGTGATCGTGCACACCCCCGACGTGCAGGAGCAGGTCAAGAAGTTCCTGAACGACCTGCGCCGCTTCGGTTCGTCGCTCGTCACGATCGAGTCCAAGTTCATGACGGTCTCGTCGAACTGGCTGCAGGAAATCGGCGTCGACTTCCGCGGTCTCGACAACCCGGTCGCCCCGTTCAAGGACATGGACGACGTGACCAACGGCCTTGAGGACGGCGCTTCGCGCGGCCTCGACAACAACGGCCTCGGCGCCGCGTCGGGCATCCCCTCGTCGGGCTTCTTCTACAACGACGGGCAGGACGGCGACTTCAAGGGTCGCACCGAGAACTTCTTCGAGAACCCGCTCGGCTCGGCGCTCTCGAACATCGGCGGCATCACCACGCAGCTGACGTTCCTGAACGACCTCGAAGTTTCGATGATCCTGCGCGCGGTCGAGAAGTCGACCGACTTCCAGCTGATCAACAACCAGATGCTCTCGGTGCACAACACCCAGCGCGCCTACGTTGCCGTGATCAACCAGCAGGCCTACATCCAAGACTTCGACGTCGAAGTGGCCCAGTTCCAGGCCGTCGCCGACCCGCAGATCAACGTGCTGCACGAGGGCGTGGTGCTCGACGTGCGCCCGACGATCCACCACAACCGCAAGTACCTGACGCTGGAGATCCAGCCGACGGTGGCCAAGGTCGTGGCGCTGCGCACCTTCAGCTCGACCCTCGGTGGCAACACCGCCCCGGTCGAGTTCCAGCTGCCGGAGCTCGAGGTCCAGAGCGTGTTCACCACGGCCGTGATCCCCGACGGCGGCTCGATCCTCCTCGGCGGCCTCTCGAACGTGCGCAACATCGAGCGCCGCGCCGAAGTGCCTTGGCTGTCCCAGATCCCGATCGTCGGCTTCCTCCTCAAGAACGAAGGCTTCAACGAGGAGTCGAAGAGCCTGATGATCGTGATCCGCGCCAGCATCATGGACGTGCACGACGCGGTGGAAAAGCTCGAGGAGCGCATCCGCTAGTCGCGCTCGCCCACGGCTCCGCGCCCAATCCAAGGACGCCGTCCTCCCCCGCGGGAGGGCGGCGTCCTGCGTTGTGCGAGCCCGAGCTCGCCGCGAACTCGCCGCGTGCCCGCTCGAGCCGCCGAACGTCGCTCGATGGACGAGTGCGACCCGCCGCGGTTAGCCTTCCCACGCCTCTCGGGGCCACCATGCACCAGCTCGACGCGGTTTTTTTTGACATCGACGACACCCTGTGCGCCACGACCGCCTTCGCGCAGCGCGCGCGCCGCAACGCGGTGCGGGCCATGCTCGCGGCAGGGCTGCGCGGCGACGAGGAGCGCGTCTACCGCGAGCTCGAAGAAGTGATCGCCGAGTTCTCGTCCAACTACGAGCACCACTTCGACAAGCTGCTGCTGCGCCTGCCGGAGAGCGCGCTCGCCGATCACAACCCGGCGCTCGTAGTGGCGGCCGGAGTCGCCGCCTACCACGACACCAAGTTCCGCGAGCTGGCCCCGTTCCCGGGCGTGCGGGAGCTGCTCTCCGACCTGCGCGCCGCGGGCGTGCGCGTCGGCATCATCACCCACGGACTGACCGTGAAGCAGGCCGAGAAGCTCGTGCGCCTCGGCCTCGTCCCCCACCTCGACCCGACCGCGATCTTCATCTCGGACCAGATCGGCGTCGCCAAGCCCAATCCGAAGATCTACCAGATGGCGCTCGAGCGCTGCGGCCTCGCTCCGGCGCGCGCGCTGTACGTGGGCGACAACCCGCGCAACGACGTGGCGCCGCCGCGCGCGCTCGGGATGCTGACCTGCTGGGCGCGCCTCGTCCGCAAGCACGAGCTCGGCGACGCTCCCCGCCCGGACTTCGAGATCGAGACCTTCGCCGAGCTGCGCGCGATCCTGCGCGAGCGCCTGCAGATCGCCCTGCCGGCCTAGGCGGGCAGGCTGCCGCCGAGCTCGCGCCACGCGTCGACCAGCGCGCGCGTCGCGGGGTGCGCCGGAGCCGCGAGCACGGCCTCGACCGGACCGCTCTCCACGAGCGTGCCCTCGTGCAGCACCGCCACGCGCCCGCCGAGCGCGGACGCCACCGTGAGGTCGTGGGTCACCATGCACAGGGCCATGCCCCGGCGCTGGACCGCCTCCGCCAGCCGGGCGAGCACGTCGGCGGCCGTCGCCGGATCGAGGTTCGACGTGGCCTCGTCGCACAGGAGCAGCCGCGGACCTCCGCTCAGCGCCCGCGCGAGCGCCACGCGCTGGCGCTCGCCGCCGGAGAGCTCGTGGGGCCACGCCGCGAGGTGCGTCTCCCCGAGCCCCACCGCCAGCAGGAGCGAGCGCACCTGATCGTGGTTGGCCTCGCGCTGGCTGCGCACCTCCAAGGCCTCCAGCAGCGCCTCCTGCACGCGCAGCCGCGGCTGGAGGCTTGAGCCCGGATCCTGCAGAACGAGGCCCAGCGCGCGCCGCAGGGCCGCCCGGCGCCCTCCTGAGACCCGCGCGGGGTCGAGCGGCGGCTCGCCGACCGCGAGCTGGTACTCGACCGTGCCCTCGACGGGCTGCAGCAGGCCCGCGAGCGTCGCGAGCAGGGTCGACTTGCCGCTCCCGGACGCGCCCACCACGCTCAGCACCTCGCCGGCGCCGAGCTCCAGCGAGAGCCTGTGGAGCAAGCGCCGGGGCGGAAGTCCGGGCCGCGCGCCCGGACGCTCCACCGACAGGTCGCGCACGGCGAGGAGCGGCCGAGCACTCGGCGCCGGGGCCGCGGGACGCGGCGCCAGAGCCCGCGGCGACGCGCCGGCCTCGACGATGCGTCCGGAGTGCAGCGCGAGCACGCGGTCCGCCCGCGCCTGCGCCGCCGCGACAGCATGCGTGATCCACAGGGCGGCCATGTCGCGTTCGCGCAGGAGCTCCCGCACGAGCTCGAGCACCTCGCGAGCGCGCGGCAGGTCGAGCGAGCTCGTCGGCTCGTCGAGCAGGAGCACGCGCGGCCCGCGCGAGAGGGCCGCCGCGAGCAGCACGCGCTGGCGCTCGCCGCCCGAGAGCGCATGCGGAGCGCGCTCTCCGAGCGACTCCGGCTCGCGCAGCCCCAGCCGCTCGAAGCACGCCAGCGCGCGCGCGCGCGCCTCCGACCGCGGAAGCCCGTCGGCGCACCGCGCTGCCTCGCTCGCCTGCTCGAGCGTGCTCCACAGGGGATCGAGGCTCGCCAGCGGATCCTGCGGCACCAATGCGAGCTCGCGCCCGCGCAGGGCCGCGAGGGCGGAGCGCTCCGACAGCGAGCACGAGCGCTCGCCGAACCGCAGCTCGCCTTCGACGCGCGCCGACTGCGGAAGCAGCCCGAGCAGCGCGAGCGCGAGACTCGACTTGCCCGAGCCGGAGGGTCCGACGAGCGCCACCAGCTCGCCCGGGCGCAGCTCGAACGCCACGTCGCGCAGCACCTCGCCGCCGCGCCCGTAGGCGACGCGCACGCCGCGCACCTCGAACAGCGGCGCAGCGCTCATCGGTCCTCCCGCGGGTCGAGCGCGTCGCGCGCCGCGTCTCCCAGCCACGCCAGCGCGAGGCAAGTGAGCAGGATCAGGGCGCCCGGAGCCGCGACGAGCCAGCCCAGCGCGCTCGCCCGCGCCTCCTGCAGCAGCGCGCCCCACGACGGATCGGGCAGGCGCACGCCGAAGCCGAGGAACGACACCGAGGACTCCGCGAGCATGGCGGAGATCGCGACGAACGCGGCCGCCGCGAGCGCGGGCGTGAGCACGTTGGGCAGCACGTGCCGCAGGAAGATGCGCGCCTCCGGATAGCCGAGGGCGCGGGCCGCGCGCACGTAGTCGAGCTCGCGCACGCGCAACGCCTCGGCGCGCACGAGCCGCGCGATGCCCGTCCAGCCGACGGCCACGATCACCAGCGTGACCCAGACGAGCGGCTCGATGCGCGCGCTCGCCGCTCGCTCGGCGCCGATCGCCGCGACAGTCACGACGAGGAAGAAGGGCGGGAACGACTGCAGGACCGCGACCAGCGCGCTGCAGGCGGCGTCGAAGGGGCCGCGCAGGAATCCGGCGAGCGCGCCCGCGAGCACGCCGATGCCGAGCACGCCGAGCGCGGCGAGCAGTCCGACCGCGAGGCTCGCGCGCCCGCCCCACAGCACGCGCGCGAACACGTCGCGACCGAGCGCGTCCGTGCCGAGCAGGTGCCGCATGGGGCTGTTCAGCGCGGGCTCCGCGGGCAGCACGGTCACGGGACTCGCCGCAGGTTCGAGCTCCCCCGCGGCGTGCAGCGCACGCGGTCCGCGCACGAAGCGGCCGCGCTCGTCGAGCTCCGCGGATGCCATCCACGTCGGCGGCCGCGAGGCCTCCGACAGGCGCGTCTCGTCGCGCCCGAAGGGGATCGGTGGGAACCAGGCGCTCGAGAACTCGAGGGCGCCGGTGGCGATGCCGAGCTTCACTTCGCGCGTCGCGAGCCCGCTCGGCGCGCGGAACACCGCCGAGCACAAGGTCGCGAGGAGCAGCGCGACGGCGGCTGCTGCGAACCAGCTGCGCGGTCCGGCCCGCCGTGCGAAGAGCACGAGCGCGCCGAGCCACGCGAACGCGGCCAGCCACTCCCAGTAGGCGAGGTCGGAGAACAGCGGAAACGTGCGCTGCAGTCGCAGGCGCATGCCGGCCCCGGATCCGTCCCGCGGCCGATGGCTCTCGCGCAGGAGAGCGGCCGAGGCGGCGAGCTCGGCGGCGGGCCCGAGGTCGTCGAGCTCGCCCGCGTGCACCTTGCCGGTCCAGCCGCGCAGGCGCAGCTCGAGCGCGTCGAGCGGCACCTGCGCTTCGCGCTCCGCGCTTGCGTACCGCCGCACCGTCGAGAGGCGCAGGTCCACCGCGCGCACCTCGCGCAGGAGCGCCGCGTGCGCCTCCCACGCGGCGTGAATGCTCTGCGGATCGTCCTCGCGCAGGGCCTGCTTGGCCGCCGCGGCCTCGATCAGGCGCGCGTTCCAGCCGCGCAGCAGCGGCTCCAGTTCCGCGAGGCAGGTCTCGTAGGCGCCGCGGTCGACCGCGAGCAGCGTGTAGGGCCGCGCGGAAGCGAGAAAAGGCGCGAAGATCGCGCTCGAGAGCACCAGTGCGAGCACGGCGAGCGCCAGCGCGGCACCGGGCCTCGCCCGCAGCCGCTCCCACGCGCCGGGCAACGTCCGCGAGAGTTCAGCGACCTGCATCGCGCACCCGCGGATCCAGCCGCGCCTGCAAGAAATCGGAGAGCGCGAGTCCGGCGAGCGTCATCACGCCCGACACCAGCACGCAGGCCGCGACCGCGTCGTACTCGCGCCGCTGCAGCGAGTCGAACGCGTACTTGCCCATGCCCGGAATCTCGAACACGGTCTCGACGAGCACCGAGCCGCCCACGAGCCACGGCAGCACCTGCCCCACCATCGTGATCGCCGGCACGAGCGCGTTGCGCACGATGTGACGCCAGAGGACGGCGCGCTCCGGCACGCCGCGCGCGCGCGCCGCGAGCACGAAGTCAGAGCTCGCCACCTCGGCCGTGGCCGCGCGCATCTGGCGCGAGATCGTCGCGATGGACGCGTAGCTCAGGCACGCGATCGGCAGCACCGCATGCGCGGCCAGATCCGCGACGTCGCCGCTCGCAGCGTCGCGCGAGCGCAGCCCGAGAATCGGCAGCCAGTCGAGCCCGGTCGGTCCGAGTCCCTCCTGCAGGAGCAGCGCGACCCAAAAGACAGGCGCGGAGTACGCGAGCAGCGCGAGCGCGCGCGTCCAGCCGTCGAACGCGCTCCCGCGCCGCAGTCCTTGCCAGACTCCGAGCGGCAGGGCGAGCGCATAGGCGAGGAGCGCCGAGACGAGCGCGAGCGGGACCGTGATCGACAGGCGGCCGAGGAGCTCCGACGCGATCTCGACATCGGGCCGGAGGTACTCGCGCCCGAAGTCACCGGCGAGCAGCCCGCCCAAGGGGCGCGCGCCGCTGCCGCCGAACAGCGCGTGCCCTTCGGGCCCGAGGTCGAAGGGGCCGAGATAGTGCAGGAATTGAACGTGCAGCGGCCGGTCGAGCAGGTGCTCGGCGCGGAAGCGCGCGAGCGCCTCCGCCGCCGCGCCGGCCTCGACCGCGTCCGCGCTCGCGAAGCGCAGCTGGGCCGGATCGCCGGGCGCGAGCCGCAGGAGCACGAAGGCGACCGCGACGAGCCCGAGCAGCGTCGCACACGCGCGCAGCGAGCGCCCAAGCAGGTTTCGCATGCTGCGCCTCGCTACTCCGCGAAGTACCACTCGCGCAGACGGAAGCCCGGATCGACCGGCCCGACGCGCACGTTGCGCAGCCGCAGCGAGGCGCCGAACTTGTGCGGCACCTTCACGCCGTAGTCGTAGGCCTGCTCCGCATACAGACGTCGCTGCAGCTCGCGGCTCGTCGCCCCGCGCCGCGCGTCGTCGAGCTCGGACGTGTAGGCGTCGATCAGGCGATCGACCTCGGGTGAAGAGAAGGAGGTCTCGTTGGCCGTGCCCGTCCCGACCTCGCGCGAGTGCCAGCGCTGCGCCGGATCGCTCTCGATCGGCACGACCCAGACCTTGAACACGCCGTCGAACTCGCGCTCGCGCACGCGCTCGATCAGCACGGGCCATGCGACCGCGGCGATCTCGAGCCGCACCCCAGCCTGCGCGAAGGTCTCCTGCAGCCGCTGCAAGAATACCTCGCCCGAGCGACTCCCCGCCTGCGTCAGGAGCTCGACCGAGAGCGGCTTTCCGTCGCGGTCGACGAGCCCGTCGCCATCGCGGTCATACCAGCCCGCCTCCGCGAGCAGCGCGCGCGCGCGCGCGAGGTCGAACGGCAGCGGCGCGAGCTCGGAATCGTAGTCGAGTCCGCCGTCGAACCACTCCGCCGTGACGCGCTGCGCGAGCCCGCGGTAGAAGCCCTGCACGTAGCCGTCCCAGTCCGTCGCGAGCGCGAGCGCCGTGCGCACGCGCGCGTCGGCGAGCTGCGGACGGCGCAGATTCCAGCCGATGTAGCTCGCGCGCGGCGTGTAGAAGTGGCCGACGTAGGCGCGCGCCGTGAACTCGGGGTCGGAACTCGCGCGGAAATAGTCGTCGGACAAGAGCCGCGAGGTGAAGTCGATCTCGCCCGCGCACAGCGCGCGGTAGGCGAGCGCATCGTCGGTGATGAGCCGCCAGCGAAGGGCGTCGAACCAGCCCGCGTCCTCCGCCGGCCAGCCGTTGTCGACGCGCTCGGCCTCGACGTACTCGTCGCCGAACTCCACCAGACGGTAGGGACCGATGCCGATCCAGCGGCGATTGGCGGGATGCTCGTTGACGTGCCGCGCGAGCTCCTCGTCGCTGGCGTCGGGCCGCGCGGCGGGGTGGGCCGGATCGCGCAGGTCGTACACGTGCGCCGGCAGCGGGATCAGGGCTTCGAACACGGCCTCGGCCCCGAAGTACTGGCGATCGTAGAAGAAGCGCAGCGAGCGTTCGTCGAGCTTCTCCGCATGCACGAGGTGGTCGAACTCGAAGCGCTTTTCGTCGCACCGGACGGCAGGAATCCTCGTGAGGCGCCACGTGAGCAGGAAGTCCTCGACGCGCAGGGGCGCGCCGTCGTGCCAGTGCAGGCCCGTCCGCAATCGGAAGGTGTAGACCGTGCCGCGCTCGATGCGCGCGACGTCCGCCTTGGCCACGTCGACGGCCGCGCCGAGCGCGTGACCGGGCGACGAGCGCGGAACCACTCGCCACGCTGCGCCCTGCTCGACCAGCTCCCCGTACAGTCGCCGCCCGTCGCGCCGCACGAGCGTGTCCTCGACCACCCAGCTCTCGGCGAGCTGCGGCCGGTGCGCGCCCGTGAACAGGTCGCGCGCCACGAGCGTGCCGTGGAGCTCCTGCAGGATGCGCCGCGTGACGCCGGAGTTGTCGAGCAGGTAGTTGAGCTGCCGCGGCAGGGCCTCGACGTGCACCACGATCTTGCCGCCGCGGCGCGGCGTCAGAAGTGCGTCGCTGCGCGGATCGAAGCCGGGCCGGAAGCGATCGGGCAGCGTGGTGTCGAGCGACGCCGCGGGCCGCGCGGGCGGGGGCGAGGGCTCGCCCGAGGCCGGCTCGGGTCGGCACGCGAGGGTCCACGGAGCCGCCAACGCGGCGAGCGCGAGGAAGGCCGAGCGGAGCGGGCTGGCGTGCGCCTTGGACATCGTGCGGGGAAGCATCCGCGAGGAGCGACGGGGTCCGCGCGGCCCCTCTGGAGAACCGCGCGCGCCGCAGGCAGGAATACACGACCGCCGCGGCGAAGGCTACAGGCGCCGCTCGACCGCGGAAAAAGCCCGGAACGAGCGCGGCGCTCGTCGGGCCGGAGCGCGCGGCGGCTGGCTGCGAGACTTCGCCCGCGGGGCTGCGTAGGATGCCCCGGCCCCATGCTTGCGATGCCCTCCACGAGCGGCGCCCGACTCGCGCTCGCGACGGCCCTTCTGGGCGCACTCGGCGCGTGCGTGGTGGCCTTCGCCCTGCGCTCGGGGCGGCCGCGCGCGGACTTCGCCTTCACCGGCGGTGGCGAGATTCGCAGCCTCGACCCGCACGGCGTGACGGGCGTACCCGAGGGGCGCGTCCTGCGCCTGCTCTACGAAGGACTCGTCGCGCGCAACCCGCAGTCGCTGGCCGTCGAGCCCGCCGCGGCGGAAGGCTGGAAGGTCGGCCCCGACGGGCGCACGTTCACCTTCGCGCTGCGCGCCGACGCGCGCTGGTCCAACGGCGATCCGCTGGTCGCGTCCGACTTCGAGTGGAGCTTCCGCCGCATGCTCGAGCCCGCGACGGCCTGCGAGTACGCCTCCTCGCTGTGGCTCGTCGAAGGCGCGCGCGAGTTCACCACCGGGCTCGCCGCGGACGGCACCCCGCGCGAGCGCGACTGGAGCCGCGTCGGAATCGTCGCCTTGAGCGAGCGCACGCTGCAAATCCGGCTCGAACGCCCCACTCCCCACTTCCTCCCGCTGCTCTCGCTGCACGTGTTCGCGCCCGTGCATCGCGCGAGCCTCGAGCCGCTGCAGCAGCAGTTTCCGCGCGACTGGGCCACGCGCTGGACGCGGCCGGGCACGCTCGTCACGAACGGTCCCTTCCGGCTCGTCGAGCGTCGCATCGGCGAGGTGCTCCGCTTCGAGCGCAACGAGATGTACTGGGACGCGCGCAACGTCGCCCTGCGCACGGTCGACGTGCTGTCCGTGGAGAGCTGGTCGAGCGCGCTCAACTTGTATCTCGCGGGCGAGCTCGACTGGGTCGACGGCGCGATTCCCTCGAGCCTCGTGCCGGAGCTCCTCGGCCGCGAGGACTTCGATCCGCGCCCCTACCTCGGCGTGTACTTCTACCGCGTCAACGTCACGCGCCCGCCGCTCGACCGACGCGAGGTGCGCGCCGCGCTCGCGACCGCGCTGCGCCGCAAGGAGATCTGCGAGCTCGTACTCAAGGCCGGACAGCAGCCCGCCTTCAGCTTCCTGCCTCCGCAAGTCGGCGACTATCGGCCGCCCAAGACGTTCGGCGAGAGCGCCGAGTACGCGCAGAAGCTGCTCGTCGATGCGGGCTTGGCCGACGCCGAAGGCAAGCTCGACCTGCGCGCGCTCGAGCTGCACTTCAACACCAGCGAAGTGCACCGCGACATCGCGGAAGTCGCCGCCGAGCAGTGGCGCGCTGCACTCGGACTCGAAGTGCGCCTGCGCAACCAAGAGTGGAAGTCGTTCCTCGACGCGCAGGGCAAGCTCGACTACGACCTCTCGCGCTCGAGCTGGATCGCCGACTACGCGGATCCTTCGAGCTTCCTCGACATCTGGACCACGGGCCACGAGAACAACCGCACGGGCTGGTCGAATCGCCAGTACGACGAGCTCGTCACGGCTGCGCGCAGCGAGCGCGACGCCGCGCGCCGTCGCGAGCTCTACACCAACGCCGAGCGCATCCTGATGCACGAGTTGCCGTGCATCCCGATCTACCACTACGTCAGCCAGAACCTCGTCGATCCGCGCGTCGGGGGCTTCGGCCAGAACGTGCTGAACGAGCAGTCGCCCAAGTACTGGTACTGGCGCTCGGACGAGGAGCTCGCCGACGTGCGCGCGAAGCCGACGCGCCGCAGCAAGCGCGTCGAGTCGCACGGTCCCAGCGCGGGTCTATACCCGCCGTCGCGCGCGGGAGAGCAGCCGTGAGGCGCTTCCTGCTGCGCCGGCTCGCGTGGTTCGCGCTCACGGTGTGGGCCGTGATCACGATCTCGTTCGTGCTGATGCGCAGCGTGCCCGGCGGACCGCTGTCGTCGGATCGCACGCTCCACCCCACCGTCGAGGCCGCGGTCAACGCGCGCTACCACCTCGACTGGCCTGCATGGCGCCAGTACCTGCAGACGCTGGGGCCGCTCAACCTCGACGAGCACGGCCTCTTCGGCGACCGCAGCGATGTCTTCGGCGGCATCCTCGCGCTCGACCTCGGCCCGTCGCTCCAGCACCGCGACGTCTCGGTCAACGAGATCGTGGCGCAGTCGCTGCCCGTCTCCGCCGCGCTCGGCGTGACCGCTCTCGGCTGGGCGCTGCTGCTCGGACTCGTCGGTGGCCTCGTGTCCGCGCTGCGCCCCGGCACGGCGCTCGACACGTCAGCGCGCGTGCTCTCGACCCTCGGACTCTCGCTCCCGAACTTCGTGATCGCGTCGTTCCTCGTGCTCGCGTTGGCGGTGGCGCTGCCGATCTTCCCGGTCGCCGGCTGGGGCTCGCCCGCCCACCTCGTGCTGCCCGGCTTCGCGCTCGGCGCACCCTTCGCGGCCTACGTCGCGCGACTCTTCCGCGCAGGCCTGCTCGAGGCACTCGCGCAGGACTGCATTCGCACGGCGCGCGCCAAGGGCGTTCCGTGGCGCTCGATCGTGCTGCGCCACGCACTTCCGAGCGCGCTCGTGCCGGTGATCTCGTTCCTCGGTCCCGCCGCCGCCGGCATCCTGACGGGCAGCCTCGTGATCGAGCGCATCTTCACGATTCCGGGAACCGGCTCGCACTTCGTCGCGGGTGCACTCAACCGCGACTACGCGCTCGCGATGGGCGTGACGCTCGTCTACACCGTCGCGGTGTATGCGCTCAACGTGCTCGTCGATCTCGCCTACGCGCTGATCGACCCGCGCATCGAACTGGAGAAGGACGCGTGAGCAGCTCCCCGCGCAAGGGCGAGTGGTTCGGCGACGCGACCTTCGAGCGCGTGGCGGAGCAGCTCGCGGGCGAGCAAGCCCCGAGCCTGTGGGCCGACGTGCGCCGCCGTCTCGCCGCGCGCGCCTCCGCCCGTTGGAGCCTGCGCTGGCTCCTCGCCCTCGTGCTCGCGAGCCTGATCGTGCCGCTGCTCCCGCTGCCGTCCCCGGCCGCGATGGCGCTCGACAAGCAGCCCAAGCCGCCGATGGCGCCGTGGGTCGAGCCCTTCAACGAGCGCTTCGAGCCCTTCTACGGCGAGCTCAACCCGCTCGACCGCGCGCTGGTGTCCGTGCGCCAGAGAGCCTTCGGCAAGAAGCAGACCGGCCCGTGGCTCGGCACCGACGCCAAGGGACGCGACACGCTCGCGCGCATCCTGTGGGGCAGCCGCACCTCGCTGCTCGTCGCGCTGTTCGCCGCGCTGACGAGCCTCACGATCGGCGTCGCGTGGGGTGCGATCGCGGGTCTCGCGCGCTCGCGCATCGACAACGCGATGATGCGCACCGTCGACGTGCTGCAGTCGCTCCCCACGATCTTCCTCGTCATCTTCCTGCTCTCGTTCTTGAATGCGCCGAGCCCGAGCGGCGCCGCACGCAGCGTCTCGCGCGAGACGGTGTTCTTCCTCGTGATCGGCGCCGTGAGCTGGCTGCCGATGGCGCGCGTCGTGCGCGGGCAAGTGCTCTCGCTGCGCAGCGCCGCGTTCGTCGAGGCCGCGCGCACGCAAGGAGCGTCGACGAGCTGGATCGTGCGCGCGCACATCGTTCCGAACGTGCTGCCGATCGTGCTCGTGTACCTCACGCTCACGCTGCCGAGCGTGATCCTCTACGAGGCCTTCCTGTCGTTCCTCGGGCTCGGTGTCGAAGCGCCCAAGGTGAGCTGGGGCGTGCTCGCGGCCGATGGCGCGGAAGCGATCAGCCCGCTCGCGACCTTCTGGTGGCTGCCGCTCGGCCCTGCGCTCGCCATGGGCGCGACGCTGCTGGCGCTCGGATTGCTCGGCGACGCACTGCGCGACGCGCTCGACGTGAAGAGGGGCGAAGCGTGAGCCTGCTGGAAGTACGCAACCTGCGCGTGAGCTTCGCGACGCCGCGCGGCACCGTACAGGCCGTCGAGAACTTCGGCGTCAGCATCGACGCGGGCGAGACGGTCGCGCTCGTCGGCGAGTCGGGCTCCGGAAAGTCCGTGAGCGCACTCGCGCTCGCGCGGCTCCTGCCGACTCCCCCGGCGCGCATCGAGACCGGCGAGGTCCTGCTCGCGGGACGCGACCTGCTGCAGCTGCCGGAGCGCGAGCTCGAGCGCGTGCGCGGCAAGGAGCTCGGATTCGTGTTCCAGGACCCGACGAGCTCGCTGCACCCGCTGATGACGATCGGCGAGCAGCTCGAAGAAGCGATCCTCGTCCACCAGCGCATTCCCCGCGTCACCGCGCGCCAGCGCGCCGAGTGGGCGCTCGCCGAGGTCGGCATCGCCGATCCGAAGTCGCGCCTCGCGGCCTTCCCCCACCAGCTGTCGGGCGGCATGCGCCAGCGCGCGATGATCGCCATGGCGCTCGTGACGCGGCCCAAGCTGCTCATCGCCGACGAGCCGACCACGGCCCTCGATGTCACGGTCCAAGCCCAGCTCGTCGCGCTGCTCCAAAAGCTGCAGCGCGAGCACGGCACGGCGATCCTGCTGATCACGCACGACCTCGCGCTCGTCTCCGGTTTTGCGCGGCGCACGCACGTGATGTACGCGGGATCCGTCGTCGAGAGCGGCTTGACGAGCGAGCTGGTCGCGCGTCCCGCCCATCCCTACACGCGCGCGCTGCTGCGCAGCGTGCCATCGCTCTCCACTTCGCTCGCGGGCGCGCTGCCCGTCATCTCTGGGGCTCCGCCCGATCCGGCTCACCCATCCATCGGCTGCGCCTTCGCTCCCCGCTGCGAGTTCACCGTCGACTCGTGCCGCGAGCGACGCCCCGCCCTCGTTCCGCTCTCCGCCAGCGTGCCCGGTGCCGCGGGCGTGCGCGTGCAGAGTCGCCGCGTCGCTTGCACGGAGAGCGAGCGCGTCGTCGCGGCGGAGGTGCGTTCGTGAGTGCGCTGCTGAAGGTCGAGAATCTCTGCGTGCGCTTCCCTGCGCGCGACGGCCGCACCGTCCACGCGGTCGAGGACGTCTCGCTCTCCATTCCGGCCGGAGGCGCACTCGGCCTCGTCGGAGAATCGGGCTCGGGCAAGTCCACGACGGCGCGCGCCATCGCGGGCCTGCAGGCGCCGAGTGCTGGCCGCGTGCTGCTCGACGGCGAGCCGTTCGGGCCCGACTCGGCTCGCTCGGCACGCCAGCGCGTGCAGATGGTCTTCCAAGACCCTCAAGGGTCGCTCGATCCGCGGCGACCGGTCGGCTGGTCGGTCGAGGAGCCGCTCGCGCTGCAGGACGCTGGCACGGCGATGACCCGTCGCGCCCGCGCGCTCGCTGCGCTCGACGCCTGCGGACTCGACCCTCGTCTGGCGCTGCGCTATCCGCACGAGCTCTCCGGAGGCCAGCGCCAGCGCGTCGCGATCGCGCGCGCGCTCGTCGTCGAGCCCGAGCTCGTGATCCTCGACGAGCCGACCAGCGCGCTCGACGTATCCGTCCGCGCGCAGGTCGTGAACCTCCTCTGCGACCTGCGCCAGCGCTTCGGCCTCGCCTACCTGTTCGTCTCGCACGATCTCGCGGTGGTGCGCCGCGTGTGCGAGGACGTCGCCGTGATGTACTTAGGTCGCATCGTCGAGCGCGCGCCGCGCAGCGAGCTCTTCACATCGCCGCGCCACCCCTACACACGAGCGCTGCTCGCCGCCGTGCCGGAGATCGGTCGAGACCTCGCGCTCGCCCCGCTCGCAGGCGAACCCGCGTCCCCACTCGCACCTCCCAGCGGCTGCGCCTTCCACCCGCGCTGCCCGCGACGCGCGGAAGTGTCGGCGAATCGCTGCTCGCTCGAGCTACCCGCGCTGGAGGAGCACGGCAGCGCCGCGCTGGCCTGTCACCTCGCCGCGCAGTCAGTCACTCGCCCGTGAGATGCACCACCAGCTCGCGCCGATGCGGCGCGAGTCGGTGCTCCACGAGAACCACCGCCTGCCAGCGCCCGAGCAGCAATCGCGCCCCATCGAACGGAATCGTCTCGCTCGTGCGCACGAGCGTCGTGCGCAGATGAGCCGCCATGTCGTCCGGCCCCTCGTCCTCGTGCTCGTAGCGCGGATCGCCATCGGGAGCCACTCGCCCCCACCACGCGAGCAGGTCGCGTCGCGCACTCGGATCCGCATTCTCCTGCACCAGCAACCCGCACGAAGTGTGCCGACAGAACACCACGCACACTCCCCGCGACATCCCCGAGCGGACCACCACGGCGTGCACGAGCTCGGTCACATCCTCGAACCCCCGCCCCCGCGTGCGCACCTCGATGCGCTCCTGATGCTGCCTCACGGATGTGCCCTTGACTCCAGTCGCTTCGACAGCTGGTCGAACGCGAGTCCGATCCCAAGTCCGAGCGCGAAGTTGTCGAGTGCGAGACATCCGGCGACGGTGAGCAGCGCGACCGCATGCGTGCGCGTGCCTCCGAGCTCGCGCGCCGCGGCTCCCAGTTCGAGGCCGCTCGCCACCAGCATCACGCCCAGGATGCTGGCAGGAAACACGCCGCAGGCAGCCGTCAGACTCGCGCCGAACAGCACGGCGAGCAGCATCTTCGCGACGCCGAGCCCGAGGATCGAGCTGCCCGTGCGCGCGCCGAACCGATGCTGGCCCGCGAGTCCACCTGCGCCGTGACACATCGGCATCGCACCGAACGGACCAGCGAGAAGGTTCATGAGTCCGACGGAGACGGCAACCTTGGTCGGCGGAGCCGGCCGAGTCGGGAACAGGTCCACGGAGAGCGCGCACACCGCGACCACGGAGTTCAAGAGCGTCAGAGGGACCTGCGGAAAGGCTGCGCTCCACCAAGCCGCTCGAAACTCCGCGGTCGTCGGAAGCGCGAGCGTGGGCCACCACGGCTCGAGCCGGATCGAAGCAAAGGCCTGCGGCGCCGTGACCCAAGCGATGGCGATTCCGGCGAGGAACAGCACGAGCGCGGCGGGCACACGCCGCGAGTCGCGCAGGAGCAACACCGCCACGCCAGCGAGAATCGCGAGTCCGAGCCCGTCGCTCGCCCAGGGGGCTGCACCCGGTGCAACCGACTTGAGGCCGCGCATCAGCAGCGTCAGCGCGAGCGCAAGCTGCAGACCGCGGACGACGGCGAGCGGGATGCTGCGCTGAATCCACGTCAACGCCCCGGAGAGCCCGAGCACGAGCACCACGGCGCTGACCCACATGCCAGCAGCCACGATCTCTCCGGCACCGAGCCCTTCGGCCAGCGCGATGGCGGCGATGGCCTTCATCGGCTGAACGGCCATGGGGATCCCGAAGGTGAAGGCCGTGACAACGTTGAAGGCCCCGGCGAAGAAGAGCGCTGCAGGGAAGGAGAGGCCGCACTGCGCCGACATGGCCACGAGCAGCGGCAGGAACGTGCCGAGATCGCCCAAAGACCCAGCGAGCTCTTCGCGATTCCAGCGCCAGCGCAGCGCGTTCTCGCCGCTCGTCGCGTTCATCCGCGCCCCACGATGACTTCTGTCGCCTTGATGATCGCGATCGCGTGGCCGCCGACGGCGAGGCCGAGGCGCTCGACGGAGTCAGTGGTGATCACGGAGCCCATGCGCACGCCGGGCGCGATCTCGATCACGAGCTTGCTGACGATGTCTCCGCGCTTGAGTTCGACGATCCGACCGGGGAAGCGGTTGCTCGCGCTGAGCGCGCCGAGGTCGAGCTCGGGCTCGCGGTAGGCGCTGTCGAAGGCATCGGCGAGCGCCCGCGCCGGATCGCGTCGAACGGCTGCGTCCCCAGCCTTCCAGCCCTGCTCGGCAGCGCGCGCGAGTGCCCGCAGCGTGCGCGCCTGCGGCTCTGCGGGCTTCGCCACCCCGCGCTCCCACTTCGACACGGTCATCGCGTGCGCCCCCACGAGCGCGGCCAGCCCGGCCTGAGACAAAGTGAGCCTCTCGCGCAGCTTGCGAACGTTCATCGATGTGAGCTTACTCAAATAAGCTACAACTTAGCTACGCGCGCGAACTGACGGCCGGCGGCGAGTGCAGAGTCTCCGCCCCATGAACCCGCACGGCACCCGAGCTGCATGCTGCGCAACGCCGCACTCCATTTGACGCACAGCGATCGGGCGTCGAGAATCCGGCGCGTGTTCGCCACGATCGTCCTCGCCCTTCTGGCCAACCCCGCCCCGCAAGCCGGCGGTGTCCCGAGCTCGACCGCCGCGCTCCAATCGTCGGAGTTCTTGGCGGACGTGCGCGGGAAGCTCAAGTCGCACACCTACTTCTCAAAGGTCGTCCTCGCGGAGAAGACTCTCTCGCCCACCCTCACACTGTTCGTGCAGGTGCCGCAGGTCGCCCCCGTGGACTGGGAAGCGAAGCTTGTCGCCGAGCGCGGACCGTGGCTCCTGCGCACGGAACAAGTGTTCGTCGAGCGCTTCGCACGACCGATGGGGCTTGCGCGCCGCTCCGAGATCCCCGTCAGCGTCGTGTGCGCGCTGCAGACCGCGGGCGACTACTCGAACTTCGCCGAGCGGCAGCTGTCTCTCTCGCCCTTCCGCTCGGGAGCGAGCTTCGACCGCCGCAACCGCTGGACGGTGATGTACGAGAGCGGCGGGAGGCTTGGGCTCGGCGCGCGGCGCACGGTGCAGATGGCCGAGTTCGTGACCGGGCTCGTCCACGCGCATTCCACCGACAGTTTTGGCGCTCTCGATCAGGAGTTGTTCCTCCACGGACTCGCGGGCTACCTGTGCGAGGATCTCGGCAACGAGCCGGAGAGCATCGGCGCTTGCAAGCCGCCGCCGCGCATGTTGGCTGCGCTCGTGAACACGTTGGCTCGACCCGACGCCGCATCCACGTGCATTCTGCGGCTCGACGAGCTCGCCGACAGCGCCTCGTGGGAGCGCTTCTGGAAACTCTGCGACGGCCGCGCGCAGAAGTTGAAGGTGCCCGTCGCCGACACCGTCATCGGCGAGTCCTTCCACGCACAGGGAGTGCTCTGGATGCACTTCTTGATGGACGCCAACGCAGGCCGGCATCGCGCGCGCATACTCGCTTACCTGCGTCATGCGCTGGAGGGCAAGGGTAGCGGTGCGACGCTGCGCGGCGCCTTCGAGGACATCGCCATGGACCAGCTTGCGCGAGAGTTTCTCGCTTGGGCCGTGGCCCTCGACGCAGGCCATCGCAAGGCGCCCGCACTCGCTCCCGACACGCTCGAGAAGGTCTTCAAGGGGCCGACGTCCCTTTCGACGCCACAGGGGGACGGCGCTCTTCCGCAGGTAACGTCGACTGCACCGCAGGGATTCGATGTCGCACGCCTGCGCACTCCTACCAGCGATCTGGAGACGCGCCACGGCATCGCCTTGGCACGAGCTGCTAGTGGTCACCTGAGCGAAGCCGCGCGCCTCGCGGGCGAACTCGCTCCGCTCGCCAAGGATGCGGGCGAGCGCGAGCGACTCGAGCGCGAGAGAGTGCGGCTCACAGCCCTGCACGCGCTGCGCGACGCGATCCTGAAGGAACGCATCGAGAGCGGCAAGAAACTCCAGTTCCAGCTGCCCGATCGCAAGTTGCTCGTCGGCGTGCGCGCCGTCGAAGGCGAGTGGCTGTTGCTCGCCGAGAATCGCCAAGGCGTCGCACGCCTTCCACTCGCGGACTTCTCGCTCGAGATGCTTGCGAAGGAGCTACCGAGTCCGACGCCGGAGGCGTGGATGAAGCCATACTTGCAGTTGCTCACGAGTGCGGGGCGTCCGCCCAAGCTCGCGCAGGAGGAGCGCGCGCTCGTGGATCTACGCGCGGACGCCCTGCAAATCAGCGCGCGATTGCAGAGCGGGATCGCTGCACTCGAGTTCGAGTCCCTCGCGGATCGGGGACTGCCCAGTGACGCGAGTGCCGCGCGCGATGCGGTCGGTGCGCTGCGCAAGTTGCTCTCCGTCCACGGCGCGTCACCGCTCGCAGCGGCTCGGCGCGACGCACTGCGTGACTACGCCACGTTCGCGCTCGGCGCGAGCGTCGGAATCGAGCAGGTCCCAGAGTTGTTCGGCGGAGCCTGCGAGATCTTGCCCGACGGCCAGGTAACCTGGACGCTGCAGTTCGACGACGAGCGCGAAGCATCGCTCTTCACGCCGATTACGGATGGCTGGGAGAATCTGCGCGAGTACATCTGCTTCGGCCGTGCGTGGATCGAGCCGAAGCTCGAGCACCGCAACGGCGCGCTCGCCGTGCGCGGCTCAGGTGCGTGGATCTCGCAAGCCGCATTTCGCGAAGTCAGTGCAGCCCGCGTGCGCGGCAAACACGTGTGGGACGAGAACATGAGGGACGACGAGTTCGTGTTCTACGCGCTGCTCGGATATCGCGAGCCGCAACGCTACATCGCTCTCTCCGCCAGCGCGAGCATGGTGTCGTTCGACGTGGCGTCGAACGCGCACGCCAAGTCACATCGCACGACACCCCTGCACGCCAACGTGCCCTACGAAAGCACACTGTCTCGCAGCGAAGGCAAGCTGCGCGTGCGCTGCGGGGACTACACGAGCGAGATGGACGACGTCGTGCCGAGCGCCGGCCATGTGGCGCTGTTCTCGCTCTATCGCGGGAACTTCTTGCTCGACACGCTCCAAGTAACCGGCTTTCCCGATCTGGACTCGCTGCGGCCCGCATACGTGCGGCGGGAGCTCGAGAAGCTCGGGCTCTAGTCACGGGAGCGAGCTTCGATCAGACGCAGAGCAGCATCGAGAGGCGGCGCTGGAATTCGAGGACCAGCGGCTCGCCTTGGCCGAGCAGGTTGAAGACCTCGATCATGGCCTTGCGCGGTGCGCCGCCCTCGAACTGGAGGTCGAGCTTGGCGGCGGTGAGCAGCTCCTCGAGGCCCTGCTCGTAGCGGCCGGCGGCGACGAGGCCCTTGCCGTAGGCGATGCGCGCGGCGGGGTCCTTCGGGGCGGCCTTCACGGCGGCTTCGAGCGGCGCGAGCTCGCCCACCTTCTCCATGGCGGCGAATTGAGCCGCGATGGCCTGCGCCTCGGGCAGTTCGAGCGCCTCGCCCGAGAGCGCGGCGAACACGGCCTTGGCCTCGTCGATGCGCTGCCCGGCGAGCAGCATGCGCGCGAGCGCGAGGCGCAGCGCGGCGTTGGCGCCCTCGCGGTGCAGCGCGCGGGCGAGCAGCGTGATCGCCTCCTCGCGCTTGCCCGCGGCTTCGAGCTTGGCGGCCTCCGCGAGAGGATCCGGCGCCGCGCCGGGAATGTGCTTCTCGAGCAGCTTGCGCACCGCCGCTTCCGGCTGCGCGCCCATGAACGCGTCGACCGGACGGCCCTGCTTCATCAGCACGACCGTGGGCACGCTCTGGATTTGGAACAGCTCGGCGATTTCCGGGTTCTTGTCGATGTCGATCTTGGCGAGCACGAGCTTGCCGGCGAGCTCGCGGGCGACCTTCTCGAGGATCGGCACGAGCGTCTTGCAGGGGCCGCACCACGTGGCCCAAAAGTCGACCAGCACCGGCACCTGCATGGAGCGGCGCACGACTTCGGCTTCGAAGTTCTCGACAGTGACGTCGACAATCGGCGGCAACTCGGCTTGCGTCATGGCACTTCTCCTGTGGGGCGTCCGCGGCTCACTTCCCGATCAGGAAGTGACACACGTCGTTGGGTCGCATCACGTATTCGCGACCTTCGCTGCGCAGCTTGCCCGCGGCCTTGATCGCGGCCTCGGTCTTGAAGTGCACGAGGTCGTCGACCGAGTAGATCTCGGCGCGAATGAAGCCCTTCTCGAAGTCCGTGTGGATCACGCCGGCCGCCTTCGGGGCGCTGTCGCCCTTGTGGATCGTCCAGGCGCGGATCTCCTTGGGACCGGCGGTGTAGTAGACCTGCAGGCCGAGCAGGTGGTACGCGGAGCGGATCAGGCGGTGCAAGCCGGGCTCCGTGAGCCCCATGTCGGCGAGGAACGCCGCGCGATCCGCGGGTTCGAGCGCCATGATCTCGCCCTCGATCGCGCCCGAGAGCGCGACCACCTCGGCGCCCGTCGCGGCCGCGTGAGCGCGCACCTTGTCGACGAGCGGCGACTTGCCATCGAGGTCGCTGTCGGCGACGTTCGCCACGAACAGGACGGGCTTCATCGTGATCAGGAACAGCGGGTAGAGCACCGCGGCTTCCTGCGGCGTCCACTCGTGGTTGCGCAGCTGCTTACCGGCCTCGAGCCAAGCCTTCGCACGCTCGAGCACGTCCTTCTCGAACATCGCGTCCTTGTCCTGCGCGCGCGCCTTCTTGGCAGCGCGATCGAGGGCGCGCGTGACCGTGTCGAGGTCCGCGAGGCCGAGCTCGAGCTCGATCACCTCGATGTCGCGCAGCGGATCGACCGAGCCCGATACGTGGATGATGTCGCTCGACTCGAAGCAGCGCACGACGTGCAGGATCGCGTCGCACTCCTTGATGTTGCCGAGGAACTTGTTGCCGAGCCCCTCGCCCTGACTCGCGCCCGCGACGAGGCCGGCGATGTCGACGATCTTCAGCGCGGCCGGGATGATGCGCTCGGTCGGGATGAAACCCTTGATCAGCTCGAGATTCGCGTCCGGGACGTCGACCACGCCGATGTTGGGCTCGATCGTGCAGAACGGGTAGTTCGCGCTCTCGGCACCGGCGGCCGTGATGGCGTTGAAGATGGTGGACTTCCCGACGTTCGGGAGACCGACGATGCCGCAGGCGAGACTCATGGATTTGCCCCTGTTTTCGAGGGCGAAGAGTCTACTGCGGCACCGCTCGGACTTCGAGGCTCCGCAAGCGGTAGGAGCCCGCCGCGAGGCCCGGATGCAGTCGGATCCGGCCGGAAAGCCCGGGGACGCGCAGCTTGACGTAGAGCGTGCGCCCCGCGCCCGCGGGAAGCGGCCGCTGCACGCCGCGCGCAAGGCGCGAGTAGGTCGCGAAGCGGCGCGTGAGGAACTCGAGCAGGAGCGCGGTGTCGAGCGGGCTGTCGAGCTCGACGCGCACGATCGCCCAGTGCCCCGGCGGAAGCGCGAGTTCCGGCAACTCGAGCGCGCTGCCGCCGTAGTCGACGCGCAGGGCGCCGTCGGGCTCGCGCGCGAGCGTGCTCTTCGGAGCCGGCGGGAGCGACAGTCCGTCGAGGCCCGCGAGCAGAGTCTCGCTCGACTGCGCGAACTCCGCGGCGAGGCGCTCCTGCGTGTCGAGCGGCGACGTCGAGAGTGAAGTCGCGGCGAGCGCGCGCTCGACGAACACCTGCAGCACCACGTCCGGACGCTCGCGCTCGATCGCGTCCGTGTCGAAGTCGGGCACCCAGCGGAAAGCGATCTCGCGGAACTGCTCGGCGAGCAGGGGTCGCAGCTTCTCCCCCATCGAGTCATGGAAGACGAGCGCCTTGGGGCCTGCGACACCGGCGCGCGTGACGCGCACGTTCATGCCGCTCTCGACTTCGATCGACCAGCCCGCAGGCTCGCCGGCGAGCGGCGCGAGCTCGAAGCGCGCGCGCTCCTCCGGGGACTTGTCGCGGCGCTCGAGGAACAGGCGCAAACGTTCCCACGCGGCCGCCGGAATCGCGCGCTCGAACACAGCATTCGCGTTCGGCTGGCGCAGGCGATCCTCGAGGTACAAACGCCCGGCCCAAGAGTCGTCCTGAAACTCGGTAGCCTCGAAGCGGTACGCGCTCGCATCGCCCTTGGAGACGCGCGCATCGAGCGCGTGCAGCCGCTCGAGCAGCGCCAGCGCGGCCGGCACGGCGCCGCGATCGTTCCAGTGTGTGCCGAGCGGATAGTAGATCTGCTCGCCCTGCGGCACTTGCAGCTTCGCGGCGCGCACGGCCTGTGTGAGATCGAGCAACGGAACCTGCGAGCGCTGCGCGACGTGCGCGACGAGCTGCTCGCGGCGCGACGCACCGAACTTGTCGAAGCGCGGCGGGAAGTACTCGGGGTAGATCGACTCCTTGTTGGGCGCGATCGCGAACAGGTACTGCACGCCGCGCTGCGAGCACCACTCGCGCCGGTCCTCGAGCACGCGCGTCCACAGCTCGAGCTCCTCCGCCGTGAACGGATCCGCTCCGCGCCAGACGTCGACTGCTCGGTCGCGCGTCGTGAACATCCACGTGTCGGGGCCGACGACGATCTCGCTCGTGGGCGAGACGCCGAAGAGCCCGAGGCTGAGCTGGTTGTGCAGGCGGATCCAGCGCGGACGCAGGCCGAAGTGATCCGCATACCACGCGTCGAACTGCGCCGGCCAGACCTGCGCTTCCGCGAGCGTCGCGGGCTGCTTCGGCTCGGGCGCCGGCCGTCGGAACTCGCGCTCGATCGCGCCCGTCGACGGCGGCGCGCTCCACGTCAGCACCGCGGGCAGCGTGCAGAACAGCACGAACAGGCCTGCGAGCGCGCGGTCGCACCAGTCGCCGAACTTGCTCGCGTCGCGCGGGGCCATCAGAAGCGGAAGTAGATGAAGGGGTTGAAGGTGCCGGCCGACAGCCGCGCTGCAGACACCACGAGCAGCAGCATCGGCAGCGCGACCGCGGCGAGCTCAAGCCCGCGCTCGAGTCCGTCAGCTCCGCTCGCGCGGCGCCGCTCGCGCCAGCGCTGCAGGGACGCGAGCCACGGCGTCGAGCCCAGCGCCGCGGCGGCGAGCGTCGTCGCGAGCAGCGGCTCGAGGTACAAGCCCGCGTGCACCGCGCGTCCGTCGCCCGTGCCGAGTCCGAACATCGCCTTCAGGAAGCCGAGCGCGTGCTCGAGCGAAGACGCGTTGAAGAGCACCCAGCCGGACACCGCGACCACGAAGGCATATGGCCAGCCGAGCCAGTTCGCGCGCCCGCGCGCATCGCCGCGTACGATGCGCTCGAGCACGAGGAACGCACCATGGAACAGGCCCCACGCCACGAAGTTCCACTTGGCGCCGTGCCACAGGCCACACAGGAAGAACACGGCCAGCAAATTGAAGTACGTGCGCGCGCGGCCGTGGCGATTGCCGCCGAGCGGAATGTAGAGGTAGTCGCGGAACCAGCTCGAGAGCGAGATGTGCCAGCGCCGCCAGAACTCGGTCACGCTGCGCGCGATGTACGGGTAGTCGAAGTTCTCGAGGAACTCGAAGCCGAGCATGCGACCGAGACCGATCGCCATGTCGCTGTACCCCGAGAAGTCGAAGTAGATCTGGGCCGTGTAGCACAGCGCGCCGAGCCACGCGGTGCCCGCGTCGAGACTCGCGGTGTCGAGACCGAAGATCGATCTCGCGGCTTCGGCGCACGTGTTCGCGATCAGCATCTTCTTACCGAGGCCGACCGCGAAACGGCGCACCCCGGACGCGAACTTGGCGCTCGACAGCGAGCGCTCGGCGATCTGCGCGGCCACGTCGCGGTAGCGAACGATCGGTCCGGCGATGAGCTGCGGAAAGAGTGCGATGTAGAGGCCGAAATCGAGCGGGTTGCGCTGGGCGCGCCCTTCGCCGCGCCGCACGTCGAGCACGTACGAGAGCGCTTGGAACGTGAAGAACGAGATGCCGATCGGCAGCGCGACGTTGACGGCGCCGAGCGCTGGAACGGGGAGCCCCAGCGCCGCGAGGTTGTCCCACAGAAAATTCCAGTACTTGTAGAAGCCGAGCAGCCCGAGGTTGAAGACCAGCGCGATCGCGACGGGCGCGCGCGCGTGTGGCCCCTGCGCCTCGACCCACAGGGCCAGCGCCCAGTTGACCGCGATCGACGCGAGCATGACGAGCGCGACGCGCGGCTCGCCCCACGCGTAAAAGACGAGGCTTGCGAGGAACAGCGCCGAGTTCCGCAGCGCGCGCGGCAGCGCGAGGCCGAGCGCGAGCGCGATCGGCAGGAACAGGAACAGGAACGTCGGGGAGCTGAACAGCATGGCGGGCCGCGCGGCGGCGCTCGCGAGCGCCCTAGGCGAGCGCCACGCAGTCGATCTCGACGAGTGCTCCCCGCGGCAGGCCCGCGACCGCGACCGTCGCGCGCGCCGGAGCGGCGCCCTGCGGGAAGTGCCGCGCGTAGACCTCGTTCATCGCTCCGAAGTGCTCCATCGTCGTCAGATAGACGTTGCACTTCACGACCTGCGCGAGACTGCTGCCGGCGGCGGCGAGCACGGCTCCGAGATTTTGCAGCACGCGCTCGGTCTGGGCCGCGACGTCGCCGCCGAGGAACGCGCCCGTGGCGGGATCGAGCGCAACTTGGCCCGAGCAGTGCACGAGCCCGGCGGCGACGATGGCTTGGCTGTAGGGTCCGATCGCCTTGGGGGCGCCTTCGGTCGCGACGATGCGTCGTTCGCTCATGGGAGTTCTCTCGTGGGGTGCTACGAGGCACCGCTGGCGCGCTCGCGCAGTGCGCGCGCGACGGGCGCGGGGACGAACAGCTCGACCTTGCCCCCCATCTCCGCCACCTGCCGCACCAGCGTGCTCGAGATGTGCGCGTGCACGGGGGCGGACGGCAGGAAGACGGTCTCGAGCTCCGCGGCCATGGCGCGGTTGCAGAGCGCCATCTGGGACTCGTACTCGAAGTCGCTCGCGTTGCGCAGGCCGCGCACGATCACGGTCGCGCCGAGCGCGCGGCAGCCATCGACGGTGAGGCCATCGACGCGCGCCACCGCGACGCCCGCGATGTCCGCGGTGACCTCGCGCAGCAGGGCGAGGCGGCGCTCGAGCGGCAGGAGCTCGCGCTTCGAGGAGTTGCTCGCCACCGCGATCGTCACCCGGCCGAACAGCGCGGCGGCGCGGCGCACGACGTCGAGGTGACCGAGGGTCACGGGGTCGAAGCTGCCCGGGAACAGTGCGTGTCGAGGGGCGGACATGCCTTTCGAATGCTAGCAACCCGGCGCGGTCCGCTCCCGTCCCGAGGCAGGGGGCGACGGCAGCCCGCGGCGATGTTTTTCGCGGACCGGGGCGCGACTAGCGGAGTGCTCGAGCGACGGTAGGGCGTTGAAGCCGACGAGAGAGCCGGACCGCCCGCCCGAGGATGGCGACGGAGCGCCGCGGCGCGCGAGCCGGCCCATGGTCGCGGCGGCGCTGGCCGTGCTCGCGGGCGCGTGGCTCGGGGCCGCCCTGCATCCGACGCCGCTGGCTCTGGCGGCGCTGGTCGCCGGTGCGGCGTGCGGCTGGCTAGCGGTCGAGCTCGCGGCGGCAGCCGGCGCCCGAGACGGCGCGGACGCTACCGCGGGCCTGCGCGCGGGAGCGCGACTCGTGCTGCTCGGTTCGCTCGCGCTCGCCCCGGTGGCCCTCGGCTGGCGAGGACGCGCCGCGGCGCGCAGGGAACCCCAGCTCAAGGCCTCTCTGGCGGGGCCACTCGCGACGCTCGAGGGACGCTGGGAGCCGTTGCGACGCACGCGGCGCGGCGAGCTGGGCAAGCTGCACGCACCCGGAGAGGCGCCGCTCTGGCTCGAGCTCGAGGCCGGCAGCGCGACGCGCGGCGAGTGGCTGCGCGTGCGGCCCAACGACCGACCGCGGCGCGAGGCGCGCGGGCCCGTGGAGCCGCCCCACGCCCCGTTCGATGCCCGCGAGCACCTCATGTGGAGCGCGCGACCCGACGAGGTCGAGCGTCTCGCGCTGGCGCCCGCGTGGGAACGAGGCACGAGCTGGGTCGGAGACCTGCGCGCGCTCGTGGCGCGGCGCTGCGCGCAGTTTGCGGAAGGCACGTCGCGGGCGCTAGCGCACGCCCTGCTGTACGGCGCGACGGAGCGGCTCGAGCCGGAGCTCTCGGACACGTTCGCGCACACGGGCATGCGGCATGTGCTCGCGGTCAGCGGCATGCACGTGAGCCTCCTCGCGGCGGTGCTGATCGCGCCGTGGGTCGGCGGAGGTCGACGGCGGCGGTTGGCGTTGGTGCTGCTCGCCGGCAGCGCGCTCGCGCTATTCGCGGCGATCACGGGCGGAGCGGCCCCCGTGCGTCGCGCGGCGGTCGCGCTCGGACTCACGCTGGCCGCGCCGCTGTGCGCGCGCGCTCAGGGGGAGCCGCGGCGCGTCGACACGCTCTCGCTGCTCGCACTCGCGCTGCTCGTCGAGGCAGCGCTCGATCTCGACTCGCTCTTCAGCGTCTCGCTGCTGCTCTCGTACCTCGCGACGCTCGGTCTCGTGCTCCTCACGAGCCCCATCCGACGCGCCCTGCCGCAGGCCCGCCCGCCGGTGGAGCTCGGCCCGACGTCGGCCCGACGCGCGCTGGCGAGCGTCGCGTCGCGCGCGACGCGCTCCGCAGTGGCGGCCTCGCTCGCCGCCGTCCTCGTCACGCTGCCCCTGTGCTGGTCCACCTTCGGGGAGTGGGCGCCGATAGGCGTGCTGGCGACGGCGCTCACGACTCCGCTGGTCACTTGGCTGCTCGTCGTCGGCTGGGCCGCGATCCTCGCGCCGTCCCTCGTGCCGGGGGTGCTGTTCGACGTGCCCGCACAGTGGTTCGTGGGAGTGCTCGAGCTGGCGGACCGCCTGCCGGGCACGCCCTGCGTGCTACCGCCCCGGCCACTCGTCCTGCTGGGACTCGCCACGGCGCTCGTGGCGCTCGGCTGGCTGCGCGCCGGTCCCGGCGGGCGCGTGGCGCGGGTCGGACTCGCCCTGTGGGGCCTGCTGCTCCTGCCGTGGACGGCGCGCCCGGACGGCTGGATCGTCGACGCACTCGATGTCGGGCATGGCACGTGCGTCGTGCTGCGCGGTCCGAGCGGGCCGACGTGGGTGTTCGACGCGGGGTCCCGCGATCGCAGTCGCGTGGCCAGCTCGGCGCTCGGCCCGCTGCTCGCCGCGACCGAGGCGCGCGAGCTGGCGGTGGTGCTCTCCCATTCCGACAGCGACCACGCCGAGGCGCTGGGCTGGATCTCGCGGCGCTATGCGATCGTCGACTGGCTCGGCGCGCCGCTGCCGGCGGGACTCGATCCGTGCGTGCGGCGCGGCGCGGATCCGCGCGGCGCGCAGGGTGCGTTCGAGTTCGCCGCCGGTGCGACCGAGCGCTGGCGGCTCGTGCGAGGACTCGAAAACGAGGACAACGAGGGCTCGCGCACGCTGGTCGCCGCGCTGGGCACCTCGAGTGCGCAGCTGCATGGCGACGCCGTCGAGCAGGGCCTGCACGGCCAGCTCGAGTCGGAGCTGCTGCGGGGACCGGTCGACCTGCTCTTGTGGCCCCACCACGGCGATCCCGGGCCGTGGACGACGGCGCTGCTCGAGCGCGCGCGCCCGCGCGAAGTCTGGATCAGTGCTTCGGGATCCGGGGGCGTCGAGCGGGAGCTCGACCGGCGCGGAGTCCCGTGGCGCAGCACCCGCCGCGACGGCCCCCTGCGCTGGAGGTTGCCCCGAAAGCGCGCGCGGAACGCGCAAGACCCTCGCGGCGCAGGGCGAGTCCGTATGGAATGGGAGCGCCCTCGGGGCCAAGGACGCAACACGCCAAGGACGGAACACCATGTGGACACTCTTCCTCTCGCTGCTGCTCGCACCCCACGGCTCCGCGCTCTCGCAGGCGACGCCCGCTGCGGGAGAAGCTCCGGCTGCGTCAGAGCTGAACCGCATCCTGCACCTGCGCGGCGGCGGCACCGTGCGCGCGAAGGCGCGGGAAGTCGACGGCGCGTGGGAGATCCAGCGCGGCAAGGAGTGGCAGCGGCTCGAGCGCGGCTCGGTGACACGCGTGGAGCTCGAGCGCACGGTCCTCGCCAAGGCGCGCGAGCTCGAGCGCCACGTCGATCGGCGCCAGCCCGCGACGCGCGTGCCCTACGCGGACTGGCTGGTGCGCGAAGGCCTGCTCGCGGAGAGCCTGCAGCAGCTCGACCTCACGCTCGAGGCCGATCCGGATCAGCCCCAAGCGCTCGCCCTGCTCGCGGCCTATCCGCAGGCCCTGCTCGTGCCCGGCGCGGGCGAATCGGATCCGAACGACGCGCTCCGCCTCGCCGCCTCCGCGCCGCGCGCGCTGCAGGAGCTCGCGCTGGCGGCGCTCGCCCGTCGGCCGGAGAAGGAGCAAGTCCACGCGGCGCTGCTGCGCTCCCTCGACTCGCACTCGCCGCGCATCCGCGCGCTGGCGGCGCTGGGGCTGCGGCGCAGCGACGCGGGCGGCGAAGTGAAAGCGCTCGTCACGCGCGCCGTGCTCGACGGCTCGGCGCAGGTGCGCAAGGAGTGCTCGCTCGCACTGCGCGACGCCCACGACGAAGCGGTGACACTGCCCGTGCTGCGTGCGCTCGGCTCGCGCTCCGCTGCCGTGCGCGAAAACGCGATCTCCGCGCTCGGCGTGATGAACTACCCCGCCGCAGTCGAGCCGCTCGTCGCGCGCCTCGGCGCACTCGCGAGCGCGCCCGGAGGCGGAGGAGCTTGGAAGGCGCCTGCGTCGCACATCTTCGTCGGCAAGCAGTTCGCCTTCATCCAAGACTTCGATGTCGAGGTCGCGCAGGGCGCCGCCGTCGCCGACCCTCAGGTCAACACGCTGGTCGAAGGCGCGGTGCTCGACGTGCGCGTGATCGGCGTGTACGAGATGACCGTCGCGGTCGAGAGTCGCAAGCTGCGCACGGCGCTCGGGCAGCTGACGGGCGCCGATCCGGGCGACACGAACCGCGCGTGGCTCGCGTGGTGGGAGGCGAACCAGTCGCGCTATCGCCCGGGCAGCGGTCCGCGCACGCCCCCGACGACACCCCCGACGACTCCCGCGTCGACTCCGCCGACGACGCCCTCGAACGCTCCTGCGCCGCGCGCGAAGCACACGTGAGCTGCCGGCCCGGTGCTCCACCGGACGCAGCGGCGCGGCGTGCTGCTGGGCGCGACGGCGCGCGAGACTCTCAGGCCGTCGGAGCGGCGCTCTTCTGCACGCAGAGGGATTCGGGCGCGATCACGCCCTTGAAGCCCTGCAGCGCGACGCGCTGCAGGTAGAAGGAAAGCCCGCGCAGGCCGCCGAGCTCCTCGCCCCCACCGGCGCGGCCGGGTCCGCCGTGGATCATCTGCGGCAGCACCATGCCCGGCGCGAGCGACTGCTCCGCCATCTTGTCGCTGCCGAGCCACACGCGGCCGGACCAGGCGCCGATCGCGAGGCCCGCGGTCTCGAGGAAGGCCTGTTCGTTCGAGTAGACGCTGGTGACGAGGCTGCCGCCGCCGAGCGCGACGAGCTCCGCCGCCTCGAGCGCAGCGCCCGAGTACGGGAGGATCACGGCGCAGGGGCCGAAGACCTCTTCAGCGTGGAAGGCGGGGTGACGGCCGTCCGCGGCGACGATCACCGTCGGCGCGACGAAGTAGCCGCGCTCGCGGATCGCGCCCGCGCCGCCGGTCGCGACGCGTCCGTGCTTCGCGAGCCGCTCGATGCCTGCGCGCACATCCCGCAGCTGGTCCGCGCTCGCCAGCGGTCCCATGCGCACCGCGGCGTCCGACGGATCGCCGAGCTTGACCGCGTTGGCGGCCGCGACGATCTCCGCCGTGAGCTCGTCGACGCGCTCGTTCGGAACGAACACGCGACGCACAGCCGTGCACTTCTGGCCCGACTTCTGCGTCATGTCGAGCGCGACGTTGGCGACGAACAGATTGAACGTGTCGCTGCCCGCCTCGACGTCCGGAGCGAGCACGGCCGCGTTGAGCGAGTCGGCCTCGAAGTTCACGCGCACGTTGTGGCGCACGAGGTTGGCGTGGCCGCGCAGCTTCGCCGCCGTGCCGCTCGAGCCGGTGAACGCGAGGCTGTCCTGCGACCCCATGTGGTCGAGCAGATCGCCGACCGAGCCCGCGATGAACTGGAACGCGCCCTCGGGCAGCGCACCAGAAGCGATGCACAGCTGCGCGATGCGCCAAGCGACGAGCGCCGTCGGCGTGCCCGGCTTCTCGACCACCGGCGTGCCCGCGAGCAGCGCGCAGGCCGCCTTCTCCATCATGTTCCAGGCAGGGAAGTTGAAAGCGTTGATGTGCACGGCGACGCCGGGGCGCGCGACGAGCACGTGCTCGCCCCAGAAGCGCGCGGTGCGACCGAGCTGCACGCCCGGGCCGTCATAGAGGAACGTGCGCGCGCCGAGCTCTTGTCCGAGCCGGCCGTAGAACGCGAGCGTGCCGATGGCGCCGTCGATGTCGAACTTCGCGTCGCTGCGCGGCGTGCCGGCGTTCTGGATCGAGAGCTCGATCAGCTCGTCGCGGTGCGCATGGATCGCCTTCGAGAGCGCGTCGAGCAGCGCGCCGCGCTGGGCGTAGGTCATGGCGCGCAGCGCGGGGCCGCCCTTCGAGCGCGCGTGCTCGAGCACGCCCTTGAAGTCGATCCCGGCGCTCGAGGCCTGCGCCAGAGCCTCCTCCGTCGTCGGGTTGTAGAGCGTGACGCTCGCGCCGGTGCCGGCGTGCCAGCGGCCTTGGACGTAGCTCGTGAGGGTCTGCATCGTGAGTTCCGGGAAGTTCAGGACGGAAGCGTGAGGTGGTAGGCGAAGGTCGCCGCGCCGAGGACGAGCGCAACCCAGCCCGAGGCGGCGCCCGAGCCGTCGCGCGCGCGGAGGATCGCGAACAGCAACCCGAGCAGGATCGAGATCAGGGCCCAGACGTAGGCGCCACGCAGGGCGAAGGCACCGATCGGGGCCCCCGACTCCGTGCTCGAGAGCCACACCCCGAGCAGCGTGCACAGTGCCGCGGCGCCCGCGGACTGCAGCTCGAAGCGCTGGGCCCACGGTTCGCGCGGTGCGGGCTCGGAGGACATCGGATCGACCATTGGGAAACGGACATGGTAGCGGCGCTCCCCGGCCCCGTCGCCTGCGAGGCGAGCCCGCGAAAACCCGCCGGAATCGGCCCTGCGCCGCCGCGCCCTTGATCGCCGCGCCGCGCGCGTCAGGCTGGCGCGCGTGAGCACCCTCCCTCCCCCGCCCGCAGCCCGCTGGCTGCCCCCCGGCACGTTTTCCGGCCAGACCGCGCTCGTCACCGGCGGCGGCACGGGCATGGGCCTGCAGCTCGCGCGCGGCCTCGCGGCGCTGGGCGCGCGCGTGATCGTCGCGTCGCGCAGCCTCGAGCACCACGCTCCGCTGCTCGCCGAGGCCGCCGAGCGCGGCTGGCAGGTCGAGTCGCGTGCGCTCGACGTGCGCGAAGCCGGCGAGGTCGAGAAGCTCGCGCTCGAGCTCGACGTGCACGGCGGCATCGACATCCTCGTCAACAACGCGGCCGGCAACTTCGTGTGCCCCGCCGAGCGTCTTTCCGCGCGCGCGTGGCGCTCGGTCCTCGGCATCGTGCTCGACGGCACGTTCTACTGCACGCGCTACTTCGGTCGCGGCATGATCGCGCGCGGCCGCGGGCAGGTGCTCAACGTCGTCGCGACCTACGCGTGGACCGGCATGGCCGGCGTGGTGCACTCGGCGAGCGCGAAGGCGGGCGTGCTGGCGATGACGCGCACGCTCGCGGTCGAGTGGGCGCGCCACGGACTGCGCGTCAACGCGATCGCACCGGGCCCGTTCGAGAGCGAGGGCGCCGCGAGCAACCTGTGGCCCGAGTCGGATCGCAAGCGCCGCATCGAGGAGCAAGTCCCGCTCGGACGCTTCGGAACAGCCGAGGAAATGGCGGCGCACGCGCTGTACCTGCTCTCGCCGGCGTGCGCCTACGTGAACGGCGAGTGCCTCGTCGTCGACGGGGGCCTGTCGCTCGGGCGCGGCATGTGGGAGCCCGGCGAGCGCCGCGAAGGAAGCAAGTCATGAGCCAAATCCCCGCCTCGCGCGGCCACCTCGCCACGGAGTCCCACAACGAGCGCAGCGCACAGTTCGACGCGCTCTCGATCGCGGACGCCGTCGAGCTGATGCAGCGCGAGGACGAGCGCATCCACGCCGCGCTCGCCGCCGCGCGCACGGACCTCGCCCGCGCGATCGAGCTCGTGGTCGCGAGCCTGCGCGCCGGAGGTCGGCTGTTCTACGTCGGCGCCGGGACGAGCGGCCGGCTCGGGCTGCTCGACGCGGTCGAGTGCCCGCCGACGTTCCAGACCGAACCGTCGCTGGTGCAGGCCGTGCTCGCGGGCGGCGCGGCGGCGGTCACCGGCGCGGTCGAAGGCGCCGAGGACAGCGCGACGGCTGCGGGCGAGGAACTCGCGCGGCGCGGGCTGTGCGAGCGCGACATCGTGTTCGGCATCGCCGCCGGCGGCACCACGCCGTTCGTGCACGGCGCGCTCGACTTCGCGCGCTCGCGCGGAGCCGCGACCGTGTTCCTCGCGTGCGTGCCGCGCGAGCAGGCGCCCGACCGCGCGGACGTGTCCGTGCGCATCGTCAGCGGCCCCGAAGTGATCTCCGGGAGCACGCGCCTCAAGGCGGGCACAGTGACGAAGCTCGCGCTCAACACCGTCACGACGGTCGCGATGGCGCAGCTCGGCAAGGTGCACGGCAACCTGATGGTCGATGTCGACACATCCAAAAACGTGAAGCTCGTCGAGCGCGGCGCGCGCATCGTCTCGGCGCTCACGGGTGTCGGGCGCGACGAGGCGCTCGCGCTGCTCTCCGCGGCCGGCGGACAGGTCAAGGTCGCCGTGGTGATGCACCGCAAGCGCCTGTCGCGCGAGCAGGCCAGCGAGCATCTCGGGCGCTGCGGCGGATTGCTGCGGCGCGCACTGGCCTGAGCCGAGCGACGCTCAGCGCGCGACGTGGCGCGACCAGAACTCGCGCAACGGCTCGGCGTAGCTCGGAGCGAGGTCGAGCTCGAACGTCTCGCGCGCGTCGACCCAGCGGTAGTCGACATGCTCGTGGCTGAGCTCGATCTCGCCGGCGATCTGCGTGCACAGGTGCGCGACCACGAAGGAGAACTCCTTCACCTCGTGGCGCACGGGGCGGATCCACGTCAGCGTCGGCGCGCCGATCTCGCAGCGAAAGCCCGCGCCGAGCTCCTCGGAGAGCTCGCGGCGCAGCACCTCCCGCGGATCGAGCCGCTCCTCCCCCACGTCGAAGCGCCCGCCCGGCAGCTCCCACCAGCCCTCGCGCGTCGACTCGCGCACGAGGAGCAGCCTCCCGTCGCGGACGGCGAGCGCCTTCATCGCGACGTAGAAGCGCTGGAACTCGCGCGGGCCGACGTTGGTCATGGTGCGCTCACGGTGCGGGGTTGGCGAGCTCGGCCCGCACGGCGGCGAGGAAGCGCTCCCAGTCGAAGGCCGGACCGGGATCCTGCTTGTCCTTGGTGATGTGGAAGTGGCCGAGGATGCCGCGGAACTGCGCGAACTCGGTGTCGGAGAGCGCGTCCATGCGCACGGCGCCCTGCGCGTCGCGCGGGCAGTCGGGGAGCAGCGTCGGGAAGCTGCGGCACAGGCCGGCGGCGAGCTTGACCAGCGTCGCGTACTGCTGCGGCGTGAGGTCGTGCATCTCGTACGTCGTGCCATGGATCGCGCCCGTGACGCGCTCCGCCCGCGCCGGGCGCGCGACGAACCCGCTGGTGCGAATGCCCGTCTCCTTCATCCATGCGGGGAAGCGCACGTAGGGCCCCTCCTCGTCGTGCGGGTACCACTCGTCGAGCGTCGTGTCGCCCGGCTTGTAGGCGCCGATGTTCGCGATCTCGATGCCGACCGAGCGCGAGTTGGCCTGACGCGCGTGCCACGCCGTGTCGGAGAGGTCGAGCGTCTGGTAGAGCGTGCCGTCGACGTCGAGCAGGAAGTGCACGGAGAGCTTGCGGCGGTCGTGCAGGATCTTGAAGCACTGGCGGCTCGTGCCGCACACGTCGTAGTGGATCACGAACTGGTCGAGCGCGGCGCGCAGCTCGTCGCCGCAGGCGGGCGTGCCCGAGAGCGAGCTCAGGCGCGTCGTGCCGTCGCCCTTGGCGACCTTGCGACCGGGCTGGTAGCGCAGGCCCTCGGGGACCTCCTTGGGCGGCTCGCTCGGGAAGCGCAGCTCGGTCGAATAGGCGTCGTAGCCGCCGCGCTCGGTCCACAGGACGACCGGCACGCCAATCGGAATGCGCTCGCCACACACGACGATCACGTCGTTGCGCGCGGACGGGCGCTCGATGCGACTCGAGGCGGAGACGGGCGCGGCGTCGAGCGGAGCCGATGCGGGTTCGGTCACGCGGCAGGCGGCGAGGGCGAGCGGGAGGAGCGCGGTGCGGAGCTTCATGGCGTGGAGCGAGGATCGGAAACCGCGGGCAAGGGTGCAAGCGCGGCCCCGAACCGATGGGCGGCCGCATTTTCTTGTTTTCCCCCGCGACCAGCGCGCCCCCCGAGCGACGGAGCGCACGTGGGGACCGTACGCATCCTGGGCGCCTGTCTCGCGGGCTCGAGCGCCGAGCTCGTCACCATCGAGGCGCGCTACGAGGAGGACCGCGAGGCCGGGCGCGTCGACGTCCTGCTCACCGGCCTGCCCGATCCGGTGATCCGCGAGAGTCGCGGCCGGCTCCTGTGTGCGCTCTCGGCCAACGGCCTCGGAGTGCCACCGGGACGGCTGTACCTGAACCTCGTGCCCGCGGCACGGCGCAAGTCGGGCGAGATCCTCGACCTGCCGCTCCTGCTCGGAGCAGCCGCGGCAGCGGGGCACCTCAAGCGACGCGCCGTCGAAGGACGGCTGTTCCTCGGCGAAGTCGGCATCGACGGGACACTGCACGCGGTGCCCGGCGGGCTCGCTGCGGCCATGGTCGCGCGCACGGCCGGGGTGGCGGAGGTGCTCGCGCCGCGCTCGACGGCCCTCGAGTCGGCCTGGGTACCCGGGATCACGGCCTTCGGCGCGGCCCACGTCGACGACGTCGTGCGGCACTTGGTCGGCAGCTCCCCGCTCGAGCCGCTCGCGCCCACGTGCGCGGACAACAGTCCCGACCTGGGGCTCTCGGTCGACGATGTGCGCGGGCAGGCCTCCGGAAAGCTCGCGCTCGCGGTCGCGGCCCACGGCGGCCACGGACTGCTCTTCATCGGCCCACCCGGCACGGGCAAGAGCATGCTCGCGCGCCGCATCACAACCCTGCTCCCCGCGCCGAGCCTGCCCGAGCGACTCGACATCACCCGCGTGCTGTCTGCTTCCGGCCGCTGGCCCGGCGGACTCGCGAGCGCGCGACCCTACCGCGCCCCCCACCACACGGTGAGCTATGCGGGCCTCGTCGGCGGTGGCTCGCCGCCTTCACCCGGCGAGATCACGCTGGCCCACTGCGGCGTGCTGTTCCTCGACGAGCTGCCGGAGTTCCGCCGCGAGGTGCTCGAAGCCCTGCGCCAGCCGCTCGAGTCGGGCTCGATCACGCTCAGCCGCGCCGGTCGGCAACTCGAGCTCGAGGCGCGCTTCCAGCTCGTCGCCGCCATGAACCCGTGCCCCTGCGGCTACATGGGGCACCCGCGCGTGCCCTGTCACTGCGCACCCGTGCTCGTGCAACGCTACCGCGGCCGGATCTCGGGCCCGCTGCTCGACCGCATCGACCTGCGCGTCGAGCTCGCCGCCCCGACGATCGACGAGCTCGGTGAGCCCGCTCGACCTTCCGGCAGCGGCGGCGCGAACCAGATCACAGCGGCAGGGTTGCGCGACCAGCTCGCGCGCGCTGCGGCGCTGCAGCGCGCGCGCCAAGGCGAGCGTCGCAATTGCGAGCTCGACGCCGATGCGCTCGACCGCCACGCGCCACTCGACTCCGCGGCGCGGGGGCTGCTGGGCAAGCTCGCACGCCAGCGCGGCCTTTCGGCGCGCGCCGTGCAGTCGCTGCGCCGCGTCGCGCGCTCGGTCGCGGACCTCGACGGCAGCGAAGCCACCACCACGGCCCACCTCGCGCGCGCCTTGGCGCTGCGCTCGCCGATCCTGTGAACGCCCGCCTCGCCGAAGCGAGCCGGCTACTCGTGACGCAGGGCTTCGACCGGATCCATGGTCGCCGCGCGCCATGCCGGGTAGATCCCGAACAGCACGCCGACGCCCGAGGAGATCAGGAACGCGAGGATCGGCGCGGTCGGAGTGATGATCGTGCGCATCTCCGCGTAGTGCTCGACCACCAGCGGCGTGGCGAGTCCGAGCGCGACTCCGAGCAGGCCGCCGCCGACCGAGAGCACGACGCACTCGACGAGGAACTGCGAGACGATGTGGTGGCGCTTGGCGCCGAGCGCGCGGCGGATGCCGATCTCGCGCGTGCGTTCCGTGACGGTTGCGAGCATCACGTTCATGATGCCGATGCCGCCGACGAGCAGGCTGATCGAGGCGATCGAGCCGAGCACGATGTTGAAGATGCGCTTGGTCTCCTCGGCGCGCATCAAGAGCTCGAGCGGCACCACGATCTCGTAGTCCGACTGCTTGTGGTTGCGCTTGAGCATCTCGCGGCAAGCGTTGGCGACGAGCTCGACGTTGGCGGGGTCCTCGACCTCGACCACGATCTCGTGCAGCTCGACCTCCTCCATCTCGCGGCTGCCGGCGCGCAGCTTGACCTGCATGTTGCCGTACCACTTGCGGCCGGTCTCGAGCGGGATGAAGACCTCGGCCGAGGACTTGCCCGCACCGGCGAGGTCCGATTGCTGGCGCACGCGGTCGAGGGTCGTGCCCACCACGGTGTAGTAGTCGGCGCCGATCTTGATCTCCTCACCGATCGGGGAGGCCACCGGAAAGAGGTAGCGCGAGGCCTCATAGGAGAGCACGCACACGTTGGCGACGCCCGCCTCGTCCTGATCGGTCAGGAAGCGGCCCTCGCTCACCACGCGCCCAGTGACGTCGCGATAGACCGGCAGAGTCGCCATGACGCGCGGATTCAGCATGCGATCGGAGAAGCGCACTTCCTCGTAGATCTCACGCACCGGCACCACGCGCGCGACCCCCGGAAAGGTCTCTGCGATGCGCCCGAGGTCCTCCTCGGTGAGCCCGTAGCTCAGGACGCGCACCGACTGGCCACCGCCCGTGGCAAAGTCCTCGCGCGGCTTGACGCTGCGCAGGATCACGTTGCGGCTGCCGAGCTGGCGGATCTGTTCCTGCGCCTCCTCGCTCGCGCCCTCGCCGATCGCGAGCATGGCAATCACGGAGCTCGTGCCGAACAGCACGCCGAGCGTCGTGAGCAAGCTGCGCAGCTTGTGCAGCAGGAGACTCGAGATGCCGAGCTTGACGGTTCGCACGAGAGTCGAGTGCTTCAAGCGCGGGCTCCTGCGGCGTTGCGCTGGCCGCGCTTCACGGACTCGATGCGGCCGTCCTTGAGCCGCAGCACGTGCTGCGCGCGCTCGCCGACGTCCGGCTCATGGGTGACCAGCACGATCGTGCGACCTTCCGCGTGCAGCTCGTCGAACAGGGCGAGAATCTCGAGCGCCGTGGCGCTGTCGAGGTTGCCGGTCGCCTCGTCGGCCAGCACGAGGGCGGGCTGGTTGACGAGCGCGCGCGCGATCGCGACACGCTGCTGCTGGCCGCCCGAGAGCTCCGTCGGCTTGTGGTCGAGGCGCTGGGCGAGGCCGACGCGCTCCGCGAGCTTGCGCGCGCGCTCCTCGCCGTCCTCGGGAGGATCGTCCTGATAGAACAGCGGCACCATGATGTTCTCCAGCACGTTGAGCTGGGGAATCAGGTTGTAGCTCTGGAACACGAAGCCGAGCTTGCGGCTGCGGACCTCCGAGAGCTCGTCGTCGCCGAGGCGCGCGGTCGAGATGCCGTCGACCTTGTAGTCGCCGCTCGTCGGACGATCGATGCAGCCGAGCACGTTGAGCAAGGTCGACTTGCCCGAGCCGGAAGAACCCATCACGGCCCAGTATTCGCCGCGACCGAAGGTGAACGAGAAGTCGTCGAGCGCGCGGACCAGATTTTGGCCCATGCGGTACTCGCGCGTCACTCCGATCAGCTCGGCGACGGGAACTCGAGAGGCTTCGCTCACGGGGAACGTCCCGGTGGCCTAGTTGCCCGAGCCGCCCGGACCACCGCCCGAGCCTCCGCCACCACCGAAGCGCTCGCGCATCTTCGCGCGCTCTTCCGGAGTCATCGCTTCCATGCGTTTGCGGAACTCCTCGAGCTGCGCCGGATCCATGTTGCCGCGCCCGCCCGAGCGGCCGCCGCCCTGTCCACCGTCCGCCGCGCCGCCCTCGCCGCCGCGCGCAGCGCCGCTTTCGGCGCTGGGTGCCGAGCCCGCGCCGGGTGCGGCGCCCGCGGGTGCCTTGCCCGCGCCCGCGCCGGGACCGCCACCTTGAGAGGCTCCACCCTGAGACGCGCCGCCCGAGGTCGGCGCCGCCTCGACCGAGCCTGCGGTGATCGTGCTTGCTGCGCTCGACTCCGGCGCAGCGGCCGGCGAGAAGCCCGGGGGCGGAGCGAGCAGCACCTGCTCGCCTTCCTTGAGCCCTTCGAGCACCTGCACCCACTTGTCGTTGAAGCGTCCCGTCTTGACCACGCGCTCGACGGTGCCGGTCGCACCCGTGACGAAGGCCAGCTGGTCGCCGCCCGAGCGGAAGATCGCCTGCACGGGCACGTAGAGCGTGTCCGCGATGTCCTCGACCAGAATCTCGATCGCGCAGCTCATGCCGGGACGCATGTCGGGGTGTCCGTCGGTGATCTGCACCTCGGTGCGGTACAGGCGCGTGTTGGGGTTGGCCCACCACGAGTTTTGGTCGGGGAGTACGGCGACGTAGTTCACGCGCCCGCGGAACTCGCGCGCGCCGAGCGCATCGATCTTGACGATGCAGGTCTGACCCACGGTGACCTGCTTCAGCACCGACTCGTGCAGCGACACCTGCGCGACCATGCCGGCGGCGTTGGGGATCGTGATGATCTCCTGCCGCTCGCGGACCTGCGTGCCCTCCTGAATCGGCTGGCTCTGGCCCATGCGGTTCTGCTCGAGCTGCGCATAGACGACCATGCCACCGCGCGGAGCCGAGATCTTGGCCTTGGAGATCTGCGACACGAGCTTGTCGAGCTTCTCCTGCTCGAGTTTGAGCTGCGCCGAGCGCGTGCGCATGTCGGCCTCGAAGTCGACCAGCTTCGCCGCGGCCTGCAGCTTGACGCGGTCGAGCTCGCGGTGCGCCTCGTCGAGCCCGCTCTGCAGCTCGATGCGATCGCGCTCGAGCTGGTAGCGCTCGAGCAGCGAGAGGTCGCGCTTGGCGGCCTCGCGCTGGATGCCGGCGCGCTTGAGCGCGAGATCGTCGGTGTCGAGCTCGGTCTTGGTGAGGAAGCCCTTCTCGAACAGCTCGCGCGACCAGTTGAGCTTGGTCTCGGCCTGCTTGAACTGCTCCTCGGCGAGCGTGATCTGCTCCTGCGCCTTGGCGAGCTGGTTGGTGCGCTCGCCCTGCTCCGCGTCGAACTTCTCGAGGTCCTTCTGCGCGAACAGCAGCTTCTGCTCGGCCTTCTTGATGTCGCTGTCGTTCTGGCTCTGCTGGATCTCGTAGTTCTTGGTGGCCTTGACGAGCGCCGCGTCGGCGTTGCGCACCGAGATTTCCTGCTGCAGGCGCTTGTCGACCTGCTGGGCCGTATCGAGCTCGACGAGCAGGTCCCCTTCCTTGACGACCGTGCCCTCGGGGATGATCCACAGGATCGTGCTGTTGCCCTCGATCTCGCTCTTGATGCTGACGGCGTCGGCCGCCTTCAAGTTGCCGCGCTCGATCACGCTGATGCGCAGCGGGCCCTTCTGCACGGGCGCGCCGCGCACCTTGGAGGACTCCTCCGCCGCGCTGGAGCTCGAGCGCGAGAGCGCCCACCAGCCCAGCCCGCCGGCGAGGGCCACTCCGATCGCGAGGGGCAGCGCCTTGATTCCAGCCTGACGGTTCTTCATTGCGTCTCCTGCGAGCCGGCGGCACCGGCGGGTTCGTTGGTCGGGACCTGCGGGGCCGGGGCCGCATCCGGAGCCACGGACAGGCCCTCGCGCGCGAAGCGCAGGCCGTTCTCGTCGATCCGCAGCAGTTCCATGTCGCGCCACAGCGCAAGCTGGGACAGGTAGTAGTCGACGCGCGCGCCCGTGAGCGCGTTGCGTGCGTCGACGAGGGCCTGCTGCGCTTCGAGGATGTCGCGGGTCGTCGCACGGCCGGCCTGCAGGCTTAAGTTCGCGCTCTCGATGCGCCGCTCGGCGAGCGTCACGGCGCTGGCTTGAATGTCGACCGACTGCCGTCGCGTGCGCGCTTGGCGCACGTTGGCGCGCAGGCCGGAGGTGATCTCGTCGCCGAGCTGCTCGGCGGAACGCCGCGCCCGCTCCATGGAGATGAACGCCTTGCGGTAGGTATTGCGCTCCGCCACGATCGCCAGCGGGAACACGATGTCGGGCCGCAGGGTCCACGACAGGTCGTCGCGGCTGAACTCCACCGGCGAGCCGTCGGTCGACGTGGCGCGCACGCTGCCCGTGAGGTCGAAACGGGTCCGCAGCGCGTCCGCGGCGACGTTCACCTTGCGCTCGGAGTCCTCGAGCTGGTCGAGCACGCTCATGTAGTCGAGCCGCAGGCGCAGACCGGCCTGCACGGCCAGCGCATCCTCGATGGTGAGCGTGTCGTCGATCGTCATCTCGTAGAGTTCGGCGGAGACCGGCTCGAACTGGATCTCGATCGGCAGGCCGAGGAACAGCTTCAGGTCATCGAGCGCCGTGCCGTAGCGCTCGATGGCTTGAATCAAGCGGTTGCGCGACGCCAGTTCGTTCTGGCGAGCTTGGTCGGTCTGGATGTCCGACTGGCGGCCGGCCTCGGCGAGGGCCTCGTTGCGCTCGCGGAGCGCGACGAGGTTGTCCATGTTGGTGCGCTCGTTCTTGACTTGGTCGGCGGCGCGCAGGAGCTGGATGTAGCGCGTGATCACGTCGACGCAGAACGTGCGCCGGAAGCGCTCGTACTCGCGCAACCTGTAGACCAAGTTGCGCTCGGCCTGCGTCAGCGGCTCGCGCACCACGCGCGTGCCGAAGCCGCGCATCAGGGGCTGCGTGACCGAGAGCACCGGCGCACTGACGATGTCCCAGCTATCTCCGGTGGCGACCGAGCGCGTCAGCGACAGTCCCATGTCCGCGACGATCACGGCGCCCGTGCCGAGCAGCTTGGTGAAGCCGGTGCTGAAGGACTCCGCCAGGTTGGTCGCCCCGTCGGCGTCGCCGCTGAGCAGCGCACCAACGCGCCCGTTCTGCTGGACCTCGAAGCGGAAGCGCTCGAGGGTCAGGTCGAGCGCCGCGATGTAGAGGTCCTCCTTGCGGCGCTGGAAGTCGCGGCTGTTCTCGGCGGCGATCTCGAGCGTCGCGGTGATGCCCGCGGGGCCGATGGTCTCGCCGCGCAGGAGCCGCTGGCGCAGGCTGTCCACCGGGGGATCGATCGTGAACTCGGCCTCGCCGAGGGAGAGCTCGAGCCGCCGCTGCTCGAGGATCTCGTAGGTCTGCCGGTCGGCATCCGCCCGCTGTTCTTGGGCGCTCTTGCAGCCGCCCGCGACGAGCGCGAGCAGGGCCACGGCCGCGATCGACCGTCGAGCGCGGCTCGAAGCGGAGAAGAGGTGGGACATCCGGGGCATGGGGCGAGTTCGCACGGGGCCCCGGCGCGGATGCGCCCGAAGCACGGCCCCGCGGGGAATCCCCATCGTGGAAGGGCCTGCGCGGACTGTCCAAGACCAAAGGGCACCGGGCTCGGTACGAGTTCCGTACACGGCGCGCGCCCCGACGCTCGCCGGCGCAAGTTCGGAGCGCGGTTCTAGCGCCGATCGGACTCGGACGTCGACGCCCGCCCGCAGCGCGCGAGCCGCGACTCCCACTCGTCGCCGCCGATCCGCCGTGCGTGCAAGCCGCCAGACTGCCAGCGCACGGCCCAAAGCTCCCGTCCACGGAAGGTCCACTCGGCCGCCAAAGTCCCGTCGTCGCGCTCGAGGCTCACGCGCCGCTCGAGCACGGCTTCGCCCGACGAATCCGGCTGGGGCCCGGGCGAGAAGGCGGTGCGCACCGAGAGCGTCTCGATGGCGCGAGCGAGCGGATCGAAGCAGGGCACGCGCTCCGCGCCCAGCACGCCCGAGCGCGCCCGCTCGAGCGCGGCGATGGGGAACAGCACCCCATGGGGTGTGCTCAGGGTCGAGCGCAGCGCCTGTCGCTGGCCGGACTCGACGAGCGCGAGTCCCGTCGGTCCGAGCTCGGCCGAGAGGGTCCGCCCCGAGCGCGGCCGCCACTCGCGCCACGAAAGCCGCGGCGCGCCGTCGACCCAGCGCTCGACGTGGGACACGCGCGTGTCCTCGCCGAAGAAGCGCAGGTCCCACTCGGCCTGCTCCACGCCCTCGACGCGCCGTCGTCGTAGCGCCGCGAGCCCGACCTCGTCGACCGCGTTCGGTCGCCGCCCCTCGCCGGTGGCGGGGAGCTGCAGGACGAACCACTCCTCGGCCGGCGCGCTCGCCTCGCCACGGCGCTGCACCAGCACCCCGAGGCACAGGGGCACGAGCAGCGCGAGCCACTGGAGGAACGGCCGATCCATGGACATCCAGAGCGGGACATCGGCCCGCCCCGCCGCGGCCTTGAGGACGTCCACCGCCCCCCAGCGCACCGCCGCGCGCGCGCGGGACGGGCCTGCGCGCTCAGGGCCGGGCCCAGTCGGGCAGCTGCATGCCGATGCCGAGCACCCAACGCCCCCAGGTCTCGAACACGAGCGCGACGAGCAGCACGCCCACGAGGTCGATCCACAGTCCCACGCGCAGCATCGTCCCCATCGGGATGCGCCCGCTCGAAAACACGATCGCATTGGGCGGCGTCGCCACCGGCAGCATGAAGCCCAGCGAAGCGGCAATCGTCGCCGGCATCATCAGGAAGCGCGGGTCCATGCCGCCCTGCACGGCCATCTGCGCCAGCACGGGCAGCATGAGGTTGGTGAGCACCGTGTTCGACGCGAGCTCCGAGAACAGCGTCATGAAGGCAGCGACGGCGAGCACCACGGCGAACGAGGGCAGTCCCGCGAGCAGCGGCGAGAGCGCATGACCGAGCGCGCGATCGAGCCCGCTCGCCTCGAAGCCGCGGGCGAGGCAGAAGCCGCCGCCGAAGAGCAAGAGCACATCCCACGGCATGCGCCGCTGCACCGCATCCCAGTCGAGCAGTCGCACCCCGCGACCCTCGCCCGAAGGCACGAGGAAGCACGCGACAGCGACCGCGAGCGCGACCGTCGCATCGCTGACGTGCTTGCCGAGCGACTGGACGCTCGCTCCGACGACACCGTCCGCCTGCCACTGCGCGAGCTGCCGTCCCCAGCCCGGAAGCGAGAGCGCGCCCATCTCGAGTCCCTCGCGCGTCACCCACAGCACCGCCGTGAGCACGAACACGAAGCTCATGCGCTTCTCGCCCGGACTCATGCGCCCAAGTCCCGCGCGCTCGCGCTTCACGACCTCGCCCGCCGCCAGCTCGCCGTCGTGGACGCGCAGGCACAGACGCGTGAGGAGCAGCCACAGCGCGACGACGTACAGCGCCGCGAACGGCAGCCACGCCGCCACCCAGCTCCCGAACGAGATCGTCGGCGCCTGCGGATAGAGCTCGCCGAGCGTGCCGAGCAGGATGTTGTTCGGCGCGGTGCCAACCGGCGTGGCGACTCCGCCGATCGAAGAGCCGTAGGCGATGCCGAGGAGCAGCGCGACCGGAAACGCGCCCGCGCGCTCCGCGGACAGCGTCGTGATCACCGCGAGCCCAATCGGGTACATGAGCAGCGTCGCCGCGGTGTTGTTGATCCACAGCGAGATGAACGCCGTCGCCGCCGTGAAGCCGAGCACCAGCGCGCGCGGCCGCGTGCCGACCGCATCGACGACGGCGAGCGCCATGCGACGGTGCACGCCCCAGTGCTCGAGCCCCGACGCGACGATCGAGGCCGCGAAGAACAGCATCACGATGTCGTTGAAGTACACCGCGGCCGCATCCCGCGCGGGCAGCACGCCGAGGAGCGGTAGGAGCGCCACGGGAACGAGCGATGCGGCACCGAGCGGAATTGCGCTCGTGAGCCACAGAATGGCCGTGAGCGCTGTGACCGCCGCCGTGCGCCGTTGCAACGGCTCGAGCCCGAGGCCCGGCCACAGGAGCAGTGCCGCGAACGCGAGCGCGCCCGCCCAGCGGCCGAAGCGCGCCACGCGCGGATCGGCTCCGTGCTGCCGCAGCGCCGCGTGCGCCGCGTCGAGGCTCACCGCTCCTCCGCGACGGCCGCGCGCAGCCACGCAAGGTACGGCGCGCCGACGTGCGCTGGCTCGAGCACGAGCAGCTCGGGCACCTTGTACGGGTGCAGCTCCGCGAAGGCGCGCTCGAGCTCCGCGACGCGCGCCGCGGTCGTCTTGGCGAGGAGCACCACCTCCGCGTCCTCGTGCACCGCACCCTCCCAGCGATACACGCTGGTGGCACCGCCCAAGCAGGTGACACAGGCCACCAGCCGCCGCTCGACCAGCGCGCGGGCGAGCGCGCGCGCCGCCGCCTCGTCCGCAACGGTCGAAACGACCCAACGGGCAGCATCCGGCGCGGCATCCATAGGCCTGATCCTACGCTCGCCGCGCCCCTGTGCCAGCGCCCACGCCACTCCTACAATCTCGCGCCCCATGCCGCTCCTCCACTCGACCGTGATGAAGGTCATGCCGCACGTGCCCAAGCCGATCCTGTGGCGGGTGGCGAAGCGCTACGTGGCCGGCGAGACACTCGAGTCCGCCATCGCGCGTCTGAAGACCCTGCAGCAGCGTGGCCACTGCGGCGTGATCGACGTGCTCGGCGAGGACGTCAACGGCGAGGAGCAGGCGAGCCGCGTCGTGCACGAGTACCAAGAGGCCGCGCAGGCCGTGGTCGCAGCGAAGCTCGACGCCTACGTCTCCGTCAAGCCGACCCACGTGGGACTGCGCACCTCGGAGAAGCTCGCGCTCACGAACTACGCGACGCTGGCGCGCTTCTGCAAGCAGCGCTCGCTGTTCCTGCGCGTGGAGATGGAAGACGCGAGCACGACGGACGCGACCCTGCGCATCTTCGAGGAGCTGCGCAAGGAGCACGACAACGTCGGCATCGTGCTGCAGTCGCGCCTGTTCCGCACGCCGGACGACATCGCGAAGCTCGCCCCCGGCCCCTTGAACGTGCGCATGGTGAAGGGCATTTACCTCGAGCCCGCCGCGATTGCGCACACCGAGCCCGAGCCGATCCGGCAGGCCTACATCGCCTGCAGCCAGCAGCTCTTCGAGCGCGGCGCCTTCGTCGCGCTCGCCACCCACGACGCCGACATGGGCGACCGCTGCGCCGCAATCGCGAAGCACAAGGGCGTCGCGCGCTCGGGCTACGAGTTCCAGATGCTGCTCGGCGTGCAGGAGCCGCTGTGGAAGCGCTGGCAGGACGCCAACCACACGGTGCGCATCTACGTGCCGTTCGGTCCGGAGTGGAAGCCGTACTCGCTGCGCCGCATGCGCAAGAACCCGGCGATCTTCGGCAACGTGCTGCGCGCGACGCTCGGCCTGAGCTGAGTGCCCGCTCGCCCCGCGCGCCGCGCGAGCGCCGGAGCCCCCACCGAGCTCACTTCTCCACCGAGCTCACTTCCCCATCGAGCTCACTTCCCCATCGACAAGCGCCGCGCGAGCACTTCGCTCAGCGCGCCCGTGCGCAGGATCTTCTCGGCGGTGAGCTGGAAGTCGTAGGGCACGCGGTACCACGTGATGCGCGTGTCTTCGAGCACCGCGTAGCAGGCGCGATTGTCGGAGTCGCGCGGCTGCCCCACCGATCCGACGTTGATGAAGCGCTTCGCGCCCGGCGGCAGCTCGAGTGTGAGCTCGTCCGCGCCCGCCAGCCCATGGAAGCGCAGCGTCTCATCGTGCAGTCCGGGATGGTGCGTGTGCCCGGCGAGCGCGATGCCCTCGAAGCTGTCGAACACGGCGCGCAGCTTCTCCGGATTGAGGAAGCCGTCCGTCGAGAGCACGTACTCGCGCACAGGATCGCGCGGCGAGCCGTGCACGAACAGGAAGCGCCCCTCGACGTGCGTCAGCGGCAAACCCTTGAGGAAGCGCCAGCGCAGCTTCTTGTCGCCGCCCGAATACCAGCGCGGCTCCATGCGCGCGCGCGTGAAGTCGATCGCGCCGCGCGCGTGGGGATTGAAGTCCGAGGCGTCGCGAAACAGCGCCTCGTCGTGGTTGCCCATCAAGCACAGCGCGCAGCGCTCGCGCACGACGTCGACGCAGTACTCGGGCTCGGGCCCGTAGCCGACCACGTCCCCGAGACAGAAGATGCGCTCCACGGACCGCTTGGCGATGTCCGCGAGCACGGCGTCGAGCGCCTCGCGGTTCGCGTGAAGGTCCGAGATGAGCGCGATCTTCATCGCGCGGCGGCTCCGCGCTCGGCGAACACCTCGAGCGCCGCCGCGACGAGCCGTGCGCGCACGTCCGCGATGCTGGCGCCGGTGAAGGTCGCGCCGGAGGCCTTGGCGTGCCCGCCGCCGCCGAAGCGCCGCGCGAGGCTGTGCACGTTGAAGTCCGTCTTGCTGCGGGCGGAGAGCTTGACCGCGCCGTCCTTCTGCTCGCGCAGGAACAGCACGACCTCGACGCGCGCGACGGCGCGCAGGAGGTCGAGCACGTCGTCGCCGTCGGAGAGATCCACCTCGCCCTCGCGGGCCTGCGGCAGATCAACCACCGCAAGGCGACCGTCGCCGTAGTACTCGAGGCGCGAGAGCGCGCGCGAGATGCCGAGCGGGTGCTGGCGGCTCTGGCGCTGGTAGATCGAGTTGTAGAGCCGCGCGGGTTCGACGCCGAGCTGCACCGCCTCGCTGGCGGCCGCAAACGTCTCCGCGTCGGTGTTCGAATACTTGAACCAGCCCGTGTCGGTGACGATCGAGGTGTACACGCCATGCGCGGCGCGCACGTCGAGCGGCACGCCGAGGTCGCGCGCGATGCGCCGCACGAGCAAACCCGTCGCCGCCGCGCGCACATCGACGTAGGCGGCATCCCACCACGGCTGGCCCTCGAAGATGTGGTGGTCGACGACAAGCTTGCGCGAGCGCGCCGCCGCGAGCGGCTTCGCCATCGGACCCGTTCGCTCGAGCTCGTTGAAGTCGAGCATCACCGCGACGTCGTGCGCCGGCAGATCGCCGCCGTCGTAGACGCGGTAGGTCGCGCCCTCGCCGAGGTAGTCGAGCTGCGGCAACAGCGGATCGGTGTTGATGATCCAGACCGTCTTGCCGAGCCGCTCGAGCACGCTGTGCAGCGCGGCCTGCGCGCCGAGGACGTCACCGTCGGGGCGCACGTGCCCGCACAGGACGAAGCGCTGCCCCTGGCGCAGGAGGTCGAGGGCGGCGGCGCAGGCGCCAGCGTCGGACACGGAGGAGGTCATGGAGGGGTGGAAAGCCGGCCGCGGGAAGGAGCGGCGCCGAAGGTGGAGCAAGGTACCGCGCCGACCGCGCCGGTGCATCCTCGCGGCTTCTATCGGCTCAGGCTAGGCCGCCCCTCGACCCACACCGCCGCCACGGGAGTCGCGCCGAGGCATAGCTCCTCGAGCGCCGCGCTCGCCGAGCGAGCCCGGGCCGGAAGCACCAAGAAGTCGGCCGAAAAACCGGGGTCGAGTCGACCGAGCCGCTCGCTCGCCCCCGCCGCCCGGGCTCCGGCCACCGTCGCGGCCCGCCACAGCGCCTCGGGCGACAGCCACGGCTGGGCCTGCGCCGCCAGCCGCAGCTCCCGGCGCAGGTCGAGGTCCTCGTTGCTCGCGAGCGAGTCGGTCCCGAGCGCGACCTCCACGCCCGCGCGCGCATAGCCGCGCCAGTCCCAGCGCTCGCGCTCGAACCACGCGTGGCTGCCGGGACAGTGCACGAGAGTCACACCGCGCCGCGCGAGCCGCCGCGCCTCGCCGCGCGCGGGCACGTTGCCGTGGACGAGCGAAAGTCCCGGCCCGAGCAACCCCGCGGCCTCGAGCAGGTCGAGCGCCGAGCGCTGCGGGGAAGCACCGAGCAGGCCCGCGAGCGGACCGGTGCCCGACGTCATCCACTGCACTTCCGCCTCGGTCTCGGACCAGTGCATCTGCACCGGCAGCGCGCGCGCGCGAGCGATCGCCGCAGCGCCCGCGAGCAACTCGGGGCTGACCGTGAACGGCGCGTGCGGCGAGAGGCCTTCGCGCCGGCGACCCGCAGCACGCAGGGGACGTCGCACACCGTCCAACGCAGGCTGCGTGCGCGCCGCATCGTGCGCATCGAGCACTTCACGCAGCACCACGGAACGAATCGAATGCCGCCCCAGAGCGCGCGCCGCGGCCGAAGTCGTATCGATGTCGAGCACGCAGGTCGTGCCCGTCGCGAGCGCGCGACTCGCGCCCGCGCGCGCCGCCGCGACGAGCTCGGCCCGGCTCGCTCGCGCCCGCAGCGCGATCACGGCCCGCACCCACGCCGCGAAGTCGCCCCCACGCGGCGTGCGACCTGCGAGCGCGCCCAGTTCGAGGTGCGCATGCGCATTGACCATCCCGGCGGCGACGATCGCCTCTCCGAGGTCGACTTCCCTCGCCCGCTCGATGCGAACACGCCCGCGCGCGACGCGCTCGATGCGTCCGTCACGCACGACGAGGCTCGCTCCTTCGAGCAGTCGCTCCGGCCCGCAGGCGACCCAGCGGGCGCGGACGACGAGCGGTTGTTGGGCGCGGGTCATGGGAAGAGCGCGTCCCGCGAGCTCACCGCCAAGGCGAGCGCGCGGGACGCGTTGAAGTCGATGGAAGTTCGGATGCGAGTCGCGCGCGGATCAGTCCGGAACCACGCGGATGGCGACGTTCTTCACGCCGCGCAGCAGCGCGAAGTCCGGGTGAGCGCGGTTGAACACGATCTGGAAGCGCACCATGTCAGGCTTGATCGCCAGCAGGCTCGAGTTGAACTCGTCGGGGTGCTGCACCCACGGGGTGAGGCTCGTCTGAGCGACCACATTGACGTCCGTGACGTCGACGTTGCAGGGATCGGCGAGGTTGCCGACCGCCTTGGCGCCTTGGAAGCGCACGAGGACCGGCGGCGAGACGGGCGGAGCGTCGACCGTGCCGTCGGCGAACCGGCTGCCCCAAAACAGCTGGGGCGAGCTACCGGCGAACACCGTCGAGTCGCGGTAGCTGACCACCTGCTCGCCGGCGCCGAGGTCGACGATCACGTCCATGTCCCAGCCGAGCTCGGTCAGCGAGTCCGATTCGAACGTCAAATTGAAGAAGTTGCCCGTGGCGCGGATCCAGCAGGACTGCGCCCCGCTGTAGGCCTCGTCGCCCGACGTCGACGGCGTCCAGTCACCCAGCGAGAGCCAGCCCGTCGAGTTCGTGGGGAGGTCCGCCGGCGTGACCGAGACGGCCGCCGTGGCCTGATCGAGCACGCCGAAGAGCGCGTCGTCCTCGATGCGCACCAGACCCGTGCCACCGACGCCACCCGCGCCCGTACCGGCCGTGAAGACCGGGCCGTTGCCGCCGGCGCCGCCGGAGACGTTGAGGCGGTTCTGGATCGGGGAGAGGTCGACGACCACGCTCTGCAGCAGGATCGCGCCACCGGAGCCGCCGCCGCCCGGAGCGGCGTGCTGGCCGTAGATCACGTTGGTCGGCAGTGCATCGCCGCCCTCGCCGCCGGTCGCGTCGATGCGACCGTCGAGCGAGAGGATGCGACCGGCCGCGATCTGGATCGCGCCGCCACCGCCACCGCCGCCCGCGCCGCTGTGGGTGCGGTAGCGGTCGATCGCGGTCGTGGCGCCAAGGCACGCCACCGTGCCGGTCGTGGCCGAGTTGGTGTGCGTGCCGAAGAGGCCCGCACCGCCGCCGCCGCCGCCCGAGCCACCGCGCAGGAAGCCCAGCGAGGGGCTGAGCGCGCGCTTGGTGAAGTTGACCGGGTTGCCCGCAGTCGACTCGAGCCCGAGCTCCGCGAAATCACCCGGCGCGGTCGGCGTCGTCGCCGTGTTGGACGTGCCATTGACCCCGGTCGGCTGCAGCGACACGGACGTGCCGCTCGTGCCGCTCGTCGCGTAGGCACCGCCGGCTCCAGTGGCGCCGATCTGAGCGCTCTGGCAACCCGTGGTCGGCAGCGCAGTGGAGTTGGTATCGAGCTGGGCGTAGTTGGCGAACGCCGTGCCGGTCGGGAAGCTCAGCGGCCAGCGCGAGCCGCCCGTGCCGTCTCCGAGGCCCGTGATGCCACCGAAACCGGCCGAGCCACCGACGCCCTGACCCGCGCGACCGTCGCTCACGGCGCCCGGGTTCAGGACACCGGCATTGATGACCGGAGTCTGGGCCGTGGGGTTCGGGTTCGTGACGCCTTCGCCGCAGGCGCCCGTAGCGGTGGGTGCGCCGGTGCAGTTCAGGAGGTTCAGGACGGCGCTGCCCGTGTCGTCCGGGCGATCCGCGCCCTGACCGCCGCGACCGGCGCCGGGGCCGCCGCGCGAGCCGAGCTGGCCGATCGGCGCCTCCGAGGGGTGCGCACCGAGGTCGGTGCCCGCCACGTCGATGATCGCGGTGTCAGCCATGTTGAACAGGCCGCGCGCGAGCAGGCGCAGGGAGTTGTCGCCGCGCGCCGTCAGCGTCGAGTTCGACTGCAGGTCGATCAGGGTGAAGTCGAGCTGACCGTCGGTGATCACCGGGACCGGAGTCGCCGCGAAGAACTGCGCCAGCGTCAGGTTGGTGAGGAACAGGCGCGGGTTCAGGTTGTTGATCAGCGCACCGGCCGTGGTCGAGACTCCGAGGCCGTTGTCGAGGCCGCCCGCGAGCGTGCCGGTGAAGTACGGGAAGCCGCCGCCGCCCGCGACCCAGTTCGTGTCGAGCGGATCGGCCGTCGTCGAGGCCGAGGAACCGACCACCGTGATCACGAAGTCCGGGAAGGTCGCAAGGCGCGCCACGCCGTTGAGGGCCGCGCCCGGGGTGGTGCTCGACACCACGATCGTGTCGGTGCCTTCGATCTCGAACGAGAGCTGCGAAAGCAGCGGATTCGCGGTCGGGTTGTTGCGGAAGGCGGCGACCGTTTCCTTCATCGTGTCGGTGAGGAAGGTGCGGATCGGGATGTCCACGGCGGTCGCGTTGGCCGGCGTCTTGTAGAGGACGTGCGTGAACGCATCGCCGAACATGAAGCGGCCGGCATCGGTGCCGCGCACGTTGCGCAGGTACTTGATGCGCGCCACGGCCGGCTGGGTCGAGGTGAACACCGTGCGCGACTGGTTGTCGTCGATCACGAGGTCGCCGAGGCGACCCGAGCCGCCGCCGGTGCCCGCGGTCAGGCGACCCGCGCTCCAGTTGGCGCCCGAGCGCGCCTTGTCCTCGTTGACGTCGTCGTTGAACTGCTCGCCGCCCGTGGGCAGGGTGAGCGCGCTGAAGTTCGCGACTTCCGGCGTGAACGTGCGCTTGCCCGGGTTGGCGACCGAGTTGCCCGCGAGGTCCTTCACCTCGACCGGGACGTCGACCACGATCTTGCGCTTGACCGGCGCGCTGCCCGCGCTCGGGAAGCCGCCGAACGGCGTGAACACCATGGTGGTGGTCAGGTTCGTCTGGTCGGGGTTCTGGAAGCTGTAGGTGCCGCCGACGGGGACCTGATCGCCCGGCGTGCTGAGGTTGCCGTCCGGGTCGACCTTGACGGTGATGAAGGGCGACTGGCCGGTCGAGGGCTGGACCAGCGTGCCGATGTTCATCAGGTCGTTGAACACGAAGGTGATCTCCGAGGCGGAGAGCACATCGACCACGTCCGCGGTGGTCGTGGCGAGGTTGATCGGGTCCCCGCCGCCGATGGTGCGCACGAAGATCGACACGCCCGGCGCGCCGGGGACGGGGTCGATCAGGCCTTGGCTCGTGGTGATCGTGCACAGCATGCGGCTCTGGTTCTGCTGGCCGCCGGAGCTCTGCACGTAGGGACCGACGTCGCCTTGGTTCGTGCCCGGAATGCGGATCTGGTAGGTCTGGTTCGCGCCGAAGCCGTAGCTCGGGTTGCCCGAGGCGTCGAACGAGAGACGCGGGCGGAAGATCGCGCGGCGCGCGTCGTTGGGATCGACGAGGCGCGAACCAGCGGGGAAGCCCGCGGTCACGATGTCGATCACCTGGAAGGCGTTGTTGACGGTGAGCGAGGTCGACGCCACCGGCTGCGAGAACACCACCGCCACGTCTTGGTTTTGGTAGGTGTTGACGATGCCGCAGCTGACCTGCTCGCCACCATTCCCGTTGGTGCAGCCGAGGGTGCAGGATTCGACGTACATGGCCCCGCCGCCGGAGCCACCGCCGCTGCAGGAGGAGAGGATCGACACCGTGCCGGTCACTGCCGTGACGAGGAGGAGCCTGGCCGCGTTCTTCATGAGGGAGGGGCGCACGCCTTTGCGTCGCTGGTCGTTCAAGCTGTCCTAGGGTGGGGTCGGAGCTCGCGGCGGAGACGCCGGGCGGGCTTGGCACCCTCTACCCCGCGGGCGCGCCGAGGGGACGAAGGGAACAAGTCCCGCGACGGAGGTCCGGTCGCGGTTTCCGAAGGGGCCGGGCACTATAGTGACCGCGCGGGGCTCGGCGCCAGAGTCCTGTCGGGCTCCGGAGGCCGCGCGCGCCCCGCGGCGGGCGGTCCGGTCGAGCGGGGCCCGGCGCGAGCTGCACCGGGCGCCGTCGACACGAGTCCGCTCCCGCCTGCTCAACAACTTCCGTTCCCAACCTCCTCGGCCCCGCCCAACCCCCAGCCCATGCCCGCCCGCCCGGCTCCCCTGCAACTCCCCCACTCCGACCGGGCCGAGCACAGCCAGTTGCGGCGTGCGACCCCGCACGGGCTGCGATCGCTGGCGCTCGCCCTCGGACTCGCGCTGCTCGGCGGCTGCGGCGACAGCAAGGCCGGCTCGGGTCTGAGCGAGGTGGAGTCCCGCGCGGCCATCGACCGACTGGTGACGCTCTTCCGGCCCGTGGACCCGGTCGCCACGAGCGACGTCCACGACCGCAACTTCCGCGAGCGCAGCGCCCAGCTCGAGTCCCTGCACACCGCCGGGGCCACCGCCGGCCGCGAGGCCCTCGCCCGCTTCGAGCGCGCCCAGACCGAGCCCTTCGACGTGCGCTGGGCGCTGCTCGAGGCGGCCGCCTACAACGCGCCGTCCGAGACCCAGCCGACTCTGGAGCGCCTGATCCTCGTCTACGAGGGCAAGGGCGAGGAGCTGCGCACGCAGGCCGTGCGCATCGCAGCGGAGACCATTCCGCAGCGCGCGATCGAGCTCTACGAGCCGATGCTGCGCGAGCCGCTCGCGCGCCAGACCCGCCCGCCGCAGGAGGAGCTCGTGCGCGGCTGGCACACGGCGGCGAAGAAGCTCGGCCTCAAGGAGGCGCGCGTCCTGTGCGACCTCGTGGTCGACCTGCGCCAGCCGCCCGACGCGCGCTACGCGGCGGTGAACGCCCTCGCGGACATCGGCGGGGAGCGCGCGATCCGGGCCCTGCGTGAGGTGCTCGTCGAGAGCGCGTCGGATGGCAACATCCGCCGCAAGTCGGCGCAGGCGCTGCAGCGCATCATGCCGCGCGACGCGTTCTGCGCGCTGATGCGCGAGGCTTCCGAGCACGAGGCCGACGAGGTCTTCCTGCTGTTCCTCGCCGACATGCTCGACAAGAACTGCGGCGCGCAATGAGCGCCCGCGGGCTCATCACCGACAGCCACGCGCACGTCTACGACGAGAGCTTCGAAGGCGATCGGGACGCGGCGATCGAGCGCGCGCGCGAGGCCGGTGTCGGACGCATGCTGCTCGTCGGCACGAACGTCGCGACGTCGCGGCGCTGCTTCGAGCTCGCGGCGCGCCACGCGGGCGTGTTCCCCACCGCCGGCATCCATCCCCACGATGCGGAAGCTGCCACGGACTCCGACCGCCTCGAGATCGAGAGCCTGTGTCGCCGCGCGGACTGCGTGGCCGTCGGCGAAACCGGGCTCGACTGGTTCAAGCAGTTTTCGCCGCGCGAGGCGCAGCTCGCGAACTTCCGCTGGCACCTGCAGCTCGCGCGCGAGCTCGGCAAGCCCGTGATCGTCCACTGCCGCGACGCGCGCGAGGACACGCTGGCGCTGCTCGCCGAATTCCCGGGCGTGCGCGGCGTGATGCACTGCTACAGCTACGGTGCGGACGAGCTCGCAGGCTTCCTCGCGCTCGGCATGTACATCTCGTTCTCGGGCGTCGTGACCTATCCGAAGAACGAGTTCAACCGCGCGGCCGCGAAGCTCGTGCCCGCCGAGCGCCTGCTCGTCGAGACCGACTGCCCGTACCTCGCGCCGCAGTCGCGCCGCGGACGGCGCAACGAACCGGCGCTGTGCCGCGAGGTGCTCGCCAAGGTCGCCGAAGTGCGCGGAGAGTCGCTCGAAGCGCTCGCACGCATCACGAGCGAGAACGCGCGCGTGCT